>OHJJ01000005.1_pt1 | contig 340361 bp, 307 predicted proteins | sample 1568551 | NCBI WGS metagenome assembly OHJJ01 (sample SAMEA3879505, study PRJEB24766) | human gut metagenome | biome: human-associated habitat; feature: feces | place: USA | collected 1985/1987 | reverse complement strand
GAGCGCATGACTGTTAATCATGATGTCACTGGTTCGAGCCCAGTTGGGGGAGCCATGAAGGCTGTAGATTTTTTTCTACAGCCTTTTTCTATACCCAGAGGATTGACAACTTTAAATGTCTTACGATTTTTAATATTTTATTGATTTTAGGGGATTTTATATGAATAAGAAGTATCAAGTTTTTATTAGCTCTACCTTTGATGATTTATGGGATGAAAGAAAAAAAGTACAAGATACAATTCTTTCAATGTATCAATTCCCGATTGGTATGGAGATGTTTAGTGCAGATGATGAGGAGCAATGGAAAATTATAAAGGAGACAATCGATAGTTCAGATTATTATGTACTTATCATAGGGCATAGATACGGCACAGTTATAGAAAGTGGCAAGTACGCTGGAATCAGTTATACTGAAAAAGAGTATAATTATGCGGTTAGTAAAAAAATACCTGTTTTAGCTTTTTTGATTGATAATAATGTCCCCGTGCTTCCTAAAAATATAGAAGTTGATATTGAAAAGAGAAGAAAGTTGGAAGAATTTATAAATAGAGTAAAGAAAGGTAGAATGGTTCAATGGTGGAGCACAAAAGATGATTTAGCAAATAAAGTTATGAATTCTCTAAATAAACAGATTAATAAAAATAAAAGACCTGGATGGATACGTTCAGACTCGAGTAATATTGTAATGATTGCTAGTATTGATAAGAAGCTTGTAGGTAAGTATAGAGTCATTTATTATTCATCTTTAAGGCGAAAAAAGGCTGAAGCTATTTTTTCAGAGTTACAAATCTTTGAGAATGGAAAAGCTAAGTTTTTAAATAATTCTAATATGTCTTCTGGCGGCAAGCCAGAATATGTTTACGAAGGACATTGTAATTGCACAGATTCCAATATTTACATTTGTTTTGATAGTAATGTTTCAAATGAAAAAGTATTTATTAATTTAATAAATTCTGTTGGAGATCACAAGAGATATATTGGTTTAATGTTTGCAACTTCATCAAACAATATCCCAGTATGCGTTAAGGTGGCATGTATAAGGAATGAAATCTATAATAATGTAGATAATGATTTATTAAGAGAAATACTTATGAGTAAGAATAAAATGTTTAATAATAATGCCTTTATTTTGGAAGATGAGGCAAAACTAAAATTTTATTCTAATGATATATTTTCAAATTAATGTATTCTTGTGGTTTGAATATTAGACTTCTAATACATATACAGAATGTTAAACATTATCCTATGAGGATACATACATATTTATAGAGTCAATTTTTTAGAAATATAAAGTTGGCTCTTTTTTATTTGGCAATCGTTTTAATTTTTAGATTAGAACGGTTGCCTTTTTTATTTATAAAAAAATTTGAAAGGAATGATTGATATGTATTTTACCGACACTTCTGAACTCAGAGAGTTTGAAAAGGAGATGCGTCAGAAACCTAATTTTGACAGGCGTAATGATGATTGCTATGAAAATAATCAGGCACATTTCTCTGACATCAAAAATGTCCATACAAACAGAAAAAAAGACGGAGGTAGATTTTATGATAATAAAAATCAGGAGTCCTACTTAAGCACAACGCTATTAAGTAACAGAATTTAAGGAGATGTATAACTTGAACGAATATGAAAGACAGCGCAGAATAGCTGAAAGCACAAAGAAATTGTATCCGCCGGGTACAAGAATTGAGCTTATCAGTATGAAGGACCCTTACGCACCTGTTCCGGCAGGCACAAGAGGAACAGTTAAATTTGTTGATTCAATGGGAACAATATTCCCCGAGTGGGACAACGGTCGTTCACTTGGAGTAGTGCCTGGTGAGGACTCATTCAGAAAACTCACACAGGACGAAATTGAAGCAGAAAACCAATCTATGTCAGAAGTTGAAGATGAAACTCCTGATGAGGATAGCGGAATGACAATGGGAATGTGAGGTGAGGTTTAATCAATAAATCTTCGTTTGGATTGAAGATTTATGTCCATCAAATTTTTTGATATGTTTGCAGGCATCGGCGGTTTCCGTTCTGGACTTGAAGCCATAGGCGGTTTTGAGTGCGTCGGATACTGCGAAATCGACAAGTATGCAAAGCAGGCATACGAAGCAATGTACGATACAGGAGGTGAACTTTACTTTGATGACGCAAGAAAAATTGTACCCGAACAGTTACCCGATTTCGACCTTCTTGTTGGAGGATTTCCCTGTCAGTCCTTCTCAATCGCAGGAGCGAGAAAAGGATTTGACGACACAAGAGGAACGCTGTTTTTCGAGATTGCTCGAATTGCTGCCGTTAAAAAACCTAAGTATCTCTACATGGAAAACGTTCCCGGTCTGCTTAACCATGACTCAGGCAAAACATTTGAAACAATCCTCCGTACATTGGATGAGTTGGGGTATGATGTGTGCTGGCAGGTACTTAACAGCAAAAATTTTGGAGTTCCACAGTCACGAAATCGAGTGTTCATTATCGGCTATCTTAGAGGACAATGTGCCGGAGAAGTATTATCTTTCACGCAAACAAGCGGAAAAGCTCTTATACAAAGAAAAGCCAACGCAGGGTGAGCGAATCTACTCATCAAAAGGACTAAGCTGTACACTTACAAGCGGTTCGGGCGGATTCGGCGGTCATAGCGGACTTTATCTTATTGAAGATACTGAAAATTTTGGTTTGCCGATAAAGTCTAAGACCAAAGACGGTTATCAGATGGCATATCCCGGTGACAGCATTGATACCGCCTTTTCGGGACAAAATTCAAGGCGTGGCAGAGTCGGAAGTCAGATAGCACACACGCTTACTACTTCCGCAACGCAAGCGTATTATTTTATCGACCTGAACCCCGATCCGAAGCTGACAGAAATTGCAAGGTGCATAACTGCAAGACACGATTCGGGAATCAGTAACCGAAAGGGTGAGCATTCAGGTGTATTCGTTGAAAGCACGAATTTGACAGATGATGAAAAATTCGCAGTTGCTTTTGTTGATCTAAACGGCGAAGTCCATATCGGCAGAATCAGAAAGCTTACTCCGAGGGAGTGCTGGAGATTACAAGGTTTCACGGACGATCAGTTCGACAAGGCAAAAGCGACTGGACTATCCGACAGCAGGCTTTACAAGATGGCAGGAAATGCGGTGACAGTAAATGTAATCTCTGAAATCGGGAAGATTATCAAAAAAGTAAACGATAAAAATTAAATAATAACAACTAATATCAATCGTTCCGAACGACTGATATTGGTTTTCATATATATAAGCCGTTGATTAGATTTTTTTAATTTAATCAACGGCTTTTTGTCGTTTCAGGGGCGATTGGTATTCCGAAATGGAGTGATGAATATCAAAACCCCTGTGAGTTGGATGGGAAATAAAACTTCCATCCTTCATATTTTGTACGCCCTGTTTCCTCTGAATTACGAAAGGTATATTGAGCCGTTCGGAGGCTCAGGAGCTGTACTTTTAGGCAAGAAAAAGCCTGATAAGTTCGAAGTTTACAATGACTATAACCATAATCTTGTAAACCTCTTTCGCTGTATGCGTGACAGACCTATGGCATTCATAAAAGAGCTCGGATTTTATCCGCTTAATTCAAGGGATGATTTCAATGCAATAAAGAAATTTTTTAAACAGGAAAAGTTTGAGGACAAATACCTTGATGAAGAATTGGAATTGACGAAGATTATTCTTCCCGACTTGAAAGCAGAAGAAATCATAGAATTGTATATAAAAATGAAACAGGACTACGACTTGCGCAGAGCAGTAATGTTTCTTAAACTTCTACGATACAGCTATTCAAGCGGTGGAAAATCCTTTGCCTGTCAGCCATTTTCAGTAGTGAGCCTTTTTCAACTGATAGAGCAAGTCGGAAAACGACTTGAAAATACTGTAATTGAAAATCAGGATTTTGAAGTCCTGATAAAGCATTATGACCGAGATAATGCTTTTTTCTACTGCGATCCGCCTTACTATTCAAGCGAGTATGTTTATCAGTGCGGTTTCACTTGGAATGACCACTTGAGGTTGAAAAACACACTTGCAAATTCAAAGGGCAAATGGCTTGTATCATATAACGATTGTGAGGAAATCCGTAATTTATATGACGGATATTCATTCTTTGATTTCACAAGGTTACACAATATGAAACAGCGAATCAATGCAGGCGAACAATTCCCCGAACTGCTAATCGGCAACTACGATATGTATGAAAGGCAGAGAAACAAGCCGTTACAGTTGAGCCTGCTTGACTTGACAACCGAACAACAAATTGATTTAGAACAAATTTTGAAGGAGTGTATTATTAACCATGGAAAATAGAATTTATGTAAGCATACCGCTTGACGCACTTATTGTATCAGGAATCACATCCGACTGTGCTGTGCAGATTTCAGCTGTGGACGGAGCAATTCTGATTGAGAGATGCGATGATGATTGCGAAGAATGTTGCTGTGACTGTATCTGCGATGAGTGCAGAGCAGAGCTTGCGGAAAGCGAGGACGAGTAGTGCTTAAAATTTACAGAGTTCTCGGTAAAAAAGGAAGAATTACAATCCCCTATGAAATCCGCCAACGAATCGGATTCAGATACAACGATGTTTTATCTTTCACACAGCAGGATGACGGTTCGGTACTTGTCAGGAAAGAAAAAATCTGCGACAACTGCAAATACCTTGAAGAAGATTTTGAGGAAAATTTCACACTTGAAGATTTCATTGACAGCCTGTCCGAGGAAGAACAGAGAGATGCACTTATTCACCTTTCTCTGCTGTTGGCAGAAAAACAGAAACACTAAATCGGAGGTAAATTTATAATGGAACAAAATACTAATTTCAAAGAAAACAACAATCAGAAAAGGAAACTGCCGTATATCAAGGTAAGGATTGATAAGCTCGTTGATGTAGATGATTGCAACACTAAGGCGTTTGCAAGCGTTACTGTCGGCGGTGTTGTGGCTATTCACGGAATCAGAGTGATGAATTCAAGAAAAGGACTGTTTGTTGCAATGCCTGCAAGTAACTATGTTGACGAAAACGGTGAAACAAAATTCAGCGAGATTGCTCACCCGATTTCAAAGGTGTCGAGAGATATGCTAAACAGCAAGGTTATGGAAGCGTATCATCAGGCACTTGATGAACAGCAGAGCGAAGATGAATCTGAGAACATGTCGGAAGATGAATCGGAAAACTTTACACAGACTTTGTGAATTTGTTTGAATGTTTGTTTTCTCTATTGTATAATTTAATATAATCTATTTTTAATTTGAAGTGGATAATATAAATACGAACGGAGAAAAGAAAATGTTTAAATATTTAAAGAAAAAGCTTATTGATATGGGTTTTTTATGTCATACACCTAAATCAGCATTAAGTTGTCAGGATAAGAAGGAAATAAAACAATATGGACTTATACATTTTACCTTTTCGGAAAACATTAATGAGATATCGAAAAATGGCGTAATGCCCGGAAAAGAATATTTGTATCGAAAAGAAAAAAATCTTTGTTGGTTTTATATTAATTATCCTAAAGAGTATGAGAAAAATCTTGGTATTGTAAAAAGCAAAGGCAAGAGGTCAGGTGTTGATTGTTATATTGTTATAAAAGATTTTTCGGAGGAACAACTTAATAATATGCGTATAAGAAAAGAAAGTGATAATGCTGTGGTTCATATTGGAACATTAAAAACAAGCAATATGAAGGGAATGATGTTAAAAGATAAATAAAATTAAGTCTGGACATTTCAAATTCTTTGGATATACTTGTTGCTTGAAAGGACGGCGATAGTATGAAAAAGAAAATCGCAATAATGTTGACATTGATTTTAGCAGCAGGAACATTCACAGCTTGTACGGCAGAAGAAAAAATGGATAACAGTTCTTTATCACCCACGGTTTCAACTTCCGTGGGTGTTTCTGCATCTGGAGGAAGTTCTGAAATGGCAACAACCGAAACAATGCAATCCACCGAAAAAGCCACCGTTTCAAAAGAAACAGAGCCTTCGGGACAGAATACCAAAACCATAGAAAAAGCCGACAGTGGGCAAAATTCGGCGGTTGTTTCGGCAACGGATCCGATTCAGAAAACACAATCCGAGGTCCAGAACAACAGCAAGAATACAGTGAATAGTAATCCGTCTGAATCAGAATCGACTGCTAAAAAAGAAACTGAAAATTCTACTCAAAAGCCTGTGCAGAAGCCTACAGAAAAGCCGACAGAAAAGTCAACGCAAAAACCGACGCAACCGCCTACCAAAGCAAAAACGGTTGATGTTCAGTATGCGGTGAGTGCCTGCATAGCCTACGGTCAGCAGCTTGGAATGAAATACGATTCCTCACTGAACACAGGCAACGCAAGCTGGTTCTCGCCCACAAACGCATCATATTATGATGATACGCAAAGCCTGACAGCAGATTGCTATGGTGATGTTGAGTATGTAGCCTACTACTTCCAAAGCAGTGCCATAGCTCCGAGAGACTTATCATTCAATGTAATTGCAGAAAACAACAAAATATATGTAGTCTACTGTTGAGCATACGATTAAGCAAGGCACTCACTTCATTGTGGGTGCTTATTTTTATGAAAGGAAGATGACAATGAAAATCAATAGTATAACACTCTCAGACCTCCGCCGTATGAACGGAAAGGAAGGACTCATTTTGCAGGGCTGCGGCGGTGAAACACAGGAATGGGTGGACGGCATCAATGAAATGCTCACGGACAAAGGAATACTTCTTGACAATACAAAGTTTGAGAATGTTTCTGTGTTCAAGAGTGACGGCGTAACCTGTATTCTCTATCCCTTTGAAGATGTCCACCTTGATATCGGCAAGCTTGCAATGTGGCGGTTGCAGTCATACACAGCTTTTGCAGGAATGTGGCTGTCTGATTATGTGGATAACAGGCTCGGCGGTTTTGAACCTGAGCAGAACAAAGAAGAAAAGCTCAAACCCGACTGTGCATTAATAGGCTGTGACGGCAATGTGTTTGCCCTACTTGGTATGGCAAGCCGTACACTGAAACAAAACGGTATGGCTGACGAGGCAAAGGAAATGTGCAGTCGTGTTACGAGTTCGGGCAGTTATTGCGAAGCACTGAACATCATCGGCGAGTATGTAAAGATCACAGACGGCAGTGAGCAGTCTGATGATATAGATGAAGATTATGGTGAAGGGCAGGCGATGAAATTATGATTGTATTTAAAACAGAATAAGACATCAATCGGGGCAAGGGTAAAATCTTGCCCCATATTTTTTATGAAAGGAATTTTAAAATGACGAACTTAATCAAAAACAAAAAACTTACAAGAATAACGGCACTTTTACTTGCGGTGTCAGTAATATTCGGAACAATGTTTGCACTCCCTGTAAGTGCAGCAAGCGGTGATAAAGTTACAATTACCTTTGACTACTGTTATGACAGTACAGGAAACACAATCAAATTTCAGCAGACAACAGTCAGCAACGGCTACACGGTCGGAACTCCCGGAGAAGAGTTGTGCAAGATTTTTGCAGATGACAAAGAAGCCTACTGCATTGAACCCGGTCATACACTCTACTCAGGCAATACGCTGACCGAGGACGGCTCGACCGTCTGGAAGAATTTAGGCTCTGCGAAGCAGAAAGCAATCAACCTTGCTCTGCTTTACGGCAAACCCGGTTCAGGGAAATGCTTAAGCGGAACAGAGGATCAGAAATGGGTAGCAACACAGCTGATTGTATGGGAGTTTGTTTCAGGTTGTCGTTCTACAAGCGAAGGCTATAAATGCACAAATACAAAATTCATTGACGGCATTTGTGCAGGCGGAGCAAATCCCGGAGTTAAGTCGGTTTACAATGCAATCTCAAAAAGCCTTGCAAATTATTCAACCGTTCCGAGTTTTGCAAGTGCAATCGCTTCAAAGGCTGAAACCTATGAGATGAAATATTCAGACGGAAAATATACTTTAACCTTAACAGACAGCAACAGTATTCTTTCGGATTTCAGCTTCAAAACCACAAGCGGAATTTCCGTTTTAAAATCCGGTAATAAGCTGACATTAACTTCAACTTCGCCAGTCAATAATGCAGTAACATTCAACTCTGCAAAGTCAATGCCAAGCGTAGGAAATACAACTCTTGTTCCATATGGTGACGCAAGCTTGCAGGATGTCATAACAGGTGTTGAAAACGACGCAGACCCGATAAGAGCATATTTCAAGGTCAAGACAAGCTCGGGCAATCTCAAACTTGTTAAAACCTCCGAGGATGGCAATGTTGCAAATATTGAGTTTACCGTCAAAGGCGACGATTACAGCAAAACTGTAAAAACAAACTCAAAAGGTGAATTTGAATTAACCGACCTTGTCCCCGGAAAATACACGGTTACTGAGCATACTCCGACAGAGTATGCCGAACAAAAATCAAAGACCGTAAATGTTGAAAGTGGGAAAACGGCAACTGTATCTTTCAGTAATGTTCTTAAAAAGTGGAATCTTACTGTTACTAAAACGGACGCTGAAACAAAATCTGCACAGGGTGATGCAACACTTGCAGGAGCAGTTTACGGAATCTACAATAACGGCAAGTTGGTTGACAAGTACACCACCGATAAAAACGGCGGTTTTACAACTTCAAACTATGTATGCGGAGATAAGTGGACTTTGAAAGAAATTGAGCCGAGCGAGGGTTATCTGCTTGACGAAACCGAATATCATATTGGTGCAGAGGCGAAAAAATATACGCTTGAAAACAACAGTATTTCAATGGGTGTTACCGAAGATGTTTTAAAGGGAAAAATCTCTATAATCAAGCATACAGATGATGGCAGTACAAAAATTGAAACACCCGAAAAAGGTGCAGAATTTCAGGTGTATCTGAAATCATCGGGAAGCTATGCGAAAGCAAAGGATTCCGAAAGAGATACTCTTATTTGTGATGAGTACGGCTTTGCAGAAACAAAGGATTTGCCCTACGGCACATATACCGTTCATCAGACAAAAGGCTGGAACGGCACGGAGTTCATATCCGATTTTGATGTGTTTATTTCTGAAAATAATAAGACTTACAAGTACCTCATTAACAATGCTTCACTTGAAAGCTATGTAAAGATAGTAAAGGTTGACAGCGAAACAGGCAAACAGATTCCGTATGCAGGCGCAGGCTTTCAGATTTACGATCCTAACGGCAAGCTCGTGACTATGACCTACACCTATCCCGAAGTAACGACTATTGACACCTTCTATACAAATTCTGACGGTTATCTCATCACACCCGAAACCCTTCCCTACGGCAAAGGCTATTCAGTCGTTGAGGTGCAGGCTCCTTACGGATATCTTCTCGACAGCACACCTGTATATTTTGACATTACGGCAGAAAACACAAGTGAAGAAAACGGCGTTACAATCGTAAAAACAGAGAAGGAAAACACACCTCAGAAAGGTACAATTACCGTTGAAAAGACAGGTGAGATTTTCTCGAACGTAACGGCAATCGGCGGTGGATATACTGATGAAAACGGAAATGATGTCGTACTTCCGACCATCTATCAGTCTGAATATTCTGTAAGCGGTTTGTCGGATGCTGTGTTTGAAATCTATGCTGATGAGGACATCACAACTCCTGACGGTACGGTAAGAATAAAGAAAGACGAGCTTGTCGCAACTTTGAAAACAAACTCGAAAGGCACAGCAACAAGCAAACAGCTTTACCTCGGTAAATATCGTGTTGTTGAAACCGTTGCTCCGTATGGAACAGTTATCAATCCCGAACCTCATACGGTTGAACTTACCTACTCAGGACAGAATGAAAAGTTGACCAACACCTCAACTTCATTTACAAACGACAGACAAAAGGTTGAAATCGACCTTACCAAAGTGCTGGAACAGAACAAGAAATTCAATATCGGCAATAATGACGAAATTCTGAATGTTTCATTCGGACTTTACGCTGATGAAGATTTAAAGGCTTTAAACGGAACAGCCATTCCAAAGGACGGACTTCTTGAAATCATCACTTGTGATGAAAAAGGTAAGGCGAATTTCACAACCGACCTCCCAATCGGAAAATACTATGTTAAGGAAATCAGCACTGACAGCCACTATATCCTCTCCGATAAAAAATACCCTGTTGTGTTTGAATATGCAGGACAGGATACAGCAACTGTTCATATCTCAGTTAATGACGGTGATCCAATCACTAACGATATTATTTATGGCACAATCAAAGGCTTGAAGATGGATCGTGAAACAGGCGAAAATATCGCAGGTGCTTTGTTCGGCTTATTCAGCACTGATGAAACAGAGTTTACAGAAAAAACTGCAATTCTGACAGCTGAATCCAATGAGGAAGGAATCTTCACTTTTGATAATGTGCCTTACGGTGAATATATTGTCCGTGAGTTAAAGCCTGCCGAGGGTTATCTGCCTAATGAAGAAAACTATCAGATAACAATTTCCGTGAATAAGGAAATTATTGAAATAACAGTCGAGAACGATAAAATACCTGAACTCGGAACTACTGCAACTATTGACGGCAAAAAGGAAGTCGGCGCAACAGAAGTGTTCACCCTTGAAGATGTTGTCGAGTACAAGCACCTTGTACCCGGGAAAGAGTACAAGGTTAAGGGCGTTCTTATGGATAAGGCAACAGGCGAACCGCTGTTAATTGATGAAAAAGAAATCCGTTCGGAAGGCACATTCACACCTGATGAACCAACAGGCGAGGTTATTGTTTCCTTTGAATTTGAGGCAAGATATATCAAGAAAGAAACGAACATTGTTGTTTTTGAAAGTCTTTACAGCGAAGATAAAGAGCTTGCAGTTCACGCAGATATTGAGGACGTTGGTCAGACAGTAATCGTTAAAATTCCGAAAATCGGAACAAAGGCAAGCATTGGCGGCAAAAAGGAATTTACAGCTAACGGCGATATTACTATTGATGATATGGTTTCTTACAAAAACCTCACAGCAGGAAAAGAATACACAATCAGCGGAGTGCTTATGGACAAAGCAACAGGCAAGGCATTTCTTGTTGACGGAGAGGAAATCCGTTCCGAAGTAACATTCACACCCGAAACAGCAGACGGCGAAGTAACAGTATCCTTTACCTTTGACGGCTCTGTAATTAATAAAGACACAGAGATTGTAGTTTTTGAAACTCTTTACCGTGATGAAACGGAAATTGCCGTTCACGCTGACATTGATGACAAGGATCAGACTGTAACAATTCATCCACAGCCCGAACCTGAAAAGCCGCAGACAGGCGACAATTCAAATCTCGGTTTCTGGATTGGTTTAGGTGCAGTTGCGCTTGGCGGTCTTGTTTCTGTGGTTATTATCAAACTCAAGAAGAAAGACGAGGACGATGAATAATGCACAGGGCGTATATCTGTTCACCTTTGGGCGGAAATGTATCTGCAAATATTGAAAACGCAAAACGATATGCCCGATATGCGATAGAGTGCGGTATGGCTCCGTTCATACCGCATTTTTATGCGCTGATTTTGGATGATGACGATGAAGAAGAAAGAAACCTTGGTATGCTTGCCGGACTTTCTATGCTTTGGGTTTGTGATGCGGTTTGGGTTTTCGGAGATGAAATAACTGAGAGTATGAAAACAGAAATTCGCTTTGCAGAAAAACTGAACATCGAAGTCAGATATATATCGGAGAATGATTTAAGAAAATCGGAGGTAAAAAATGATAAAATCAAGAAAAATTAAGTTATTGAAGTGGTTGGCAGGAATATCAGTAATACTGTTAATGCTCGGAATATCGGCAGTAACAGTATTTGCCGCAGGAGATGTATCATCAGCAATCGAAAGCACATGGACATCGGCTCAAACACAGATTAAAAATGTTGTAAACAATGTTGTCTTTCCTGCGGTGGATATGATTCTTGCTATACTTTTCTTTGTTAAACTTGCTACGGCTTATCTCGATTACCGCAAGCACGGACAGTTTGAATTCACCGCACCGGCAATACTTTTCGGCTGTCTGGTGTTCTCTCTTACAGCGCCGCTATACATCTGGACGGTACTCTGATAACAATAAAAACAAGGCTGTTGTGTTGAGTTATAACAGCCTTTTGCGAGGTGATTTATATTTTTGACTGGTTAGGAGATTTTATCGGTGGTATCGGAAGTGCCATAGGAGGTGTGTTCGATTACCTCGGTGAGCAAATCTCAAATGCTATATGGAACACAATGCTTCAGTGGTTCTATGAAACGATTTACAACGCTGTTGCAGACTTCTTCACGATGATGGGAAATATGGGAGCAGATGTGTTCGACCTTGAATGGGTGCAGGCGACAATAAACCTGTTTACGCTTTTTGGCTGGGCATTGTTCGTCGCAGGCACGGTCGTTGCCGTATTCGATGTTGCAATAGAGTATCAGAACGGCAGAGCAAATATCAAAACAACCGCTATAAATGTATTAAAAGGGTTCTTTGCCTGTTCGCTGTTTGGCGTAGTACCTGTGGAGTTGTATAAGTTCTGCATCAGCCTGCAAAATACATTTTCAAAGGATTTGTCATCCATAATGGCAGGACAGCAAAGCATTGATTTAGCAGGACAAAGCACAAGTGTTTTAGAGGGCAGTTTTGCAGTTGCAAACCAGACAACATTCGGATTATTGAATCTGTTATGCATGATAGCCTTTGCCTACTGCGTAATAAAAATCTTTTTTGCGAACATCAAGCGTGGAGGAATTCTGCTCATACAAATGGCGGTAGGTGCGTTGTATATGTTCAGCGTTCCGAGAGGATATCAGGACGGCTTTAATCAGTGGATGAAACAGATAGCGGCACTGTGCCTTACGGCATTTATGCAGACAACTCTGCTGTTCCTCGGGTTGCTAACCTTCCCCGGCAATATGCTTTTAGGACTTGGAATAATGCTTGCATCAAACGAAGTTCCTAGAATTGCGCAGCAGTTCGGACTGGATTCATCAGTTAAAGTGAATATGACAAGCATTGTTCACGCAACAACAACTGCTGTTAATCTGACGAGAAGTGTTGCAAGGGCGGCTAAATAACTTAGTGCCAATGTTCTACTCCACTTATGTTGCGTAGAACATTACTGCTTTTTAGCGTAAAATTTCCGCTAAAAAGCAGAGGAGCAATGCTCCTTGGCACAAGTTGCAATCTATCGCAAAGTTCTAATCAAACAAGCTTGTTAGAACTTTGCTCCGATTTAAGACGAAAGGAATTTAAAGATTATGACCACTTATTTATATCCGCAAAACCTAAAAGCTACCGCCAACTTGTGGCTGTGGAGCTTGCGGGATTTTGCAATTATGAGCATAGCGCTTTTATTATCAATCCTGATACTTGCACAGACGAGAATAATAGTTCCGCTTGCGGTAACTCTCTGTTTCGGATTTTTATCAATTCGACTTGAAGATACAACAATTCTTGATTTCATACGCTATGCCGTAAAGTATTTTATATCAACTCAACAGATATATTTCTGGGCAGAAAGGGGCAAATAAATGAAGAACAAGCAGAAAAAAACAAAACAAAAAGGTAAATCTGTTCAGGATTTGATGGGCATAAAAACCTTTACGAAAAACTGTTTAAAGGTCGGCAAGGAAGAATTTATTTTCTATATGGTTCAGCCTACAAATATTTCTGTACTTTCTCATACGAATATTGAAATCAAGGTGCGCCACCTGATGATGGTGCTTTCTGCTGTGCCGGATATTGAGATCACCTGTACCGATTCCTGCGAGTGCTTCGATACAAACAAAAGCTATATCAAAGGCAGAATTGAAGCTGAACAGAATGAAAAAGTCAGAAAAATATTGAATAAGGATCTGGATTTTCTCGACAGTATTCAGACCGAAACCTCAACCGCAAGACAGTTCCTGTTCATTGCAAGGTGTAAATCTTCAAAATCAGAAAATGTTTTGCAGAAAGCAAACAGAGTTGAGAAGATTATTTCAGACCAAGGCTTTGAAGTAAACAGAATGAAGAAAGCCGACATCAAGCGTTTTCTTGCAATATATTTTGACGCAAGTATGAACGGCGATTTGATGCCCGACTATGACGGCGAACAGTATTATGAAAAGGAGCATACCTATGAAGAAACATAAAGGGAAAATCCAAATGGGAATTGTGATAGGCATATTTTCTGTAATTATAATTGCTTGCCTGATATCAATATTTTCAAGGCTCTATGCCGAAAACAAGGAAACGGAAGAATTCAGACAGCTTGCAGAAATCGTTACTGAGGAAACAACAGATGCAACCATTGAAGAAACCATTAAAAAGCCACATTTATTAAAAGTCAGTGATTCAGATAATGAAGTTCAAACTGGACAGCCTGTGTATTACACAACTTACTATCAGCCACACTCTGTTTCCGATTTGCTGTCGATAAATAGTGAATGCTTCGGCTGGATAAGCATAGCAGGAACAAATATCAATTATCCTGTTATGCATACACCCAGTAATCCGCAGAAGTATCTGAACAAAAACTTTTACGGCGAGTACAGTTATAGCGGTACACCATTCCTTGATGCAAGGTGTTCATCCGACAATACCAATCTCATAATCTACGGACATCATATGAACAACGGCACAATGTTTGCGGACCTTTGCAACTATATCGAATATTCGTACTTTTCGGAGCATCCGACAGTTGTGCTTGAAACTAAAGACGGGGCATTTGCTTACTCCGTCTTTTCTGTTATGAAAGTAAAATCCGATGATGATTGGTACAGATTCACAACAGTTGGAACGGAAAAAAGCTATAACTCAAGAATTGAATATGCAAAAGAGAAATCCATATACGACACAGGAATTACACCTGTTTACGGTCAGCAGATTCTAACGCTTTCGACCTGTTACGGATACAATCAAGATGACCGCATACTTGTGTTGGCAGTTCGAAATTAAAGGGGGTAAAAATTATGGGACTATTCAATAGAAAACCAAAGGTGCTCACACCAGAACAGGCAGAGGAAATTTACACAAAAGATTTCTTTGATATGATTCTGCCGTCAACAATAAAATTCTTGACAGATCACTACATTGTCGGCGACTCATACCGCAGTGTATGGGCGGTTCGTGAATATCCGCCGTCAACTGAAGAACAGGCGATTCTTTCACAGCTTGCAGACAGAAACGGAGTAACTCTCCGCATCTATCACAGACTTGTGGAGAGTATGGAACAGCGTAAAATCATACAGAACGCAACACGCAAAAATAAGCTCAAATCAAGCGGTAACGATGTAAACGAAACCATTGAAGCACAGGGCAACTTGCAGGATGTTGTCACGCTGATGGCGAACTTACGAAAAAACAAAGAACCGTTATTGCATTGCAGTGCGCCTTATCGGAAACAAATCGAATAGGATAAAGTCAAGGACTGCATTAAAACTGCAGTCCGAAACCTTTTACACAGTAATAACCGAAGTGAATTTTTTATCTTAATAGTCAGAAATTGATATTTAGTAAATCAAAAGCATATTGTGGTATATTATAAAAATGAGCAGCTATGTCCAAAGGGAAATCTACTATCCGTTTGGTTAAAGGTGCCTATTTTATTACAATTAGATTATAGATATTATAATATAAATAGATATAAAACTATACCGACTATCATTCACAGAGATTAATACATTCGTCGATTATTTTTTCTATTGACCTTACCTGAGTTGAGGATGCATTTTTCAGTTTATTAGAAATAATTGATAAATCCTTGCCGATGATTTCGCCAGTAAGGAGGTAATCGACACTTACTCCGAGAGCTGTGCTGATTTTTAAGAGATTTTCAGGGCGAAGTGCTTTTGTTCCCCTTTCTGCTGTAGATAAAAGTTGAGGTGAAACTTCTGCTAATTCAGCTAATTCTTCTTGTGAAAGTTTCATATCTTTTCTGCGCTCGGAAATTCGTTTTCCCATATCTTTAAGTAAAATATCATTGTTGCTCATATACATCCTCCGTTGCTACTGTAGATATTATATGTGCTATGGTTGATTTTTATAAGCGTCTATAGTAGAATAATATCGTCTAAAGAATGCATTCTAGAAAACTATGATTTTATCATTATACATGAGAAATTCATGTTGTGTATTATAATGACATGATAAATATATGTTTTTGTAAAAGTGATTTTTTGCTTTCATATGTAGATGAAATTTTGGCGTAGCACAGAGTCAGTGACTTATACAAATAAGAAATATGACTGCCATTAACATTGTAAAAAATAAAAACAAGTACCCGAAGATACTTGCTTTAGAGAAAATTAATCGCAAAGTATATCACTTTACGATTAAAAATATTACAATACTACATCTAAATTTTACCACTTAGTGTTAGAAAAGTCAATATAAAAAGGAGTTTAAGCATTTGATTTTTGTAGGAGTTTAAGCATTAAATTTATAATAAAAGACAAATTGAAATAATTTTCTAAAAAACTTAGTTACTTTTTATTTTATTATCAGTCAAAATTTCAGTCAAGAAGGGAGTTATTTTTTATGCCAAGAAAGGGCGAAAATATTTTTAAAAGAAAGGATGGAAGATGGGAAGGTAGATATATAAAAGATAGAGATTTGAGCAACAAGGCTGTATATGGTTATTTATATGGAAAAAGCTACACCGAGGTTAAGCAAAAGCTGGAACGAGTTAAATCACACAAAGCAAGTTGTAATATTTTATCTGCTAACTTTGCAAAACTATCCGAGGAATGGCTCGAAAACAAAAGGCTGTGCGTTAAGGAGTCAACTTTGGCTCACTATAAGATGATTATCGGCAAGCATATTTTACCTCTGCTCGGAAAGTATGATGTTTCGGCCGTTTCTCTGGATGTAGTTCAGCAATATATGAACAGGCTGCTTTTGGACGGATACGCTGTAAAAACGGCAAACGACATATTGACCGTAATAAAAAGTATATTGAGGTACGCTGAACGAAAGGGTTTTCATCACAACTGCGATTTATCAATTATTTCTCTGAAGGCACACAAATCAGAAGTTGAAATATTAACATTGTTTGAGCAGGAAAGGCTCTGTAATTACCTTGTTAATAATCTTAATGACAAAAATCTCGGAATTTTGTTATGCATTTACACGGGGATTCGTATCGGCGAATTGTGTGCTTTGAAATGGTCTGACATTGATATGGGGGAAAAGGTTTTGAGTGTAAATAAAACAATGTTACGCATAAGGGATAACTATTCGGAGCAACACGGAAGCAAAACAAAGATAATAATAACGCCGCCGAAAAGCGAGGATTCGATACGGGAAATACCGATTCCTAATTTTGTTATCAATATTTTAAAGAACTTTAGAAGAAATCCAGATGCTTATGTTCTTACAGGCACGGAAACCGATTTTATAGAGCCAAGAAGTATGCAGTATTATTTTAAAAAGGTTCTGAAAAAATGTGGGATAAGGAGTGTTAAATTTCATATACTGAGGCACACATTTGCAACTCGATGCATAGAAAACGGCTTTGAAATTAAAAGTCTTAGCGAGATTTTAGGTCACTCAAGTATAAAAATTACATTGGATAGATATGTTCATTCGTCTATGGATTTAAAAAGAAAAAATATGGAGAAACTGGATTTTTTGTCAGCTTAATCGCAGTCAAAAAATTAGTCAGAGAAATAAAAAAATATTGAATATATCTTAATTTTAGAAAATTTATCGTAAAGTGATATACTTTGCGAAAGAAATTTTAGTTTCTGTAGTTTATTAAATAACGAAGAATATGTTTCAAAAATGACTTTTTTAAAAGGAAAATTATGAGTAAAATAAAAAATTTCTTTTCAGATACATATGCGGCGGAGTGGATTCTGTTGCTTTCGTTGGTATTATCGGGTGGCTTTAACGAGTATGTCGGCTGTGTTTTGTCGGCTATAATTTCGGTTTTGCTGATTGTTAAAATTGCCCAAAACAGGAATTTGGTTGTTAACATAAATATAACGAGTCTTTCTATTGCGGTTATTACGCTGTTATATCTGATTTCCTGTTTCTATGCCATTGATTCCGGAATGGCATTCGTTGGTTTTCTCAAATTTCTGCCGGTGCTGTTGTATATGCTTTTGTTAATGCAAGATAAAGGAATAAAGGAACATCTAATAGCTTTGTTACCTTATGTAGCACTTGCATTGGGAGTACTTTCACTTGTGCTTGTGTTTATTCCTGCAACAAGAGATTATTTTACGGTTTCCGACAGACTGGCGGGATTTTTTCAGTATCCAAATACCTTTGCACTGTTTTTGCTTGTGGGCGAGCTTACTGCATTAAGCAAAGAAAAACTAAAACCTATTGACATAATTTCTGCGCTGCTTCTTATTATACTTCTGTTATTTACTGGTAGTCGTGCAGTATTTATTTTAGCCGTTTTTTCAAATGTTTTAATAATATTTTTTAGAAAGGGCAGAAAAAACAAAATTATTCTCTGCACAGTTCTTGCGGCTCTTGTACTTGCAGTACTTTTACTGTTACCATTGCTTAAAAGCAATGAGATTTTTTCAAGGTATTTTACTATTTCATTTGGTGAGAGCACCTTTGTTGGCAGATTGCTTTATTATGCAGATGCATTCCCTGTTATTTTAAAGCATCCGTTTGGCTTGGGATATATGGGTTATTACTACATTCAGCAGTCAATTCAGACTGGTGTGTATTCGGTTATGTTCATACATAATGACTTTTTACAGCTTTTGCTTGATGTTGGCTGGATTCCTTGCCTATTATTCGTAGTTGGAATTATAAAATCGTTTTTCCGCAAGGGCAACTCGGCGGGTAAAAGGATTATTTTGCTTACAGTTTTTTTGCATTGTTTGTTTGACTTTGATTTGCAGTTTATATCAATGTTCTTTATACTTTTGCTGTTTCTCAATTATAACGATGGCAAACAGCTTGAACTTAAAAAGGGAGCAGTTTTTGTATTTTCTTTTGTAATCACTGGTCTGTTGTCACTGTATTTTGCCGTTGCGCTGGGACTTGCGCATTTTGGCTTTAATCAAGCCGCCGACTCAATGTTCCCGGGCAACACGCAGAATAAAGTTGATTTGCTAATTGCCGAGGATGATATTGTCACTCAAAATGAAATTGCGGACAGGATAATTTCGCAGAATGAATATGTGCAGATAGCCTACAGTGCAAAGGCTCGTTATGCATTCTCACAGGGTGATTTTGAAAGCCTGATAAGCTATAAAAATAAGATATTTCAGATTGCTCCGTTCTCGTATGACGAATATGAGGATTATTGCTATATGCTTATTCAGGGTATTCAACTCTATAAACAGGCAGGCGATGAATATAGCACAGAAGTATGTGAACAGCAACTTTTAAAGACTGCTGATAGGCTTGATAGACTTGATGATAAACTCAGTAATCTAGGTAGAAAAATTGTTGATCAGCCTAAAACAGATCTGCCTGATGATATAGTTAAGTATATAAATAGTTTGGAGAGTTAGAATTGATGTACAGAAAAATTATTTTAATATGCCTAATATTCACTGCGTTACTATGGATAATTCCTTTAAGTGGATGTTCAAGCGGAAAAATATCAGTTAAAGATAAAGACGATCAGATAATAGCAGAATTGAATCAAAGTGAAATAAGCAACGATACTTTGTATAAACCATATCTTGAAGTTGTTATTGCGGAAGCAATAAGTGCTATCGCCAAGATCAATAACTGTAATTTAGATAAAGCAAATAAAATATTATTTGAAAAAGACCACATAATTGAAACTTGTCTTGACGCAAAGATTTATGAAGCTATTGAAAAGTCATATTTGAATTCTGAACTAGACAGTGCACCATTTGGATGTGCTTTAACCGATTTAAACGGAGGGTTGTGTGCTGTTTACAGTGCCGATTTAAACGAAGATATTAATTACGCTAATACTACATTATCACCGTATTCATCCCTGAAGCCTTTAAGCGTATACGCTCCTGCTATAGAAAGCGGTAAGGCATATTGGTCAAAGGTTTATGAGGATTCGCCTTATAAGCAAATTATGGATGAGAATGGCGAGTTTGTTAATTGGCCTGAAAATGCAACGGGTACATATACAAACAGCAACACAACTGTTTATCAGGCAATTAAGGAATCGATTAACACGGTGGCTGTCAAATGTCTTGATGATTACGGTGTAAATAATTCCATAAGTTTTTTAAAAGAAAATTTTGATATAAATCTTGATTATGAGAGTAAAAAAGCTACAAACGAGGATGAAGACGAGGTAATCGGTAATTTGGCTATGGGGTATCTCTATGATGGTGTTTCAGTGATTGATATGGCAGGATATTATCAGATTTTTGGAAATGGCGGCAAGTATTATAAGCCTGAAGCCATAACTAAAATTATTGATGACCACGGTAAAACAATATACACAAAAAATAATGATTATAAACAGGTGGTTAGTGAGCCAACGGCATTTATTATGAACGAATTGCTTCAAGGTGTAGTGCAGAGTGGCGGAACGGGTGCAGGAGCAAAAATGGATGATATTGAAGTTGGCGGAAAAACAGGTACGGGAATAGCAAATGACTGTCATTGGTTTGTTGGATTTGTTCCGCAGTACAGTTGTGCTGTGTGGCACGGAGGAAGCTTAGTAGATAACTATTCACCACAGATTTTCAAAAGTATTATGCAAGAGTTAAAGCTTGACGAAAGCGTAAAATACCCGAAATGCAGAGAAATAAAACAGGCAATCTATTGTGCGGATAGTGGCTTGTTATGCAACGAGAATTGCAAACGGGTTGATATGGGATATTATTTTGCAGATGAAATTATAGAAAAATGCAAAATTCATCAATAAAGTTTTTAGGAGGCTTTTTTATGAGACAAAATCACAAACTAACAAAGATTTTTAAATTAGTAACAATAATCGCATTAATGGCGTGTTTGCTGATGAGCAGTATCCCGATAACTAATGCAGCATCACAAACAGATTTCAAGAACTTTAGTATTGACGATATAGAAATTATCCAATTTACAAATGGATATTATACTGAAGACTACGATTATGATAAGGACGAGTATGTTAAATGGTACAATTATGACTATAGTAGCAAAATTGTCGGCACAGCTACATTAACAGACGGTTCGACAGTTGATATTGATGATGCTTGGATATACACAAACAATGTTAATATTACGGATGATCAAAGCGTAAATAATCAGTGGGGACTTGGTTCTCATCAGGTTACTGCCGAGCTTGAGGGAATTAAAACAACCTTTAATGTTAATATTGTTAAATCGCCTGTTAAAAGTATAGAAATTAATGACATTGACATTGTCGAATGTACAAGTGGATATTATACCAAAGAATACGATTATGATAAAGATGATTATGTTGAATGGTATAAATATAGTTATTTTGATGTTAACGGTACAGTCACATTTGATGACGGAACATCAGCTGAAATAACAAGCGGCGGCTTTGAATATAAAAATAATTATTATTATTTTGATTTTGAAAATGACCAAAGCTATGAAAACCAATGGGATATTGGCACTCACAAAGTCGTAGCTAAGGCTTTGGGCTTTGAGACATCTTTTAATTGTAATATCAAGGAAAGTCCATATGCTTCAATTGAAATAATTGAGGTCGATCCTGTAAAGGAGAAAGAGGACAGTTGTGATTATGAATATGCATTAAAATTTGTATACAAGGTTACATATAAAGATGGAAGGGTTGAGCAAAGAAATTCAGATGATTATTACGATGATAATCCTACTATTTCAATAATAGGCGACTGGCAGATTGGTAAAGAAAACGAATTTATAGTGCACTTGGGAAAAGCAACCGCAAAAGGTTATGCTGAAGTTATACCTGACTATGGTTTTGATTTTGTGGCACAAAATGACGGAATTTATATTACCAATTGTACGCTTGAAGATGAAGATATCATAATTCCAGAAGAAATAGCAGGAAAAAAGGTTATTGGTATTACTTCATTGGGACATTGTTATGATACTAAGAGCATTACTATTCCTGATTCCGTAAAAACGATTTCCGAGGACGCATTTGAAGGCTGTAGATCATTGCAATCCCTGACAATCGGTAGTGGAGTTGAATACCTTAGCGCTAAAATGTTTATGTATCTTTATGATTTAAGCGAAATTAATGTTTCTTCAAACAATAAGAATTATTTATCTATAGAAGGTGTTGTATATAATAGTGCAGTTGATACTATAGTGGTTTATCCGAATGGAAAATCTAAATTACATACAATACCTGCATCGGTTAGTAATATTGATGCAATTACCGAAAGTAAATCTGACAATATTAACATAGTTTTTGCAGATGAATCAAAATATTACAAGACAGTTGATGGCGTTACATATACAGTAGATATGACTAAAGTTGTTTTATGTAATAAAACAAAGGGCGGTAAATACACTATGCCTGATTCTGTTACACAAATTTCCGATAAAGCTTTTGCCGCTTGTAAAAATCTTACAGATGTAAATATCTCCAAAAATGTAACAGATATTGTATATAGTGCATTTAGAGGTTGTACTTCTCTTAATAATGTTTCTTTGCCGAGCAATGTAACAAAAATCAGTAACGAGGCATTTGCCAAGTGTACTTCTCTAAAAGATATTTCACTTTCTGATAATTTGGAAGCAATTGGTGATAGTGCTTTTTATGAAAGCGGATTAGCAAAAATTACAATTCCTGACAAGGTTAAATCGGTTGATGACTATGCTTTTGCAAGATCTAAAGTACAAACAATAACAATTGGAAAAAGTGTTGAAACAATCGGAGAAGGTACATTTCAACTAACACCCGTAATAAATGTTAGCATCCCTGATAATGTTAAATCAATTGGTGCATCTGCTTTTTGTTTATGTGAAAATTTAAAAAGTATAAATTTAGGTTCTGGATTAACTGAAATTAAGGACTGCACATTTGCTCAGACTGCATTAAATAATGTTTTTATACCAAAAAATATTACCAAAATTTGTTATAAAGCTTTTGAAAACTGTAACTATCTAAATGACCTTGAAATTAAAGGCGATAATGTTGAAATCGGTGAAAGTGCTTTTATTGGCTGCCCACTTAAAAATTATTCACCGAGTGAGAATATTTCAAACTATGGCGATAGCAGTTTTAGATACTCCAAGATTAGAAACTTCCACGCAGGAAAAACTGTTACAGAAATAGCATATAATGCGTTCGGTGGTTGTGAAGAATTATCTGATATTAAAATTCCTGATACTGTTCTCAAAATTTCAAGCTGTGCTTTTGACGGCACAAAATGGTATGATGCTCAGCCCGACGGTTCAGTATATCTTGACCATATCTATCTGAGAAACAAAGGCGAGTCGGCTCCGCAAAATCTTACCATAAAAGAAGGTACTAAAACTATTGCTGACGGGGCTTTGTTTAATGTTTTTTGCGGAGCAACTGAGAATATCAAAACTATTTCTTTGCCAAATAGCTTGATAAGAATCGGCGACCTTGCTTTTAATGGCTGCACATCACTCACAGAAATTACAATTCCTGCATCCGTTGAACAAATCGGTGATTATGCTTTCTTGGGTTGTGAATCGCTGACATCAATCAATGTTGATCCCAATAATAAGTTTTATTCAAGCGAAAACGGAGTACTGTTTAATAAAAACAAAACAGAGCTAATCTATTGTCCAAAACAGAGCAGCGGCGAATATACTGTTCCAAACTCTGTAAAGACAATCAAATCATTTGCTTTTGCCAATAGTGGGACTGAAAGAATTGTAATCAACAGAACAAATGTTAAGTTGGAAGATTATGCAATTGGGTATACCACTGAACCTTGGATACCGGTTGTTTCTGAGGTTACAAAAAAATGGAGATCTAAAAACCTTGATGCAATTATCTGTTGCGCAAAGGGTTCAACAGCTGATCAATATGTTCAAAATACTAAAGACAATGACAAACTAAAATGTGAATATATTGATCCGACTATAATTATTGATTTTGGCGATGCTAACGGCGATGGCGAAATCAATGCAAAAGACCGTATGATGCTTACTCGTCATCTTGCAAAGTGGTCGGGCTATGAAAACATTGATATGACCGCTGCAGATTTAAATAACGACGGTGCTGTCAACGCAAAGGACAGAATGATATTAACAAGGCATATAGCAAAGTGGAGTGGATATGAAACACTTCCGTATACAAAGTAAAAAACGGAGTCAGTAATGAATAAGGTATATAAAAATATAATTCACATATTTGCTTTTGCGATGGTTTTTTGCAGTTTGATATCAATGAATATGTTTATATGCTTTGCAGTATCTTCTAAAAACCCGAGCATTGTCATAAACAGTGCTCGGGGAGAGGCAGGAGATACCGTGGATGTGACAATAACAATGTCAAATAATCCGGGATTTGTTTCGGCTAATCTCTATGTAAAATATGACGAGAGCGTACTTACTCTAAAAAAAGTAAAAGACGGCGGCTTGCTGTCGGGAGTTACCCACAGTGATAATTACACAAGCCCCTATGGATTATGCTGGGTGAATGATTTGTCTAAAGAGAATTTTAAAGTCAACGGTGTGCTTGCAACACTGACATTTGAAATTTCAAAGGAAGCTAACCCCGGCAGTACAACAATCAGTCTTGAACAGGATATTTTGAATTGTGATGTTGAGAATGTAGTTTTTGATTTGATAAGCGGTAAAGTTGAAATCAGTAGTTCATCACAGTCAAAAGATAGTGATTTGCCGGAAACAACATCTAAGGCATCAAATTCTGATTCAAATGTAAATTCGGTCGATGATTCCGATAAAGCATCAAAAAATAATGAAAGCGTAAATCAGTCTGAAGTCAAAGACTCTGATGCAAGCGACATAAATGAAAAATCAGAGGATTATGATGCAACTGTTTTATCTACAAGCGATTTAGTTGGTAATACTAAAAAATCTTCAACATCTGATTCAGCAACAAATAAAGTGGGAGGAGTAGTTCAAACAGTGTCTATATTAATTGCGGTAATCCTTATTGCTGCAATTATATTAACAGCAGTATTTGTATATTACAAACGCACAAGAAAAAAATGAGGTGATTATTAATGTTTAAAAAGAGAAAAATTGTTTCAGTTTTACTTGCGATAATAACTGTATTCGGTGTGTTTACATCTCTGCCTTTTTCAGCAAGTGCAGTAGAAACAAACAGTGAAAGTGTAGGTGAAACTTATACAAGCGGTGATTTTGAGTATGAGATTAGAGAAAGATATAATTATGATACAGAACAATACTATGAAATTGCTGTAATCACTGATTATAACGGAACAGATGAAAGCGTTTCTGTTCCATCACAACTTGGTGGGTGTAATGTTACAGATATTGGTGATGGTGCTTTTTCCGATTGCACAAGTCTTACAAGCATAACAATCCCTAACGGTGTTACGTCTATCGGTTGGAATGCATTTTCCGATTGCACAAGCCTTACAAGCGTAGTGATCCCCGACGGTGTTACATCTATCGATGATTCTACATTTGACGGTTGCACAAGCCTTGCAAGCATAACAATCCCCGACAGTGTTACATCTATCGGTGAGTATGCATTTTACGGTTGCACAAGTCTTACAAACGTAGTGATCCCCGACAGTGTGAAAAGTATAAGTTCTTATGGTGGAGGTGCATTCGTTAACTGCCCCAACCTAAAATGCGTTACTGTTCCGAGCAGTGTTGAAAGGATTGGCGAATATTCATTTGGATATAATGGTTGCTCTTATTATGACTCTGAAAAAGGTGAAACTGTTGATAATTTTACAATCTTAGGTAAGTCGGGTACTGCTGCAGAAACCTATGCAAATGAAAATGGTTTTACATTTATTGATTTGGACAATAAGAATTATAACCATACAGATAATAACAGTGGCATAGGAGTTATCGCAAAAGCTGACGCTGAGCTTGTTGTAAAAGAGATTTCAGATAAAGAAAATCTTGATAAAATAAAGTCCTTATTTGACAATAACAAGAGCATTTTGAATGTGTATGACATTACATTGTCGAAAAACGGGAAAAAGGTTCAGCATGAGGGAATGGCAGAGGTAAGCATTCCTTGTAAAGATGAAAACGCAAAGGTTTATCGTGTTGAGTCAGATAATACACTGACTGATATGCAAGCAGTGTATAAAGACGGATATTTGAAGTTCTATACTGAGCATTTCAGCGATTATGTTGTTGCATCGCCGAGAAAGAGTGTTTTAGGTGACATTAATAATGACAATGAAGTAAATGCAAAGGACAGAATGATGCTCACTCGCCACCTTGCAAAATGGACAGGCTATGAAAATATAGATATGACCGCCGCTGATGTAAACAACGACGGTGAGGTGAATGCTAAGGATCGTATGGTTCTTACAAGACACTTGGCAAAATGGCAGGGTTATGAAACCCTACCTTTTGATAAATTTTAAAGAAAGGAAGAAAGTTTGATGAAGAGAAAACTTTCAGCTGCATTTGCAGTGATTATGGCAGTTTGTATTCTGATGGCTCAGGCAGTATGCTTTACAGCGTTTGCTGATTCGGAAGACGCACCGTCAATCGTTGTAAGCAGCACAGAAGCAAAAGCAGGCGATACCGTTGATGTTACAATCACGATGTCAAACAACCCGGGCTTGGTATCGGCTAATCTGTATGTGAATTACGATGCTGATGTACTTAAGCTCAAAGAGGTGAAGGACGGAGGTTTGTTGTCAGGAGTTACTCACAGCGACAATTATACAACAAGCCCTTACGGTTTGTGCTGGGTTAATGATACCGCTCCGGAGAACTTTAAAGTTAATGGCGTTCTTGCAACATTGACCTTTGAGGTTTCAGAAGAGGCCGTGACAGGCACTACAACCATAAGTCTTGACCAGGATATCCTTAACTTTGATATGGATAATGTTGTCTTTGATTTAGTAAGTGGCAATATTCAGATTGAGGGCAAACATATCCACGAAACAGAGTTGATTCCTGCCAAGAAGTCCAGCTGTACAGAAAACGGTAATAATGAATATTACTACTGTGCAGGCTGTGGAAAGTATTTTAAGGATGCAGAGGCAACTATTGAAACAACAAAAGAAGCTGAACAACTTCCGCTAGTTGCTCATCACGGTGGCGAAGCTACTTGTACAAAGAAAGCTGTATGTGATGTTTGTGGTCAGGAATACGGCGAATACGCTCCTCATCAGTATACAGAAAAAGTTGCTGACGAATACTTAAAGACTCCTGCAACATGCGTTTCAAAAGCTGTTTATTTCAAGAGCTGTTCTGTATGTGGACAGGCAAGTGATACTGAAACCTTTGAGTATGGTGAACTTGCAGACCACAACTACGATACAACCACATGGAAATCGGATAAAACAGGACATTGGCATGCGTGCACAGTTTGTGAAGACAAGCTTGATTTTGCAGAGCATACTTCAAGTGGTCCTGCAACAGAGTATGAACCTGAGGTTTGTAAAGAATGCGGATATGTAATCACTCCTGCACTCGGACATACACATAAGCTTACATTAGTTGAGGGCTTTGCTGCAACATGTACAGAGGATGGTCAGAAAGCATACTATGTTTGTGACGGCTGCGGAAAGTGGTTTGAGGATGCTACGGCATCTGTTGAGATTACAGACCATGACAGTGTAATTATCAAAGCAGCACACACCCCTTCAGACTGGATAGTTGATAAGGAAGCCACTGAAACTGAAAAGGGCAGTCAGCATAAGGAATGTACAGTATGTGGTACAGTTCTTGAAACAGAAGAAATTCCGGCTATTAAGCCTGTTACAACTGAACCTACTGTAACTGAACCAACTACAGTGGAATCAGCTACATCAAAGCCAGACAAAGGCTTATCAACATCCGATACTGTAACTTCTTCAGTGATTTCTTCGGATAATGGCACTGTTCAGACTGGAAATAGCAATATTGCAGTTATACTTGCTGCTGTATTAATGCTTTGTTCAGCGGTTGTTTATGCTTATGGCTACTTTAGAAAAAATAAATCTACAAAATAATACCACATTATTCTTGAATTAGAAAAATGATTAGCGGACGGTGGCGGATTTTCTGTCATCGTCCGTCTTTTATATTAGAGGAGTAAGTTGTGAAATTGACAAATTTTAAATCTGTATGTGTTTTAGCATTGGTTGTATTATTTTTTGCATTTTCGTGCGGTTGCAGGAATAATCAGGATATTAGCAGTCAGATTGAAGTTACTTCCGATGAACTAATTGGAATATGGAAACTGGACAGCGTTACAAAATATACTTTTGACGGCAGAGGAAACGGTAAAATGGCTGTTTCAGACTCAGAATATGAATTTAATTACACTATAAATAATGATGAAATAAAAATTGATTTTGTAAGTGAATCTGCACAGGATTCGACTTATGAGTTTATTATAGATGAAAACAAATTAACACTTTTGTCAAAAGATAAAAATAAGGGAACTTTTGAATTGACAAAAGAAAATTGAAATTAAATTTACGAGGAGGAATAGAAATGAAAAAAAGTAAAAAATCAATAGCTATTATATTAGTGATTGTTCTTGTGTTAATTACAATGTTGTCAGTAATAACAGTAAGTGCTTCAAGTGAAAGTGATTATTGTAATAATTTTATTAATAAGTTGCTCAGCAATGAGTCTTCTTGGTTACCTCTAACAAGTAATTCAATAAGAATGCAGGCGGGATTTGAATTTTTAGATTTGGATTTTGACGGAAAATGTGAATTAGTTGTTCAGGAAGCCGGTGGTACAATGGATAACCATTCTGTAAGAATTTATTACTATAGTAATGATTCCATACATGAGGTAACCGGTAAAAAATATGGTGAGTACTTAAATGTTTATAGCTTAAAATATTATTATAATAAATTATATGATAAATATTTTATTACAGGAATGAACACTTGTGCTGCTGGTTTTGCTGCAGATAGATGGTGTGGTAATTATAAATTAACTTATACTAATAACACTCTGAATTTTTATTATTATTCATCAAATTATAAGGAAGTGAATTTCACTACTTACGAAAATGTTTTTACTTATTACGATGGTGCTGTTGGTTATGGTAATTCTTCTGGTTTTAATGCCATTGAAGAAGCTGAGTATAATACTATAAATGAAAACATTTTGAAAAACTGTGTAGATGCAAATTTAAAATCAAAGTTTATTACAAAGAGTGACTGGGATTCTTACACATATTCACAAAAGAGAGAATCCTTATTAGATTCCTATAGCAGTTTTAGTTATAATGATTATAGCGATAATAACTATTTTAAACTTAAGCAAGATACAAATCAGTATTTGCATAAGGCTACTACTTATCATGTTAATAACAAAAATTATAGACATAAATTATATTGGGATAGTTTAAATACTTGGGATAGTACTTTCAGAATTCACGATGAAATGTATTCCGGAGAAACAGGAGGAGTGTGTCATGGAATAGCTTTGAGTATGTGTTATGCAAATAACGGAAATTTGGATCTTAAAGCTTTGAATAATGGCATACAGACTAGCAATTATTGGGGCTTAGGTTCTATGTACGATAGTGATAAAGGAAGATTCAAGGATTTAGTTACATATTATCAGTTAACTCAACTTACAGCAAATGGTGCTGAAAGTTATTCTGTTGAAAGGAACGGATGGCATACTCAAAGTCTCAATAAAAGATTGTCAGATTTTCTAAAAAAATTCAAACAGGATGCTGAACGTTCCCAGAATGAGAAAAAGCCTTTTGTACTTTCATTTAGCTATAAGCATAACAATGATGTGTCCGGACATAGCGTTGTAGTATGTGGATACAACTATAATGATAGCACAAACGAGCATGAAATCTTAATCTATGATGAGAATACATATCCAAATGTAAGGTACTTTATTTTTAAAATATCTTCAGATTATAGCTCTTTTACATTTACAGATGCTAACGGTGAAGCGCTTGGATATATGATTAGTGACATTTGGACTAATCTTGAAGTTTATGATATTGATAAATTATACAGTGGAAAAAATTTTAGCAGTATTTCGGTAGTAAAAGGAAGTGAGCCTGTTTCTGCAAGTAATACCACTCAATTAAATATTACTGCATACAAAACATTTAAAGTGGTGAATGATAGAGGTGAGTATCTTGAATATGATGGAAGCAACTATAACGGTAATATGAATGTATATGATTGTAAATTGGTGGACAATCTGGATAATACTTGTTCATGGGATATTACCGTTAATAATAGTTCAAAATTTGTGTTTTCAAACTTAGAAAATGACTGTGAGATTATCGGCGAAACATATTCCGGAGGATTTTATATTTGCTCAAATTATTCAGATGGATTTACTATTAATGGTAAAAGCGTAACGGTTGAGGGTAGAAACTATGATTTTGATATTGCTTTACAAACGCAGAGCGAAAAAGATTTTATCCGAGTTTCAGGTAAAGCAAGCGGAAATACATCTGTGAGTGATAATAGTAATACAATAGAGATAAAATCTGATACATATATAAATGCAGCAAATGTTAAATCGTATGAATTTGATAATATTTCTGAAAACAATGTTGAGAATACTGTCAATAACATAATGATTGATGATGAATCAGGTGAAATTGTCAATAGTAAAAAACTTTCGTATACATTCGGAGACATAAACAATGATGGTGTGATAAATTCAAAGGACAGGATGACATTAACGCGGTACATTGCAAAATGGAATGGCATAAAAATCATAAATGATCAGGCTTCTGATGTGAATTATGACGGCAAAGTCAACGCAAAGGACAGAATGATTCTTACACGGCATCTAGCAAAATGGCAGGAATATGAAATCTTACCAAATAATAAATAAAATTACTTTTACAGGAGGGGAATCTTATGAAATGTAATTTAAAAAGAGTATTGAGCATTTTGTTTTCAGCAACAATCATTATAAGTGTGGTTATTAACACATCCGTTATAGCAGGAGCTGCAACGGGTGTAATGGCTGATGCAACACAAATTGATGTAAAAAAGAATATTAGTATTAATTCAACAGATGTAACAATATATGCGATAGAAGATTGGGCTGAAAAATACATCAGTATTCCGTCAAATTTTAATAGTTCTTTTCAACTTATTGTTAGTGGGGCAAACCAGATATCTTATTATGTTGATGGATATGAGAAAGTGAACATATCAAGCAATGGTTTAATTACACCTAAAATTAATACATACTATTGGTATGGTAATTATGGTACAACTGTTGAGGAACCTAACAAAACACCGACAAAAATAACCAAGGATATTGAGTATGGAGAAAGTACAATCATTGTCTGTGCTGATGATGTAGAGTTTGAGGTTAAAGTTAATGTAGTTGATTATTCTGATGTATATGCAGAAAAAATAATGGATGACTATGTGTCGAAGAATATAAAAAACGATATGTCCACATATGAGAAAATTAATATCATCGCTAAATTTGTAGCAGAAAGAGATTACGATGATGGTTATTCGTCTTATGCAGGGTTGATTATTGCAGGAGGTGGAGATTGTTGGGCTTCAACAGACGCTATAATATATATGTCAAAAAGTGCAGGTTTACAAGCATGGAAAAGAAATGGAAGTAAAGATTATGGAGCTGGTTCAGGACATATGAACGCTATGGTTTCTGATGGAAAGGAGTATTATGAAGTTGAGGCAGGATTTACAGGAAGTGCCCCTAGATATTACAGTGTTAAGGTTAGAAACAGTTTGTATAGTTATAGATTAGATGATTTTGATGGAATGCAAATTTATCAATATGATGGAGAGATGTACCCTTCAGTGCTTGAAATTCCTTCGGAAATTAATGGAAACAAAGTTACCTCAATAGGGACATATTTTGCTCAATCACATCCTTTGATAGAAGGAAATTCTAATATCAATAGCGTTATATTACCCGAAACAGTAAAAAAAATAGGAGATAGAGCTTTTTTTGCTTGTGAAAATTTGGCAAGTATAACAATCCCCAAAAGTGTTTTATCTATTGGCAATAAAGCATTAGGATATTTATCTGATACTTATAAGATAGAAGGTTTTATAATTTGCGGTTATAAAAATACTGCTTCTGAGGAATATGCTAATAACAACGGTTTTGAATATATTGCTTTAGACGAGAATGGCATTTCTTCCGGCGATGTTAATGGTGATGGTGAAATAAAAGCCAAAGACCGAATGATGTTAACCCGCTATCTTGCAAAATGGTTGAGCTATGAAAATATTAATATGACATCTGCAGATGTAAATAAAGATGGTGAGGTCAATGCGAAGGACAGAATGATTCTTACACGCCACCTTGCAAAATGGAACGGTTACATTTCTTTACCGTATACTGGTTAATTGGAGAGTGAAGAAAAGTGAGAAAAACAATTTCAATTATACTGACATTTGCTATAATTTTAAATATGTTTTCAATTCTATCCCTTACTGTTTATGCTGAAAATGAGAAAATAATTGAAAGAGATATGTTCAGTTACCATATTTACCATTCAAAAGCATATATTTCGGGGTATACCGGTAACTCTACGGTGGTTACATTTCCAGGGAAAATTGGTGGCTATGAAGTTGTTGGATTAGGAAAACCAACTTCGCTTGATCCGTATGGAAATGAAAGTAGAATATCCGGATTAGAAAGTGTTACAGAAATAAAAATAAATGAAAACATTAAAAATATATATCAGAGTGCTTTCGCAAATTATAGTAATCTCAAAAAAGTAATAATACCTTACGGAGTACAAAAAATAGGTAGGGGGGCGTTTGCCAATTGCACAAATTTATCTGAAATTATTTTTCCAGACTCAATCGTAAGTATAGGGTTTAATGCGTTTAATAATACCAGTTGGTATAATAAACAGCGTGACGGAGTAGTTTATGCCGGAAAATTTGTATACAATTATAAAGGTGAAATGCCTGAAAAATATACTTTTAAGATAAAAGATGGTACTTTTGGAATTGCTAATCTTGCATTTTTGAATCAGGAGAATCTTACAAATATACAGGCTCCGCAAAGTTTGTTTTGTATTGGTCAAAATGCCTTTATAGGAACAACATGGTACAGTAATCAGAATAACGGAATTGTTTATGTAGGAAAGGTTGTTTATTCTTATAAGGGCGATATTCCGCAAGACGGTACTATTAAGTTTAATAAGAACATTATGGGAATTGCTGACGGAGCCTTTTTTGATAATTCAGGTTCATATATTGACTCTAATTCTTCAATTAATTTGACATCTATAGATATTCCCGATACGGTAAAATATATTGGTGATTCAGCATTTTGTAACTGCGACAATCTACTTGATTTATATTTACCGAAGAATGTAGCATATATCGGTGAATTTGCTTTCGGTTACCATACTAATGGAAAAGCGTTGCCGACATATTCGGGAAAGGGAAGATACCTGCATAGCATCTATAATTCAACAATTGAGGAGTATGCGTTGTATAACAGAATAGGATATAAAGAACTTGCACCAAAGGAAATATCAGAATATATGCAAAAATATGGTGATTTCTATTATATGCCATTAGATGATGGTTCTGTAGAGATAACTGCATACAGAGGTCAATCAAGTGATATAGTTATTCCTGATTCAATTAATTCAAAAGCAGTTACAAAGATAGGAAATCATGCTTTTGAATCAAATGATTATATTAATACTGTTACAATTCCTGATACAGTAAAATACATAGGTGAATACTCATTTTGCTTTTGTAGTAACCTTCGAAATATAAACTTTGGTGCAAATATAAGGCGCATAGAGGATTTTGCATTTAGATATTGTAATAACTTGGAAACAGTTATTATTTGCGATAGTGTTATGTCGTTGGGAGAATATTGTTTTTCGGATTGCACATCCTTAACTGAAGTTGATTTGGGAAAAGATTTGAACAGACTAAATAGAAATGCTTTTTCCTTTTGCAGAAATCTAAAAAATATAAATTTAGGGGACAGCATAATAGATATAGGATGGCAGGCTTTTGAGAACTGCAACAATATTAGATCAATATATATACCTGATTCAGTACTGAATGTTGGTGAATATGCATTTGTGAATTGCACTTCATTACAGTCAGTTTATTTGAGAGACAATATTGAAAAAATAGACAGTTGTGCATTTGGATATTATACTCCGAATTATGACAGTGTTTATGAACGGCTCAACCGTTTCACTTTATATGGCTTCTCGGGAACAGAAGCCGAACGCTACGCCAATAACCATGGAATTAAATTTAGTGTAATGGCACCAATCCAGTTTGGAAAGCCACAAATGAATTGCAGGGCAAATGAGAGTATAGTTGCTGATTTGTATATTTTATATAATAATTATTCAGCGGGGGATGTTATTTATAAAAGCAGTGACAGTGACATAGCCAGTGTTGTGGAATCGGACGGAGACTATAATGCATATTGCAAAAACCCGAAAGTGCATATTAAGTGCAATAATATTGGTACTGCATATATTACTGCTCAGATGCCTGATGGTAATTCCACAACTATGACGGTACAGGTTACTGAAGGCTTAAACGGAATTAGAGTGTATTCCGATTATGCCGACTTGAGTGTATGTAATGGCAGTTTGATCAAAATTGGTGCAGGAGTGTTTAATAATGGCTTTCAATCTGATGATATATCAAAATTGACATATACTGTATACGATACTTCTATTTTGGAAGTGGAAGAAACCTCATTGCATGATAATTGCAGATTTATTGTTGCAAAAGCAATCTCTCCCGGTACAACATATGTGTCATTTAGCGATTCAAAAACGGGTTATGTTACCAGAGTACCTGTTACTGTATACGAGGGTAATTCTATGACATTTACAGTTGAAAATGTACCAGAACAAAGAATTGAAAAATATGTATCAAATTTTTATAATGTAAACGGTATGTATATTGACAATTATTCATATGCGAAAAATAACGATGATTCATGTACAGTATCTTTTGATGTATACAATACAAAATATATTTTCGGTGCAGTGGAAATTTATAGCGAAAACGGTGATATAAAAGATGCGGTTGTTATTGATAAGATGACAAATAATGCAGGTAGCATTAAAGAGACGGTTTGGGATAATTGCTGTGATCTAGCAAGCGATATATATAATGGGAATTTATTAACATATCGTCAGAAAACTAATTCTTCAAAGATAACAACTGTTAAAGTTACAATTCCTAAAAATGGATATATTAACATCACTAATGATACGGAAAATTCGGCGATTGTTTCATCAATTAATGCATTTGATTGTATTCTTCAACTTAAAGGACTTTATGGAGACATAAAAGGAATAGACTTAAACAATACATTTTTACCTGCACAAAAAATGACAAAAGAAATTCTCAAGAATGCCGTATCGTTAGAATGCTTTAAGGATCAGACCAAATTCAGTAAAGAATTGCTTAATGGTGCTTTTAAGAAAACATTAATAGGTGGTGAAGCAGTAGGAAATTTTGGAGAAACCGTAGTTTATAATATGCAAAACCTAAATCTTGAGGATGTTTGCAACGATGCATTATTAAGCTGTGGCTTTTCAGTCGGAGAAAGTGTATTTGAAGATATGGCTGGGATATTCGGGGTTGTCTTAAAAGGAATGTTTACATTTGGAGACTCGCTAAATCTTTTGTCTGAAATAATTAGTATTTCTTATTCTAAAAATTCAGGGTTTATTACCTTACAAAATCAAAGCGGCAGTACGAGAAATTGCTTAGGTGTACAAGTTAAAACAGATACTAATTTTAACAGTGACACTGCACTAAAAGTGTTTCGATTATATGCTGATAGTGAGTTGATTCAAAAAATAAAAGATACACATCCGAAAGTTTACGATTTAATTGCTTCGGTGTCTAACTCTACATACAATATTTCTATGATTAAAAACGGCGATGAAACGCAGATAGATAAAAATGTTGAAGTTTCTATACCAATATCAGAAGAACTTAAATTTTTAGCTTCAATGGGAATGATAAAGGTACATCGAGTCGAAGATGACGGTACTATCACTGATATGAAAGCTAAATATAAGGATGAAAGATTGATTTTTACAACTAATCATTTCAGTATTTATGTTGTTTCTGTTCCGGATAATATGATTATAGGTGATATTAACAGCGATGGCTCAGTCAACGCAAAAGACCGTATGATGTTAACCCGCTATCTCGCAAAGTGGAGCGGATATGAAAATATAAATAAATCCGTTGCCGATGTAAACAACGACGGCGAAGTAAACGCAAAGGACAGAATGATTCTTACAAGACACCTGGCTAAATGGCAGGACTATGAAACCTTGCCTTTGAAATAAAAATACAGGAGGATAAAACAATGAAAAAGTATAATAAGGTTATGTCAATTTTCTTATCTATTATTATAATATTAAGTGTTTTAACAAGCTTTTCAATTAATGTAGGAGCAGCTGAAAATAGCAATGGAAATATAGTAGGAGAATATTATGTAGTTGGATTGTTAAAAGCAGTAGACCCATTATCCAACAACATAAAAGTGGATAGTAAAAAGTATCAGGCAACAGATAATTTTGATTTTAATGAGGCAGTAAAGTATTTAGTAGAACGACCTGACTGTAGTGTGGTTTGCAAAATTGTTGACGAAAAAGTATCGGAAATATATTCGGAAGATGATATTTGCCGTGTTGATGTAACTGCAACTACTAATCCAAAAGCATTATACGCAAAAAATGGCAAGCTAAATGTATCTGAATTTACAATCAATATAAATATTTCATATATTATTGATGGCAGCTATGGCTTTATTCCTGAAAACGTACTAAAAAATATGAGCGTTATTTGCAATGGGGTTAATATAAAAGCAAATTCAGATGCTCTTAATTTTGGTTCAACCGGATTTTGGTGGTTTAAAGATAATATATCTGAATTAAACGATAATAGTTGTTTTTCTATTACTGCCGGAACCAGCATCGACAAATCTTACACTGTTTATGTTAATGATGACTATAAATTGAAGAGTGCAAATTCGATTATGAATTTAGAAACTACAGTCAGTTATGAAAATAAGCAAATAAATGATACGGCTCAGATTACAGTAGGTAGCATAGATATAGTTAAAGAAAAAACGGATAAACAGCAAACTACATCAGAAAACGGAAAAACAGTGAACCGCGCCAGACAGCACGTGGATCAAACAGCTGAAAATGCATTGACTTTTTCGGGATACATTGATGGTTATCTTTCATTAGAACAGCAAAAATATATCAGGGAAGTTTTATATGTATGGGTAGCAGATATTTTTGCTGCTTTAAGTTCTGAATACTGTGAGCAGAATACTAAATTGCAAGATTTAGTTTATGAAAAACTAGGAATAGATGATAGTGTTTTAACAAGCACATTTAAAACCAAAGCAAAATTTTATTTTAATGTTCAGACGCACATAGGAAAGCGGACTATCGAATTTGAATTAACACTTAATAATTATTCCTTAGGTAAAAAACCATCTTATGCGGGTTTTGGAAATTTAAATTATAAAATGTACAAGAAAAGTGACAAAAATAATATAGAATGTCAGGGAACTGGTATGGTTTCGTTGACGGATATGGAATCCTTTACTCAACAACTGACTAAAATTGCTAATAATCAGATAAAAACAATATTTAAGAAAACGGTTGGCGATGATCTTGATAAAATTGCAAATTATCTTACAGAGGGAACAATGGTTGAGGTTTTAAAAAATGCGGGTCTGTTAAAAGGCTCTTTTTCGGATAATGTTTATAATATGCTGTTATCGCCTACTGAACACTATTTGGATTTAGAGGTTGATTGCCCTGTTGATGTTTTTATATACAATTCTGACGGCGATTTAGTTGGAAGAGTAGTAGATAATAAAATTGATACATCATATGACGAGATTTATATGTTTGTGTCAGGAGAAGAAAAGCATATATTTCTTTTTGATGAGAATTATTCTGTGAAAATCGTTGGCTATGATAGCGGAACTATGGATTATATCGTTAATGAAATGTCAGAGGATGGGAGCGTTGTAAGAAAAATAAGCTATAAAAATCTAAATGTTGTAAAAGGAGAATCATATCAGGCAGCGTTACCAAGTGCTTCTTTACAGTATCCTGAATTATATAATCCAATAAATGCTCAAGGAATTAATGTAGCTCCAACTAATATTGATCAAATTGATTTGTACAATTTTAAAGAAGATATTGAACCTTGGTATAGTCTCAAATGCGGTGATAATGTTTATTATGAGCGTTACGAAAATGGATTTGTTCGTATTTATGGAGAGGGTGCCATGCATAATTATTCCTTGCCTGACGACAAATCACCATTAACTGGTGCAAAATATGTTATGGTGGATGATGGTGTAACTACAGTTGGAGATAGTGCTTTCACGGATAGCGCGGTACAGTATATTTGTATAGGTAATTCTGTAACCTCTATTGGGCAATATGCACTATACAATTGTGAAAAGCTTAAGAAAATAACATTTGGGGATAGTGTAAACAAAATAGAAAACTGGGCATTTTCATATACTAATAATATTTCTGAATTTGATGTGAGTGAAAATAACCAGCATTACTCATCTGTCGACGGTGTTTTATTTTCAAAAGATAAAAAAGAATTAGTTAAATTTACAAAACCTGAAGCAACAGAATATACAATACCGGATGGCGTAGAAACGATTGGAATAGACGCATTTGGTGATTATACAAATTTAAAATCTATAACATTTCCAAACAGTATGACGACAATAGAAGATTTTGCCTTTGATAAGTGTACAAATCTAGAAAATATATCTATACCAGATAGTGTAACATATATAGGTAGTAATGCCTTTGATAAGTGTACAAATCTAAAAAATATATCTATACCAGATAGTGTAACATATATAGGTAGTAATGCTTTTGCTGGCTGTAAAAGATTTACGGACATAATAATTCCCGAAAGTTTAACATATATAGGTAGTTTTGCGTTTTCAAATTGTACTTCCCTTACAACGGTAAATTATAATGCGGTAAATTGTGAAAAATTTTCTGATAAAATTTATGAAGGTGGTTATTCCTTTTCACCTGAGCATCCTTTTGATGGGTGCACAGAGTTAAAAACGATTAATATAGGAAAAAAAGTTGAAACTATTCCAAATTGCTTTCTATATGGTTGCGATAATATTACAAGCATTATAATCCCAAACAGTGTAAAAAAAATTGGTGACTATGCTTTCATGCATTCAAGTGTTGAAAATTTAGAAATTCCAGAATTTACTACGAGCATCGGAGATTATGCATTTGCTTATTCAAATTTTGAAAGCAGTATTCCCGATAGTATTACCTATATGGGTAAAGGTGCTTTTAAAGAGTGTAAAAAACTAGTAAATGTTACAATACCTAAGAGTGTTACAAGTATAAATGGGTATACATTTTATGATTGCACAAATCTTGAAAGAGTAATAATTAATAAGGGTGTTTCAACTATTGATTTTCAAGCTTTTGAAGGCTGTTCAAATTTATCTAGTATAACGGTCCCAGACAGTATTACTCGAATTGGTGTAGGAGCTTTTGAAGGCTGTAACAATATCAAAGAAATAATAATCGCGGATGGTTCACAGGTAGTGGAAAGTCAAATGATTGTAAGCGATACTGTAGAAACAATTGTAATAAATGATGATGTTTCTGAATGTTCGGTGACAGCTTTCGAGAGTTGCTATAATCTTAAAAATATAGAAGTAAGTGAAAATAATAAGAACTACTCTGATATTGATGGAATACTTTTTAACAAAGATAAAACAGAAATTCTTTGTTATCCGCAAAGCAGAGAAAATATTTCTTATACAATTCCTTCTGGAGTTACAAAAATAGGAGATGGTGCTTTTATAGCTTGTCAATATTTAAATTCAGTCGTTATTTCCGATAGCGTTATAACAATAGATTGGAATGCATTTACAAGTTGCAAAAATTTAGCGTCAATAAATATAGGAAACAATGTTGAAGAAATTGAAGATTATGCTTTTGCAAATTGCACAAGTCTCACATCTGTAACATTTCCAAATAGTGTTAAGGAAATTGGTTGCGAGGCGTTTTCAAATTGTACAAACCTAAAATCAGTATTAATTGGCGATGATATTAATTATTTATGGTATCATGCTTTTTACGGATGCACTAATTTGTTAGACGTTACTATACTAGTAAATACTATACCAGACGAAGGTATTTTCTTATACGATGATGTCTTTGAAGATTGTCCAAATCTGACAATCCACGGTTATAAAAATTCAGTTGTGGAAGAATATGCAAATGATAACAGATTAAAATTTGTAGCATTAGAAGAAACTGTTCCATTCGGTGACGCAAACGGTGACGGCTTAGTCAATGCAAAGGATCGTATGCTGTTAACTCGTTACCTTGCTAAGTGGTCTGGTTATGAAGATATTAATATGACCGCCGCAGATGTAAATAATGATGGTGCAATCAATGCGAAAGATCGTATGATTCTTACACGCCACTTGGCAAAATGGCAGGGATATGAAACCTTATCAATTTTATAAGAAATATATGGAGTAGGAATTTAACATGTTCTTAGTTTCTATTCCGCAAAAGATAAAAAACCAAGGAGTGAAATTTATGTTAAGGAAAGCAAAACAGATTATTTCTATTATACTTTCTATAGCAATAGTATTTAGCATTTCTTCTGCAATACCTTTTTCTGCAAGTGTTTTGACTTATGTTGTGGAGGAGGGTTCAGAAGTTTTACCTGAGGATTATTCAAATATTTTGTCAAGTTATTCTCCTGAAGCTTTCGGTACTCCGAAAACTTCATTTGTAAATAAATTGTCAAATGGAAATTATCAAGTAGTAGTGTATAGCGATTTATTGTATATTATGACTTATAATTCAAAGTTTTCTTTGTTATCAACCCAAACTATTGAGCTTGAACTCCCATTATGGGGTGGATATTATTGCGGAGAGAATTATAATTATGTAGTTTGCGGTCAATCTTATGATACATCTTTGGACAAGGGGGGCGATGTATACAGAATTATTAAATACGATAAAAATTTTAAAAAAATAGTGGGGTTATCACTTAACGGAGCTGAAACTTATACAAAGAGACCTTTTGATTCTGGAAATGTTTCGATAGCGGAGAACGGCAATTCGCTTGTAGTATATACAAGTAGATTGCGTCTTGATGGGCATCAGTCAAATATGACAATAAAAGTTAATACAGATAATATGACTGAATATAGTTGTATGTCTGATTTTTGGGCTACAGAATATATGTATCCTTATAAACATGTGAGTCATTCGCTTAGGCAAATAGTTAAATTCGATGGTGATTATCCTGTTTATGTCGACTTAAGTGATGGATATCCTGAACGTTCAGTGTATTTGCAGTCTTACTATGGTTCTCAACCTTTATTGAAAATTTCGGGTGACATTGGTGATAATGTGACAAATGCAGAGGTATCAGGTATGGAAATTTCACCAACAAATTATCTCGTTGTGGGCTCTTCTATGAATAATGAAATGAACAATATTTTTCTATCAAGCTACAATAAGTCTTTAAATACTTCAGAATGTGAATGGCTGACTGCTTCTAGTACATTTTATGCAGAAGGCTATGGCAATCCTAAAATAGTTAAAATAAATGATGATAGATTTGCAGTTATGTGGTCAGCTTCAAAAGGACCTTCCGTTCAATATGTTATTGTAGATGGAAAAGGTGCTGTTATTAGCAATCTTAAGAACCTTAATTTTGCCTATTTGTCGGATTGTGAGCCGATTTATGATAATAACAGAATTATTCTTGTTAATATTTTTGATGGAAAGGTGAACTTTGACCTTATAAATGATTTGGCAACAGGCGGATCATATTATATTAATCATGATAACATAAAAAGCTCTGAAAACGCATGGAACGGAATATCTGATGTGTCTTGGTATTCTGATGGTAAAAAAAGTTTTGATATTACTACTTCTGAGCAGCTTTCAGGATTGGCTCAACTTGTAAACGAAGGAAATACATTTAAGAATAAAACGGTAAATCTTAAGAATGATATATATATTAATAAAAATGCTTTTTCTTATGTTAACAAATGGACACCAATTGGAAACACCGAGCAAAAATGTTTTGATGGCACATTCAATGGTAATGGATTCAGCATTTATAATATGTATGTGCCCGAGGAAAATTCAGGTGGCTTGTTTGGGTATATTGGCGAAAATGGTATAATTAAAGCACTTAACATATCGCAGGGTACATTTCAATACGGTGGATGTGTAGCCAATGATAATAAAGGGATAATTATGTTTTGCAACAGTAAATCTTTAGTTTATGGCTATGATTTGTTCTCAACAGGGGCTATTTGTAATAGAAACAGCAATTTAGTTTACGGATGCAAAAACTATGGCACAGTAGATGGAAGCGATACAGGAGGAATTGTAGGCAATAATAATACAGGAGGGACCATTAGTGCTTGTAATAATACAGGTATTGCTATGGCAACAGGTTCTGTAGGTGGAATTGCCGGGTATAATTATGCTTGGATATATGATTGTTATAATACCGGGCTGGTTACAGGTGGTTTTGGGTTGAATAAGGCATCTTGGGTTGCAGGAATTGTACCGGAAAATCATTCAAGATCAAATGAAGAAGGAATATCCAATTGTTATAATGTAGGTAGTATTTCGCAGGCTGATATTTTAAAAAGTGCAATATCTCGTGGTGAATTTAAAAATTGTTTTACAAATATTCAGCCCGGAGTTAACAATGGAAATGCAACAGTGTTATCTAACGCGGAACTTATTGACAGTTCATTTGTAGAAAAACTTAACAGCGACAGTAATTCTATTCTTCCCGGTTGGATAGAGGACAGTATAAAAATTAATAACGGTATGCCAATAACGATTGCTGACTATAATGCTTATGTCAGGACCTATAAAATGATTCCTGAAATGTGGGCAATCGGGGATATCAGTATGCTTAATGATATTAATAGTGAATGCGTTTATTCCTTTTGGCTATACTTTTGCGATGTAGTTCCTGAAGTTGAAGTGGAAAATTCTGACATTGCTGAGATTATAAGTGATATATCAATTAATGGCGGAAAAATTATTATAAAACCAAAAAGTAAAGGCACAACAAACATTATAATCAACTTTAAGGAAACCGAAAATAATTGCAGTTTTACATATAAGTTGCCTATTACAATTAATGGATATATTTCTATTGGGGATGTAAATACCGATAGTCAGGTAAATGCAAAAGACCGTATGACGCTCACACGCTATCTTGCAAAGTGGATAGGATATGAAAACATTGATATGACCGCCGCAGATGTAAACAATGATGGTGATGTAAACGCAAAGGATCGTATGATTCTTACTCGTCATATTGCAAAATGGCAAGGCTATGAAAATTTACCATACACAAGTTAATAGTATTTATTTTATAAAAATTAGGATGTTAACTATTTTTCAACATTTGTTTGAGCTTTTTTAAAATTCTCTTGCGTTTCTTTTGAACAGCACTTTCTGTCATACCGAGCAGAAGTGCTGTTTTATTGTATGAAAGCTTTTCTGTTGTTTCAAATGTGTCAAAGTTGATTCCTGTTGTAAGTTCAAGCAATTTGCGCTCTATCGTGGATAGCGATTGAATAGCTTCTTTTATTTGTTTAGATTTGTAGTTGTTAAAGACAATATCCTCGGATGCGGTAATATCCTCTATTTCAAAAGATTCTCTGTTTCCAGAATATTTTGTTGCTAACGCTGCTTCTATATACTCAATGACAGTATTCTCTGAAATATGTAGTTGTTTGGATATTTCTTTTAAAATTTCATCAAACGGCTTTGTATCTTTCATTTTGAAGTACAATGACGTTACTTTACGGAGATTGTTATGTGCGTTTTTACTTTCAATTTTTGTAATACCGCAGTCTGTACGAACATATTCTAACCACGCTTTGTGAGTTTTATATTTCATAATTTGCAGAAGAGGGAGTTTTTCGTCTGCTGAATATCTTTGCAATTCGTCCCACAGTAGAGAAACAAAAATTTGTTTTAAATCAGGTAACCTGTATTCTTCAATATGGTTGCATTTTATAAACTCGGCAGCTTTTCTGTTAAGTATAGGCTCATAGAAATGCAGAAATTCATTAAAATATTTACTATCGTTTGTTTTCAGGTACTGTATAAAATAATCATTGAAATCATCAAGTCTATTTGGTTCGTAACCTAACTGATACATATGCAGGTTTTCATTTTGCATTTGCTCACCGCCTATTCTTTCATTGCTTCCTCGTAAATCTTTTCTAAATTCATTTCGTCTTCGTAGTTATTTTCAGCATAGTCAAAATCAAACTGTGCTCGCTCAAATTTCATATCGATAATCTTTTTAGCCTTGGATGATACAGCTTTACTGTATTTGCCGAGGCTTTTATTTTGGCGTATTGAGCTGTATCGCCTGTTCCAGAGAACATAATACGGACTGTCGGATTTTTTCTGCTTTTTCATTTTGCGTTTTGTAATTTCAGGGTGCTTTGCAACATAGGAACAAGGCACACCGTATTCCTTATTTACCGTACTGCAATAAAGCTGCTTGTGTGCTGTAGTCATAAGAAAATATTTGTTGCAGACTCCGCACTTCCATATGTAGTGACCTTGCGAAAGTGCCTCAAAAAACTCCGTCACAAAGAAATCCATCATTCTGCTGAAATACATTCGTCTTATAATTTTGTACTTACCATTTTCAATTTTTATCGTAGGAACAGCAGATTGAATCGGTTTAAGGTTGAATCCGTCCATTATCATTGCCGCAGGATTGCTTGCTGCTAAGTTCATTTGTACTTCTTCGTTCTCGAAAAACTCACAAGTGAATTTAGCAATGTTATCTTTCTGTCGTGAATCTTCTTTTATAAAATTCTCTACATAGTTAATTATCATTGTGTCGAAGTTAGCGGTATCAACGCCGATATATGAATATGCTCTCAAAACATTTTCAGCGGTCTTTGATTTATTCTCTATTTCTTCAAGCCTTGCAATTTCGTTTCTTTCTGTTCTTCCGTAATTGATTTTTAGATGCTTCAAAAGATACTCGTAATCATCAAGTGCATCTTTACCAAACAATTTTGAAACAGTCGTTCTTGATTTTTCAATATCAAAATATTTAAAAGGCTCAAGTGATTGCATATAGTCAATCATTTTATTTATGTCAGCAAATATATCCATAAATAATTTTCTGCTGTAACCGTTTAATTTAAGTTCCTGCCAATGACGATTTATCTTACCGCTGTGAATCAGTAGATTGGTTGCGAACTTCTTTGGAAGATTGGCAATGCAGTTGCTTATATATCCAAGCGGTAGTTTCTCGTTGTTTAAAATTATATTCTTTTCATCAAAATCTACTGCGAAATAATCAATAGTTGTGATTTTATTTTCGTACCTTTCAATATAGCTCAATTCTCTCACCTAAAAAGTATTATATAACTGAACCGGCAATATCACAATATACTAAGAAATAATTTTACTCTGTCACGGGAATTTCTGTGATTTTAAAAAACTTTGACATTTATATATTAGAGGACAAAGGAGAGTGATGAAAATATGCTTGTAACCAGTGACAGGAGGATAGTTTAAATTTTCTATCAGGTGGTTCAATATTTCTATTACAACTAACAAGAGTTACATAACAAAACTCAAGTAAAGATATTATCAACTGCAGAGGAAGAAGAAGGGAGAAAAAATTTTTGAATGATACAATGGTACAGCACAAGGATTTCTTTATAGTCAGCAATAAAATATTTGATTTTAATTTGCCCGCAAATACAATTGCAGTTTACTGCTGTCTACTTATGTTTGCCGACAGAGAAAAGCTCAGTTGTTTTCCATCGCTGAGAATGATTTGCGAGAAGTGTCATCTGACAAAGAATACTGTAATCAAATGCTTGAGATCACTTGAAAAAATTGGGTTAGTCCAAGTGAAGTTAAGAAAGAGATGGAACAATTCTAACAGCAGTAATATGTACTACTTATTTGATCCTTCTGTTGTGAATTCATAGTGTAATAAAAAGTGACGATAGATACAACGAGAGTACCGTTTTCTTATTCATTTATCGTTGCAAGGCAGTTGTTTCGCCGTCGTTGCCGATTTGTGCGATTATTTTGCAGAGGGCGAGAAAGTACCCGTCTTCAAGTAAAAATCGCAATTGGGGCGAATTTACGGCAGAATTGAAAGTTTATTTTCAGTAGCAGAGGTTGGGGCTACATTTCCCGGACTTGTCCGGGGCAAGCAGAGCGCCCGGCTGTCCGCCAAACGCATAAAGTCGGGCGGAAGCCCGGACCCACTTTAACACGGAGGTGCATAAAAATAGAAAAACGTAAGAGAAATCAAACCTTAAGTATCAGATTAACTCAATCTGAAAAGTCTGCAATCTATAAAATGTCAAAGAAAGCTCAGCTGACATTGACTGAGTATATTTTGAAATCTTCATTAAAAAGTGAAATCAAAGTAGTTGATTTACAACCGTTGCTTGTTGAGCTAAAAAGGATTGGCAACAACCTGAATCAGATAACGAGAAAGATAAACAGCGGTGCTTTTAATTCATACAACTTTAGTGAAATGATTGCTATGCAAAGAAAAATCTATGATGCAATCATAAAACTGTCGGAGGAAAAGTAATGGCGACCGTGACATATATTCGTGAGTCAAAACAATCAATCAGTGCGATGAAAGGTGTAATTGATTACTGTTGTCAGGACAAAAAAGTTTACGATGAAATTTTAAATCAAAGACTTATCAGCGGAATTAACTGTGACGGTGAAAATGCATTCAAAGAGTTTATGGCTACTAAAAAGTCATACGGTAAAACTGACGGAATGAATTTTTATCAGTACGTTCAATCCTTCTCACCCGAAGAAAATATTACTCCGCATAAAGCTCATGAGGTTGCTTTAGTGTTTGCCGAGAAAGCGTGGACAGGATATGAAGTTTTAGTCGCAACTCATTGTGATGCACAGCATATTCATTCCCACTTTGTAATCAACTCAGTCAGCTTTGAAAACGGCAAAAAGCTTCATCAGAATCCAAACACGCTTAATTCATTACGAGCATTGAGTGATGAAATCTGCAGACATCATAATCTTTCAACACTTGAACCTTACAGCAAGGACGGTATGAAAATCTCTACAAGAGAATACCGCACCGCAGTCAAAGGTCAGAGCTGGAAATTCAAACTGATGAATGACATAGACAAAGCTATGAACATAAGCGGAAGCAAGGAAGATTTCATAAACGCAATGTCAATTATGGGTTACTCGGTGACTTGGACAGACGACAGGAAATACATTACCTATCAATGCCCGAACAAAATGAAATGCAGAGATATTAAACTGCACAACGATAAATATTTGAAAGGAAGTATGAAAAATGAATTCAGATACAGGCAAGAACAATATTTTGGAAAGTCTAAAACAGAGGAACAGCAACTCGCTGACAGCGATAGAACTACTGTCAGGAGAAACGAAAGTGATTTCTATTCCGTCACAGGTCAAAGAGGAAGAACTCAATCTGTTGAGAACGGCAATAACATTTCAGCCGGAGCTATACAACCGAATTTCAAACATTCCAAATGCAGAACAGATGACAGATTATCTGAAACAGATTTTAGAAATCGAACAGGAGTATATGGAAACAAGCTTGAAGAATTGTCAGACGGAGCTGAAGAAAGTTTCGGAACAGATCCTGAAAGAAATCAGGTCGGTGCAAACTCAGATGACGAAAACTATCGAACAGGCTGGGAAGAGTCAAGAAGAGTTTTTGAACAATACCTTGCGACAAGGTCGGGAGTTGGAATCGGCAATAGCGTCACAAGTAAAGAAGTCAACTCTGCTGACAACCTTAAAATGGATAGCAATAACCGTGCTGTCCTCGGCAGTATCAACTCTCTTGCTGAATCACTTTCTCGGATAATTGATGATGAATCGGAGGATGAAGAAGAACGCAGAAAGAGAATTGTAGCCGAACAAAACGGCAGTGATATTGGTACTTTACTTGGACTTACCGCCGGATTGATTACAGGTGCAATATCAAAAGAAGAAAATATTGAATATGAAGATGAAGAAATTGATGACAGTCCGACTATGCAAATGTAGTTGGAGAAAGGAGCATTTAATGGAGAAAAACAATAATACATTTTCAGAAGAACATAACCTTACGAGCCTTGCTTTTAAACGCAGGCATATATGTAAAATGAATGTAGTTGAAATTGATAACACATCTTATTGTGTGCAGGATATATTTCCTATAGCGGACGAGCAAAAACATAATACCGTATCAGATAAAATAAAGTATCTTGTTTCAGGTGAAAAACCTGAATAAAAGTCTGGATATTCAAGCCGAATAGGAATATTGTGTAGTCGTAATCCTATTCGGTTTGATTTGATAGAGTTGATAACACTCGGAAAGGAATGAAATATGTTGAACACAAATTCAAACCAACAGTTAATTACAGCACTTTACTGCCGCCTTTCACAGGAAGATGAATTGCAGGGAGAGTCAAACAGCATAAGAAATCAGAAAGCACTTCTTGAAAAATATGCGTTGGATAACGGATTCCATAACTGCCGATTTTATATTGACGACGGTTATTCAGGGGTTGATTTCAATAGACCTGACTTCAACAGAATGATTGATGATATGAACAACGGCTTGATAGGTACAATAATAACAAAGGATTTGTCAAGACTTGGCAGAGATTATCTTAAAACAGGTACATATCTTGAAATCATATTTCCGCAGAATAATGTCAGATATATAGCGATTAATGACGGAGTCGATTCTGAAACAGACAGTAATGAGTTTATTGGAATAAGAAACTATTTCAATGATTACTATGCGCAAGACATCAGCAAGAAAATACGCTCGGTAAAAACTGCCGCAATGAACAGAGGTGAGCGAACCAACGGAAGCGTGCCTTACGGATATATGTTAAATCCCGACAATCCAAAGCAGTATCTGGTTAATCCGGAAACCGCACCGATAGTCAAAAGAATTTATGAGCTGTCAGCAGCAGGCTACGGAGTTGCAAAAATCCAAAAAATTCTTGAAGATGACAAGGCTATATCTCCTGCTATTTACCTGTTTCAGAAGTATGGAAGCTTAAGAGGTAAGCCTGATCCAAGCCGTCCGTATAACTGGCCGAAGCGTACAATCCGCAGAATGCTTAGCAATCCCGAATATCTGGGAGCAACCGTTTGCGGCAAGACTTATTCAAAATCAAATAAGCTGAAAAAACGAATATCTGTTCCAAGATCGGAATGGAAAATATTTGAGAATACACAGGAGCCTATAGTTGACAGAAAGCTCTGGGACATGGTTCAGAAAAAGTTTGACGGCAGAAAGAAAGCAAATAAAACAGGACTTACCGATAAGTATGCAGGATATCTGTACTGCGCTGAATGTGGTGCGAGGATGTATATCAACCGAGCAAAAAGCTTAAAGGAAACACAAGAATGTTATACTTGCGGAACTTATCAGACAAAGGGAAGTCATCATTGTTCATATCATTATATTCGTGCTGTAGTGCTTGATGAATTGGTACTCAACAGGCTGAGAGAAATTACTGCGTTCGCAAGAGAAAACCCTGCTGAGTTTTATGAAATAGCAAAATCAAAAGCAGAAAAAGAATCCAAAAAGCTTATAAAGATTTCAAAAGGCGAGATTACTGCCGTACAGAAACGCATAACAGAGCTTGACGGAATTATAAGATGTCTGTATGAGGACAGAGTTGCAGGACGAATCACGCCGGAACGATTCGAACTTCTTGTATCGGGTTATGAGCAAGAGCAGGCAGAGCAAAAACAAAAGCTTGAAAATCTGAACAATGAGATCTCAATACAAGGTACTCGTGATAAGAAAATATCAGAATTTATAGAAAGTGCAAAAAAATATATTGATATCACGGAAGTAACACCTGAAATTTTGCATGCATTCATCAAGCGAATAAACATACATGAAAGAGCAATTCCTCGGTCTCAGAAGTGCGGTAATCAGATTGATATTTACTATACCTTTGAAGCTGATGAGATGCTTTCAGTATAGTCAGAACCTCAATTAATAAGCGAACACCCGAGAGGAAAAATCTCGGGTGTTCAATAAGAATTTTTTATCCGATAAGCAACACTGCTTCATTGTTCTGTGTTCATAGAGCTTAAAGCCAAGAGTAAGCAGAAATTGAAGGAGTTGCAAACCGATATTGCAATGGAGCTGACACGCTCCAAGATTGAAGTGGATAGATTAACGCTAAGGCAGAAAGAAGGCTTCTTGTCGGTGAACCCCATAGGTTCAAATCAATTCGGACTTTTGTATGAAAGAGTGTTGCCTGCTTCATCTGTTGCAAATCTGTTTCCGTTTAATTTCAGTGGTAAGACAGACCCTAACGGCTTGTATATCGGCAGAGATAAGTACGGCACTAATATTCTCGTTGATTTCGACAGACGAACAGAGGATAAGACAACGAGTAACATTCTTATTCTCGGAAACTCAGGTCAGGGTAAATCGTATTTATTGAAACTTATCCTTACAAATATTCGTGAAAGCGGAAAGAAAATCTTATGCCTTGATCCCGAAGCGGAGTATGAGGATTTGACAAATGCCCTCGGCGGTTGTTACATTGATTTTATGTCGGGCAAATACAAAATCAATCCGTTAGAACCAAAGGACTGGGGTGATGCAAATGAAGAAGTTGACTCCAAAACACCCGAACCGTTTAAGCGTGTTACCCGATTATCACAGCACATTGCGTTCTTGAAAGACTTTTTCAGAACCTACAAGGATTTCACGGACGCACAGCTTGATACAATAGAAATTCTGATTATGAAGCTGTACGCACGATTCGGCATAACCGACACAACTGATTACAGCACAAAGAAACCGTCCGACTTTCCTGTGATGAGTGATTTTTACGACTTGTGTGAGGAAGAATATATGACCTACGACCACAAGCGAAAGTATCTTTATACAGAAGAAATCTTGCAGGAGGTTTGTCTGGGTATTCATAGTATGTGTGTAGGTTCAGAATCAAAGTATTTCAACGGTCACACCAACATTACCGACGACAGTTTCCTCTGTTTCGGCGTAAAAGGTTTACTTGACACTAACAAAAGACTCAAAGACACAATGCTATTTAATATTCTGTCGTATATGAGCAACAAACTTCTTGACGAGGGAAACACCGTTGCATCAATAGACGAACTCTATTTATTTTTGTCTAACCTCACTGCTATTGAGTATATCCGCAACGCAATGAAGCGTGTCCGAAAGAAAGATTCAGCAGTAATTCTTGCCTCGCAGAATATTGAGGACTTCCTGATTCAAAATGTTAAGGAATACACAAAACCCTTGTTCTCCATTCCTACTCATCACTTCCTGTTTTACCCAGGCAATATTAACCCGAAGGACTTTGAAGATGCGCTAATGGTAGAACCAAACGAGTACGCTTTAATCAAATTCGGTGAGCGAGGAACTTGCCTGTATAGGTGCGGCAATGAACGCTATCTTCTACTTGTTCAGGCTCCCGAATACAAATCTGAGATTTTTGGAAGTGCAGGAGGAAGATAAAATTGTTTATAGACAAAGCTCGTTAATGGTGATATAATAATTGTAAAACAACATATTAATAAATTCAAAATAACGGTGATTATTATGTCAATTATTGATGATGCTATTGATTATGTTAAAAAGATATTTGAAAATGATTATAGCGGACATGATGTCTTTCATACTTTGAGAGTTTATAAAACGGCAACTAATATTGCCTGCAAAGAAAAGGCAGATATATTAATTGTGCAATTAGCTTCTTTACTACATGATGTTGACGATAAAAAACTATCTCCTTTAACTTATGAACATAAAGATAAAACTATTAAATTTTTAGAATCCCATAAAGTTGATGAGATTATAATAAATAGAATTTGTACAATTATTGATGAAGTATCGTTTGCAGGTAAAGATACAATTGTTCCTTCTTCGATAGAAGGAAAATGTGTTCAGGATGCTGATCGATTAGATGCTATTGGTGCAATCGGCATTGCACGAGCATTTGCTTATGGTGGTAGTCATAATAGAGAAATTTATCTTCCAGATATAGAACCAAAAAAAGATATGAATAAAGAAGAGTATTCTAAGCATATATCAACAACAGTTAACCATTTTTATGAAAAACTTTTTTTATTGAAAGATATGATGAACACTCAAACTGCAAAAACAATCGCTGAACATAGAGATCGTTATATGAAATCTTATTTAAGTGAATTTATGGCAGAATGGAATGGAGAATGTTAAAAATCGGTTTGTCTTTCCGTTTTGCCACATAATCAAAGAATAAAATCCGAATGATTTTCTTAAATGAATTTCAATCGGATTTTTTGCGTTCAGGAGGTGATTTTGTGAGTGCTACCATAGGTGCGGCACTAAAGAAAATAGCAGTTGCTCTGCTAACAGATAAAAAAGTAATAAAAACAATAGGCGGTATAATAATCGGCATAATCATAATTGTGGTTATGCCGATTGTTGCTGTGGTGTCCGTTTTTAACGGCAGTATGGATATTGACACTGACAAGCTCTATCAGTCCATACAGGAAAATATCTCAGCAGAGCAGATGGAAAATCTACAGCTTATCAACGATACGATGACAGAGGTTGAAAATCAACTGAAAAATAAAAAGTTGTCCGACTATAACACACAGGCAGAGGTTATCCATCTGTTTTCTCTGTCCGATAAATCAGAGGATGAGGACTTTGTAAAAAACTTTGTATCCTGTTTCAAGAAGAATCAGTCCGATGAGGATTTGATAAAAGCCGTCAATCAGAAATTCGGAACGGAAATTAAGTATGACGAGTTTCAAAAAATGATGCAGTCAATCAAGGGTGCAGAAATCAGCACTGCAGGCTTTACAGATAAGACCACGAAGAACAATCTCGACCTTGTCAAGTGGTGCGAGAACGCATACAAAAATGGCTGGGGTTATGTGTACGGCGGTTACGGTCAGGTTTGCACAAAACAATATCTCGACCAACAGGCGTCGTTGTTTCCCGGAAATAACGAGGCAGGTGGTGAGATGAGAAAGGTCGGTGAAAAATGGCTCGGCAAGAGAGTATGCGACTGCATAGGCTTGATAAAATCCTACGCTTGGTACAACGCTGACAGCGGAGAAATCGTTGCAGGCTCAAACGGCTTTACGGATTGCGGAGCAAATTCAATCTGGAGCAGCGTTACAGAAAGCGGACCGATTTCAACTATGCCCGACACACCCGGCCTTGCTGTTTGGATGGACGGTCACATAGGTGTGTATATCGGAAACGGAGAAGTTATCGAAGCACAAGGCACCGCTTACGGAGTTGTCAAAACTCAGCTCTCAGGACGAAGCTGGACGAAGTGGCTGAAGATTCCAAACATCAAATATATTGATAAAAACAAAAAGTGAGGAGTGATTGAATTGAAAAAATCAAGTATCAGCATTATGTATGACGATGAAAAGTTGTCTGCAATCAGGCTGTATATGTCACAGCGTGATTTGGATTTCAAGGAAGAGCTTGAAAAATCTGTGGACGCTCTGTACGCAAAATATGTCCCTGCAAATGTCAGGGAGTTCATTGATATGAAAGATTCACAGGTAAAAACACCCAAGCCTAAAAAGCCAAAGCCACAGGAAGAAAATACCGAGGTGGTAACTTGAAAAATCAGAATTTCGGAATAGAAATTGAGATGACCGGCATCACTCGCAGTACTGCGGCGAAAGTGATTGCCGGTTATTTTCATACAGACGCAACTCATGTCGGCGGTTGCTACGATGCGTATTCTGTTCGTGATAATGACGGCAGAATGTGGAAGATTATGCGTGACGCAAGCGTTAGATGTGAAAACCGTTCGGGACAGAATGCAAGCTCTCTGTACTCGGTAGAGTTTGTCACTCCCATTTGTAACTATGATGATATAGAAACTATACAGGAGCTTGTCAGAAAGCTTCGTGGCGCAGGAGCGAGAGTCAACTCAAGCTGTGGTTTGCATTGCCATATTAATGCGGCTCCGCATACCCCGAAAACACTTCGCAATATCGTAAACATTATGGCGGCGAAAGAGGATTTGCTCTACAAGGCATTAAAAGTGAATGTATCAAGAGAACATTACTGTCAAAAGATGGACACACGCTTCCTTGATGAAATCAATAACCGTCCTCCGATGTCTATGGAGCAATTCAAGTCAATGTGGTATGACGGCGAGGATTACAGCTACCGACACTATGATGACACACGCTACCATGCTTTGAATCTTCACAGCGTGTTCTACAAGGGTACGATTGAATTTCGTCTATTCAATTCCACTTTACACGCAGGAGAAGTAAAGTCAGCGATTCAGCTGTGCCTTGCAATCAGCCATCAGGCATTGATACAGAAGTCTGCAAGACACGCTAAAACTCAGTCGGATAATGAAAAGTACACTTTCAGAACCTGGCTTTTGAGATTAGGTTTGATAGGTGACGAGTTCAAGACAGCTCGTCATCATCTGCTGAAAAATCTTGATGGCAATATTGCTTGGAAAGATCCTGCACAGGCTGAAAGACAAAAGGAAAGACTTGCTCAAAAACGAGCCGCAGAACTTAATAACACAAACGAAAATATAAATATCAACGAACCCGAAGTCAATCCTGTTCCAAATGATGAGCAGGAAGAAGCTTCGGGTTTTGTTATGAGTATGTAAGGAGAGAAATCTATTATGAGTAAAAAATTATACATTGCTTACGGCAGTAACCTTAATCTTAAACAGATGAAATATCGTTGCCCAACTGCAAAACTTGTTGGCAAAGGTACAATTGAAAATTACGAATTGCAGTTCAAGGGTATGCCTCACTGTTCATACGCAACAATCGCACCTTGCATTGGCAAGTCAGTTCCCGTTGCTTTATGGGAACTTCAGCCGAGAGATGAAAGATTGCTTGACCGCTACGAGGGTTATCCGTCACACTACTTCAAACAGGAATTACCTGTGAAACTGAATAACGGTTCAGAGATAACTGCAATGGTTTACATTATGAATCTGAAACAGCAGTTCGGATTGCCAAGTGCGAGTTATTACGATACTGTATCGCAAGGCTACAAGGATTGCGGTTTTGATTTGAAAATTCTAAATGATGCGGTGACTGACAGCGCAGAGAAATACTACGAAAACCTTGAACAGAACAATTTGTTTGATTCACCTGATGAAGATGAAGATATGGGAATGGGTGGTATGACTTTATGAATGAGAGAAAGAAATTGAAAAAGCAACTGTTTGATAAATATTTTTTCAAAATGTATTTATCGGTGAACGAAGTTAAGAAAATACTTTCCGAAAATCCAAAGGACAAGCACGACACTCTCTTTGCTTCGCTTACAGTAGGCTGTGTGAAAATCAATGCTGTTCTATTTCCGACACCTGATAAAATGCTCCTCGGCTTTGACATTCTTGTAAAGGACACACCCGAGAGCGAGGAATGGATTTGCTATGACACGTTAAGTGATGAAATCAGGTTATCCCCTCGCAGTATAGAGCAGTCAATGTTTGATATTCTGAATCGTGAAGTCAAGGAGTACGGACTGTCATATACCGATTGCAATTTTGAAGTGATAAACGGTAAAGTGATTAAATGAATAATATCGGCGATAATCTCGCCACATTCGCCCTGTGTCGGCTTTTAAAGGAGAAGTCGGGAAAGTATCCGAAATCAAAGAAAAATCAAAACAGGACGGTTTGTAGCAAGGTGTGAAAAATCGATGATATGGTAAATCGGGCGGTATTTCAAGGGCTGAAAAATAAGCAGGATAAAGGCGTATTCCGTGCAAGCACGGATTCGCCGAAACACACCGACCGGCAACGCCGTTCGGGGATTTTCAAAGGTGTTACATTTTTCGGATTGTGTTACCGCTTGTATTCCGAACTGCCCGATTTTGCCGTTTTGATGAGGTTTTCTCTGAATACCCGAAGTGTTACTGAAAGGAAAGGTGAAAAATGGACAACGATTCAAAGAGAATAGGACTGTATATCAATCAGGATTTGCTTAATACCTGTGATAATGCAATCTCAATAACCAATGCAACATCACGAAGTGAATTCATATCCGATGCAATAGAATTTTACATTGCGTGGCTAAACTCAAAAAATGTAAGTCGTGTGCTTACTCCTGCACTTGAATCTGTCATCAGTTCAAAAATTCTTGATACTGAGGACAGGCTCGCAAGAGTTCTCTTCAAGCAAGGTGTGGAACTTGCCATGCTGATGCATGTTGTTGCGGCGACCAATGATATTACGGAAGGTCAGCTGAGAGATTTAAGAAAAATATGTGTTGATGAGGTCAAACGAAACAGCGGTAAATATAAGTTTGATGATGCTGTAAGGTTTCAGAAAGGGTAAGCTATGCCGAGAATTATTATGAAATCGCCCTACATCAAGCCGAATTCCAAAACTCATATTGGAAATTATGTTTCCTACATTGCGACTCGTGACGGAGTTGAAAAGGCTGACAGCACACAAAAGTTCATGGAAGCGACTGAAAAACAAAAGCAGATTATTAAGAAATTGCTTTCTGATTATCCCGATTCAAATGATTTGTATGAGTATCAGGATTATCTTGATAAGCCGAACAGAGGTAATGCAGATGAATTGATTTTGCGGATTGCCGAAACCCATGCAGAGTTGTTCGGCGACCGAGAAAAATATGTAAGCTACATTGCACAGCGACCGAGGGTTGAGAAAATATCTTCACACGGCTTATTTACTGATTACGGTGTGCCAATTGTTTTATCTGATGTGCAAAAAGAGGTTGCAGAAAGCAAGAGTAATGTGTGGACTCATATCATTTCTTTGAAGCGTGAGGATGCAGAACGGCTGGGCTATAACAATGCAAAAGCTTGGATGAATCTCATTCGCTCACAAAGAAATATGATAGCGGAAAATATGAAAATTGTTCCCGAAAACTTCCGATGGTATGCGGCATTTCATAACGAGGGACACCATCCTCACATTCATATGATTGCATATTCAACAAAGCCGAACGAAGCGTACCTGACTGAAAAGGGCATTGAAAATATTAAATCAAATCTTGCAAAGGTAATCTTCCGTCAGGACTTGATAAGTATTTATCAGAAGCAAACCGAACACAGGGATAAGCTCCGTGCTGAGGCTCGTGACATTGTAGAGGATTTGGTTTCAAAGATTAACTCAGAAATATATATCAGCGCATCAATTCAGCATAAGCTGTTGGAACTTGCCGACAGACTTTCACAAACGAAAGGTAAAAAGGTTTACGGCTATCTTAAACTTGATGTAAAGGCGATTGTGGATTCCATTGTTGATGAGCTTTCAAATGATGACAGGATTAAAAAATTATATGACCTTTGGTATGAGCAAAAGGAGAATACAATCTGCACCTACACAGATGAAAATCCTGACAGGATTCCTCTTGCCCAAAACAAGGAATTTAAGTCAATCAAGAACGCTGTAATTAAGGAAGCGTTGAAACTAAATCTCACTGAAGATGAAGTTGAGAAAAACGAAAATACAGACGAAGAATTTGTTTCAAATCCTATTGAATATGAAGAAAAGACCTCTGCCGAATCAGTCTTTGATTCAGACAAAGGTGTTCTGTATCCTCATTATTCAATTAAAACCAACCGCAACAGCGTTGCAGTTTCTTCTCTTTATCTCCTGCGCTACCTCGGCAATATGATTCAGAATCAACTCCGCTTTGAAGAAAAGCAGAAAGCGCAAAGGACGGATAAAAAATTACAACAGAAGATTAATGATAAAAAGCAGGGATTGGGGATACATTAGTAGTTCGAAAAAAGATCTTATTTATACTCAATATTTGGGAAACTTAAAGGTTTTATATTTAGATTTTCTTTATTTACAAGTTGATATTCACTCGTAAAAAATATGGTGGTTTCATTTGTATCATCATATTTTACAACTAAATAATCGCTTTCATATTCGGATAAAATAACATATTTATTATTGTTTATTGTAGTTGTTTCATATGATTTGCTAATTGGAGTTGCATTGAAAAATAGAAAAATATAACTTATTGTTATAGATGCATATATAATAACAGAAAAGAATACAGTTGATTCTTTTATTCTTTTTTTGAGTTTCAGGTGTCCTGATATACTATCTGGAATTTTCACAAACGAGAATGTGCTGACGATAAGCATTACAATGTAAATTACTGTTACAAAAAGAGGAGTTAGAAAATTTTCAATCCAATTGAATTTTAATGAAAATATATAAAAAAGCGTGAATTCAATTATAGAGAAAACAAGACCAGGAACTATTGCGCCACTTAAATAAAAAATCTTACTTGATAGATTGTTTCCTAAATTATTGTTTTTATAGAAGAAATAATTATAAATAAAGGCAACAACAATAAAGAAAAATAGGATAGCATATGGCATGATATCGTGCATAGTAATACTAAAATATTTTGATGGTATGCCGTACAAATTTTGGCAGTTAATTGAAAACATAAAAGAATTAACATAAAAAAGTAATGGCAGGACTGATGATATAAGAGCAAAGATTTTGATACCAAGAGTTTTATCTAATCGATTAGAAAATTTAGCAAATTTGTTTTCTATTCCATTCATCACTTCACAACCTTTCAATGCTTTTATAAAATTATAGCACAGTATGTTATTTTAAACAAGAAAGATATTTAATTCCCGCCAAGGAGTAACTGCACCAAAACGCTGACAGGTGCCACCTGTCACAGTGATAAGAGAAGAACTACCCACTATAAGATATTACAGCAGAAAAGAAAAATATATACAAGGAAGTGATTAAAATGTCAACCTACATTCATTTTACAAAAGAACAGCGAGAACAGGCAAGGAGAACCGACCTTGCTAATTTTTTAATCAGTCATGGTGAGAAAGTCAAGAAATCAGGTTCAGAATATGAATGGCTTGACGGCTCGCAAAAGGTTACAATCAGAGGGCACCTCTGGTATCATCAGTACGAACAGAAAGGCGGTGATGCGGTTGATTTTGTTCGCAGATTTTACAACAAGGACTATGCAGAAGCGGTGGAAATGCTTTTGAATAACTGCGACGGTCAAATCATAACCTCACCGCCCATAGAAAAAGAGCGTAAACCCTTTGAACTGCCGCCGAGAAATGACAGAATGAGCAGAGTTTTTTCTTATCTGCTGTTGACTCGTGGCATTGACAAGGATGCGCTTTTTGAGTTTGTGCGGAAGAAAATGATTTATGAGTCAGCCGATTATCACAATGCTGTCTTTGTCGGCTATGATTCAAACGGTAAACCTCGCCACGCACATAAGAGAGGAACGGTGACGAGTAATCCGTATAAAGGAAATGTTGCAGGCAGTCAGCCCGAGTACAGCTTTCACTTTAACGGCACAAGCGAAAAGCTATTTTTATTCGAAGCTCCCATTGATATGCTTTCCTACATTTCAATGCATAAGGAAAATTGGAAAAGTCACAGCTATGCGGCGTCCTGTTCAGTCTCGGACAGGGTGCTTTTTCAATGTCTGCAAGACAATCCGAACATCAAAAATGTGTTTCTCTGCTTTGACAATGACGAGGCAGGACAGACAGCAAATAAACGCATAGCCGAAAAATTAAATTCAATGAATATCCAAAACGAAATTCTTATTTCAACGCATAAAGACTGGAATGAGGATTTAACTTTATCAGAAAAAGGAGATGAACGAATATGCCATCAGGTATTGTAACTTTGATAATTGTAACAGGTTCAATGTTAGCTTTGTTTGTGATTATTACAACAGTTGGTAATAACTATTCTCTTAACCAAATAAAAAACAAAACTGTCGGACAAGGTCAGCACGGAACTGCTCGTTGGGCGACCAAAAAGGAAATCAAGAGAACTTACAAGCAAATTGATTTTCAGCCTAACGAGTGGAGAAATAATCCTGAAAGCAGACCAACTGAACAAGGAATAGTTGTTGGCTGTAAGAACAGTAGGAAAGGAACAACCGCATTGGTAGATACAGGAGATGTTCACGCTCTGATGATTGGTGCGGCTGGCGTCGGCAAGACTGCCTATTGGCTTTATCCGTGTATTGAATATGCCTGTGCCACAGGTATGTCATTTTTATCAACCGACACAAAGGGTGACATTGTTCGCAACTACGGAATGATTGCCGAAAAGTATTACGGCTACAAAATTTCTGTCATAGATTTGCGTAATCCCACACGCTCACACGGCAACAATCTTCTGCACCTCGTGAACAAATATATGGACTTATACAAAGCCGAACCGGAACAGCTTGTTTACAAGGCAAGAGCAGAAAAGTATGCAAAAATTATTTCAAAAACAATTATTCTTTCCGGTATGGACTCGTCTTCATTCGGACAGAACGCTTACTTTTATGATGCGGCAGAGGGACTACTTACAGCAACAATCTTACTTGTTTCAGAATTCTGCGAACCTGAAGAAAGGCATATTGTTTCGGTATTCAAAATCATTCAGGAATTACTCGCTCCGACTAACAAGAAAGGCAAAAATCAGTTTCAGCTTTTAATGGACTATCTTCCCGACGACCACAAGGCAAAATGGTTTGCAGGGGCGGCTCTAAATACCGCTGAACAAGCTATGTCAAGCGTTATGAGTACGGCACTTTCAAGGCTGAATGCATTTCTTGACTCCGAGCTTGAACAGCTTTTGTGCTTTGATACGGAGATTGACGCTGAAAAATTCTGTAATGAAAAGTGTGCGATATTCATTGTAATGCCGGAGGAAAATCCCAACACTTTCTTTATGGTTTCGCTGATTATCCAACAACTCTACCGTGAGATACTGTCGGTTGCAGATGAAAACGGCGGTGTACTGAAAAACCGCTGTGTGTTCTTCTGCGATGAGTTCGGAACTTTGCCAAAGATTGATTCGGCAGAGATGATGTTCTCTGCATCCCGTTCAAGGCGGTTACAGATAGTGCCAATAATTCAATCCTTCGCACAACTTGAGAAAAATTACGGCAAAGAGGGTGCTGATGTTATCATAGATAACACACAGCTGACCATTTTCGGCGGCTTTGCTCCAAACAGCACAAGTGCGGAAGTCCTATCAAAAGCACTCGGTTCAAGAACTGTTATGTCAGGCTCTGTAAGCAGAAGCAAAAATGATCCGTCCCAATCATTGCAGATGATAGAAAGACCATTGATGACTCCCGATGAGCTGAAGTCACTTCCAAAAGGCACATTTGTTGTTATGAAAACAGGTTTTTATCCTATGAAAGTAAAACTAAAGCTGTTTTTTAAATGGGGTATTAAATTTGAAGAAAAGTATGAGGTCATGGAAAACGGCAACCGTGAAGTTCACTATGCCAACCGTTCGGAGTTGTTCAACAACATAATCCAAACATACTGCCCTCACTATCTTGAACAGACTGTTACTGATTCGGATTTTGATGAAGCAAGCGGTGAAAAAAAGAAGAAAAATGAAAATCTTAAAACCTCGCCAAATGCGGAACAAGCCGACAGTGGAAATACTATCGATTCTGAACAGAAATATGAGCCAACAGAAGAACCCAAAAATTCAAGCGTTGAACAGAACAAAAATAAGCAGGGAAAAGTAGTCGTCAGAACCGAGCGACCACCACAGGGGGATAACAGCAATGAGTAGATTAACTTTTCTGTATCAAATGGACTTACCTCACCGAGCCGTTGCCGTATATACCTACCTCCACGACCGAGCAAACAAAAACGGCGAATGCTGGCCCTCCGTAAATACAATAGCAGACGACATAAAGCTGTCGCCTGCTACAGTAAGAAGGGCTATTAAAGATTTAAAAAATGCTAAACTAATTACAACTAAGCAAAGATATAGAAGCAACGGTGAGAAAAGTAGTTTACTGTTTAAAATAATTCCAGTTAACTTAAGGTTATGACACTACTCCGGTAGCACTGCACTTTATTGTAACTGACATTGAATAATTTGTTGCTTCTCCAGATACTGTGTGGGTAGCTGTTGCTTTTGCTGTTGCTGTGTTGCCAGATTTGCTGTGTGATGCACTTTTTATAGACCAACTAGCGGCTGGGGCTGTTGTACTATGGGAACAGCTTGTACAGGTCGATGTACTGCCATTGTATGAAAATGTAGCCTTAATTGCAACTGACCAAAGTACAGTACCACTGCTGTTTTTGTAATATCTTGTTTTTGTTTTTGTAATTGTATTTGTGGTATATAAAGAAATACTTGGATTTGCAGTATCGTCAGTAATTATTGTTTCAATATAGTCACCATTATATAAATATTCAATGGTTCTTTCTGTATTGTCGGCAGTTGTAGCACTTACAGGAATACTCAAAAATATACAACTAATAAGTGCAGTAATTAATGTAATAGTTATTGTTTTCTTCATCGTTTTTCCTCCTTTATTCAATTACATCTTCTACGATAACAATTTCTTCTCTCAATAGCATTTGATGTTCTTCCCATCTTATAACACCATACATAGTAGAGAGAACTAAAATAACTGCAATTATAATAGCTATTAATGCCTTAATATATTTGCTGATTCTAATTTTTTTAATAACATAAGGTGCACCGATTGCCGAAAAATATTCGGCTACTACATCAACCGGATTTCCGTAGCTTTCATAAAGCTCTTCCTTTGTTGTTGCTTTGGATTCTTCGCAGTAATCCTCTATATCCTTGCTCAGTTGTTTTATGTACTTGCGTTCTTTCTTTCCTTTAACAGGGAACATAGCCTTAATTTCTTTAATATATTCTTTGCATATTTTATTCATTGCTTTCGCTTCCCCTCTCTCTAGATAAAGCCTGCAATATATTTTCCACGCCGTGATAAGCGTCTCTGAAACTATCTAATAATTGTTTGTAATAACTGTTTCCATTAGGTTCAATATGATAATAAATTCTTGTCCTACGTTTTCCGACAAGCTTTGAATATTCAGATAATTTTCCCTCATTTTTAAGTTTATAGGTTACGGCATATACAGTATTCTGAGAAATTGATAAATATCCCTTTGAATATTCTTTAATAAATTTAACAATTTCGTACACATAGCTATCGTGATCAGCTAAAATTGCGAGAATCAACAGTTCGGTTATTCCGCTAAAAAAGTAATTCTTATTTTCCATAGAAATCCTCATTTGCTTCTATTTTATTATTAATAATACTTCTAATATCTAAAAAAGTCAATATTTTGAAATATAATACTTTTAATTTCAAAATATTATTGACAGAAATCACCTTTGATATTATAATCTAGCTATAAGATGATTTTGTAAGTTAAACTTCACTTATTTTTTATTAATTTGAAATTATATTGTATGCGAGTTATCAATATAATAATATATTTATAATTAAGGAGAGTGCGTATTATGAAAATCAAAAGGATTCTTATAATTGCATTTGTTTTTATACTTGCTTTTGGAATCATTTCAGCATATGCTATGACTACAAATTTTACATTAATAGCAGGAGGCGCTTCTTCAGTCAGCACATCAGAAACTAAACATGTAAATAAAGGCAAATTATACTATCACCCCAATAGACTGAATCCAAACAATTCTTCACAATGGCCTTCTGGCGTACAAATTAACTTCAGAGGAAGAACAAACAGTAATGATTATGCTACATATTTATCTACTGTTACGGGAGCAGGCGACTATAACTGTACATATTTTAGCAATTCAGGATATATTGGAAATAAATACAAGATTGCTTCAAACTTACCGAGTAACGGAAAATGCCAAAAAGCATATCTTTCTGTTTATTGGGTAGCATAATTAAAAATTTTTGATACTGTATACTCGCTATCAGTATCAATCTGTTAATAAAAAAAGCGGTGAATAAGCAGTGAATAAAATTAAGATAATATTTATAACAATTGTATGTTTGGCTATCTTGTCATCCTGTTCTTCTGTTACTCGAAGTTCATTAGCAGATGTACCTTCAGAAGTTAATCAGACTTTAGATGATAATTTGGTTGTTAATGCTAAAGTAAACTTTCCGATAGATATAAAAAATGATATATACAAATATAAGGCAAGATTTTTTATTGCTAACAGTGAAAAAATATATGATGAGTTATTTATAAATAAAAATGTAACTACAAAGAGAGAAAATCCTTCCGAAGATGAGACTAACTCTACAAACCACTACTATTTATCGGACGATGGATGTTCTTTGATTTGTGGCGGTGCATCAGTAACATTTTCAACACCTTTCAGTACAAAAATTTTTACATCTTTTCACGAAAGATATAGCTACGGTTTTTTAGCTTCCGATGGGTTATACAATGCCGATTTATTTTTAGAGAAAAAAGATTTTTCTTTTTTAACAGCAGAAGATGCAGCAGATAAAGTAAAAACCATCTTGACTGACTGGGACATTGAATTATACTCTGAAATAGACACATATTATATTGATTATAAGAATTCAAATGAGCAGTATACAAAGTTATCTGACAGTTTAACAAATAAGAATAATTACTCTTGGTCTGAAGACGATAATTGTTATTATTTCAGGCTTTATCAATCAGTTGATAATATTCCTGTTGCCAACATTGTGCATGGTAATATTGATGATGGCAGTGCAATTTCAGAAAATAATATACAAGTTGTGTATTCTAAGGATGGAATACAATATCTTAATTGTGAATTCTTATATTCAATTGATGAAAAATCCAAAGAGAAAGTGGAGTTAATCTCGTTGGATGAAGCTCTTGAAACAGTAAAGAGTAAATATAATAATATTATTATTTTTTCTGAAATAGATATTACAAATATAGATTTTTCTTATGTATCTGTCAGAAACAGTAAAAACGATAATGACTTTAAACTTGTACCTGCGTGGGTATTTGAATTGCATCAAAATGATGAAGAACAAGATAACTGCGAGTATATTATTGTTAATGCCGAAACCGGAGAGGAAATAGTATGAACAGATATTTAAATATATTATTCAGTGATTTAAAAAGAGCGGTATTATCATATCAGTTTGTTTTTGCTGTTATTGGTATTGTACTTATTAAGTTTCCTGGCATTTGGACGGACCTGAAACATTATCAAGGTGCTGATGTTCTTTATTTTTATAATTATGCATTGTCTGAGGGAATATTCTGTGTATATTATTTGTTATGTGCTTTTCCTTGCTCAACAATTTTTTTACAGGATTGGAATAATAGATTTTTTAGGACTGAAATTATTCGTTGCGGAAAGAATGCATATATAGTTTCAAAAATAATTACCTGTATTATAGTTTCAATATCTGCAGTATTTATCGCCGAACTGCTGTTTGTAGGAATTTTGTTAAACTTTTGTCCGCTGATTGATGTTAATGCTGCTTGCCAGAGTTATAATAATTTGTCTGAAACGGTAACTTTTGGTTCTTACTTAAAGCAGAGTTTCTGGTTGTACTTCTTTTCTATGACTTCACTTGAGGCTTTATCAGGTGCTTTTTTTGCCATTTTTGCTATGTGTATTTCAACTAAAATTACTAATATATTTGTAGTATTGTCAGCACCTTTGTTATGCCAATATTATTTATCAATGTTTCTTGGAATATTAAGTCTTCCGCCATGGCTTGATATTTCTTGTGTGTCAACAGGCCAATATGTTTTTGGAGATACTAATTCTTCATTTATATACGGTATTACTTTTTTTGCAATTACAATTACTTTGATAGGTATTGTGTTTGCAGTAAATATCAAAAGGAAGATTCATAATGCATAGAATAAAAAGAGTATTGTCAATATCATTTGCTAATTTTAGAAAGTGGATTTCTAATCCAAGAATATTTGTATTGATATTGTTGCTAATAATGATAGTAAGAAATTATCTTTCTCCTATTATAGATATATCTAAATCACTTGGCATGTCTATAACGCCATGGGTTTTTCCTTATTTAACATGTAACTGCTATTTTTTACTTTTCTTTATGCTGGGAATAATTTTGCTTTTTTGCGATGCGCCGTTTTGTGATAATACTCAACCATATGTGTTAATCAGAAGCAATAAAAATGAGTGGCTTTTAGGGCAAATTGTATATATAGTTTTTGCATCTGCATTATATGTTATTACTGTTATTTTGTTAAGTATTATTTTTCTTGTTCCTTACCTCACTTTCAATATGGATTGGGGAAAAGTTTTGGGCACATTATCACAGACAGAAGCGTATACAGGTATATATATTCCGTATAAAATACAGTTGAATTATTCGCCGGTTCAAGCTATGATATTAAGTTTTATATCATCTTGGATAGTCTGTGTTTTTCTCGGAATGATAATGTTATTTTTTAATATTAACTTTAGACATACAATAGGCAATTTGATTTCCTGTGCGTTAATTGCAATGGTTATTTTCGCTAGAAATTCACCATTCATCGTAACATATTTTTCCCCGGTATCGTGGGCGTCACTTGATATTATTGATCCGACAAATACTACTAAATACCCGTCGATATTATTAGTTTTTTCTGTTTTAGGAATACTTATCGTATTACTTGCTATTCTCTCTAATGCCACATTTAAACGTAAGAGTATTACATTATTGCCAACATTATAAAGGAGTATATTTATGAGTGAAATCATAATTTCTGTCAAAAACTTAACAAAACATTTTAAGGAAAACAATGTAATAAAAAATGTTAGCGTCGATTTTGAGAAGGGCAAAATACATGGTATTATCGGCAGAAACGGCTCAGGTAAAACAGTTTTATTTAAGTGTATTTGCGGATTTATGCCCTATACTTCCGGTCAAATAAAAGTAAATGATAAAGTAATAGGTAAAGATACTGATGTCCCTAGGAATGTTGGAATAATAATTGAGGAACCGGGTTTTCTCCCACACTATTCGGGATTCAAAAATTTAACTGTACTGTCCTCCATAAATAAAAAAATAACAAAAAATAATATTTGTGAAACAATGAGAATGGTTGGACTTGATCCCAAAAGCAAAAAACATGTGGGAAAATATTCTCTTGGTATGCGTCAAAGATTAGGTATTGCACAGGCAATTATGGAAAATCCAGATATTCTAATACTTGATGAGCCTATGAATGGGCTTGATAATGATGGTGTTCAAGATATGCGCAAGCTTTTTTTGAGCTTAAAAGATCAAGGGAAAACTATTTTACTTGCTAGTCATAACAAAGAGGATATAACAACCCTGTGTGACTACGTTTACTCAATGGACAAAGGAAATTTGACGCCCATAAAAAGTCAATAAGCTAATTGCAGAGTTAAGCTATTTGAATGATATGAAAATTTGGTAAACAAGAAAATATAATAACTAGTTCTTTTTTCTTCTACAATAATTGAACTGTTTTGAATTTTGATTGTATATACAAAATCTTCGGATAAAGAGTAAGAAAATAATTCGATTTTTGAGAAATATATAATCTTATTTTCTTGCGATTATATGTTAGTAAAATTAAGAAAATATATTCTAAACTTTGAATCGAAAAAAGTTGTTTGACCAAGATTATATTTCTATTTTAAAAGGGAGGCGATATCATTGGTGTAGTTATGGGTGCAATTGCATTGAGTTTGTAAGTGATTATAATTTTATATTAAAAGATTGATTTATAATACTTAAAAATGGAGGAATTAATTATTATGAAAAAATTAAAAGTAATTTCAATTGTTATGATTATTGTATTATCGTTTTGTTGTGTGTCTATAAACACATTTGCTGCAGAAACCGACTCTTATAACACAAATGTATTAAATGATTGCTCTGTTGTGGATGATGCTAATTATACCGAAATATTAAATGGAAGTATTCAAACATATAGCTTATCAAAGCCAACAAAATATTATAATTTGGCAAACTTAAGTTACAAGGCTTCACTTGAAGTTGTAGGTAATGCATGGTTATATACTAACTATTATTTTTATCCGAATTCCAGCGGAAGAATATATGTGAATTATACAATATATTCTGATACCGGGCGTGCAACTAAAATGAAAATTGGTTTTTATGATTTAACAGATAATGAGTGGGATGCATACTATACAACTAATGGCTCAACAATATCGGGAATATCAGGTAAAATGTATGCATATAATCTTGATAAAGGCCATAAGTATGCAGTTGCATTCTATTCGGTGTATGATGGATGGACTCACGATACCGTCCACGGTTCAGCAGTTATTAGTCATAGTTAAAAACCATTGCTATTTTAAAATATAAATAATATGAAACATAAAAAAATAGTTTTGTTTGCACTAACACTATATATATTAGCGTTATTTTATATTTTGTTTTTCTGCAGAATAAATTCAGATAATGGTATGGCATATAATGAATGGTTGTCAACTTCAATTAATATTATGCCTTTGAAGAATGTTTTTATTTTTTTAACAACTCCTTATATTACGCCTAGTTATGTGTTTTCTTTTATTAAAAATATTTTTGGGAATATTATGTTGTTTTTACCAATGGGTTATTTTTTGCCTTGCCTTTTTAATAAATCCAGTAAAGTAAAAATATATATTATAATAAACCTTTTCTTTTCGCTTTTTATAGAAATCACACAAGTTATTTTTATGCTAGGTTTGTTTGATGTTGATGATATTATTTTAAATGTATTAGGATCAGTTATAGGCTTCTATCTTTTTGGTTTAATAAGGAAAATAAAGTTTAATTGTGGCAAAGGATAGAAGAGTACTATGTTTTATACAAGGAGACTAATGTTTTTTATTATGAGGAAATGTTGATTTATAAGTAAAAAATATAGCAAAAGTGAACGTACAAAACGCGATATAAAATGCATAGCAAAACCATTAATTAGTTTTCGTAATTAGAATAAAAAAAGAACTGAAGTTTGGTTTATGATACTGTAGTAATCAAGTAAAGATAAGATTACGAAATGCCGACAAGTTATAGCTTTTAATGCTATTACCTGTCGGCATTATTTTTTGCCTCTTTTGCGTTAAAAGCAGAAAAGGGCAGTTATGTTTTTTAAAAACAGAAGTCTTCCAGTCAATTTAATTCAAAAAATCTTAAATTGACTGGAGGAATTTTAAATGGATGATAATCGTCCGAAAAGAAGAAAATCAAAGGATAATCCTTATACAATTTTTGAGGAGAACGGAAAATTTTATGTTGTTTTTAAAGATGGACAAGGTGATGAAAATAAAGTTGAAGTTAATAATGATGTGTTTAGCTTGTTTAATGATAATGAACTACATGACATTTCTCAGTTAAACGAGTTCGACAGGCATATTGAACACTCTGAGCAATCAGAAATCACCTTGCATAAGAAAACACTGTCTGACAATATTCCGCTAGAAGATATTATTATTTCTAAAATAAGAAACGGAAAATTAAAGGAAATGCTTATTTGCCTGTCACCGTTGCAGAGAGAAAGAATAATACTATTCTACTGGGAACGATTTACTTGTTCTGAAATTGCGGAAATTCAAGGATGTACGAGGCAAGCTGTATCATTAAGTATTAGACGAGCAAGAAAAAAGCTAAAAGAAGAAATTCTTAGAAGAGAAAATCTTTAATAAAATCACACGGGATATTTTGTTGAAAACGCTGAAAATAAATTTTTTTCAAAAATAGGCTTGTCAAAACGCTTTTAAGTGAGGAAACAGGTGAAGGGATAAAAATTCTTTCGCCTGTTTCCTTATTTTAAGAGAACAGGTATTGCTCTTTGAAAATTTAATATCAGCACATCAGATACTTTCCTTCTGTTGTTCATAACGGACAAGCCACATGAGCAAACACCTTAACAGGGCTTTAGGACTCAGACATTGAAAGGTAAATTCAATGACGGCGATGACAGGCAGAGGGGATAATGATACTTCCGTCAAGTCAAAAGTCGAGCGTGATAGAACCGTCGCAACCAAAGATGGCGGCTGTGGGAGATCCCCACGGTGGTGAAATTCCAATGATGTCAATATACGTTGACAGTCTGATGTGTTCCTTGTCGCAGGGCATTGAGGATAAATAGCGACAATCGGATAGTGTGAAATTTAGAACTATCCAAAACGATTGATGTTATCCCGACAGCAGAAAATTAAAAATCTTCTGCTGTCGGGCGGTGAAAAGTAAACTTTATGAAAGAGGTGTTTTAATTGGGATTTATTATAGGACTTTTTATAGGAGTATTTATTGGCGTATGCATTATGTGCCTGTGCAATGCAGCGGCAAAAGCTGATGAGCAGATGGAAGATCATATAAACGACAAAAACAAAAAATAAGGAACAGGTGGTAATTTGAACGAAAACTATATAAATGAAAATAAAATTGATTCTGAACACAGAATAGAATCTGTTATAAACGACTGTAAGGTCACAATCTACTTTTCTAAAAACAGAAATAACCATGTTGAAAGGAATATTCTCGAAAATCTTTTGGATACATTTGAGAACAGAATGAAAACTCAGATTGGATGCTGAATTTATTTCAATTTATTTTTTGGATTTCACTGGATATTATAGGAATTATGTAGTATTGTTGGTTTGCAAAAATCGTATGAAAGGGTGATAAAATGAAAAGAGTATATTGCTTGTACAGAGTATCAACCAAAGGTCAGGTTGATAAAGATGATATTCCAATGCAGAAAACCTCGTGCAGAGAATTTGCAGAACGCAACGGCTGGACCATTCTGAAAGAGTTTCAGGAAAAAGGTGTGTCGGGATTCAAGGTTTCGGCAAGTGACCGAGATGCTATTCAGGATTTAAAAGCCGCCGCAGAAAAGAAAGAATTTGATGTACTCCTTGTCTTTATGTTTGACAGAATAGGCAGAATTGATGATGAAACCCCGTTTGTCGTCGAATGGTTCATCAAACACGGCATAGAGGTGTGGAGCGTTAATGAGGGCGAACAGCGTATGGATAATCATGTGGACAAGCTTATGAATTACATACGATTTTGGCAAGCCAACGGTGAAAGTCAGAAAACGTCCGCTCGTGTTAAAACTCGCCTTAACCAGATGACATTGGACGGCAAATTTACCGGAGGTGTTGCACCCTTCGGTTACAAACTTATAAAAAGCGGTGAAATCAATAAAAAGGGAAAAGAGCTTATGGACATAGTTATTGACGATGATGAAGCTCCGATAGTTAAGAAGATATTTGAAATGACAGTCAAAGAGGGTTATGGTTCATATCGAATGGCTGACTACCTGAACAGTCATGGAGTAAGAACTCATAACAACAGTAAATTTCAATGCAACACAGTAAATCGTATTTTGAAAAATAAGATGTACTGCGGTTATTTTATATCAGGCGGTGTTGAATCCCCATACATAGAAAGACTTCACATCATTGATGAAAATGTATATGAACAAGCACAATTTATATTAAGTCAGCGTTCTAACAAAAATGAAGAGAAGAAACAAATTGCAAGGACTACCAAAGGCAGTACATTGCTGTCGGGAAATATATACTGTGCTCACTGCGGTCAGAAGATGGTATCAACAAGCTATATCGATCGATACGACAGGGCAGACGGCAGTCAGTACAGAGTTCGCAGACAAAGGTATATCTGTACGAACAAAGCAATGAAAAGAGGTGCTTGTGACGGTCAGTCTGCTTATGTAGCACACAGAATTGACGGTGCTGTGCTTGCAACATTAAAAGATTATCTCGCCAAAATCAAATCAACACCAAAAGATATAGCACTTGAAAAACGCTATAAGTCCGAAATATCGGAGTATAAGAGAAAGCATACAAAGCTTGAAAAGGATATTGAAAAGCTTAAAAGACAGGTAGTGGAATTATCTGCCGAAATAGGACGCTCTTTACTCGGCGAAAGCCGCTTTACTCCAGACATACTGTCAGCTTCTATTGACAATACAAACGATTTACTCCATAAAAAAGAATTTGAATTAAGTGATATAAAGTTCAAGCTTGCCAATCAGCAAAATGCGATGGGTAAGCTTGATTTTTATTACTCACAATTCAGAACTTGGGCAGACGAATTTGACAATTCAACAATGGAGCAGAAGAAAATGATAGCCTGTCAGCTCATAAGAGAAGTGAAAGTATCACGAGGTTATGAATTAGAGATTATATTCGACCTTAATTATGAACAATTCTTATCTCTATAAAGACTCATAGATTGAATTTACAAATTTATTCTGCTATAATATTTTTAGTTTAGAAGTGGGTGAACATATATGAGCGAAGAAAATAAGATACAAATTTTTGAAGATAAAAAGATTCGTACTGCGTGGAATGAGTCGGAAGAAGAATGGTATTTTTCCATAGTTGATGTAATTTCAGTTCTGACTGACAGTAACGAACCTCGTCGTTACTGGAGCGATCTTAAGCGAAAGCTTAAAGCTGAAGGAGCAAACCAGTTGTACGAAAATATCGTACAACTGAAAATGCAATCTCCTAAGGATGGTAAAAATTACAAAACAGATGTTGCAAATACAGAACAGCTTTTAAGATTAATACAGTCAATCCCGTCACCAAAAGCAGAACCTTTCAAAATGTGGCTTGCAGAAGTAGGTCGAGAGAGAATTGATGAAACCATAGACCCTGAACTTACCATAGAGAGAGCCCTTGAAACATATCTGAAAAAAGGATATAGCAGAGAGTGGATAAATCAACGACTTCAAGCTATACAGGTGAGGAAAGAACTTACTGACGAATGGAATTCTCACGGCGTGAAACAAGGTGTAGAATATGCAATTCTGACTGATGAAATTACAAAAGCTTGGTCAGGAATGACAACTCGGCAGTACAAAAATCTCAAAGGACTTAAAAAGGAAAATTTGAGAGATAATATGAGTACGCTTGAGTTGGTACTGAATATGTTGGCAGAAGCTACCACAACTGAGATTTCCAAAGAGAAAAATCCTCAATCTTTTTCTGAAAACAGAAGTGTTGCAAAAGAGGGCGGAGAAGTCGCCGGAAATGCACGAAAAGATATCGAGGAAAGAACAGGAAAACCTGTGATTACTTCAAAAAATGCCGTCGATTTTTCAAATCTCATTTCCGATGTAATAGAAAATGATTTTGATAAAAGTGAATAAAGTATTCTGATTGCCTTGTGAGTTAAAAAATCCCGCAAGGCTTTTATTATATCCCAATTTCAAGTTTATTCCTCGGATGTTTGGCTGAAAGAATATTTTTCTGTTTGTTGATGCTCGTGTGTGTGTAAATCTGTGTTGTTGTAATAGAACTGTGACCGAGCATTTGCTGAATATATCTGATGTCAACGTCCTCTTCCAGCAGGAGAGTTGCAAAAGAATGACGAAACATATGCGGAGTAATGTGCAGCGGCACTTCTGCACCGATTGCATAGTTGGTAATCATATTACGAACAGACTGTTCAGATAGACGGTTTCCGAGTCTATTTATAAAGAAAAATTTGTTGTTTGCTATTTCAAATTTAAATGATTGATTATACTTTTTGAGCAACTCCTGAACATTTTGATTGCAGATTTGAATCAGGCGTTCTTTTGAGCCCTTTCCGTAAATTTTGATTATGTAATCATTAAAATCAATTTGTTCAGTCGTGAGTGTGCATAATTCTGAAATCCTCATTCCGGTGGCAAATAACAACTCAAGTATAAGTGCATTTCGCAGAGCAACCCTTTTAGCGTACTCTGTTTTAGATTTGGTAAGTTTTAAATAAGCAAACTTAATAATTTGTTCAATATTATTTATCGGAATAGTTTTTGGGAGAATAAATGGTTCTTTGTATTTTATTTGTATTTTATGAAATGGGTTAATTTCTATAAGTTCTTCAATTTCAAGGTAGTGAAAAAACGCTTTTAGCGAAGCAATTTTACGCTTAACACTTTTAGGTTTGTACTTACAGTGCAGTAAATTTATATATTGCTCAATGGATTTTTTGTTTGTCCATTCAATAGCAGATTCCATAGTGAATTCAAAATACTGCCTTAAATCAATAGTGTATGATTTTATCGTTTTCTGATCAAGATTTTTTCTTGAAAGGCAAAAGTTTAGATAATCAGTGGTTAGATTATTTGCTTGTACATTTTTTATTTCCATCGCATATAGCTCCTTATATTTAATAAAATTATTATGCAATAGAAAACAAAGAAAGTCTATTCAAATATTCATATTTATTTTGTCTTAAAATTTTATTTGTTGAGTAATAAACAAAATTGTATTATACAAAATGCATAAAAACACTATGTGAAATTTTATAACTGATTTGCGTAAAAGTTATTTAAATATTTGTCAAATTATGTTATAATTGACACCATAAAGGGTAATTATAAATGTTTTTATATTACATACCCGAAATATAGATTTAGTTAAGGCTTAATACTACATTTTCTCATAATGTGATTTACTTGCATAAGTGTTATTCAGATATGCATTCGTTGAATGTAAGATGTGTAGTTTGCTATCATTGACGGAAATGTATTATTAATCTTGGCTAAAATAGTGAATAGAGGATAACTCTTTATTATATATTATTTGCAGGTGAGTGTATGTGTGAAAAATCCAATCCCAATAATACTGATTTATATAATTTTCGCTTTTCAGACAGAGATAACGAAAGACTAATTTTAAGGAACTTCTTATCTGATAATAAAGATAAAATATTATGGATTAAAGGAGTAAGTGGGGCAGGCAAATCTTTTTTTGTAAAAAACTGTAGATGTCTACTTTCTAATTATAAAGTTGTTGAATTTGAAAATAACAAGAATATGAATTCAGGAGATTGTCTTTTAAATATTTTAGATCAATTGGAATCTTTATCTAATAATAAACTATTAGAATTTTTTAAGAAAAATTATTCTTTTTTTAAAGTAATAAAAACTGATATTCAAAAATTCACTGGATTAAAATTATCGGAGGTATTGGAATATATTTTAAGTAAAAATTATACCTTAGTTGATGATAATAAAAATATTAACGATTTGTCCCACGCAATAACTAGATGTATAAATAAAATATTTTCAGACACCAAGCTTTTATTTGTAATTGATAATATAGGCAGTTGTGATCCTGCTTCGTTTGAAGCGCTGATTGATATTACAAAAGCTAACCTTTCTAATAAATATAGAAGATTCATTTTCATATCTACACAAGATGATAATGAAGATTTCAATAAAAAAATCGAAATGGAAATTCCTTATAAAGAGTTAGAAATCAATGAAATTCCTATTGAACGCTTTATGGAAATGCTCCCTGAAAATTTAGATATAACTGATTTTGTTCAAGATGACATACATCTTATATACAATTATTGTGAGGGTTATCCTGAAAGACTAAAAACACTTTTGTACAATTTAAATAGAAATCATTCTGTATTATATGAAAACGCTCATATGATAATAAGAAGAAATGAATTGATTAAGTATATTAGAAATGAGGGAGAATCACTTATTAATGTAAATAATTTTAACATTTATGAAAAATTCACTTTGTTAGTTATAGTGTGTGTAGGACGACCTTTGCAAATGAATTTAATTTTGGAAATATCAAGATATTGTTATAAAGAAGCGTTTGGTATTGCTCCAGAAAAAATAGGCGTTGAAATTGATATGCTGAAATTGACGCCAAAACCATTGACATTTATAAATGATAACAATAAGATTTATCTCTATACTGACCACGATTTTACTTTTGATACACTTGTAAATTATTTTATAAACATCAACTATTTTAATATGACAAATAGTTATATATTTAATTATATATTCAATGAACAAAATAATTGTGAAGAGCTATGCGAATTAAAGAATGATATTGAACTAAAAGCAAATTTAGCTTACAATTCAAAACAAATCAATTGGATTCTGTACAACTATCAATGTGGGAAACACTACTATGAAATGGGAATCTATTCTCAAGCTGTTAAGTATTTAAATAGATTTTTAGATTGTATTGATAAATTAGACGATTATCAAAAACTAATTTGTGGTATATCAAATTACGAAACAGGACATTATAAATTTGCAAATTCTTTTTTTAATTGCATAAGCCCGGATAATTTAATTGATAAATATAAATACTTTGTATATGCTGGAAAAACCTTAAATATGAATAATTTAGGTATAGACGCTAAACTGTTTTTTGATAAAGCAGAATTGAATGCCGAAAAAGATAGTGATGCATATATCTATGCAAAATATATGCAACATCTTACACTAACACAATTACCCAATGGTTGGGATGAAGCAAAACAAATTTATAAAGATTTAGTAAGTTGCATATTGGAAGCTCAAAAGACAAATAATAAAGAAAAATTGTATCAATTAAGCAACGCAAAATTATTAAAATGTTGTTATAATTTTTATTATGGTAAAAGTGCTCTTGAGCTTTATGAAATTGCGGAGAAAATTGCGAATCATTTTGGTGATGACATAGAAAAAGCTTATATATACCATAACTGGGGATTTGAATACATAAGGGAGGATAATAATTCTAATGGTTATACATTTTTTAAAAAATCATATGACATATTAAAGAATGTAAAAATGCATGAAGCAGCCTATTGCCTTAATAATTTAGGTATTTGTAAAATGTTTGACCAAGACTATCCCGGTGCTATTTCATGTTTTAATAAAGCTCTTATATATCACAAATCATATTATGTTGAATTAACATCTAGAACTATGTTGATGCAATGCTATAGGCTTACTAATGATATACATTATGACGAATTTAAATCAAAATTATCAAAAATTATTTGTCAAAATATTTATGATGATCCAGCTATAATAAGAAAAGTATGCATGAATCTATTAATTTGCGAGTATGAGGATGGTATGCTTACAGATGCTCGAAACTATTATAATAGAATCAAAGATATTGTCTCTGGTACATCAAGTGAATATAGAGCTGATTATTATAATGCTAAAATAAACAATACTTCCATGCCATGTAATAACAAATATGCATTTGAAGATTCTAAGTATTTCAATAATCATAATTTTGAACCTTGGTTTATAACATTAAGCCATGATTAACATTATCTAGAAATTACTGATTGAAGAAGACTCTTTATAATGTAATGTGGCGGTTTATTATTACTTTTGCATATAAATCCCGCTTCGTTTTTAGAACATATGCGAGGAACTGTGTTAGCTTCAATAAAATAAATATCACCATTTTCAGTGATTCGATAATCAATTCTAAGAATATCATTAACATTAAGTGTTTCTTTAATAATTATTGATGTTTGTTTAATTTTTTCTGTGATGTTTTTACCGAGAATATTATCACATAAATGAAAAGTTCGTGTTCTTAAAGCCTTATCTTCTATCGACATTACCTCGTTTTGGTGTATCATATTTCCATGAAATTCTTCCAGAACTGGACAATTAATAGGATATATTCCCTTATTTCCTATTATAAAGTTTGTTACCTCATAACCGGGAATGAAAGTTTCTAATAATACTTCTTCATATGTAACCAATAAATTTTCTAATAATATATTAGCATATTTATAATCATAACAAATGCTTTTTTGAGTTATACCAATAGAAGAACCCTTAGTATTAGGTTTAATTATAATTGGATATGATAATTTCTTTAGCAAATTGATGTCGTAATAGTCTTTGTTAGAAACTAAAAGAGACGAAGGTGTTAAAACATTTTTTTCTTTTACAGCTAGTTCTGAGAAATACTTATTGTTTACAAGAGCTGATTGAAAAGGTTCAGCACCAGAATATTTTACACCTAATATTTCAAGTAAAATTGGTGCTTGTACTCTACCGCAGTTTGTATCAAGTCCATCCGTTAAGTTTAAAAATATACAATCATTAAATGTTTTATGCTCATTTACGGCTGCTATTAATTCAGGAATTCCACCAAAAATGCTACATTTATAACCACTTTGTATAACATAATTTTGTATTTCTTGAATATTATCTTTTGGAGGATGATCGCTAAAATTAATATTGTTACAGATTATGTTTTGTTTTAAATTTTCTCTTATATCGCATATGATTTTAAATTCCATAAAAAGTCCTTCCTTAACATAATAAAGAGTTATCATTTATTGGAAGAATTTTGCAACATAAATTAGATGATTAGAAATGAAATAATATATAAAAAATGTAAGGATTAATGTGATAAATTATGTTTAGTAAAGGGAAAATAAATAATATTGAAATTAAAAACCGTATTGTTAGAGCTGCTACTAATGAACATCTTGGAAATACTGAGGGTATTATCACGAAGGATTATATTGATGTATATAATAATCTTGCCAAGAATGAGGTGGGATTGATTATCACTTCCCATATGGCAATTAATGAAAATCAGAAAGTTGATAAAACCCAAGTTTGTATTCAAAAAATAGAAAATAGATTATTGTTGACAAAATTAATAAATGAAGTGCACAAATATCATTGCAAGGTAATTGTGCAGTTATCTCAGGGAGGAAAGTTTGCCTCTAATGTTGATGGACAAGTAGCGTTGACACCAACTAAAACAAAAATAAGTGAAGCTATGACATTAAAGGATATATCCAGATGCGTTGAAAATTTTGCATCATCTTCAAAAATAATACAAGACTGTGGTGCTGACGGTGTGCAACTACATATTGCACATGGATATCTTTTGTCTGACTTTTTAGATCCTTGCTATAATAAACGCACTGATGAGTATGGTGGGTCGTTGGAAAATAGATATAGAATAATTTGCAAAATTATTTCATCTATAAAGAGTGTTTGTAAGAAGGATTTTATTGTTATGGCAAAAATAAATAGTACATCTACAGTTAATAGTTTAGAGTTTTTAAAACAGCAATTAAGTATTTGTAAAATGATGGAATTAGATGGTATAGATGCTATCGAAGTTAGTGGTGTGGAGTTTGCACAAAAGAATTGTAAAATACCATATTTTTTATCTGAGGCTACAAAAATAAAAAAACAAATTAATATTCCAGTTATTTTAGTAGGAGGTTTTCGCAGTTATGAACAAATACAGATGGCTATTGATCAAGGTATTGATTTTGTTTCTATGTCACGACCTTTTATCTGTGAGGATGATTTTGTTTTAAAACTCATGAATAGGGAGAACAGTAAATGCAATGACTGCAATCGTTGCTATAATATTTTTCGTACTGAATACAAAAGATGTAATTTTCATGATTGTATTATTTCACAACTAGAAAAGAATTTTATAAATCGAGAGTAATAGAAATTGGTGTAGTAAATGAATAGATTGTTGAAAATAGTGCCTCAGGGAATGCATTATCTTGATAGTACTTATATGTATGCTTCTGATCTTGATAATACTAAATATATGTTGTGTTTCCCTCATGAGAGTATAGATGAAACAAAAATATATTTATCACAAATCGAAAAAGAATGGAATAAAGAAAATCCCTCATATTTCATTTTTGCAATTTTATTTGATGGAAATCATATTGGCTCTGTATGGATTTATATCAACGAAGTTAGTCAACAGGGTGAGTTAGGCTGGATTTTAAATAAGAAGTACTGGGGACATGGTTACGCATTCGAAGCTGCTAAACAAATAATTGATTTTAGTGTGGAATTTTTAAATATAAAACATTTTGTGGCTCATTGTGATAGCGAAAATATTGCTTCTTATAAGACAATGGAAAAACTAGGAATGAAACGAGTTCTTACTAGTAAAAATAGAAAGAATCGTTCATCTAGTTTAAGTCGTACGGAGTACAAATATGAATTAAGGGTATAACTTTTTGACGGATCTTGTTTAAAGATTATTATAATTGGTAATTAAGTGAAATTAAAGAAGATAGTTTAAAGTTATCGGTTGTTCATGTTTTACAAAGGTGTGATTTTAGTATGGATTTTACAAAAGAATTATCATTTAGAGAATCCGTAAAGATTTTGCAGTATTCTGAAAAAGATATTTATGAAGTTGAGTTTTTATGGAAAAAATTAAATTTATATTTGCAACTTTGCTCTAAATATTTTTCAAATGAAATGAAAGACAAAACATTTCAGGAAAGAATATCGGAAATATGTTCAAAAGACGCACTAATTAATATATCTATTGCATTTGTAGATGGAATGAAGATTGGTTATTGCATTTCTAAAATATTAAATGGTGTTGGAGAAATATCTTCAATATATGTTGAAGATAAGTTTAGACATATAGGTATAGGAAGTAAATTGATGAATGTTGCTTTGGATTGGTTAGATTCAAATTATGTTAATGCAATAACTATAAATGTTGCTGTTGGAAATGAGAAAGTACTTTCGTTTTACAATAAATTTAATTTTTTTGAACGGCACTTAGTTTTGAAAAGGAATTTGTAGTAATATTTAAAAAACTATTGGAATGATAAGTGACGACAAAATTTAATATTAGAGACGGAGATTGAAAGTGTGAATGATACATTTCATGAGATAAAAAAATAGTTATAGAATTAAGATGTAAGCTTGCCAATAAACATAATGCAATAGGCGAGCTTGTTTTATTTTTCTATAAGGTAAGTTGAGATCCTGTGAAGAAGCATTTGATAAATTTGCAATGGTTCGAACAAAAAATACTGTGTATTTCTCTTGTGGAGAATAAGAGCATTCGTAGCAAACTGACTGCTCTAAGAGATAAAAATTGCTAATTTGAATTTTGTTGACTTCCATCGTTAAATTAGATATACTTATATTAAAGTACCTAATTGATGATAAAATACAGGTCAGTTAAGTAGAGGTGGAAAATGCAAAAGAATAATACAATTGTTTCTTTGAAAGAGCTATTTAGCCGTTATAATTATGTTATGACTACTGCTGAACTTACGAAATCCAAAGTATATTATGCAGATATAAAACAACTTTTAGATGAAGAATTGATTGAAAGAGTTAGGCGAGGTTATTATCACTGGATTCAGGATGAAGGTAAAAGTGAAATTGTAATCATCAATAGTTTGTTTCCCGATGCTGTTCTTTGTATGGAAACTGCTCTCTTCTATTATAAGTATAGCGACAGAAATCCTGCTGAGTGGAACTTCGCAATAGACAGAAATGTTTCAAAGCTCAGAACTAACATTGATTATCCATTTATTAAAGCATATCGCATTGAATCAGAGTTGGTTACGCTTGGTGAAACAACAGGTGAGATCGATTTCACAACAGTGCGAATTTATGACCGTGACAGAACAATTTGTGATGTTCTGAAAAATATGAGTAAAATGGATAAAGAGATTTTTAATAAAGCAGTGCAGGGGTATGTAAAAGACCCGAAAAAAAATATACCGAATCTCATGGAATATGCGAAAGTTTTGAGAGTGCAAAAGCGTGTGAAAGACTTGATTGGAGTGTGGTTGTAATGGCAGATATAGCAGCTTCCGTTTTGCCAAAGCTGAGAAATAAAGCAAAGGCTTCTGGTATCAGCTATCAGCAATGCTTGCAACTTTTTGTGCAGGAAGAATTTTTGAGAAAGCTATCAAAATCTGGGTGTGAGGATACACTAATACTCAAAGGTGGATTGTTCATTTATACTTTAACTAATTTTGAAAGTCGAGCTACTATTGATGTTGATTTCCTGCTCCGTGGATATTCTAATTCAATAGATGATGTTAAAGATTTGATTTATAAAATCATCGACACACCTACTGGTAACGATTATATAGAAATGCAAGCAAAAGGTTTTGAAGAGATTTCTCCGCAAAGAAAATATCACGGTATCAGTACGTAGATTATTGCTCAAATAAAAAATGTACGTGTACCATTCAATGTTGATATAGGCGTGGGTGATATTATAGTCCCCTGTGCCGAAAAACGCACAATCAACACTCAGCTTCCAGACTTTGAAGCACCTGTAATCAAAACTTATTCTCTTGAAAGCACTATTGCCGAGAAGTTTGATGCCATACTTCAACGCTTTGAGCTGACAGGTAGAATGAAAGATTTTTACGACATCTATTATTTGGCAAGGACTTTTGAATTCAATGGAGCAAAATTGCAGGCAGCTATATTTGAAATCTTACAGCGTCGGGGCACTCCCTATGACAGAGATAGCTTTAAGCGTATTGTTGCACTTGCCGATGATGAGGATATGCAGAAGCGTTGGAAATTTTTTTGAAAACAATAAAAGATGATACGCTTGAGTTTTCTGTTGTAATCACGGAAATACAGACATTCCTTGAGCCTGTATTTGATGCAATAGTAAATGGGGATGATTGTCAGGGAAATTGGAATAGTATTTCAAAAAATTGGATTGGAGGATAATATTGTGATAGGTAGAAATATAAATGGATATGTAATTAAGGAATTTAAAGGCAGTGGTTCATTTGGAACAGTCTATTCTTGCGAGAAAAATGGGGTGGTATATGCTATAAAGATTTTCAGCTTTTCTTTTGTATTAACAGAATTTTCAAAAGGTAATGACAACAGAATAACAAGAGAAATTACGGCGTTAAAATCTGTTTCACATCCGAATGTAGTTTCTTATGTGGATGATGGGGAATTTGTGGATAATGGAGTTAAATATCTATATGTAATTATGGATTATGTTGATGGTCAAGATTTGGCTCATTATATTCAGACTGTAAATATATCTACTGATGCAGCAACGGCTATATTTAAAGATATTATAAATGGAGTTGATGCTATTCATGCTCAGCACATTGTTCACAGAGATTTAAAGCCTGCAAATATTTATATAACAAAAACTGGTCAGATAAAAATTCTTGACTTTGGACTTTCTAAGTTGATTGATTTCACATCAATTACAAGTACAGGTGCAGAAATTGGTTCTCCGCTTTATATGTCACCAGAACAAGTACAGGACGGGAAAAATGTTGATTATCGTTCTGATTATTATGCTCTAGGTGTTATATATTATGAATTATTGTGCAAGAATAATCCGTATGGAAAAGTACACTCCAGAACTGAGTTGTATTATAAAATAATAAATGAACCAGCAATTAGTATAAGACAATTTATCCCTAATATATCAAATGCAATTGATAACCTTCTGACAGCATTATTAGCAAAAGAAAATTTTAATCGTCCTAATAACATTGATGCAATACTTGAATATTTAGAATCGTCATCTTCAGTAAAAACAAAAATATGCAAAGACTTTTCACCTTCATTCTTCTTGCGTACATGGAATGAAAAAACAGTAATTGAAGATTATCGAAAAGATGGATATGATGTTGAAAACTACATTTTCCCAATCAATCATCAAAATCAACAAAAAAATTTGCTTAAAAACATTATAGCTTCTGGTTCTAATTTTATGATAGACCCAGCAACCATGCGATTAGCATATGATACTTTTTCCGAAGTCAAAGGATTAGTTTCATTGTCATATGCACCACAGGGCCTTAATAGATTAGAACTTGATGACCTTAAATCGCTAAGTTCAAAACAAGAATATGTTAAGAAAGTTGTTGATACACAACTACAATATAATCCTACTTATATTGTAGCTCCGTTTCATGTAAGCAATAATTCTAATTTGGTTAAAATCAAAGCTACAGACGATGAAAATTGGTTTTCTTTAGATGTGAAATTAGTGTATGAAACAAGGGATTATCTAAGGCAAATTAATAACACATCACCTCTTGTAGGTGGGTTTTGTATTAAAACAGATATCCTTACATCAAAAACGGAAAGAGAATATTTTTTAAATGTGGTTTCTGCGTTACCAAGTGATATTTACTGGATTTATGTTGATTGTATTGACAACAATTCGAATCCGTCTCAACTTTATCACTATGCTAACACATTGTTAACATTACAAAAATCCACAAATAAGCCTGTAATTGCAGGAAGAATAGGAAGCTTTGGTCTTATTCTTTTGGCTTTCGGCCTATTTGGATTTGAATCTGGAGCATCAAGGTTTGAAACCTTTTATGAGGATTTATATAAAAATGCTTCTGACAGTTACAATATGTACTTAAATTATTATTTCCCAGAACTGATGAGAAATGTTCCTATTGAGAGAAAAAATCCTGCTAAAATCATTAGGCTTTTATCATCTGCAACAGGAAAAGATATATCTTGTTCGTGTCCGTATTGTTCGGGGAAAAAACCAGAAGAACTCGTAAATGAACCGCTATCAAAAAAACATTTTCTATATAGACGACAAGAAGAGATAAATACATTGCGTTCATTTAAATCAATTAATGAAAGAGTTGATTACATAGAAACATGTATTCAAAATGCTATTAGTTATCATCAAGCGCTAAAGCCGATTTTTAAGACTGACGATTATAATCATTTTAAGACATGGCTCACAGTTATACAAGAATTAAAGAAGGAATGGTTATAAGAATGTTGGAATCCGAATTAGTCGAGCAAATAGAAAACTATTTAAATAAATATCAAATAAGATATGCAAAAGAGGTGCGTATGGGAATTGGTGTTCCCGATGTTTCAATAAATATTGGTGCTTCAAAATCAATGCCAGTAATAACCGATTTTTATCTATTGTCAATTGTTGAATATCTAAACAGCAAAAGTAGTGCCACAGTAGGTGAGATCTCAGATTGCTTTGGTTTTGATAAATCTAAAACTACTAACTATATCAATCAATTACAAAGCGAAAAAGTTGTAATTCAAAATGGAGATAGAATTCGCATAAAAAGAAAGGTTTTAGGCTTAAATTTAGGAAAGACGATTTCCATTGAGGCAAAGCTAAAAGATTGGAAAAGTGGAATTTTACAAGCAGAAAGATACTTGATGTTTTCAGACTATTCATATTTGGCTTTACCCAAAGATAAAATTAAAAATGTGAATATTGAGCATCTGAATAAGTCTGGTATAGGTTTGTTATCAGTAGATATGTTTGGTATTGAAGAAATTATTAAGCCATCCATGTCCACAGAATGTGAATATAAACAAAAGTATATGCTTACTTCATCAATAATTAAACGGTATCCACATACTATAAAGAGGAGAAAGGATAATGTTTTTTCAAAATTATAATTATAATTTTGAAAAAACTAAGTTGTTTTGAGATAGTTCAGCTTTGATATTTCGCACCATTTCCGAAACCAGCGACCCACAGAAGCATCGGAAATGTTCCAAATAGATAAATTAACTAATAAGTCTCATTTAACGGCTTTTAACATGCCCCTTAAAACAAAAGACAAACTCTTAGGTTATGGAGAATATAGCATAGTCATAATTTCTAAGAATTCATAAGTTGCGCAATATTACTTTTGATTAGCAACTTAATGGAGTGATTTGTATTTAGATATATTTAACGTATATCCTAAAGAAATTGAAATAAAAAAGGTTAATTAAAATTGCACTGATGATTACATTTAATGTGCATTCCTCTACACTCGCCAGAGCGCATGACTGTTAATCATGATGTCACTGGTTCGAGCCCAGTTGGGGGAGCCACAACAGAGTAGTCTTTTGACTACTCTGTTTTCTTTTTTATCTAAATTTACTGCTAAATCGGGCGAGAAGGTGAGCGTTAAGAAAAAACAGTCCTGTGGACTGCTTTTAGTGAACTGGGATTGTGCGAGTGCTGTTTAAGAACCAAACATAGTATGCGAGGCAGTTACTTTCCTTTCTTACAAAGTAAGTTGGGTGAGCCAGAAAAACGACAGGTTTTTACCTGTCGCTTTTTTAGTGAAATAAATCCTTACGGATTTGTGAAATACGCTTTGCGTGTGAAATATTCCTCTGAATGTGAAATGCCTACGGCGTGAGCTGATTTATTTCATTTCACTTTCTGTGTTAGCAGAAAATTTCACAATACGCTATGTAGTATTTCACCGTTTGCACAGCAAACAATTTCACGGAGCAGTTGATGTGTGGAAACGAAATTTCAACCATGTCGAGTATCTTTTTGATTACGGCAGTGCCGTTCGTAAGGTTATGTGTATAACCAATGCGGTTGAAAGCATAAATTCAAGTTTCAGAAAGGTTCAAAATTGGGCTATGGTCAGAAATCAACTGGCTGCTAATGAAAAAATCAGTGCCCATATTAAAAAATACGAGCACATGATTTAAGGCATTAACATAATTTTTTATGATCTTTAAAAAACTTACACACTTTTATTGACAAAGCCTCATATCTATTATTATAATGATGATGACCATGAACTTTTATTCCCAGGAGAGAAAATGTCCCCTGATGGTGGTAATAATTGGTATACCTACACAATATATGGTTTGGAGAATCCAAGGGTTATTTTTAATAACAACACTACCGATCCTGACACAAGACAACAGCGTCCCGGTATTAATCAACCAGGAATAGAAATAATAGAAGATGAAATGTGGATAGTAAATGAAACTGCATATAGTCAAAAGCCACAAGGAATTACAGTTCATTTTTATCGTCCGGCTGATTGGGAGTATTGGAACACAAGGATTTACTTCTATGAAGATAATAATATTCTGATGGAATGGCCTGGTACGCTGATGAATAGTCAAATGTACGATAATTGGTTAACCTATACGATATATGGTATAGACAATCCTAAAGTAATATTTAATGATTCTCAAAATAAGCAGATACCAGGAGTATTACAAGAAGGTCACTTAGTAACACGGGATGTGTGGTATAAAGATGGTATATGGTCAACATATAAACCGTAATATACTTTGATAAGCAATCGGATGACAGAGTCTTTTGCTATGTCATCCGATTACAATATACTATAACAAAAAGAGTGATAGTGTATGAATAAAAAAACTAAAATTATATTGACAATTGTATTAATTGTAGCATTTATAGCATTAATAATACTTTTGCTTCATCCTTGGAAGAGTAACAAATCAGATGGTACGGAGTATTATATGTCAAAAAAATATAACTATTGGTTTGAGGTGGATAATGGTCAAGCAACTTTGATTAAATATACGGGTGAAGAGTATCATGTTAAGATTCCGTCAAGTGTTTATGGAGTTCCAGTTACAAAGTTAGGTGAGTATGAGGTGCTTAATCTTTCAGGAGCAGCTAAAAGGGGAATATTCGAAGACAGTAATGTGTCAGAAGTGAGTATCCCTGAAGGTGTAACGGAAATATGTAATGATGCATTTTATTCTTCAGGTCTCTGTGAAGTGAATATACCTTCCAGCGTTAGAGTAGTCGGGACAAGGGCGTTTGCTTTTTGTAAATATTTAAGGTCTGTGGAATTTGAAACAGGAATAAAAACAATAAGTGAATCAATGTTTAGTAATTGTAAAAACCTGCGTTTTATCGAATTGCCAAGTAGTGTAGAAAAGATAGAAGGTGATGCCTTTGCAGAATGTGCGTTACAAAAAATAGATTTACCTGAAAACATAAATACAATTGAATCTTATGCATTTAGGGAGTGTGATTCTCTAACATTTGTTACTATACCACCAAAAGTAACATCTATTAATAGTGGGACGTTTTATAGCTGCGACTTTTTAGAAAAAGTAAATATTCATGATGAAGTTAAATATATAGCTAATGATGCCTTTGACAGATGTGACAAACTTACAATCTGCGGAATAAAGGGCTCATATGCCGAGCAATATGCAAACGAACACAATATACCTTTTGAAGAATTAGATGCAACAATTGAGTTTCTAAACTAGTGAGTAACTGTTTGTTGATATAATTTTATTTCATCTAAAGAATAGGAAGTGAGATAATGCCAAAATCGAAAATAGTTTCGAGCATTATAGCTTTAGTTTTAGGTCTATGCGTTGTTGTATTTACTATTGCATATTTTAGTATTAACGGAAAACACAACAGAGAGGGATATACATTTGAGGGCGACTTTTTCAATGGCACTGCAACATTAATTGGAATGGAAAATCCGAAAGTAATGTTCAATGATTCGAAGAATAAACAGATACCTGGTGTATTGCAACCTGGGCATTTGGTTACACAAGATGTGTGGTTTAAGGATAATATTTGGACAACATATGAACCAGATTAACTGATTCATTATAAATTTCTAAAGATGAATGAGCAATTATGTTTGCTCATTCATCTTTGAAATTAGTGCTACAAACTTTTGAAAGGTTTTATATATGAAAACAACTAGATTAATACGAGTAAATATAGTATTTGCAATATCTTTTTGTACAGTTTTTATTTTAATGTTTTCAAGTTGTAAAGAGCTATACCCTATAACAAAAACTGCTGAAGGATATACATTTGAAATTGATGAAAATCAAAACGCTACATTGATAAAAACCGATATATTGGCTGAAACCATTGAAATTCCATCGGAAATTTCTTCATATAAAGTCAAAAAGCTAAGTTGTGTAGAAGAAGCTGCATTAGTTGGGGTGTCTCTTACAGGTGTATTTGAGGGAAATAATGTTGTAAAAGAAATTATAATACCTGAAGGAGTAGTGGAAACTTATGGCCCGGCTATAGCTAATTGCTATAATCTTGAAAAAATTACTATACCAGGCACAATGACGACATTTGACGTAGTGCGGTGTGATAATTTAAAGGAAGTGAACATTGTTGACGGAGATACTATTACCGAATCCTTTAGTTTCAGCGATTGTTCCGGGCTTGAAGAAATATACTTACCGAAGCAAATTAACAAAATCAGCACTAATGCTTTTGCTCGTTGCTATTCATTAAAAAATGTGAAGTTTTCAAAAAATGTTTATTGTATAGAGAGTGTGGCTTTCCAAGGATGTACTTCACTTACAAATATTGATTTACCCGACAAGCTATCAGAAATAGGTTCAAATGCTTTTCAATGTTGTACTTCTCTGCAAACTATTGATGTTCCGTCAAAGGTCAGGATTATTGAGAGCTGGACATTTGATGGTTGCAAATCTCTTGAAATAGTGAATTTGCCTGAGGACTTAATAAAAATAGGTGACGGAGCTTTTCGGGATTGCGTTTCTTTAGAGAGAATTAATGTCTATGATGAATGTGATTACATTGCGGACAACGCTTTTGATGGATGTGATAAACTTACAATCTGCGGAATGAAGGGTAGTTATGCAGAACAGTATGCAAAAAAACATAACATACCATTTGAAAAATTGGATACAACAATTCAGTCTGTAAATTAATAATTATCGGTTTGTTGATAATTAAAACTATATTTTTTACGAGAGAATTTTAATATGATGGAGAAAATAAAAAAATATAAACTACCTATCGGGATATTGTGCGTAGTGTTAGTGATATTTATATTCTTGCAAATCTTTTCAAGTGAACATTGGTGGTTTGGGTACACATATGAAACCGATGGATATACAAATAAATCGGCAACAATTGTAAAGATAAACTACCCGTCAGAGAAAGTTGTAATTCCTTCAACAATATTTTTCCATAAAGTAAATGCTTTAGGCGGATATGTTACAGGATATAATTTGTGGGGAGCAGAAAGGAAAGGAATGTTTGAGGATAACGATATAGTAAAAGAGATTGTTGTTTCTGAAGGGATAGAGTATATATTTAACAGATGTTTTGACCATTGTATTTCATTAGAAAGCATACAACTCCCAAGTACTATAAAACAATTCTCTTTTACGAATTGTGAAAGTCTGAAAAATGTTAATTTTAATGGTGATGTAAAAGAAATTGAAAGTTTATCATTTTCAGGCTGTTCTTCATTAGAAACGCTTGTAATTCCGGATAATATTGCTGATCGTGGTATAGCATACGGTGCTTTTTCCGGTTGCACATCACTAAAAAGTATAAATATTCCCGATAATATTACTGCAATACAACGATATGCATTTAGTAATTGCATATCCTTAAAACAGTTAGTTTTGTCTAAAAATATTAAGAGCATTGAATGGGGTGCTTTTGAAAATTGCACCTTGTTGGAGAAAATTATCATTTACGATAAGGTAGAATATATTGCAGATAACGCTTTTGAAGGTTGCGATAAGCTCACAATCTATGGAATAAAGGGTAGTTATGCAGAACAGTATGCAAACAAACATGACATACCATTTGAAGAATTGAATAACATAGATGACTGATTATATTTGCGGAGATTAAATAAAGTCAAATTTTAGAATTTAAATGCCGACAAGTTATAGCTGTTAATGCTATTAACTGTCGGCATTATTTTTGGCACCCCATAAAATTTTGTGTAAATAATAATCCTTCAAGCAATAACAAAACAGCGGATTGGAGCTTGTAAAATATAGTGTGTAAGTTAGAAAAATAACTTGCACACTTTTCTTGACAAAGCCTCAAGGAAATTTGCGTTTACACTTGCAAGCTGATTTGATACATCATCGTATTTGTCTTTCTCAATGTACTGACCGCCTGCAAGGTTGCCGAGCTTAACATCTGCCGCATTGTTTACCTTTTCTGCAAACTGTTCAAATGTCAAAGCTTTGCCGCCAAACAGGGCTTTTAAAATTTCCATTAAGTTCATTTGTTTGCTCCTTTCAATTTATTAGCAATTGTGTGTATGCTCAGATATTTGAGCAATATTAAAAGCCCCCGAAATTCGGGAGCTTATAACCATAATCTGTGGGTAAAAGTAAAAGGGATGTTTCAAACACCCCTTTAATACCCGTTTAAATTCGTTTGATTTTGTTTTTATTCAATCAACTATGTAACTTTACCTTTCAGTAATTAAAGCTGATACAAGGCAAATAAAACTATTCTTCTTTTTTCTCGAAGCCAATACCATTGTTGCACTCTTTCATCTCTTTTACTTTACCAAATTTAAAGTCCAATGGGATTCCGTCAGGAAAAGCATCACAACAAGGTATCCAACCGTCTAACAATTTATCTCTTTGATGTTTACATTCAAAACAATCTGAAATACAAATCATTAGTATTTCCTCCCAATATATTTTTCATAGAATTGCATCCATTCTTTTGATACTTTAACACCACGTTTTCTTAGAACTTCTAATTCCGCAAGTGCTTCCGCACCATCATCATAAGCAATAATACTGATACCTTCTATGTGAATTTTTGACAGTTCATCATATAGTTTTTTTGACATCTTCGGATCTTATTCCGAAAATTGTCTTTGCGTGTCCACTTTCATGCCACACGGCTTCTTCTAATGTGTTTGCTATAGATAGTTTTGAATTTGCAAATATTTGATTGATTTTATCAAGAGTTTTTCCAGGAAGTATATCTGTGTTTAAAGACAATTGTAACAATCCGTTTGATAAAGGTTCAATTTGTAAAACAGGAGTTCCTTTATCATTTTTGGGTAAACTTTTTGCAACAATTTCACTAATGATGAATCTACCCTCAGGTTCACATTTTGACATGGTGTCAATTATAACCTTACTCACTTCAGCGTTAAAATTTTTTCCGTATGTAACGACTTCAAAATCATCAATATCTATGCTTTTAATTATACTCTTTTCAGCGGAATTTGCAACTGCTTCTTATTTCTCCACACCGCTTTTTGAGCAGTACTTCTGCCAAAACCATAAGCCTGTTGACGAGAACGGTCGGGAAGTAATCCTGTTCTTTTACAAAAGCTATTCAGTTCTGATTCCTGCCGTTTCAACTTGCTTGAATAGTGGCTGAAATTTTTTTCTAACTTTTGTAACAGCTCTTCATCAGAGAGGTTATTCAAAGCCTCATCACAAGCGGCAAGTGTTCTTTTGGTTGCCCTGATCTTGCGTTCAAAAGCTCTTTAGAGCTTTTCTGTAAAACATCTGTAGAGCATATTTTGTCCTCCGTTTCAGGTTTTTAAGCAATTCCTTTTAACGGATTTTGGCAAAATATGCTCTACTTTTTTTACTTTTTATTTGCAGCTCTTTTTCTTCCCTAACTTTTATTATAGAGCAATATTTGAAATAGAAGGGCGTTGATGAGGGTTAGGGTTACGCTCCGTAAGCAATTGACGGGGCAGAAATCTTTTGATTTTAAAAATGTATAATACGACATACTGATAGTAGTATGTTATACTATGCAAAATATATAGAAAGTATACCGAAATTGTATAACTGAATAAAATGCACTAAAAATAAGGATAAAATAACTTAAAGATATTGAAAATAACTACAGTATGTGCTAAAATTAGACAAAAGAAAAGGATTCGGAAAACCGAATCCTCAAATCACACACTGTGATGGTTGCCTAAGCAACGGATAGAATGAATTTTTATTTGAACTCATAGTGTAAATCCAATAAGGTAATTAGATTATCTTAATAATATTACAAAATAAATACTTTGTCAATAGAAAAGGAGGAATTTATGAAGAATTTTAATGACGATTATTATGCAGGATTTGATATAGGAACAGATTCTGTCGGATATGCAGTAGCCGATACAGATTACAATCTCTGCAAATTTAAAGGCAATGCAATGTGGGGTGTTGATCTCTTTGAGGAGAGTAATTCAGCTGCCGAGAGAAGAACTCTTAGATCGGTACGAAGAAGAGGTTTGAGAAAAAGAAACCGTATTGAATGGCTGCAAATGCTTTTTGATGAGGAAATTTCAAAAGTTGATAATGCTTTTTATCAGAGATTAAAAGAAAGTTGTCTGTATCTTGATGACAAATCATCGAATGTTCCGTATGCGGTTTTTGCAGACGGTAATTACACCGATAAAGAATTCCATACAGACTACCCCACAATTTATCATCTTAGAAAAGAATTGATTAAGAGCTCACAACCACACGATATAAGACTTGTATATCTTGCGTTACATCATATTATAAAACACAGGGGACATTTCTTGTTTGATAATATGGGGTCTGATTTTGAAAATGAATCCTCGTTTGAAGCTCTTTTTGACGATTTAAAACTTTACTTAAAAGAAGAATATGAAATCGAATTTGAGTGCAATGATTCGTTAAGATTTTCAGAAATATTAAAGGACAAAACATTGAAGAAAACTGCAAAATCGTCCGAATCGTACAAGCTTTTCGGTTACAGTAAAAGAAATAATCCATACGAAACCGCTTTGATAGATTTGATGTGTGGCAGAAAGGTTAAATTTTCCGATATGTTCGGTGATAAGTCGTTTGACAGTGAGGAGGTAAACGGTATTACCTTTGAAAGCGGTTATGACGATAATGAAAATACATACCGTGATTTGTTACAAGAAAAGTTTGAACTTATCGAAAAAGCAAAGGCGGTTTATGACTGGGCAATTCTTGCAGATATTTTGAACGGTGAAAAGTATATTTCATTTGCCAAAGTTAAAACATACGAAGAACATAGTTCAGATTTGAAAATGCTCAAAGATTTCGTTAAAGAGAGGTGTAAATCGTTATATGGCGAAATCTTTAGAATTACAAAGGACAAGCTTGATAACTACACGGCATATTGCGGAAAGTACAAAGAAAATGGCAGAAACGGTGTGATTCAGTATCGTACAAATCAGGCGGATTTCTGCAAATATCTGAAGAAAAAGTTTGAAAAGCTTGACAAAACAGGCTATGAAGAAATGTTTGATAAGATTGAAAACGGCACATTTATGCCGAAAATTGTCGTAAAAGACAACGGCGTTATTCCTATGCAGGTGAATAGGAGTGAGCTGAAAGCAATTCTGAAAAATGCTTCAACATATCTTGAATTTCTTAATAAAAAAGATGAAAACGGAATTTCTGTAAGTGACAAGATAGTCAAAATTTTTGAATTCAGAATACCGTATTATGTAGGTCCGCTGAATAATCACAGCCTAAAATTCTGGCTTGTCAGAAGTGATGAAAAAATATATCCGTGGAATTTTGACAGTGTTGTTGACATAGAGCAATCGGCAGAGAATTTTATAAATAATCTGACTTCAAAATGTACATATCTTCCAACGAAGGATGTAATACCTAAGAATTCGATTTTATACAGTGCTTTTACGGTTCTTAATGAACTGAATAATTTAAGACTTGACGGAAAAAAGCCTGATGTAAGTCTTAAACAGGTAATATTTAATGACTTGTTTATGACGCATAAAAAGGTCAGAAGAAAAGATTTGCTAAATTATCTAAAAAGCGAAAAAGGTATTACGCCCGATATTACAGGCATTGACGGTGATTTTAAGTCAAGTATGCGTTCCGCAATTGAAATGTCACAATTTAATCTGACCGACAGCGAAAAAGAGGATGCTATAAAAGCTATAACTGTATTTGGCGATGATAAAAAACTTTTAAAAAAGCGTTTAAAAAGGCAGCTCGGTTCAAAATTATCGGATGAAGATATAATGAGAATTTCTAAACTCAAATACAAGGATTGGGGAAGATTATCAAAGGAGTTTCTTACCGAAGTTTATAATGTCGATAAAAATACAGGCGAGTTGCAATTTAACATTATCCATGCACTATGGCAGACAAATGATAATCTTATGGAGCTGCTTGGCTCAAAATACGGTTTTGAACAGAGCAGACAAAACTATCTTGACGGTATTCAGACAGGGCAAAGCCTTGAGAAAATGGTGGAGAATCTCTATATTTCTCCTGCGGTAAAACGACCTGTGTATCAGTCTTTGAAAATTATGCATGAAATCAACAAAATTCAAGGTCATGCACCTAAAAAGATATTTGTTGAGATGACAAGAAAAGACGGTGTGAAAGGTGACAAAGGCCGTAAAGAGTCAAGAAAGACCAAGCTTGTAGATTTATATAAAAAATGCGGTGAGGATTCGGGCGAACTCTGGGAATCTCTTGAAAAAACACCTGATGATGAATTTAAAAGAGACAGACTGTATTTTTACTATACTCAATTCGGCAAGTGTATGTACACGGGAGAACCGATAAATCTGTCGGAATTGTACAATCAAAACATTTACGATGTGGATCACATTTTCCCTCGTTCAAAAGTTAAAGATGACAGCCTTGATAACCGTGTCCTTGTAAAGAAACAGGTTAATGCTCACAAGGATAATACATATCCGCTTGACAGTTCAATTCGTGAAAAGATGAAAGGCTTTTGGCATTTGCTTATGGATAAAGGTCTTATTAGCAAGAAAAAGTACGAGAGGCTTACAAGGGTAACTCCGCTTTCTGACAGCGAACTTTCAGATTTTATTGCAAGACAGATTGTTGAAACATCTCAATCAACAAAAGCAGTTGCGTCACTTTTTAAAGAATTGTATCCCGATACTGAAATTGTGTATGTAAAAGCATCTTTGGTAAGTGAATTTAGAGATGAAAGCAGGGGCTTTGGATTTTTAAAATGCAGAGAAGTAAACGATTTTCACCATGCAAAAGATGCCTATCTAAACATTGTTGTCGGCAATGTGTATAACGAACGCTGTACACACAACAAATCCATATTTATAAAAGGTTTGCAGACTAAAACATACAGTCTTAACAAAATGTTCAGTTTTAATACACCGAACGCATGGTCAATTGATGATAATAAGTCAATCAAAATTGTCAGAAAGACTATGAACAAGAACAATATCCGTTTTACAAGGTATGCTTTAACAAGGAACGGCGGACTCTTCAAGATGAATCCTCTGAAAAAAGGAAGCGGTCAGGTTTCGCTAAAACAGAACTCTCCGCTTTCGGATATCAGTAAGTATGGTGGATATGACAAGCCGACATCCTCATATTTTTCATTTGTGAAATATGAGGGCAAAAAGGGCAAAGAAATGCGTCAGCTTGTTGCAATTGATTCTTACATTAAAGCTCAGTATGAAGCAAACCCTGAAAAATATCTGAGTGAAACTCTTGGCTTGAAAAATCCTGTGGTTCTGATTCCCGTTGTAAAATATAATGCCTGCATTGAAATTGACGGTTTCAGAATGCACATAAGCAGTAAGTCAAATGGCGGCAAAAAAATTGTATACAAACCTGCTATGCAATTAACGGTTAGCTATGATACAGAAAAATATATCAGAAATGTCGTTAAGTTAAATTCCATGCCTGAAAATTACAATATTACAGAGCGTGACAAAGTGAGTGCCGATGAGAATTTGAAGTTGTTTGATATTCTAATTTTTAAAATGACAGAAACAATTCTAAAGGTTAAATTCGGTGATATGGGTGTTAAAATTGCATCTCATCGTGATACTTTTGAAAAACTGGATGTAAGAAAACAATGCTTTGTTCTTGCAGAAATTCTTAAAATTATTCACTCAAATGTTGTTACCGGTGACTTAACTTTAATCGACGAAGCTAAAAAAGCGGGAGTTGTTTCCACAAATTCCGTATTGTCGGAGATTAAAGGTGTAAAGTCGATTTATCTTGTTCATCAGTCGGTAACAGGTTTGTTTGAGAAGAAGATTGATTTGTTACATATGTAAGTTATCAGAAAAGAGGAAATTTAGATGAGTTGGAGAACGGTAGTAATTACGAAAACATCAAAGCTGGATTACAGCATGGGACACCTTGTTGTGCGTGATGTTGAAAGCACGGTAAAGGTGCATATAAGTGAAATATCCGTGCTTGTTATTGAAAGTACAGCTGTTTCGGTTACTGCCGCTCTCCTTTGTGAGCTTATCAAGAAAAAAGTAAAGGTCATATTCTGCGATGAAAAGCACAATCCTCTTTCGGAACTTACTCCATATTACGGTAGTCATGACTGCAGTCTTAAAATTAAAAGACAAATTGCGTGGAATGAAACGGTAAAGCAATGTGTGTGGACTCAGATTGTAGCCGAAAAAATTAAGAATCAAGCTAAAGTTCTTGAAATATACAAACTTCCACAAAGCAGTATGCTTATGGGATATATAGATGAGCTTGAACTTAATGATAAATCAAACAGAGAAGGACATGCCGCCAAGGTGTATTTTAATGCCTTGTTCGGTAAATCATTCAGTCGCAATGACGAATGTCCTATAAATGCTGCTCTGAACTATGGCTACAGTATAGTTCTTTCCGTTTTTAACCGAGAAATTACAGCAAACGGATATCTCACACAATTGGGATTATTTCACGATAATATGTTTAATCAATACAACCTGAGCTGTGATCTAATGGAACCTTTTCGCCCGTTCGTTGACATAGCGGTAAAGGATATGAATCCTCAAAAATTTGAAAAAGAAGAGAAAATATCAATATTCAATTTGTTAAACGATGAATTCAAAATTGACGGCAGAACACAAACTTTTATAAATGCCGTGAAAATATACTGCAAAAGTGTTTTTGATGCAATAGAAGAATGTGATACCTCGCTTATAAGGTTTGCAGGAAAATGAGTTACAGATTTATGAGAATAATGGTTTTATTTGATTTGCCCGTTGAAACTCCTTTACAGAGGCATAACTACGGAAAATTCAGAAGATATTTAATAAAAAACGGTTTTATGATGATGCAGGAATCTGTGTATGTTAAGCTTGCTTTGAATCAGAATACGGCAGCGGCAATAATTGACGCTTTGAAAAAGAATAAACCGCCGGAGGGACTTGTTCAGATTTTGTCTGTTACCGAAAAACAGTTTTCAAAAATTGAGATAATTACAGGCGATTATTCAAGTGATACCGTTGACAGTGACGAAAGGTTGTTAATGCTATGAAATTTCTTTTCAAGTATATGTCGGAGCCTTTTGATTTTTCAAAAAGCAATGCGGTCACTCTTGTTATAGAAAATAAAAAACTTTTCAGACAAACAATACTTTCGGTTAGTGAATGTGATTGTAATGAAATGTTTGTGTTTTCCGAAAATTTTAAGCCTCTTGATTTTTCAAAATCAGTCAAATATGTTGACAGCGTTCTTACATTTGAGTTTTCTGACAGAAAAATGATGACTAAGGTAAATTCTTTTTTTGAAAACTTGTGTAATACAAAATATTTTCCGCAAATTTCAGAAATTAAAGCTTTATGTGTGAGCTTGTGCTGCGAGCTTTCTAAGGAAAATGATTATGATTTTCAGTTCTGCGAAAGTATCGAAACAATGGCATTAGTAAAATTGTTTTCATTTGCGCCTGCAGATGCCTCGGATGATAATGTCGGTCATCTTTTAAGATATTTCAAACTTATGAAAGAGTATCTTGGAATAAAGTGTTTTATTGTTCAAAATTTGCATATTTATCTTGATGACAGTGAATGTGAAAATCTTTTGGAATCCGCCGTTATGCACGGTATATATTTGCTTAACATTGAAAACTCAGTGCCGAAAGAAGTTTCTGAATACGAAAAACTTGTTGTGATTGATAATGATTTGTGCGAATTTTATTGACATTCATTATACAAATGTTATAAAATAACCTTATAGATTTGCCGTGCACAGTATAGTGGGTGCATTTTATTTTCAATTTGAGGTTTGAGAATAGTGTAAATCTATAAGGTAGTAAAACCCTTATTTGTTGTGCTTGAACCCGATGAAAGTTTGAGAATAGTGTAAATCTATAAGGTAGTAAAACCGGTTGCAAGATTATCAACCCGCAACCGTAGTTTGAGAATAGTGTAAATCTATAAGGTAGTAAAACTCCTTCCTTCAGCTCTTGATCCTGTCCATCGTTTGAGAATAGTGTAAATCTATAAGGTAGTAAAACTGCTGTGTCAGTCTGTTCCTCTTCTTCCTGGTTTGAGAATAGTGTAAATCTATAAGGTAGTAAAACTGTAATGCTCGGTGCATTGTCTTGTCAGCGTTTGAGAATAGTGTAAATCTATAAGGTAGTAAAACAACAAAAAGCGCATATATGTTTATTCATTCGTTTGAGAATAGTGTAAATCTATAAGGTAGTAAAACAGCTTTGGCACAATGGACGTTGACCGCCTCGTTTGAGAATAGTGTAAATCTATAAGGTAGTAAAACTGAGGGTATAATGAAATAATTATACAATCGGTTTGAGAATAGTGTAAATCTATAAGGTAGTAAAACTTATCTTTTCTATTAATATTGTATCACATTGTTTGAGAATAGTGTAAATCTATAAGGTAGTAAAACTGTGTCTTTCAACATAACACGCTCTCTTGCGTTTGAGAATAGTGTAAATCTATAAGGTAGTAAAACCATTAACGGTTCTTTGAGCAAAGTGTATCGTTTGAGAATAGTGTAAATCTATAAGGTAGTAAAACTTTCAATGAATTTCTGTTCGCTCATACCGGTTTGAGAATAGTGTAAATCTATAAGGTAGTAAAACGGTTAGAACGCTTGTACACCGTACAATTCGTTTGAGAATAGTGTAAATCTATAAGGTAGTAAAACAACGGGCAAGTTACAGACATTGCAAAACAAGTTTGAGAATAGTGTAAATCTATAAGGTAGTAAAACCTGAATTTCTGCGAGTATTTCAGCCGATAGGTTTGAGAATAGTGTAAATCTATAAGGTAGTAAAACGTCAGCAGCGACTTTGTCAACCTACTTGGTTTGAGAATAGTGTAAATCTATAAGGTAGTAAAACTGCAACAAAATCAATCAGCGGTTACGATTGGTTTGAGAATAGTGTAAATCTATAAGGTAGTAAAACAATTGAAACAATTGTAAAAATTTTCGCCGAGTTTGAGAATAGTGTAAATCTATAAGGTAGTAAAACAAGCGTGCCGACTAAAGTACCAAACAGCGAGTTTGAGAATAGTGTAAATCTATAAGGTAGTAAAACCTGAATGTTAAAACAACGGAACATAAGTTCGTTTGAGAATAGTGTAAATCTATAAGGTAGTAAAACATTATTAGAAAATGACTTGAAAGTGAGGCAGTTTGAGAATAGTGTAAATCTATAAGGTAGTAAAACTCTTGAGCCGGTCAATCGGTATGTTGTAGCGTTTGAGAATAGTGTAAATCTATAAGGTAGTAAAACAAGTTAAAAACTGAGGCGTACACGATTGTCGTTTGAGAATAGTGTAAATCTATAAGGTAGTAAAACCTTGCATTTAAGAAACAGTTAATTACTTTGGTTTGAGAATAGTGTAAATCTATAAGGTAGTAAAACTTTTTCCATCTTCTGAGGTAACTGATGTTAGTTTGAGAATAGTGTAAATCTATAAGGTAGTAAAACTTTTATGATTGCCACTACTGCTACTACGGTGTTTGAGAATAGTGTAAATCTATAAGGTAGTAAAACTTTTGAAACGAAAACATCCGTTGTCAAAATGTTTGAGAATAGTGTAAATCTATAAGGTAGTAAAATTCATAAAAGTCACTCATATATGCAAAAGCGTTTGAGAATAGTGTAAATCTATAAGGTAGTAAAACACGACATTCACCGTATCGGTGTACCTATATGTTTGAGAATAGTGTAAATCTATAAGGTAGTAAAACTACATACTGTAAAGGGCGTAATTGTAAAAGGTTTGAGAATAGTGTAAATCTATAAGGTAGTAAAACTAATATTCCTCGTCTGCAACCAAACACATTGTTTGAGAATAGTGTAAATCTATAAGGTAGTAAAACATTATCTTAATATATCACTCTCGGATGATGAGTTTGAGAATAGTGTAAATCTAATTAGAGTACAAATTTTACTCGTGGACTGTGAAAAAACAGCATTGCAAAAAACAATAAGGCACATAACCGTTATCACTTTCGGTTATGTGCCTTTTGTAGTTTAATAAGTTTGTTAAGAATACCACGATTGATTACAGTCCAAAACAAGGAAGATTTCAGTGCGTTAATTTCCAAAGTAAGTTCCACCATAGAAGTTACTTTGGAAATTAACTATTTACTTTTTGTTTAAGTTTGCGGTAAATATGAATTGTATAATCCGTTTTATTGTGTTATTATGTAATAAAATGATGTGCAACATTGGTGTTTTGAAAAAATTATGTTGCTGAAATTAAACTTGAAATAACTGACGGGTGGCATATGGTTCGCAAAGTTGACAAAACAAAGCTTCTGACTGTTGTCGGGATAATTATATTCCTGTTTGGAGGTGCGGTGAGAATTTTTTCTCATCTTACTTCCTCGGCGGACAATTATATTGAAAATTTTGATGTTATTATCTTTTCGGGGCTTATTATAGGCTGGGGTGTGTCTGTTGCATATCGCATTGTTCAGAAGAATATACGAATCTGCCTTGTGATATCTGCGGCGCTTATGCTCTTGTGGATGGCTCTTCGTGCCATAAAATACAACAGCCCTGCCGACATCAACACATACGGACGGTATCTTTGGTATTCATATTACATAGCAATGGTGTTTTTGCCGCTTATGATGTTTTTTGCAATGCTGAATATCGGTGAGCCCGAAAATACAAATAACCGAAAATATCTTTTGATTATACCTGCCGCCGTTCTTGTGCTGCTTGTTATGACGAACGATTTTCATCAGCTTGCTTTTGTATTTGAACCTGATTTTCACAATTGGAACAAACAATACAGTTACGGTCCTGTTTACTATGTAATTGCAGTGTGGATTTTTATACTTGTACTTTCGTCAATTGTGCTTTCAATAAATCGATGCAGAATTTCCGCAACACGCAAAAAGCTGTGGATTCCGATTGTAATAATTCTTGTCGCAATAATTTACACGCTCTGGAATAATCTGAATCACGGATATTCGGGACTTAGAATTTACAATGTTCCCGAGGTGTTCTGTTTTGCCTCAATTGCTCTATGGGAAAGCCTTATTCAGATAGGTCTTGTGCCGTCAAATACGGGTTACGGCGATTTTTTCAATGCGTCAAATCTTAACACTCTCATATTTGACAATGAGGGCAATGTGAAATACCGCTCTAAAAACGCAACAAATGTTTCAAAAGATGTTGTTCTGCAAAACGGTAACAGTGTTGTGATTGATGAAAATATAATTCTTAAAAAGCATAATATAAAAGGCGGTAAGGTAGTTTGGACGGAAGACATATCGGCAATTAACCGAATTAACAGAGAACTTTCGAAAGTAAAAGAGCAGATTTCGGAATACAATGTAATCTTAAAATCAGAGGCAGAGCTGAAAAAACGAAGAGCGGTAGTAACCGAACAGAACAAGCTCTATGACAGTATAACCGAATTTATCCGTCCTCAGCTTTGCGACCTTGAAAATATACTCAAAAATATTGAAAACAACAGGGGAGATATTTCGGTTAATTATGCCGGTGCCTGTGTTGTTAATGTCTACATCAAGAGAATAAGCAATCTGCTCATTATGGCAAAAAGCAGAAAAATGCTGAATGCTTTTGAGCTTGAAAACAGTATCCGAGAACTTGCCGAGTACATTTCTGTTTACGGAATTTCGTGTTCGTTTTTCAGTAATGTTTCGGGAGAAATTTCAGCCGAAAAAACGATTGCACTTTTTAAATTCATCGGGATTTTTATAAGGCATATAATGAACTGCACAGATGCGTTGCCGTTTAATTTAAAAGTCCATGAGAGATTTATTGATTTAAAAATCAACTGTGACAGCAAAAATGAAATGAAAATTCCCGATGATTTATTTGACGATATTACAAAACTCGGCGGAAATGTCACCACGGAATATGACGCTGACACGCTGTTTGTGTTTGTTCGTATGCAAAGCGGAGGTGATGACATATGACACCCATCCTTGAAATGCGTTCGTTTGTTTGTGTTATATTGATGAGTGTACAATTTGTTGTTGCCTGTGCGGCAATATTCAACGCAACGCAATCTTTTCTTTATAAAATCAGGTTGTGGAAACCGATTTCAGCGGTTATAATTGCAGTAATCTCTTTGACAATGTTTTTGGTAAGCACTCATGTCTTGAGTAAAATATATTACGATAACCAAATTAATAAAATGGCGGAATTTTTTGGCAGAATGCCGTTTGCTCTGTCTGTCGGCATAACGGCATATTGTGCGATAATGTCTGTGTACATAACGGTAAGGCTTCATCATTGCAGGAATACCGATATTACCGCAATGTCAATTAAAGAAAGCTTTGACGGCTTGCCGACAGGACTTTGCTATTTTGACGAAAACGGACTTGTTGTATTGAAAAATAACCTTATGGAAAGCATATGCCTTGAACTTACGGGTAAATCGCTTAATGTTGCAATGCCCTTCAGAGAGAAGATAAAAGAGGCTTCTCAATATGAAAATGACGGGGCATTTACAGTCAGATTAAAGGACGGTAGGGTTTTCAGCTTTTCGTTGTCGGAAACGGAAATTTTTTCAAAACCGTATTTTCAGCTTGCGGCAACCGATATAACAGAGTTTACAAAGCTTACATCAACCTTGGAATATGAAATAGGCGAGTTAAAAAAGGTTAATGCTCATCTGAAAAAATACAATGAAATGGTCTATGATTTGACAAGAGAAGAAGAAATTCTTCGCACAAAAGAGATAATTCATGACAGCCTCGGCAGTACGCTGATAACAACAAGAAGATATCTTGAAAACGGCACTCTGTCTGAAAATAACAGTAAATTACTTGAAATGTGGAAAAACAATATTTCTGTTCTGAATACCGCAGAGAATGATTGCAAAGACGAAAACTTTGCTAAGGATATTGAAAATGCCGCAAAGCTTGTCGGAATAACGCTTGAAACAGTCGGAAATCTTCCGACTGATAACAATGCGGTTGCACGGGTTCTGACTTTTGCAACAATGCAATGCCTTAACAATGCCGCAAGACACGCAAAAGCAGATAAAATGATTCTTGAAAGTCTTGACGACGGTGAAAAATATATTTTTAAATTTGCAAATAACGGCAGAAAACCGCCTCGAAAAATCAATGAGGGCGGCGGACTTTCTTCCGTAAGAAAAAAGGCGGAGCAAATCGGCGGAAGCATGAAAATATCGACTTCCGAAATTTTTGTTCTTGAAATCACAATACCGAAAAGCGAGGTGCTGCAGTATGACAAGAGTGCTGATAGTTGAAGATCAGTCAATGCCGAGAACTTTATTTGAAATGTATGTAAACCAAAGCAAAAACTATACGCTTGCGGGCTCAATAAGTAATGCCGATATGACGGATTATCATTGTGAAAATTCCGATGTTGACCTGATTTTAATGGATATATGCACGTCAATGGGAGCAAACGGTCTTGAGGCGGCTGAAAGAATAAAAGCAAAGTTCCCGAAAATTAAGATAATCATTGTTACCTCAATGCCCGAATATTCCTATCTAAAGCGTGCCAAGGATGCAGGGGTTGACAGCTTTTGGTACAAAGAGGTAAGTTCCGAACCTATTATTGAACTTATGGACAGAACAATGAACGGTGAGCGTGTGTTTCCCGACACAACTCCCAAAATTAAATTCGGCAACGCAATGAGTACGGATTTTACCGAAAGGGAGCTTGAGGTTTTGCGTGAACTGACAAGCGGTGATACAAACACGGAAATTGCCAAAAGACTTTACATTGCTCCGGGTACTGTCAAGAACTATATACAGTATATGCTTGAAAAAACAGGCTTTAAGTCAAGAACAGAGCTTGCCGTAAAGGCAAGAGAGGCGGGACTTGTAATCCTTGACGATAGAATTAACGACAAATAAATACTTTTTTCTGAATATGTGCCGTTTGGCACATATTTTTTTGCTGTTAAAACAGTATAATACAATTACAGGATATAAACTGCTCAGACGGTGAATATCTTTTGTGCAAAACGCTATCTTTGTCCGATTAATAATCAAAGACAAAGGTGCATAAAATTTATTATTTAATGACAGGAGGAAAAACTATGGAGGCAAAAGGTTCAACTTTTCTTAAAGTAACGGGAATCCTTATGATTGTATTCGGTGCTATTGCATTGATTGTGTCAATCATCGCCATTCTCGGTATCGCCGCACTTGCAGCTTTTAACGACGGTACATACGATATGACTATGCTTTATGTCGGCGGCGTTTTCGCACTTATCAGTGCGGTTGCTGAGTTTGTTGCAGGTATTATCGGCGTTATCAACGCAAAACTTCCGCACAAGGCAAATACATGTATTGTATGGGGCGTTGTTGTTGCGGTTATGTGTATTGCAGGCGAAATTATCAGCATGATAGGCGGATCACAGTTCAATGTATTCTCTCTTATCTGCGGTCTTGCTATCCCTGTACTTTACATTATAGGCGCTGTTAAGAACAAAGCATAATTATTTTATTATTTACCCCCCTTTTAATTACCCACCGTAAATATTTTTAGCACAAGGTAACAGCTGTCCGAACAATCGGGCAGCTGTGCTTTTTTTGTTTATGTTGTGAAATATGCCGTTTGGCACATTCATATTCTATCGCAAAATTGTACAATATAAGTGAAAGATATAGGTGAAAAGGGGTGATGTCCGTTGAAGAAAATTTTGCTCAGTGTTCAGAATAATTTGCTCAGTGAGGCTATTCAAAATGCCCTTGTAAAGAAGGGAAGATTTTGTATTGAGAATGTTTCACCGAATCAAGACGGGAAAATTCTTGATTTGTGCATTGCAGAAAGAGTTGATGTTTTGCTTATGGATGTCACAAGACTTGCCGATTCAACTATTGAGAAACGGCTTGAGCTTTGTGGAAAAGTAAAGGAATATCTGCCAAGCTGTAAAACGGCTCTGCTCTGTGACGAACAGACATATCCCGACCTTGCCGACAGGGTTAAACAGGCAAAACAATTCGGAAAAATAAGCTCGTTTTTTTATTCATCCGTAACGGCAGATTATCTTGCCGCCGCACTTGACGCACTTTAAAAAGGAGGTACTGTTTATGGGTATATTTGACAGCTTAAAAAATATGACAAATCAGGCTGTAAAAAACAATGTTTCAAAGGCCGTTTCGGGAGCGGTAAACAATGCGATGCACAAAAGCAAAACATTTGTATTTGCCGATTATCCGAAAAATGCAGATGAACTCAAAAAAATGCCGGAGCTTGACTTTTCGTCACCTCTTTCAACAGCGGCATTTGCAATGCTTGTGTTGCTTGAATATGATGAAAGTCCGGAAAACACAATAGAAATGCTTAATGTATTAAAAGGACCTCAGCCGATGAACGGAATGGATATTCAGTTTTTGCGTGACAGAATCAAGGGCAGGGGATATATTCCTCGCTCATATTTTGAGGGTTCATCCGTGAAGAACGATTATACACCGAATGTTCCGTACAAAATAACCGTTTCCGAGTATGCATATACCTATCAGAGCGAGGGTTATGCAAAGGTTCAGGTTCAGTCGTCGGGAGCAGACTCACCTCGTCCGATTGAGCTTCGCAGAAAGGGCAATCAATGGTTCTTGTGGCGCAATCTTGCTCTCTCCGACATACGAACTCCCGCTTCGGATGATCCTTGGGCATAAAGGAGGGATTTTTATGAAAATCAAGAAAAAAGCAAAGCGTATTTCGAGTGTTGTTTTATGCTTTCTCATGCTGTTGACAGCACTTCCCATAACAGCCGTAACCGCAAATGCGGCGGCTCAGGCTTATATCAAATATATCGACACCGAGGTTTACATAGGAGATGTCCTTAACATTATCGTGGGAGTAAACCACAATACAGACGAAACCTTTACCTATCAATGGCAGGCAAAGTATCCGAGCCTAAGCTGGGTTAACCTCTCCGATAAAACCGACAGACCAGACTCGAAATTTTCGGGTGTTTTTACAGACCATCTTAAATTTCAGACCTACGCAGAACTTGTAGGACCTGACTCAGGGTGGAAAGATGTTGTCTTTAGATGTAAAGTAACGGGTTCAAAGAGCGGTACTTTTTATTCGGGAAAATGTAACTTTCCGGGACTTCTTGAGAAGACAGAAATTCCTACAATTGGATTTTTAGGCTTGGAAAAACCTAAACAGGGAAAAATCCCCTCAACAACGGCAACTCCGATAAACAGCACATACTACAGTTTTGATTATATTGAGTGGTATAAGTACGAAAACAACAAAATTAGCAGAAAGCTCGACAGCGGAGAAACTTTTGACAGCGGTATGTATTGTTGTCAGCTATACTTTAATATGAACAAAGGATATGCGGTTGACAAAGACGCAGTATGCGGTTTGTACAATGGCGACAGTCAGGCGACAATTCTTCAGGATGAAACCACAGGTCAATATTATATTTGGGCATATTACAATGTTCCATATGAATCGCCATCATTTACACATCAGTTCCCTGAGGCAGAAATTATGATTATGAAAGGCAAAGAAGAAATTATATGGGTTGCTGCCAAAAATGCCGCAAGCTATCAGTGGCAGATGAAAGTAAAGAGAAGAACACCCACCGGTATAATAAGAATGTGGAAAAACATAGATGACGACTCATCTACATTAAACCAGTTTTCCTTCAAGGGTACAAAATCAAATACTTTGAGAATCAGACCGAATACGGATTTTGATGAAACTCAGTTCAGATGTGCTGTTACGGGTAAAAACGGTGATGTTATTTACAGTGAATCGGTTAAAGTTACGCAAAAGTTTAATGCATGCATTATAATAGATTTCAGAACGGGCGGCTCACCGGATGACACTATTACTGTTAAGTTTGATAAATACACTCCTGGTGGCGTTTATAAGAGTAGCTTTACAGATGAAATAGTGCACAAAAATGCAACTCTGTATTATTATCAAACAGGTACAGGTAAATATGTCATTACCGTAAGCAAGCCGCAATGCGTGACACGGGTATATGAAGTGAATGTTGATAAGAAAGATGTTAACCTTGATGTAAACATTACAGTTCCGTATGATGTCAATATGGACGGTGTTATTAATGTTGTGGACGCAACCTTGGTTCAAAAATACATTGTGGGGCTTGAAGAATTTGACGATTACACTTTTAAAATTGCAGACACAAACGGTGACGGCACAATATCAGTTATTGATGCTACAAATATTCAGAAGAAAATCGTGAATCTTTTGTAAAGGAGAAAGTTTATGGGACTATTTGAAAAGAAATATTGTGACCTTTGCGGTGACAAGGTAAACGCCCTCACAAGGCAAAAGCTTTCAGACGGTTATCTTTGCAGCGACTGTAAGCACAAGCTCAGTTCGCTTTCATCAGGCTGGAAAAACAGAACATTAGCAGATGTTAAAGCTCATCTTGAACAGCGTGAACAGAACAGACAGAAATATTCGGCATTTGTTCAGTCGGCAAGTGCCGGTACAAACGAAAAGCTTGTTGTAGATTTTAATAACAGAAAATTCTATTTTACAATAGGCAGAGATTTCAAAAACAGCAATCCTGAAATTTTTGATTTTTCACAGCTTCAGGACTTTTGGCTTGAGCTTGGATATACAACTCTGCAGGATTCCGACCGTGACGGAATTCCTGATGAGTATGACCGCTATGATAACCGTCAGGGCAGGAACAGCGGTTTTGGCAGTCAGTTTGTTACAACAAACTCATTTTCGGGGCAAAACGGTATGCTTGATGTTCCGCTTGCACTTCAGCCGTATGTTCGTGATACAAACACATCGTCATCACCGCAAAGAATATCTTCTTTAAAAGCAAAATTTATCGTAAATCATCCGTTCATAACCGATATATCAATGTATGTTGATTCGTCAATCGGTACTGTAAGGAATGAGCTTATGAGAGCGTTTGATGACGGAATGCAGTTAATGAGACTGTGTGAACAAATAAGGAACGGTATGCAGAACAATATGGGCTATCAGCAAAGCGGAATGTCCATGCAGAACAATATGGGTTATCAGCAAGGCGGAATGCCCATGCAGAACAATATGGGTTATCAGCAAAGCGGAATGCCCATGCAGAACAATATGGGATATCAGCAGAACGGAATGCCCATGCAGAACAATATGGGTTATCAGCAGAACGGAATGCCCATGCAGAACAATATGGGCTATCAGCAGAACGGAATGCCTATGCAGAGCAACACAGTAAATCAGCAAGTTCCACAGCCGTTTACTCCGCAAAATGCTGAGGCAATTGTTTGCTCGGCTTGCGGATATAAGCCTGACGGCAATCCGCCGAAATTCTGTCCGTTCTGCGGGGCTGCCATGACATAACCGATATGACTTTACGGCCGTTATTTCATAATATTTCCAAACGAAAAACGCGTGTAAAAAAAGAAATTGTATCCGTGAGCTATTCAAAAAATCATTCAAATTTTGATTACTGCTGTTCTTTTTATGTGCGAAAAGAAGGTGTAAATTTCCTTTTTGACGCTATCTGCAAATGCGGTTATATCGCTTTTGAAAATGTTTTGATCGACGAAACAGATATGAGACTTCTGTGTGACACCGCCGAAGACGCATTGGAAATTCTGAAAAAATATAATCCAAAAAACAAAGGACTGACAGTTGATGACGCCACGGTTACAATCGTTGAAATCATATTTTCCGACAAAAACAGTATGTCGGTCAGTATGACGGAACAAACCTTGGATTCGCTCGAAAAAGCGTTCTTTGCCCTTGCTGAAAAATATTGCAAAGATGTTTAATCTCTAAAAATAATTGAAAAGCAACCCTATGAAAACAACCCCACGGTAAAATAATCGTGGGGTTGTTTTTTCTGTAACAGAAAATAAGTGCATTTTTTCTTGCCATTACCGTAGTAATTGTTTATAATTAAGGTATGACAATAAAAGAAGGCATGAACAATGCAAACGATAGATGAGGCACTTAACAAACTGAAAAAATCTGATTTTCGCAGTCGGTTTCATTTAAAGCAAAAGGACATTGACTATATTAATGAAAAGGGAATGAATAAAATCCGCTCCCATGCAGAAGATTTTGTCAGAACACGGCTTGCACCAAAATATATTCCGAATGACGGAAAGCAAACACCCATGAGGGGACACCCTGTTTTTATCGCACAGCACGCCTGTGCCTGTTGTTGCAGAGGGTGTCTTAACAAGTGGTACAGAGTTGCAAAGGACAAGCAGCTTAACGAGGTCGAACAGCAGAAAATTGTAAATCTGCTTATGGCTTGGATTGAACGGGAATACAACAATTATAATTCCAATAAAGAATGATAGATAAGGGCAAAAAGATGAGTGATAAATTAAGCGTGTTAAAAGATTACTTCGGACACGATTCTTTCAGAGACGGACAGGAACAGATAGTTGACGCTTTGCTTGACGGCAGAGATGCACTTTGCATTATGCCCACAGGTGCGGGTAAGTCTATGTGCTATCAGATTCCCGCATTACTTTTTGACGGGGTGACAATTGTTGTGTCACCTCTGATTTCGCTTATGAAGGATCAGGTCGGCTCACTCGTTCAGTCGGGAGTTCCTGCGGCATATATAAACAGCTCGCTTTCATATCCGCAATTTCTCCGAGTGCTTTCAAATGTTGAACACGGAAAATACAAAATCATCTATGTTGCACCCGAAAGGCTGTTGACTGACGGATTTCTCGACACCTGTAAAAAGATAAAAATCTCAATGGTTGCAGTTGACGAGGCTCATTGCGTTTCACAATGGGGACAGGATTTCAGACCGAGTTACCTCAAAATTATTTCATTTGTTGAAAGCCTTGCAAATCGTCCGATCGTCGGAGCATTCACCGCAACGGCTACAAATGATGTAAAAGAAGATATAAAGAAAATTCTCAGGCTTGAAAATCCGTTTGAAATTACAACGGGATTTGACCGCCCCAACCTTTTCTTTGGTGTAATAAAGTCATCGTCAAAGGACGAAAAGCTTATTGACCTCATTCGGGAGCGTGGCGACAGGTCGGGAATTGTCTATTGTGCAACCCGAAAAAATGTTGAATCTGTCTGCGAATTGCTCTGCGATAACGGCTTTTCGGCGGCAAGATACCATGCAGGTCTTGATGAGTACGAACGCAGAAAAAATCAGGAGGATTTTGTTTTTGACCGAAAAAATATTATGGTCGCAACCAATGCTTTTGGTATGGGAATTGACAAGTCAAATGTTACATATGTAATTCATTACAATATGCCGAAAAACATTGAAAGCTACTATCAAGAGGCAGGACGGGCAGGTCGTGACGGCGGTGAGGCTGATTGCATTTTGCTCTACAGTCCTAAGGATGTTCGCCTAAATCGTTTTATGATTGAAAATTCCGAGGGGAACGATGAGCTTACAATTGAAGAAAACGAGCAAATTCGTGAGCGTGATTTTGAACGCTTAAAATATATGACCTTTTACAGCACAACAAACGATTGTCTGCGTGGATTTATTCTGAGGTATTTCGGCGGTGAAAAAAAGGCTTACTGCGGAAAATGCTCCAACTGTCTTTCCGTTCACAAGCTTGTTGATGTCACAATTGACGCTCAAAAAATTATGTCGTGTATTGCAAGAACAGGACAAAGGTACGGCAAAACCGTGATTTGTGATGTGTTAAAGGGCAGTAAAAGCGAGAAAATTCTAAAAGCTGAGCTTAACAATCAGTCAACCTACGGAATAATGAAAGAGGTTACGGCAAGGCATATTTTCGGCACAATTGACTTTCTTGCCGAAAAGGAATATATTTCAGCCGACAACGAAACCGAGGTTCTAAAACTATTGCCAAAGAGCCGAGATGTGCTTTTCGGACGGGAACGGCTTGTGATGAAGAAAGTTGAAAACTCCGAAAAGGTTGTCAAAACGCACCGCCCCGAAGTGCCTGTCAATTCCGATTTACTTGACGCACTCAAGGCTTTGCGAAAAGGCATTGCATCCAAAAAGAGCGTTCCTGCCTATGTTATTTTTACCGATGCAACGCTGATTGATATGTGCAAAAAATGTCCCGAAACACCCGATGAAATGCTTGAAGTTTCGGGTGTGGGCAGAACAAAGCTTGATAAATTCGGAAAACAATTTCTTGAAGAAATCGCAAAATTCAGATAACTTCATATACTGTTAAAGGATGAACGAATTCGTTTGTCCTTTTCTTTTTCAATTTTTAAAATTGCATTGAAATAATTAGTACAAAGTGATACAATAATTACAGAGAGAAAACAGATTGGAGGCATTTGTATGGCTGACATATTTGATTACATAAGCTGGCGCGGCGATTTGACATTTGAACAGGATGGTTTTAACGAGCTTGACGCACTTGTGCTTTCACGGCTTTCATATCTTCCTTTTGACGGTGCGGTATCGTCCTGTCTGTTTGATGAAATTACCCTTGAACAGGCGGCAATGCGTGTGTTTGCAACCGATGATTACGAGAAAAATCTATTGTGGAAGGGTGATGCCGACCTTTTGAAAGCAACGGCAGAGAGCAAGAGATTCGGCAAAATTCTTGTTTCGGGGTATGTAAACGAGGTTGAGTCCGATGTGAGTATGCAGTTTTCCGCAATCACTTTTGAATTTCTCAAAAAGAATTATTTTATTTCATACAGAGGAACGGACTTTTCTCTTGTCGGCTGGCAGGAGGACTTCAATATGTTCTTCACATTTCCGTTGCCGTCACAGAAAAAGGCTCTTGATTATTTTGAAAAGGCAGTCCGTATGCTCAACGGAAAATTTATCCTCGGCGGTCACTCAAAGGGCGGAAATCTTGCGGTTTATGCCGGTGCTTTTACCGATGAAAATTCAAGAAATCACATTGATTATATTTACAATTTTGACGGACCGGGGTTTTCTCTTGACAAAATCAGGGACAGCGGATTTTATGAAATTGATGACAGAATCTACACCTTTGTTCCGCAGTCAAGCATTTTCGGCATGATGTTTGAGCATGAGGAGAGCTACACAATTGTAAAGAGCAATCAAAAAGGTTTTCTCCAACACGATGTCTATTCGTGGGAGATTGAGCAGAACAGGCTTGTCAGGCTGAAAAGCACTACAAATTTCAGCGTTTTCTTTGACCACACGCTGAAAGAATTTGTTGAATCGCTGACAATTGCTCAAAGACGGGAGTTCACAAAAGAGGTTTTTGCCCTTTTGTCGCTGACCGAAACCGCAACCTTTAATGAGATGTTGAAAAATCCGCTTAAAAACACGGGAACAATCCTAAAATCCTTTGCAGGTCTTGACAGCAAAACAAGAAATATGCTTTTGAAAACAATCTTCGCATTCGTTAAAAGTGCAAAAAACAATTTTTCCGACATAACAGGCGGTCAGAAATCAATTGAAATAACGACATAATATCATATAATATTATAAATACTCCTCAGATACTTGATTGCATCTGAGGAGTTTGCTATAATTATATGGCAAGAAAAAAGTTAATGTCCCTGAGAAAAGCCATTATGAGACTAAAACAATCGGAAGGAAATGCTCGGGTTGTGGTAAAGTAGAATACTATTGATGTAAAAAAAGGTTGTTGCCTACAAATGGTAACAACCTTTTTTATTGTGTTTGCTATAAAGAAATAACCGCCCTGTAATCGTAATACAGAGCGGTTATTAAAAATAAAAATCGTTCAAGCGAAACAGCTAAAGCTGTTCCCTTACTTGTATATTAACATGATAATAAAAATATGCCAACTGTCAGGGTACCAATCGGTATCCTGTTTTTGTACAAAAAACATATGAAAGCGGAGTGTTCAATAAGCTCTGCTTTTTAAATGTCAATCGTCAGTTCAACGGGACAATGGTCAGAACCTAAAATTTCGGTATGGATTTTTGCACCGTCAAGCTTGCTTTCAAGAGCTTTTGAAACGATAAAATAGTCAATACGCCAGCCCGCATTTTTTTCACGAGCCTTGAATCTGTATGACCACCACGAATACACGCCCTCTGTATCGGGATAGAAATAGCGGTAGGTGTCGATAAAGCCGTCATCGAGCAACGCTGTCATCTTTGAACGCTCCTCATCGGTAAAGCCTGCATTTTTACGGTTGGTTTTCGGATTTTTCAAATCAATTTCTTTGTGTGCAACATTCAAATCACCGCACATAATAACAGGCTTTTTTTCTTCAAGTTTTTTCAGATATGCCTTGAAATCATCCTCCCATTTCATTCGGTAATCAAGCCTTTTCAGCTCACTTTGCGAGTTTGGAGTGTAGCAGGTGACAACAAAGCAATTGTCAAATTCTGCCGTGATAACTCTGCCCTCATGGTCGTGTTCGTCAATGCCGATCCCGTAACATACATTCAGAGGCTCTTTCTTTGTGAACATAGCCGTTCCCGAATAGCCTTTTTTGTCGGCATAGCACCAATACTGATGATATCCTTCAAGCAAGAGGTCAATCTGTCCCTCTTGAAGCTTTGTTTCCTGAAGACAGAAAATATCTGCGTCAACATCTTTAAAAAAGTCCTCAAAGCCCTTTGTAACACAGGCACGAAGTCCGTTTACATTCCACGAAATCAATTTTTTCATAATTTACTCCCGTACACACAAAAGGGAGCAAGCATTGCCTGCTCCCAAATTGCCAATTTGTTAATTATTCTTCTGCGGAAAATTCGTCTTTGCCTACACCACAGAGAGGGCATACCCAATCCTCGGGTACATCTTCCCATGCTGTGCCTGCATCAACGCCGTTATCGGGATCGCCGATTTCAGGATCGTAAACATATCCGCAAACATCGCATACATATTTCATACTATCAAATCTCCTGTTCAAAGTCTGTTGTGTAATCGGTTAGTTGTTGGTCATACGATTATCAAGCTGACTTTTTTTGATTTTTTATTGTTTTAATGATTACTTAAAGTATCTGTTAAGAAGACCTCTAAAGCCTGCTCCGTGTCTTGCTTCATCCTTTGCCATCTCGTGAACTGTGTCATGAATAGCGTCAAGGTTCTGAGCCTTTGCACGCTTTGCAAGGTCAAACTTACCTTCGCAAGCACCTGTTTCTGCATCTACACGCATCTGAAGATTCTTCTTTGTGCTGTCTGTAAGAACTTCGCCTAAAAGCTCTGCAAACTTGGCAGCGTGTTCAGCCTCTTCAAAAGCATACTTTGTAAATGCGGCAGAAACCTCGGGATAGCCTTCTCTGTCTGCAACTCTTGCCATTGCAAGATACATACCGACTTCGCTGCATTCTCCCTCAAAGTTAGCTCTGAGATCCTTGAGAATATCTTCGCTTACGCCCTGAGCAACGCCAACCTCGTGAACTGTTGCGAAAGATGCCTCCTCGTCCATCTGCTTGAATTTTTCCTTCGGTGCCTTACAAACAGGGCAAGCCTCGGGAGCTTCGGGACCTTCATAAACATAACCGCATACTGTGCAATACCATTTCATAATTACTTCTCCTTTGTAATAAATATTAGTGTACTTCTGCCGAACATTTAGGACATATGCCGTAGTAGATAACAAATCTGTTTTCTACCTTAAATCCCTCTTCGGCAAGCTGTGACTTAAGGTCATCAGCATTTTGATTGTCTTCAACATCAATAACTGCATTGCATTTGTTGCAGACAAAGTGGGGGTGTGGCTCTGTGTTGCCGTCAATACGCTCCTCACCGTTTACATTGCATATAACGCTGACCTTTCCTTCATCCTTAAAAAGAGCAATGTTTCTGTAAACCGTGCCAAGACTAAGGTCGGGAATTTCGGGTTTTAATTTATCATAAACCCAGCGTGCGCTCGGATGAGTGTCCGTACCGCACACAGCGTTGTAAATTGCATTGCGTTTTGAGCTGAAATTTCTTTTTGCCATAATTCATAAATCCTTATGCAATATTAGTCAGTACCGATTGACCAAAATCAGTAATCAGTATTAACTTTGACTATATTCTATCACGCAGATGTTTGATTATATTTACAATAAAGAATTATAGATGAAAAATCTTGCACAAAGAATTGGGAGGAAATATAGTGAAATCAAACAAAACAGTAAAAATTATCATTTTTACGGCATTCTTCCTGTCTGCGGTAATTTTAATATCGGTAATGACAGGTGCAACAAAAGAAACAACGGCTGATTCCGACAGCGTAAAACTGCCCGTAATAATGTATCACTCACTTTTAAAGGACGAAAAGCTGCAAAATGACTACACTGTTTCGCCGACTCTTTTTGAAAACGATTTAAAATATCTTGCCGAAAACGGCTACACAACCGTTGTTGTAAAAGACCTTACCGATTATGTTTACGGCAAAAAATCATTGCCCGAAAAATGCATTATGCTTACCTTTGATGACGGCTATTATAATAATTATTATTATGCACTCCCTTTGCTCGAAAAATACAACTGTAAGGCGGTCATATCTCCGATTGCGTCAGTGTCCGAAAAATTCACCGAAACCAAGGACATTTCCGTGACCTACGGTCATATAACTTTTGACGATATGAAAGAAATGTCCGATTCGGGCTATGTTGAAATTCAGAATCATTCGTACGATATGCATTCTTTGAAATCACGAAAGGGTGTTTTGCCAAAAGCGGGGGAGAGTGACGAAGCATATAAATCTATTCTTACGGAAGATGTTGTCAAAGCTCAAGGCTTGCTTGAAAATGCAACAGGAAAAAAACCGACCTGCTTTGTATATCCGTTCGGTGCAAAAAATGACCTGACCGAAAAGCTGATAAAAGAAATGGGCTTTTCGTGTACACTAACCTGTACGGAAAAGCCCAATATAATTACTAAAAATCCCGACAGCCTCTACGAGCTGGGACGATATCGCCGTGACCGCAACGAGTCAATGCAGAATCTTCTTATCCGAATTGAAATGCAGTCATAATATTTATACGGCAGATACGGCAGATTTTTCAGCCTTGGCGTTTCTTACAAAAGCCTCGCACAAAGCTATGAAGATGAAAAACAGCGGAGTTGTAATCGGCTGATAAAGGTTTACAACAGACTGAACAGCATAGCAGATAACAGCCGAAACGCACGCAATCAGCATCGGATTTTCCTTTGCATACTTAACTGCGTTCTTAATCGTACCGCACACAATGGCAAGATAGGAGAGAAGTCCCGTAATTCCGATTGTGATAAGGTAGTTTAGATATTCGTTATGGGCGGCATTTGTTGAGCTGTCACCGTATTTTGAAAGGTCGTCAAAGTACGGACTGAATGCGGAGTAGAACATATCCGGACCTACGCCGAACAGCTTTTCAATGAATGAAGCGTCGCCGAAAATCCATATCGACCTTATCCACATAAAGCCTCTGTGCGTACCCCATATATCGTTAAAGCGGATAATTCTTTCAAAACTGCCGAGGTCGGTTTCCGTGTCAATACAGCTGAAATAAACCATAATTCCTATCATGGCAACAGCACAAAGTCCGAATACAACGGCAAGAGCAATCGGCACGGCTTTTGAAATTGTGATGTTTGGTTTTTTGTAATCAATAAGATACAAAATCCCTGTAATAACGGCACAAGCTGCAAGCAATATCCAGCCGATGCCTGAGAAAACGAAAATTTCCTGAAACTTATCAAAGCCCTTGCTTTTGTCGTCAAAGCAGAGCGAGAACAATCTGAGCAGCTTTGCAAACAACAGCATAACAGTTGCCGAAAGGAAAAATCTTTTCAGTCTGACAAGGCTGTTTGAAAACCATACAAGGTAAATAATCATAAATACAGCCATGCCGAGAATGCCGGAATCGCTGTCGGCAGTCATAAGAGCCGCAAAGCCAAATCCTGTTGCAATAAGATAAATTGCCCTGAGCAAGGTTTTCTCCGTGATAACCGACATTGCAATCATAACAGGCATAGCGATGCAGATGTAGCTTGAAAGCAGATTTTTGTTGCCGATTGTTGAAGTGAAGTCGGTAATAGTCTGTTGGTCGGTGAGAAGAGTAAACATCCCGAGAGGATCAATATAGAATGAGTTAAGCACCGCAAGTGCATAAACTATCATTGAACCGAACGCAAGCGCAACGAATATGTATTCAAAATATTTAAAGCACCTTGTAATCATAAAATATGCTGCGGTGTAAAATGCCATAAGCACAAGTCCGTTGTTTCGTCCCTGAGTACCCAGAAGTGCATCCAAAGGGTTTGCAGACAACAGCGTTGAAATGACATTTATCCCGAGGAATACAATAAATGCCCAGTCTATAAACGAAAGCTCTTCATACAAATGCTTTGGTTTAGGCTTTTCTAGCTTTGAGTCTTCCGGCGGTTTATCAACGCTTGCGGTCATAATAATAAGAAATTCCGCAATAACGAGAATACCCGTCAATATAATGAAAAAGTAATACTTGTCATGCCTGATGTTAAAATATGCGTCGGTAAAAAACAACGGAAAAAGCGTGAACATAATAAGCAGATAATAGTTTGTGAGCGCCTGCTGTACCGAATATTTTTCTTTAGGTTTGGCAGGCGGATTTTTATGCTTTGCAGAAGTCATAATAAAATAACCTTTCAATATAATGTACTTCAATTTTATAACGCACACACGATGTTGTCAAGAAATAAAGTAAGTTGAAAGCTCTGATTTTCGACTTGTTTCGATTGGCATATGCTTGCAAAAGAACAATAATTGCATATTTTTCGGCACTTTTATTCCCAAATTAATACTTGTGGAGAAATTAGTATTGTATTTATCTCCGTAAAATGGTATAATTCCCCTTGAGATGTATTTCCATATTTGCAGGACAAAGACTTTTGTAAAAAATTGTTTATGAATTTATCTATTTGCAGATTGGGTGGTTTTATGAAAAAATTAGTTATTTTTGGTTTTGACGGCACTCTTGCCGACACAGCCCCCGGAATTTTATATTGTTTCAATACAACAGCAGTTGCAATGGGCTATGAGCCTGTTGAACACAGCGCACTCTACGGAGTAATCGGCGCACCGCTTGAATACGGATTTAAAACGCTCTTTAATATGAGTGATGACGAAATTGAATATGCCGTAAAGAATTACAGTAAACTTTATTCCCAGAAAGGAAAAGAGATGTTCACCGTCTATGACGGAATTTATGACGCTCTTCGTGAACTCAAGAAAAGCGGTTTTAAGCTTGCAATAGCAACTCAAAAGCACAGAATGTTCACAACGGATATTCTTGAAACCTACGATGCGTCGGATGTTTTCGACGCAGTATGTGCAACAGATGTCGGTACAAACCTCACAAAGAGTCATCTGCTTTTGCAGGCGTGTGAGCAGACAGGAGTTTCCGTTGAAGAAAGTATCCTTGTCGGCGACAGCACAATCGAGGCAAAGGGTGCGGAAGAAATAGGTATGGACTTCCTCGCTGTGCTATACGGCTGGGGCTTTAAAACCAAGGAAGAAACCGAAGAGTACAAGTGCGTCGGCACAGTGTCATCTCCGGCAGAAATCTCTCAAAAAGTCATGGCACTTTGATTACGGTTAGTGCGTGTAAAACAGTGCATAAATAGGATTAAAATTGTAATTTTCCAAAAACAAATCGGGCAGTCATAACGATTGCCTGATTTTTTTATGCAAATTTAATTCTGTATAATAACAATGATACAACAATATACTTTTGCTTGTAAACGGGATGTTTGATAAACAGAAATATGATAGTACGGAATTGATATTGTTAAATTCTTTTACATAAATTTTAAAAGTTAATTTAAATAATATTGAATTTTCACATATTGTATGCTAAAATAAAAATGCCAAACAAAAATTTAATTTTAAGTTCACCTAAGTGTGTATTTTTATTTTGGTAAAAATACAGGCTTTACTTTTCACACCTTATAAGTGAAATATTGTGTCGCAACAATCAAAGCTATGTATTTTTCGTGCGTAGCTTCAGCTACGCACTTTTTGTTTTATGCGAAAAATATTTGCTTTTTTGAAAAAGTCGAAAAAATTTGAAAAATTTTAAAATTTTTTCGGATTTTATAAAATCAAAAGCCGTTTTAAATTGTCTATATTATGAAAGGAAATGAGAGGAGGTCATTTTATGAACATTTCCCACTTAGTAGAGAAAATTAAGAAGGGAGATAACAAATCATTTGAAAAGCTCTACAAGCTTACAGAGCGTGAAGTGTGGTTTACTTGTATCAGCTTTTTAAAGAACGAAACAACCGCACAGGATATTATGCAAGAAACTTACATAACGGCTTTTTTAAAAATCCAATCTTTGGAAAAATCATCACAAATCAGAAGTTGGCTTAACAGAATTGCCGTTAATAAGTGCAAAAATTATTTGAAAGGTAAAGGTGAAATCCAACTGGACGATGAAATTTTTGAAAATCAGGCAATAGTTGACGAGCGTATATCAATTCCCGAAGAATACATTTCAGACAAGGCAAAGAGAGAAATTATTCTTTCAATTATGCAGGAAGTACTGTCCGATGTTCAGTATCAGACAGTGATTATGCACTATTTTAATGAAATGACTGTTGATGAAATCGCAGAAGTCTTTGAATGTTCAAGGGGTACTGTGCTTTCAAGGCTCAATTATTCAAGGGCAAAGATGAAAACTGCAATTGAAGATTACGAAAATAAAAGCGGTGACAGGCTTCACGGTGTTGTATTTGTGCCGTTCTTTACAACAATTTTCAGAGAGCAGGCAAAGAGCCTTTGCGTTCCGAGCATAAAAATCACACTTCCAAACGGAGAAAGCCTTGTAACTGCAGCTTCAAAGGGTGTTTCAACAGCGGTAAAATCGAGTACCGCAACTGCGGTTAAGACAGGTGCAGTTACAGCGGTTAAGACAAAAGTCATAGCTATGGCTTGCGGTATGACCTTACTTTTTGCAGGCACAACAGTCGGCACAAGTCTTCTTGCAGGTTGTAAAAGTGACAAAGTTCCGACCGCAACAACTTCTGCTCAGACCACTGCACAGGCAACTACAGTTCCTGCGGTAACAGTACCAAAGATAGTTAAAGATTTGGTAGACAAGGGTGAAATCAAAGTCGACAAAGACGGCAACATCACTGATAAGAATGGTAAGAAAGTTGAAGTAAAAGACGGTAAGGTAGAAGTAAAAACCGATGACGGTAAGACAGTTACAGTTAAGGTTGACGATGTAAAAGCTACAGTATCTAACAAAAACAACAGCAACAAGGGTAACACAGAAAAGAAAGAAGATACTAAGTCAAATACATCTTCAAAGAAAGACAACTCTTCAAAGACAAATACATCTGATAACGACAAGAAGCCAGCTAAGCCGAGCAACTCTTCAAGTAATAACCAGAAGCCAGCTAAGCCGAGTGAGTCATCAAAGACTGAAACGACAGCAGCTAAGAAATATAAGTACTATAAGCATCACGATGCTGTGACAAAATTTCACGACAGGGAATGGATTGTGACAGGTACTCACGAGGAAGATGTATATGATTACGATTGGGTAAATGTGTGCAATGATTGTGGTATGCAGTTGCCAGATTCTAATACCTTGTTAGATCATTTGGAATGGGAGGCAGATCATGGTGGTAAGGGATCTTATCACGCAGAGAAACAGAAGATTAAGGTTGGCACTAAAACAGTAGAAGACGGTCATTGGAGAGAAGCTTATACAGAAACAATCACTCCAGCTTACGACGAGGAAGTATCTGAAAATGATCACTGGGATAAGAAAGTTCTTATCAACTAAGTGTGTTGGTATTAATTAGATAGCAAGTATAAATCCTTAAAATAATTATTAGGGAAGAGAGGGTTCTTTATGAACCCTCTTTTTCTATGCTAAAAATAAATATTATACTAAAGAAAGTATTCAATTTAATTATAATATATGGTATAATACAAACATATTAAGGAAGGTATTTATATGAAAAGTTATAACCCTGAGGAGGGTAGTTAGGGTATGGGAATGCTCTGTGATCAACAAAATAAAAAAAGAGGTTAAGCATTAGAAAAAATTGCTTAACCTCTTTGTTGTTTTAATAATAAAAAATCTTTTGTGTTACGGTGTAATAAAATTTAAAAATATATTATCTTGTTTCTCAAAATCGGCAGGCAAACTAAAATTACTGCAAATTTGACAGTAAGTTTGACTGCATTTTATCTTGTTTTAACTTAATTCAAAATTACTCAATTGAATTTTTGAAATCTCAAAAACCCAGTGTTTAAGCCACTTTTAAGGCATTTTAAGTGATTTTGGCAAAAAATAAAAGGTGGTTAAAAAACCACCTTTTTTGGTCGAGGTGACAGGACTTGAACCTGCGGCATCTTGGTCCCAAACCAAGCACTCTACCAAACTGAGCTACACCTCGAAATGTTACTTAATAACAACAGCTTGATTATTATATACCATATTTTCGGATTTGTCAACATAATTTTCGCTTTTTATTCAAAATTAATTCAAATATTTTGAAAATCACCATAAAACAGACCGAAAATGTGGTGCAAAACAGCCGTCCCTGCATAAGAAACGGCTGTTGGTGCAGGTAACAGGACTTGAACCTGCATGAAATTGCTTTCACATGGACCTGAACCATGCGCGTCTGCCAATTCCGCCATACCTGCTTATTTAATTTTGTTGTACAAATTAGTTGTGAGTTAATCACATATCTGCCAGCCTGAGATATAGCCACAAGGCTACCCCTGACCTACTGCTTAGAAGGCAGTTGGTCACTCTTAGCATCCATTATTTGTGCAACACCCAAAATGTGCTATATTATTATAGCAGACCGACAGGTAAGTGTCAAGTGACATTTACTTTATCGGTCTGTTTTACGCTGATTATTTTTCAGAATCGGGTTTGCGGATTTTGAAACCGTCATATTTTCCGATGTCGCAGAGGGCAATTTCGTGGCAACCCATTCTTGTTGACAGCGGTGCAAGCTCCATATAGTCGCCGTAGAGGAAAGTAAGGTACTTGTCATATTCCTTTGGCACGGGGAACTTGTAACCCTCAAAGTCGGCATAAGCAACATCGTCAAGATATTCCTTTGGAAAAGCACCGTTATAAATATTTCTGCCCATTCCGTCATAGAGATATTTTGCGTTCTTTTTGTTTTTAAAGAATTTTAAAGTACGGACTTCAAGCCACATACTGAATCTGAGCGGAAATATTTTCTTGCAGAAATTTGTTACAATGCTCTGGATTCTACTGCCGTTTTCAGCCTTGCGATTGTTCCATTTATTGAACACCAGCGCTCTTGTGAACAGAGTCACAGCCATATGAATTTTTCGTCCGATTGCTGAATTGGCTGTGTTATCATGACAGAAAATATCAAATGCAATTCCGTTGTGCATTGCGTGGTGGTCTTTTGCAAAGTCGGTTGCAAAGAAAGTGTCGTCAAGTCTGACCTTGGCAAATTCATAGAAACAAGCCTTGTCCGTATGGTGCGATTGAAAAGTCATATTGCTCGGAAGTTCCTTTGGCGCAATCTCGCAAAAGCGGTCAAAATCTTCACGCAACATCATAATATCGGCATCATCATCCCACGGAATGAAGCCTTTGTGACGGATTGCACCGAGAAGTGTTCCGCCGCCGAGAAAATATTTTATGTTGTGCTTTCGACAAATTCTGTCGGTTTCAAGCAGAAATGCAAGCTGAATTTCGTGAATTGAATCAAGTCTGCGCTCGTGTGAGTGGGGGATACGCAGAACTTTTTCGGACTTCATCTTATCCATTATGCAGATTTTCAGCATGGTTTCAAGGTCAATGTCGGGAGTGCATTCGTTTACGGAAATCTTGTTTGAATTAATTGCACAGCCGTCAAGCTCCGTAAAATCGCCCGACTCAATTGTACAGCGACTGCCGTAAATATCGTTGAGAACAGCCGCAATCATAATCAGCGATGCGTTGCAGTTTTTGCCGCCGACATTATAAACTGCGTTTTCTTCAAGATTTGTCATTGCGAAAACAATCGCCTTTAAAACATCGTTGATATAAACAAAGGTGCAGCGATCCCTTGTTGCCGGAACAACTGTGTCACGGCGGTTGGCTATATCGTCAAAAACAGGATCAAGCACGCTTGTAAAGTTGCTTGACGCTCCCAAAATTATGCCCGTTCTGAGCGTTGTAACGGTTGAATCGCTGTTATTCAAAACCGAGTGCAAGGTGGTTTCTCTCGTTCTCATAAGCTGACCTGCAAGCGATGAGGGAGAGGTTGCGTCAAGTTCTGCGTACTCGTTTTCGGAATAAACTCTGTGCGGTTTGGCTTTGCCGTAAATTCTGCTGTCGTTCACAACGACAACCCTTGCACCTGTGGCTTTTGCAATTTTGGCACAGGCATTTATCTCTGCAATGCCGTCAATCATAATCTGTGGGTTGTTGTCTGTATGTTCACCGCAGATTCCTGTTGTAATTACATAGTCGGCACTTGAAATTTCCGATGCGGAATTATAATCGACAAAATCAAAATCATCTCTTAACAAGAGTTCACTGTGGTATGATGCCATTGCGTTGCGCGATTTGCCGAGAAGGATAACTTTTATTCCGAGCCTTTTAGCCTCGTTATTGTACAGAAAGGCATAGCAAAGACACCTTGCAAGTTCACCGCCCGAGATGACAATTGTTTTGTTCCTGAGCTTTGCAAGAGTTTCTTTTTCAACTCCGGGCAATGCCGCCCTGTCGGCCTCAAATTCGTTTAAAAAATCTTTAATACGCATTACTTTATCCTTCGCAATTCTGCACGCAGTTCTGTTGCTCTTATACTGCGTTTTATTCCGTCTTTAAGCGTGGTTTTCGGACTAAAGCCGAGTGATTTTATTTTATCGTTGCACAAAACATACGGTGTGGGGGATGACGGAGAAAATTCGGGTTCTTCTTCATCTTTTCTGTGAACGAACACTACGGAGAGATTTTTTTCGGGATTTGCCGATTTTACAAGCTGTGCAAATTCCCGCATTGTCACATTTGCGTTATCATTTGAAATGTTGTATGCCTCACCGCTTTTTCCGTTAAGCAAAATATCAATCAATGCCGAAACCGTGTCCGTCACATAGCAAAAGCTGAACTTTTCGCCACCGTTATCTGTAAGCATAATGCTCTGATTTTTTGCCGCACTGACAATCAGCTTTGCCCATTTTCTTTCATCGCTCATTCTGACACCTCCGAGTGTGGGGCAGGGACGGGCGATTTTTACATTCATACCGAACTTTTCAGCATAGCAAACAGCAAGTGTTTCGGCTGAACGCATACTTTGTGCGTATGCACTGTCGGCATCGGTCGGATCAAGATAGCCGAGGTCGTTTTCGCAAATGTTATTTTTACCGCTGAAAACCTCCCCGTAAACCATATATGAAGATACGAGCAGAACCGATTCGGCATTTGACTCTTTTGCATATTCAAGCACATTTGCAAAGCCCGAAGTGATTGTATCCGCAATTTCGGGATTACTGCAATCTTCCTCTGCAACCTCACACGGGCAGTTGCAGTATATTACAAAGTCGGCTCTTTCAATCTCCGGAAAGTTCTTTGACTCTCCGATTTCAACAACAAAATCTTTGCGGAGAGTAAGGTTGCCGAACTGCTTTTCGGCATCTTCACGGCTTTTTGCAAGGGTGATTACCCTTGTGTTGTTTTCAAAAAAATCATTGCACTCAAGCAATGTGCATATAATGTAATATGCAATAAGTCCGTGACAGTCCGACACGAAAACAGTCTTGTTTTTTAACTGTTGAAAATTTATCCTGTTGTCTGCAATTTTTTTAATGTCCTCAAAAATTTCGGAGGGCAGATTGCCTTTTACGGTACAGTCCATATGGGTTTACCTCTCAGATAAATCAGAAAAGCTCCGCAATTGTGGAGCTTTTGCTTTATTCCGAAACGGAATTATTTTTTCTTTTTTGATTCCTCATACACTCTGAGGGTTTCATCTGTCGGTCCGTCAAACATAATAGTTCCTTTTTTCAGGAAGATTGAACGCGCGCAGATTTCTTTAACCGAAGCGGCATTGTGACTTACATAGAGTACAGTTACACCGCTTTCGATAATCTCTTTAATTTTATTTTTACACTTCTTTTTGAAGGTTGCGTCACCGACCGAGAGCGCCTCATCAACAACAAGAACATCGGGTTCAATGTTGACATTGATAGCAAAACCAAGACGCATTTTCATACCGCTTGAGTATGTTCTTACAGGCTGGTCAATGTAATCTCCAAGCTCTGCAAAGTCGATGATTTTCTCCTCAATCTGCTTAATGTAGCTGTCCTCAAGACCGAGAACATAACCCTTCAGATAAATGTTTTCCCTGCCTGTCATTTCCATGGAAAAGCCTGCAGTGAGCTCAAGCAATGCGGCAACCTTGCCGTCAACGGTGATTTCGCCTTCGTCGGGAAATGCAACGCCCGTAATCATCTTGAGCAGAGTTGACTTGCCTGCACCGTTATCGCCGACAATACCAACCGATTCGCCACGATTGATTACCATTGAAACATTGTTAAGTGCCTTATTTGTTTTTGCATTTCTCGGTTTAAAGAAAAGAGCCTTGAATCTTGCCTTGTCATCTTTGTAGAGAGTGTAGGTTTTGCTGACATTTTTAAAGGTAATAATCGGATCGGATACTTTTGTTTCAGCCATAATATTACCTCCTTAAAGTACATCAGGAAGTTTTTTCCTGAGTCTGTTGTAGTTGAAAATACCAAGGGCGAAAATTACAACAAATTCAATTGCAAACACAAGACATTCCGTTTTGTTTGCATAGAACGGTCTGTTGTAGAGGAAACAGTTGCGGTAGCCGTTTACGAAAAAGTTAATCGGATTGATAAGCATGAGCTTGTTGAGAAACGGCGAATCAAAGCCGTAGGAGTTGTACATAATACCCGATAACCAGAAAATACCTGACATAACAGAAACAATCAGGCTTTCAAAGTCCTTACTGAACGCAGACATCGGGGCTGTTGACCATGTGAGCGCAAGGAAGAAGATAAACATCAACGGACAGTACAGGAAAAATTGCAGATTGTACCAGCTCGGTCCGATTGTGAAAAGTACATATGCGTACATAAATGCCATAAGAATCAGGTGAACAAAAAGCCTTGAAACCTCTGTATAAGTAAGGATTGTTGAAACGGGGAACTTAACCTTTGTAATAAATTGACGGTTGATTCTCAGTTCCTTTGCACCCTGTGTTATGCTGTCCTGAATAAAGAACCACGGAATGATACCGATGAACATAAAAGTAAAGAAGTCAATGGAAAAAGGCTGTGCTCCGCCGATGTCAAGGTGAAGTGTTTTAAGCTGTTTGATACCGCAGGAAAAAGCGAACCAGTAAACAAAAATTGTAAACGCAGGCTTAACAACAGCCCAAAGAGGACCGATTACGGCGCCTTTGTAAGTTTTAATAAGTTCGTTTTTGGCAAGGAGCAAAATCTGCTTTCCGAAGCCACGATGTTCTTTTAAAATTGTAAACAATTATTATACCATCCTATCTCTTTTGTGATGCACAGGCGCCTGCCTGCAAGTAAATAAAATCGAAAAATGTATTATGCACTCTTTAACAGTATATATTATATTACTTTTTCCTAATTTGTCAATCAAAACAAGGCAATTGAAATCTATTTGTAAGATTGAGCGAATCCCCGTTAATTCTGTGTATTTTGAGTGTTCGCAGAGCAAATATGACAACCTGTCACGGAAATCTTTTAAAATAAGGAATAATACTTTTAAGATAACATAAAATTTAAAGGCTGTATAAATGGGGGATGATTAATTTTAAAAAATTACCAAAATTAAAATCCCGAACAGAGCCTTTAAAAGCTTTGCTCGGGATTAATTATATTGCTTATCAGTCTGCCTGGATTTTTACAAACTGTTCCTGCATATAGGAATAAACCTCATCGGAAACATTTGAAAATACATAGCATTTGTCAAGATACTCGTCACTCGGGAAGATGAATTCGTTTTTCTTTGCGTCTTCATCAATGTAATCGTCATAAGCAACCTGGTTAGGTGTTGCATAGTTGAGATATTCAAAGTTTGCGGCGGCAATTTCCGGATCCTGCATAAAGTTGATGAACTTCTCCGCATTTTCCTTGTTTTTACTGCATTTCGGAATACACATTGCGTCATAGAAAAGGTTTGAGCCGTCCTTTGGCATTGCGTAGTCAAGATCCTCGTTGTTATCAATCATTGTCATAATGTCGCCTGCGTAGTACGGAGCAATTGCCGACTGGCTGTTTTCCATTTCAGTAAATACCTGATCCATTACATATTTTTTAAGGAGAGGCTTCTGCTCTTTAAGTTTAGCGGCGGCTTTGTCAACATCTGCCTTGGTGCAGTTAGCAGGATTAATGCCCTCAAGCTGCATTGCAATCGCCATTGCGTCACGGCTGTTGTTAAACATAAGAATTTGACCTGAAAGGTCTTTGTTCCAAAGTGCGTCCCATGAATCGGGCTTTGTTTTAACCTTTGTTTTGTCATAAACCATACCTGTTACGCCCCAGCTGTAACATACGGTATATTTACCTTCGGGATCGCAGGCAAGCTTTTTGAAACGATCCATAAGATTGTCGTAGTTAGGAATATTGTCAAAGTTAAGCTCCAACAGCATATCCTCATTAATCAATCTGCTGATCATATATTCGGACGGAATGACAACATCATAGCTTACATTACTGTTTTTCAGCATATTGTAAAGCTCTTCGTTGGTTTCATAGGTTGTGTAGTTTACCTTGATGTTGGTGCGTTTTTCAAACTCCTCGATAATGTCGAGTGAGTCATCTTCGCCGTTTGAAATGTACTCGCCCCAGTTGTAAACATTAACTTCTCCTGCGTCAGCTGAGTCAGCCGAAGCACCTCCGCCGCAGCCTGAAAGGCAAGCCGCACATGTTGCCGTCATTGCAGATGCAAGGACAATGCTGATGATTCTTTTCATTTCTCAATCTCCCTTTAATAAAATTTTTAAAATCAAGTTCTCTTTTTCTGCACATTTTCTTCGTGTCTGTCACGCAGATTAATAATAACCATAACAATGAGTACAGCAAGGAAAAGCAGTGCGGAAAGAGCGTTGATTTTCGGTGAAATTCTCCTGTGAGTCATCGAGTAAATTTCAATAGAGAGGTTCTGGAATTTTGCACCTCTTGTGAAATATGTTATGATGAAATCGTCAAGAGAATATGTAAAACTCATGAGCAGACCCGAGAAAATACCCGGCATAAGCTCGTGAATAATTACCTTGTAAAATGCCTGCCATTGGTTACAGCCAAGGTCAAGGGCGGCATCGTAAATGCTCTGATCCATTCGTTTGATTCTCGGCATAACATTAAGCACAACAAACGGAACACAAAAGCATATGTGCGAAATTAAAACCGTGAAAAATCCCATTTCAAAGTTAAAGATAACTCCGAGAGTCGTAAACAAAAGCATGAGAGAAACACCCATTACTATGTCAGGACTGATGATCGGAATGTTTGACGCATTCTGAATAAGCATTCTTTTTTTGCCCTTGAAATTGCTGATGCCGATTGCGGCGGCAGTTCCGAGGATTGTTGCAAAAACAGATGCAAGAACGGCAATAATAACAGTGTTCCACAATGCGTTCATAATATTGTCATCACGAAAAAGCTGTACATACCATTTGAATGTAAATCCTTTCCAGACGGTAGTTTTGCCGTTGTTGAAGGAATAGAAGATAAGTACGGCAATGGGCGAATAAAGGAAAATAAGCAGGATTGCAATGTAAATTTTTGAAAGAATACCTGTTTTCTTTTTCATTATGCAATCGCCTCCTCATCACCGAACAAGTTCATGATTATCAGGAACACGAAAATAAAAATCATTAATATCAATGAAATTGCCGAACCCGTGTTTTGGTCTGTCCAGAATATTTTTTCAATGACATCACCAATCATAATGTCATCCGGACCGCCGAGATACTGTGCAACCAGGAATGTGCTTGCACTCGGAACAAATACCATTGTCACACCCGAAATAATTCCGGGAACGCTGAGCGGTGCGACAACCTTTCTGAATACGGTAAAGTTGTTTGAACCGAGATCCTGCGCCGCCTCAATAAGACCGTTGTCGATTTTGCTCATAACGGTGTAAATCGGCAGAACCATAAACGGAAGATATTCATACACCATTCCGAGAATTACCGCACCCGTGTTGCCGATGTAGGTTGAATGAATACCCAAAAGCGAGAGCATCATATCAATCGGACCGTTGTCCTGCAAAAGCGTTACCCATGCGTAGATTCTTAGCAGAAAGTTCATCCACATAGGAATCATAAGCAACATAATGAGCGTGTTCTGGGTTGATTCTTTCATTCTCGTGAGAAGGTATGCAAGCGGATATGCAAGTACAAGACAGATTGCCGTTGAAATAAGCGCAATCCAAAGTGATTTTACAAAAATGTTTGTGTAGTAAAACGCATTTGTAAATGCCTGAAGCGAAAAATTACCGTTCTTGTCGGTAAAGGCGGTAAAGCCGATCATAATAATCGGAATCATTGTGAAAACAACCATCCAGATTATGTAGGGAATAGAGGGCTTGCGTGATTTCATTTATCAGCCCTCCTTTTCCGAAAACTCTGAGATTACCTCAAACCGAGCCTTTGAAAAGTTGAATGAAAGCGGAACATAGGTTGCGACCTGCTCGTCCGTATCGCTGAGCATAAGCCACTTTCTTTCGTCCGATTCAAGAATGATTTCGTTGTGTTCACCCTTGTAAACTACGGATTCAATGTACAAATCCTTTAAATCGCCCACGCCGTCGCCTGCAAGCGAAAGAGCGTCGGGCGGCAGAGTGATTTTTAGCTTTGTACCTTCTTCATAGTATTTATCGGGAACGGTAACGGTTTCGCCCTCAAGCTCAAATTCAAAGGAATTGTCATTCTGATTCGAGTATGTAACGGTTGTCTCAATAACATTATCGTAAAACGGAAGAAGCTTGTTCATAATCTGAATGTTGAACGGGATAACCCTCATACCGATTTTGCTTCCGATTTCAGCCGATTTGGTGGAGTGGATAAGAATTTCACACTTTCCGCATCTTACGCTCATCTCATAGTGAACGCCCTTGAAGGTTGTGTTCTCAACAGTTCCGACAAGCTGACCGTCCTCTGGAGAGGTAACTTCAATATCCTCGGGACGGATGACAACATCAACAGGAGTATTCCTGCCGAATCCCTTGTCAACACATTCAAGCTCTTTGCCGAGAATTTGAATTCTGCAGTCATCAAGCATAATTCCGTTGAGAATATTTGCCTCACCGATAAAGTCTGCAACAAATGCGTTCACAGGCTCGTTGTATATATCCTCGGGAGAACCAATCTGCTCGATTACACCGTTGTTCATAACAACAACACGGTCGCTCATGGTCAGAGCCTCTTCCTGATCGTGAGTAACATATATAAATGTTTTCTGAGTTTTCTGCTGGATTTCCTTAAGCTCAAGCTGCATACTCTTACGCAGTTTAAGGTCAAGAGCACCGAGAGGCTCGTCAAGCAGAATGATTTCGGGATCACACACAAGCGCTCTTGCAATTGCAACACGCTGCTGCTGACCGCCCGAAAGCTTTGCAACGGAACGCTTTTCATAACCCTTGAGGTCAACGGTTGCAAGCATATCGGTTACACGCTTTTTTATTTCATCTTTCGGCATCTTTTTAAGCTTGAGTCCGAAAGCCACATTATCAAAAACATTGAGGTGGGGAAACAAAGAATATTTCTGGAATACCGTGTTTACATTTCTTTTATTCGGAGGAGTTCCGTTAATTCTTTTGCCGCCGAAAATGACATCGCCGCTGTCGGGTTCAACAAAACCGCCGATGATGCGCAGGGTTGTGGTTTTACCGCAGCCTGACGGACCGAGAATAGTTACAAATTCCTTTTCATTTATATCAAGGTTGATGTGGTTAAGAATTACCTCACCGTCAAATTTGATGAAAATATCCTTGAGTGAAACTATTGTTTTCTTTGATGTCTGTTCCATTTATGCACCCCTGTTCCGTTGTGATAACAGTAAAATCCGTAAAAAATAAAGCGGATTGTGTCAGCCTGAAAAATGCAGGCGAACACAGTCCGCTCTGCCGTTTCTGCAAAGACATAACCATGATGCTCAGAATTTTTGAACAGAAAAATAAGACGGCTGTGTCGCCCCGTCCCTTTTCTTTACACAAAATCCTTATTAACCGCTTAAAAGCGATTGCACGCAATACAATTTAAATTTTCCGAAATGTCACCCGTCACATAAGCATCAGGGGACAACTGCTCTTTGATTATATTCTAAATGCACAAAAATGTCAATCAATATCGTGTAAAAAGAAAATCAAATTTGCATCGCTAATATTCTCTTAAAGAAGTAAAGCTCATACAGAGTCAGAAAAGGTTAAATATAATGCTTTTTGGTGCAAAATTATTGTTGAAAAATTTTTACAACCGTGTAATCTGCACAAAAAACAGCCCTCGAATTTGTAACATAAAGTATATACTTTTTTGGTGAAATTTGTTATAATGAAATCGAAAATTTTATGAAAGGATGTTTTCCCTATGAAGAAAGCAAAAAAGATTGCAAGTCTTGTTGTTGCGTCTGCGCTTCTGACATCTTCTTTTGCGGCAATTACCTCTGTAAATGCTGCCGAGGTTGATTCCGCACAGACTGCATCTGCCGACAGCACCCTTCGTGATAAGGTCGGCGACGGTGTTATGCTCCACGCATTCAACTGGTCTTACAATACAATCAAAGAAAACCTTCCCGCAATTGCAGCGGCAGGATACACAACAGTTCAGACTTCTCCCGTTCAGCAGCCGAAGGACTACTCAACCTCAGGCGATGTAACAGGTCAGTGGTGGAAGCTTTATCAGCCGATCAGCTTCCATATTGCAGAGGAGTCATGGCTCGGCACAAAGGACGATCTTAAATCACTTTGTGATGAGGCTGACAAATACGGCATCAAAATCATCTGCGATATCGTTTCAAACCATATTGCAAATGCCGATGAAGCTAGGCCGGATACTGTGAGCAATCAGGTTAAAAAGTACGAGCCTGAGTTCTATAAGAAAAGAAAAACCTACACCCGTACGTACAAAGGCGATGCAAACGACAGTTCGGTTCAGGCAGTTGTTCAGGGTCATGTTTCAAAGTGTCCTGACCTTGTAACAAACGATACTGCTGTTCAGGGATACATTATCAATCTCCTCAAGGAATGCATCGACTGCGGTGTTGACGGTTTCCGTTTTGATGCCGCAAAGCATATTGAAACAGAGGATGACGGCGAGTATGCGTCTGATTACTGGAAAAATATAACAACCTCGGCTTCTTCTTACTACACACAGAAAACAGGCGATGACCTCTACATCTACGGTGAAATTCTTAACAACTGCGGTGCAGACAGAAGCTACTCCTCATACACCAAGTATATCAATGTTACTGACAACAGAACGGGCGACGCAGTGCTTTACAATGTCACAAGGGGTAAGGCAAGCACAGCTACCAATGCGAAATACAAATCAGGTGTTGCAGCGTCAAATGCAGTTCTCTGGGCAGAAAGCCACGATACATACGAGGGCAGCTCGGGTTCATCGGGATTCTCAAACACTGCCGATGTTTCGGATGAAAATGTTGTAAAGGCATGGGCAATCGTTGCATCAAGAAAAGATTCAACAGCACTTTTCTTTGCCCGTCCGGGAACAGCTCTCATGGGTAACATTTCAACGGATTCAACTTACAAGAGCACAGCTGTTTCCGAAATTAACAAGTTCCACAACCTTTTTGTAGGTCAGTCGGAAAAGCTCGGTTCTTCAGGCGACATTGCTTATGTTGCAAGAGGCACAAGCGGTATCGTTCTTTCAAATTGTAAAGGTACAAACGCAAGCGTAAGTATTTCCGGCACAGGTCTTGCAGACGGCAAATATACGGATACGGTTTCAGGTGCTGAGTTTACGGTTGCAAACGGCGTTCTCACAGGTTCAATCGGCAACACGGGTGTTGCTGTTGTTTACAACGGTACAACAACCCCGAAGGCAATAAACTCTGTTGAAAGCGGTTCGTTCAGGGGCGACACAATGACCCTTACACTCAGTCTTGAAAACGCAACATCGGGTACTTACTGTCTTGATGATTCAACTCCTGTTAAGTTTACGGGTACAACATCAATCCGCATCGGTTCAGATTATAAGCCGGGCGAAACAATCAATCTCACAGTTACGGCAACCGACGGTGTAAAGACCTCTTCAATGGTTTATAAGTACGCAAAGAGTACCGCTCAGGAATCGGGAGTGTATGTATTCTTCAACCCTGCTAACAAGAAGGGCTGGTCAGCACCTTACCAGGTTTACATCTATGATGAAACCACAAACAAGGGTACTGTTTACAAAAATGCAAACTGGCCCGGCGAAGCAATGACTCTTGATCCTGCAACAGGTTACTATTACTACGAAGTTCCGAAGTCATCAAGTATTTCAGCTGATGAGGATGATGAAAATCAGGCTGCGTCGGATTTTGACCTTTCAACTTCAGCCAACACAAGAGTAATCATCTCTGAAAAAGGCGGCGAGCAGTATCCGGGCAGAACAGATACACCTATCAGCCTCAACGGTTCATCAAAGGCATTCTCACTTACAAAGGCAGGTACATGGGAGGATACAACTCTTACACCTACAAAGGTTGAGATTGAGGCTACTGATGTTACAAAGGGTTCTGCAGCAGAACCTACAACAAAGCCTGTTCCGTCAACTCAGCCTACAACCGCACAGCCCGCAACAGAGCCTTCGGGCAATGCTGTTTACGGTGATGTAAACGGTGACGGTGACATTACAGTCGTTGACGCTACACTCGTTCAGAAACATGTTGTTCAGCTTGAAACACTTTCGGCTGACAAGCAGATTCTTGCTGATGTTAATGGGGATAATACAATCTCTGTTGTTGACGCAACATTGATTCAGAAGTACATTGTTCAGCTCAAAGACTGGGGCCGCACGGGTGATGTTTATCAGGCAGAACAGCCTACAACACCTGAGCCGACTTCCGCTGAGCCTACAACCGTAAAGCCGACTGCACAGCCTACAACAAAGCCTGCTGACACATATACTCTTTACTTCAAGACTAAGCTTGGATGGATGACATCTGACGGTGTTTCACTCTTTGCTTATGACCTTGACACAGGTGCAAGCTATCAGTTTGAGCAGGATACAGACGCTTACCCGAATGTTTACACAGTTGAAGTTCCTGCAACAGTTTCAAATGTCAGTGTTTATCGTTCTCTTTCAGAGGTTGACGAAAAGCCTGTAGGCGGTGATGACGGTAATGTTTACAATTGCTGGGATGCAACAGTTTCAAAGACAAACAACTGCATCACACTCAGCAATGACGAAGCTGTTTCAACAGCTCCGTATGTTCCGGAGCAGAAGCCTGCATTCACACTTTCAAGAGTTTACTTTGATAACTCAAAGGCACACTATACTGATGTTTATATCTACGGTTGGGCAGAGAGCGGACTCGGCAACGCAGCAGCTCACATGAATAAGATTGCAGGTACAGATATCTGGTACTACGATTTTGACACACCGCTCAGCCCCGGTGCAAACTGTTTCCTCTTTAAGGACACAGAATCAACATGGAAAACACAGACAAACGACTTGACAGTTGCTGACGGTAAGAACTGTTTCCGTGCAAATCCGGGTTCAAAGTCCGGCGGTGTCTGGGTAAGCTATTCAGAATAACAGAACTACAGAACAACCTTTTCTTAATATTCTGCTAACAGTAAAGCATTCCCTCCGATAAAATTCGGGGGGAATGTTACTTTTAATATGATTTTTAATATGATTTTACTTGAAAAAGAATGTAATATACAGTATTATATTAGGAGTATTAAACCGAAATTTAAGTGAATTTATGGACGGGAATTTATGAAAACAGAGCAGATTTTTCAGGAATTTGAACAAAGGCTTGAAAAAGAATATTATGCACAGCTTGCAAGCAAAGAAATTCTGACTGTTCCTTTGCTTATTGAGATTTTTCTTGACGATGATTACGCAAATGCTCACTGGGCGGAACAGGTTCTTGAGTATATTTGCGAAGTAAATCCGAAACTTGTCTATCCGTTCTTTGAATTTGTTGCCAAAGGTCTTGACAACTGCAACGGCTTTCTTGCGTGGAATACTTGGAAGATGATTACAAAGCTTTTGCCGACTGACACGGAAAATAAATTTGAAAGCGTAAAAGAAAGGTTTTATGACGCACTTGCTTCAAAAACACCGGCAGAATTTTCCATAGCCTGTGATTGTGCCGTGTCCGTTTTCATTAACAAAGCGGATGAACAGAAAAAATTGCTTGATATTTTGAAGAAATCCGCTGAACACAAGTTTTACATTGGCGATACCGAAATTGAAAACAGCGGAGAGATAGCCAAAGAAAAAGTACAGTTATTTCTTGAAAGAATAATGAACTATAAAACAAAAGCGGAGAACAATTGTTAACTGATATAATCCCCTTAAAGCAGACTCTTGAAAAACATGGTTTTCAGGGAATGCTTTAAGGGGAGATTTTTATGTAAAAAAGGAGAAAAAAGTACGGTACTGAAACGGGATAAAGACAACTGTTAAATCATATTTTCGGATTTTACAATACCATGTTACAAAAAATCCGCAGACGGTAAAATCTGCGGATAAAATGTTTAAAATTATAATTAAAATGCCTCTATAAGCGGGTTGACTGCACCCGGCTGTATTTTTTCGGGATGGTCAATATATTCGATTGCCTTGCCGCAACCGTTGATAACGCAGTCAGCGGCGGCTTTGTGAACTCTTACTTTCAGCTTTGTGGATTCGCTGAGAAGCCTTGCAAATCCCGTCAGCTTGGCAAGACCGCCTGTCAAAATTATACCGTCAGTGTAGATGTCACCGACAAGCTCGGGCGGAGTCTGTTCAAGCACATCTTTAATTGCTCTGATAATGTTAAGCGCAATATCCTCGATTACAGGCTTGATTTCGGCATAGCCAACATCAATAAATTTAGGCAGACCGCTTACGGCATCCCTGCCTTTAACTCTGAAAAGCTTAGGCTCTTTCGGAATTTTTACACAGCCAACAGCCTTTTTGCAGGCCTCTGCCATGTTTGTGCCGATAATCAGGTTATGCTCTTTTCTGATGTATTTAACGATTTCTTCGTCCATTGCACAGCCTGCCGACTTTATGCACTTGGAAACCGAAATTCCGCCGAGAGAAAGCACGGCAATATCTGCCGTACCGCTGCCGATATCTGCAATCAGAATGCCGTGAGGACTTGTTATATCGAGCGAACAGCCCATTGCCGCCGCTTTTGGTGCTTCAATAAGATACACCTTGCGAACACCGATTGAGCTTACTGCGTTTACAACAGCTCTTTTTTCAACCTCGGTAACCTCACTCGGGATTGATGCAACAACCCTCGGCATAGTCACCTTTGACGGACTGACCTCTTTTATAAGAATTGAAACCATATCCTCAACAAGTTCGGAGCGTGAAATAACACCGTCATCAATCGGGTGCATTGCTCGTATGCCTGCAGGCGTTTTGCCAATCATCTTATAAGCCTCGTTGCCGACGCCGACAATGTCGTAGGTGTCAACATCAAACGCAACAACGCTTGCCTCATCAAGCACTATTCCTTTATTTTCAATAAAAACTCTTGTTCTGTCAGAACCGAGATCAACAGCTATATCCATTTTAATCACTCCAATGCTATATCAGCAGAGATGTGCAAAGCGTACAGCAACAAATCTCGCCGCATTTGCAATTGTTAAGTATTCTTGCACATTCGCCAAGCGTACTGCCTGTTGTAATAATGTCGTCAATAATCAGTATTCGCTTGCCTTTGATTAAATTCTTGTCAATCGGCGAGTAAACGCCTATAACATTTTTTGCCCTTTCAGCCGCTTTTATGCTGTGCTGGGTTTTATTTTTCTTTGTTTTGGCAAGCAGGTCGGCATACTCAATGCCGAGAAGCCTTGCACATTCCTTTGCAAGCAACTCAGCCTGATTGTATCCACGCTTTCTGAGAGTATCCTTGTGCATCGGCACACAGGTGACAAGGTCAAATTCCCTGTCACGGTAAACATCTTTTATTGAACGAACCATTTCGTGTGAAAGCAATTCGGCATATGCACCGCAGTTGTGAAATTTAAAGTTAAGAACTGCCCTGCGAAATATTCCGTCATAGGGGAAAGGAGAGGCGCAGATGTACCCTCCCGTTGCATATCGTACAAGCGGCATATCGGGGAATTCTTTTCTGCATTTGTCACAACAGTTTTTGTTCGGTTCAATAACCCTTCCGCAGTACGGACAACGAACCGTAAAGAAAAATCCTTTTATTGTACTGAAAACTTTCTTAATAAAGTGTGTCATCTCTCAGTAAAAATTCTTTAAGACCGCTGTACCTTTTTGTACGGCGGTTATTGTTTACCATATATTCAACGGTTGACGGATTGCCGACAAGCACAAGCGTTTTCTTCGCCCTTGTAACAGCGGTGTAGAGCAGATTTCTGTAGTAAAGCTGAGGAGGCCCTGAAAACATCGGTATAATAACTGCGTCAAATTCATTGCCCTGACTTTTATGCACCGTGATTGCGTAGGCGAAATCAAGGTCGCCCGCAAATTCAAAGGTGTATCTTGCGATCTTGTCAAAAAATTTAACGACAAGCGATTTTGTCTTTCTGTCAATCTTTGTGATGATTCCTATGTCACCGTTGAAAATTCCTTCGCCCGTTTCGCCGTTTTCACGAAACCAGCGAATATCATAGTTGTTTTTTATCTGCATAACCTTGTCGCCTGTACGAAAGGTTTTTGAACCGATTGTGATTTCCGCCTTATCGTCATCCTTCGGATTTAGCGCCGCCTGCAATTTGTGGTTAAGCTCGGTAGTTCCGAGTTCACCCTTTTTGGACGGAGCAAGCACCTGAATGTTTTCAAACGGAGAATATCCGTATGCCTTTGGCAGACGATTTGCACAAAGGTCAGCTATTACCGCTGAAACTTCTGATTTATTGTTCCTTTGAAGAAAGAAAAAGTCCTTGTCGGCGGAATTAAGAATGGGTATTTCACCGTTCACAATCTTATGTGCGTTTGTGACAATAAGGCTCTGCTGTGCCTGACGGAAAATTTCATTCAACCGTACAACGGGAATAAGTCCGCTTTCGATAAGATCGCCGAGCACATTACCCGGACCTACGGAGGGGAGCTGGTCGGAGTCGCCTACAAGAATAAGTCTGCAGCCTGTGGAAAGCGCTCTCATAACGCTTTCCATAATGAATGCGTCCACCATTGAAACCTCGTCAACAATCAATGCGTCGCATTTAAGCTGATTGCGTTCGTTCTTGTTGAAAACGGGGTTGTCATGTTTATCCCAGCTGACCTCAAGCAGTCTGTGCAGAGTTTTTGCCTCATCGCCCGTGAGCTCGCTCATTCGTTGAGCCGCTCTGCCTGTGGGGGCAGAAAGCAAAACAGTTTTGCCGTTTGCTTTCATTATTTTTATTATAGCATTGAGGGTTGTCGTTTTTCCTGTACCGGGACCGCCCGTCAGAACGAGCATACCCTCGGTAAGTGCCATAGTGATTGCTTTCTTTTGCAAATCGGCATATTCGATTCCGTCCTCTTTTTCACATTTTTCAATCGCCTTGTCAATGTTTTTAATTTTCTCTGACGGAAATTTAAGCAACATTTTTATTCTTGACGCTATGTACATTTCGCAGAGGTGAACATTTGGAGGGAACACAAATTTTTTGCCGTCAATCTTATCCTCGATAAGCGAACGGTCAAACAGCATTTCTTCCATGCACTCTGAAACCTTTTCGCCGTCAATTCCGAGAAAATCGGTTGAAACCTTCAGCAGCTTTTCCTTTGGCAGACAGGTGTGACCGTTTCGCTCATTGTGATGAAGAATGTATACGATTCCTGCACGCATACGGACATTTGAATCGGGTTCTAATTTTTCTTTTTTAGCAATAAAATCCGCGCTCTCAAACGATACTCCAAAATCGCCCTGACAGAGAATGTACGGATTTTTCTTGATTAAATCGACACAGCTCGGACCGTAAGCATTGAATATTTTGACCGATGCGGTGTTTGAAATTCCGTACTCGCCGAGAAAAAGCATGAGTGTTCGCACGCCTGTGTTCTGCTTTAACTGCTTTGAAAAATCCTCGGCTTTTTGCGAAGAAATTCCTTTCAGCATTGCAACTCTTTCGGGCTGATTTTCAAGCACATCAAGCGTTGCCTCGCCAAATTCCTTTACAAGCCTTTGTGCGGTTTGAGTGCCGATTCCCTTGATAGCTCCGGATGACAGATAACGCAGAATATCAGCCGCCTCGGTAGGTCTGCTGATTTCGCAAATCTGCACGGCAAACTGTCTGCCGTAGCTCGGATGATTTGTATATTTGCCGGTAAGCTTTACAACATCACCCGACGATACCTGTGGCATAATTCCGACAGCGGTCAAATAATCGTCACCGTCAGCAAGCTCAATTACCGTGTAGCCGTTTTCATCGTTTCGGAAAACCACGCTTTCAATTGCTCCCTCAAGCTGAAGAAGATTGTCGTTGTTCATCAAAACTTACTCCTCAAATCTTTTTGTGAGTTCGCCGAGAGTAATTTCGTAGCCCGCTCTTTCGTAGTCAAGGTAATCCGTACACGGCTTGAAGCCATCCGTATTTTTTGAAATCTGCAAAGCAATGTATTCAAGAAAATGCGGATTTTTAATCATAATAGGACCTGTAACATGAGTAGCAAAAAGGTTCTTGTCCTTCAAGCCCTCTGCTTTTGCATTTTCGTAGTCACCGAGTCCGTGTTTAACAGTGAAAAGATGATTTTCAATACCTTTAATTTCACTGCACTTGTTTACAAAGCCGACAATCGGTTTTGTGAGAATGTCAGATGTATAAACAATATCACCTGTAATTCTGCGTTTGTTCTGCTCGGTAACTGTAAAATCATAAATTCCGAGTCCGTCATAAACCTTGCCGTCAGAGTCTGTAATTGTTTTTCCGAGCATTTCAAACGAGTTGCCCGTCATAAGAATTACCTTGCCGCTGTTGATGTATTCAACAAGAAAATCCTTGTACTTTTTAAAATCCTGCAAAACAAGCTTCTGATTTTTTTCTGTACCCGAACCGATGTAGATAAAATCGTAATCGCCCAGGTCGGCATTGTCAAACAGGGTAAGCCTATCGGTTGTAAATTTTACACCGCTCTTTTCAAGCATTCTTTCAAGCGCAGAAACATTGGCATATTCTCCGTACAGGTTCATTATATCGTGATACAAATGAAGAATTTTCATAATCAGTCCACCTTTACCTTTTCAAGAAATTTACCCTTGTCTGAGAAACAGGTAATTACATAAATCTTTTCTTTGCGGTCATTGTCAAGATAATCAACGGCTTCTTCAATGTCCTTGATAACCTTGATTTTGTTTCTGTCAACTTTTGAGAAAGAAAATCTTGTTGCAAGGTCGTTGCAATATGTTCCTGCAAGCACAATGTTCTTTACATTGTCGCTTTTGAGAAGGTCAAAGTTGATGTCCCAAAGCCATGAAACATCGCTTGTAAAATACTTTCTGCTGACTGCGTCAACAATAATCAAAACATCGCACTTATCCTTGTCGGATGCGGCAAGCTTGAGTGACTGATTGTACGAAATGCTGTTTTCATGTTTTGATGTAACAAGCGTACCCTTTCTGTTTCCGAGTGTGAATGTTACAACACGGAAGTTTTTAAGAACATAATTGCTCAGGCTCTTTGCAATTGTGTTGCCGTCAACACCTGTGATTGACGCAACGGTAAATGCCGCAAGCAAATTGTAAACATTATAAAGCGATTTGAGCGTAAGTTCAATCTTGTACTTATTGTTGATTGTAATTTCGCCTTTTTCAAGATCGGCAGATGTAACTGTGTAGCTTGTATCCTGTCTTTTAAGACCGCAGTTAGGGCATTCATAGTTGCCGATGTGGTCGTAGTGATAGCTTGAATATGTCATAGGAGATTTGCAGTGAGGGCAATATGCACCGTCATTATAAACACCGACAAACTCCTTTGTATCGGTCGGAAGATTGCCTGCACCGAACCATACAACATTATCCCTGCCGTAGCCAAAGCACGAAACAAGCGGATCGTCGGCGTTAAGAATAAGCTGAGTTTCGGGATGAATACTATCCTTTACGGCATTGTAAACCCATTCCGGATGACCGTTTCGTGTGAGCTGGTCACGGTAAAGGTTTGTGATAACATAATGAGTCGGTGTGATGTATTTGAAGGTATATTTTGCAAAGCGTTCGTCACTTTCAATGAGAAGAATATCCGATTTAACCTTGCCCGAAAGAGTACAACTGCCGAGAATAAGAGTTGTAACGCCCTCAATCTGGTTAGAACCCTCTTTGTTCCAGGCAACTTTTTTGCCGCTTTCACAAAGAATATGTGCAATCATCTCAACGGTAGATGTCTTGCCGTTACTGCCTGTTACGGCAACAATATATTTCGGCAGCTCAATTCGTCCGAGAATATCTGGGCAGAGCTTAAGCGCAATCTGTCCCGGCAGACTGCTGCCCTTGCCGAGCAATCCTCCGACAAATTTCAGAACCTTGCACACAATAATAGTAAATAGTTTTTTCATTTTGCCACTTCCTTAATTAAAGACAACCTGTGTTGCCTGTACATACCTTGTATATATTCTTCATCATTATACCACAATTTTATTTCTTTGAATATATATTCTTAAAATTTTTTGCAAATTGAAACAGCAGGTTGAAAAAATTATAAAATCCAAAAATAAAAAGCCCGAAATTCGGTCAGCTTGAATTTCGGGCTTTTCTGCAGAGTGCAACAATCCGTTCAACGAGTGGTTTTGATTTTATCTGTACTTTTCTACAAAATCGGTGATAAACTTTTTGAAAACACTTGCCTGTGAAATTCCGATATTTCTGCATATTCCTCTGAATTCCTCAACAAGTTCCTTTGGAGCGGAAAATGAAATTTGACTGTAAACTTTTTGATTGTATCTGCGCTTTACTTCGGTTGATGTGACGTTTTTTCTTTTTTCTTCCATAATAATTCCTCCTCAAATCAAAACGGAATCTCATAATTTAATCGTTTTTTCTGCAAATTCCATTGATATTTTCAATGTAACTATATTATACAAAAGCCTGCTGTCCCATTATCCTCCCTATGAATTTTAAAATTGAATTTTGTTGTCAGTTGAAAAGTAAATTAATTTTTTGATTTACTTGTATTGAAGGTGAGATTATAATATAATAAGCGTTGTTATGTAAATTTTGTTATGTGATTTATTAACGGAGAAAATTATGACTGAAAAAGAAAAAATGCTTAATTCGCAGATGTATAATCCAATGGGCGACAAACAGCTTCACAATGAACGCTGTTCGGTTAAAAATCTTTGCAGAGAGTACAACAATCTTCCGTTTGAAGATGAAGAGACTCAAAAAATTCTTATAAAGAAAATTGTCGGCAGTACAAAGGAAAATTTCTACATTACCGCTCCGTTCTGGTGCGACTACGGCTACAATATCGAACTCGGTGAAAATTTCTATTCAAACCACAATATGGTGATTCTCGACTGTGCAAAGGTGAAATTCGGCGACAATGTTTTTGTTGCACCAAACTGCGGATTTTACACGGCAGGTCATCCTGTTGATTATCCGAGAAGAAACGCAGGCTTTGAGTATGCCTATCCGATTACCGTCGGCGACAATGTGTGGATTGGCGGAGGAGTTCAGGTCATGCCGGGCGTCACAATCGGAAGTAATGTTGTAATCGGCGGCGGAAGCGTTGTTGTAAAGGATATTCCGTCCGACTGCGTAGCCGTGGGAAATCCGTGCAAGCCTATCAGAAAAATCACGGATGAGGATATGAAAACCTGTTTTGACAAAAGTATGAATAAATAACTTCAAGTGAGGATTTTATGGAGCTTAAAAGTAACGAAGAAAAAATTACCCGTGCATTGCTCGTCAGTGTTGACACGGGTGAATATGACGCACAGGCGTCACTTGACGAACTTTTTGAACTTGTAAAAAGTGCGGGAGCAGATCCCGTTTTGTCGGTAACGCAGAATCTGCAAAAAATTGAAAAGGGTACTTTTGTCGGCACAGGCAAGCTTGCCGAGATTGCCGAAATCTGCGAATCGCAGGAGATAGATTTGCTTGTGTTCGACAGCGAGCTTTCTCCGACACAGATTAAAAATATCGAGGCTGAAACAGATGTCAGAGTAATTGACCGAACAACGCTTATTCTCGATATTTTTGCCCAGAGAGCAAGGTCAAAAGAGGGTAAGCTTCAGGTTGAGCTTGCACAGCTTAAATATATGCTTCCAAGACTTACGGGTAAAGGTATCGCAATGTCAAGACTCGGAGGCGGTATCGGCACAAGAGGTCCGGGTGAAACAAAGCTTGAAACCGACAGACGACATATCCGCAGAAGAATTGAAAGCCTGAAAGAAGAGCTTTCCGACCTTGAAAAGCATCGTCAGATGTTGCGTTCACGCAGAAAAAAAGACGGTGTAATAACCTGTGCGATTGTCGGCTACACAAACGCAGGCAAGTCAACTCTTATGAACTGCCTTACGGACGCAGGTGTGCTTGCACAGGACAAGCTTTTTGCAACGCTTGACCCCACCTCAAGAGCGTTGAAGCTTCCGAGCGGTGTAACCATTATGATGATTGACACGGTAGGTCTTGTTCGCAGACTCCCGCACCACCTTGTTGAAGCATTCCGCTCAACCCTTGAAGAGGCGGCACAGTCAGATATTATTCTAAATGTATGTGACGCATCAAGTGACGAGGCAAGAACACATATGCAGGTTACAACCGACTTGCTTGAATCCCTCGGTTGTGGTGACACACCGATTATAACCGTTCTCAACAAGTGCGATTTGCTTAACGAAACTATGCTTGCACAGGACTTTAAAGCCTGTGTTCGCATAAGCGCAAAGAACGGCACGGGTATAGACGAACTTCTTAATGCAATTGAGAACAATCTTCCCGTCAGAATGAAAAGAGTAAAAATTCTTCTGCCGTTTGCACAGGCAGGTCTTGCAAATGAAATCCGCAACAAAGGCACTCTCATTTATGAAGAATATGTTGCCGAAGGACTTTTGGTTGAGGCTGTTGTTGACGAAGCACTTTATGCTAAACTTGCAAAATATGAATGTGAATAACTTAAAATTTATTTAATTTGACATTCTGTTTTTGGGTTGTTATAATGATATTATGAAAGGAAAATGATATGTCATTCTTTGATATGATTCAATCATTTGACACCTCGGTTCTTGAATTTATTCAGAACACATTTAAATGCTCTTTTCTTGATCCGATTATGGCTTTTTTCAGCTATATGGGTGAAATGGGGCTTTTCTGGATTGCAGTCGGCATTGTGTTTATAATTTTTAAAAAAACTCGCTCAATGGGAGTTATGATGCTTGTTGCAATGGCAATCGGCTTTCTTGTCGGTGAAATCGGAATAAAAAATCTTATAAACCGACCACGGCCGTTTATGGTGAATATCGATTATTCGGCAAGACCGTCTGAGTTGAATCCCGACTTTGGGCTTAACATAGCCATTCCGTCAGGCAGCAGCTTTCCGTCGGGACACAGCTGTTCGTCACTTGCGGCGGCAACCGTTATGCTTATCAAGGACAAACGATTCGGAATTCCTGCACTTGTACTTGCGCTTTTGATTGTATTCTCAAGACTTTATAACTATGTTCATTATCCGTCTGATGTTCTCTGCGGAATGTTACTCGGCGTGATTTGTGCCGTTGTCGTTGTGCTTGTGTTTAAAAAGACAGGTCTTGACAACAGGCTGTCACCGCAAAAGGTTAAAGAAGGCTGATTTTATGAAAAATTACAGATTTGTCGGCAAAACCTCAAAAGAGACTTTTCTCATCAAGGGAATTAATGTTTTCAACGAGCATTGGATTCATGAGGGCAGTTGTGCCACCGTGACAAATCCTCAGAACGGCAAAAGCTATGTATTTTCAAAGTACATAAGCGGAGGAGTTGAGTTTGTTGCAGGAAAGGACGCAAGCGGTTACTGGCTGTTTTTTGTTGAAGTATAAAACTTTAAAATTCTTTAAAAGAATAATATATATTGGGAGTAAATGTTAAAAATGGAAAACGAAAAATTATTGGCAAAAAATCTGTTTGATTACAGCAGGACTATTGCAAAGCCCTTGCTTGAAACCGTTGATTATCCGTGGGAGGCTCTTCCGAAAATCAGCGAATTTATCATTGAACTCGGAAAAACGCTTGATCCCGAAATCTACGAGCAGAGGGGAGAAAATGTGTGGGTTGCAAAAAGTGCAAAGGTTTTTGACTCCGCATATCTCGGCGGACCGCTCATTATCTGCGAAGATGCCGAAATCAGACAGTGTGCTTTTATCAGAGGCAATGCAATTGTCGGCAGAGGTGCAGTTGTAGGCAACTCAACAGAGCTTAAAAATTCAATTCTTTTTGACGGCGTTCAGACTCCGCACTATAACTATATCGGTGACAGTATTCTCGGCTACAAGTCACACACAGGCGCAGGTGTAATCACATCAAACCTCAAGAGTGACAAGAGCCTTGTAACTGTTCTTTGCGACGGCGATAAGGTTGACACAAATGTTAAAAAGTTCGGCGCAATGCTCGGTGACCATGTAGAGGTAGGCTGCAACAGCGTTCTTAACCCAGGTTCGGTAATCGGCAGAAACACCAACATCTATCCGCTTTCGTTTGTAAGAGGTTATGTTCCCGAAAACAGCATTTACAAGCGTCTTGGTGAGGTTGCAGAAAAGTACGAATAATATTTAAGCATTTGTCGGGTAACATAATTGTTGCCCGATTTTTATGCGGCTTATTATGCGAATAAGGAAAAATAAATTATTTTAAATTTTTGCGATTTTTCTGTTGACAATTGTGATGTTATTTGTTACAATTACCAAGGTTTTGATGACTTTTATCAGAACAATTTTCTGCTGTGTGCAGAAGTTGGATTGTATAAGCCCGTAATACGGACGGGTGTTTCTACAAACTGCCTTAAACAGTTTACTATAATCCCCGTTAAGGGGCGTAGTATTATGTTTTGGCGGTTTTTTTATTGCCCTTAAATGTTACCCACAACAAATAAAGGAGAAAATGATAATGAAAAAGTACGATGTTATTATTGTAGGCGCAGGTCCGGGCGGAATTTTTTCTGCATATGAGCTTGTAACAAACAACTCTGAAATAAAGGTTGCCGTATTTGAAAAAGGTCATCTTCTTGAAAAGAGAAAATGTCCGATTGACGGTGACAAAGTTAAAAATTGCATTTCATGCAAAACCTGTTCCATTATGAGCGGTTTCGGCGGTGCGGGTGCGTTTTCGGACGGCAAGTACAACATAACAAACGATTTCGGAGGCACGCTCTACGAACATATCGGCAAGAAAAAAGCCATTGAGCTTATGGAATATGTTGACAAAATCAATATGAAGTTCGGCGGAGAGGGTACAAAGCTTTATTCCACAGCAGGCACAAGCTTTAAGAAACTTTGCTTACAGAATAAGCTTAACCTTCTTGACGCATCAGTCCGTCATCTCGGTACGGACATCAACTACATTGTGCTTAAAAATCTTTATGATTACCTTGAAAACAAGGTTGATTTCTACTTTGATACACCTGTTGAAAATGTTGAACTCAAGAACGGCAATGATAAGGAAGGTTATCTTGTTGACACAGCCGATGAAAATTATGAGTGCAAAAAGTGCATTGTTTCAGTCGGCAGAAGCGGCAGCAAGTGGATGGAACATGTTTGTCATAACCTTAACATCCCCACAAAGTCGAACCGTGTTGACATCGGTGTTCGTGTGGAGCTCCCTGCCGCAATCTTTTCACACCTCACAGACGAACTCTACGAAAGCAAGATTGTTTACCGCACAGAACAGTTCGAGGACAATGTGCGTACATTCTGCATGAACCCGAAGGGTTGCGTTGTAAACGAAAACACAAACGGCATTATCACAGTAAACGGTCACAGCTATGAAGACAAGGCAAAGCAGACAGAGAACACAAACTTTGCACTCCTCGTCAGCAAGCATTTTTCAGAGCCTTTCAAGGACAGCAACGGTTATGGTGAAAGCATTGCCCGTCTTAGCAATATGCTGGGCGGAGGTGTAATTGTTCAGCGTTTCGGTGATTTGATTCGAGGTCGCCGAAGCAATCCGAGCAGAATCAAAGAAGGACTTGTTGTTCCGACTCTTGATGCAACACCGGGCGATTTGAGTCTTGTGCTTCCAAAGAGAATCCTTGACGGTATCATCGAAATGATTTATGCTCTTGACAAAATTGCCCCCGGCACAGCCAACGATGACACACTTCTCTACGGTGTTGAGGTCAAGTTCTATAATATGGAAGTTGATGTTAACGAGCATCTCGAGTCGCCCCACAAGGGACTTTATATCATCGGTGACGGCAGCGGCGTTACACATTCACTTTCTCATGCCAGCGCCGGCGGTGTATTCGTCGCAAGGGAAATCTTAGCAAATTAAAAATTGACGGCGAGCCGCCGTTCCCAATTTGTGAAGATAGATTGCATAATAAACAGCATATTATGCTCGAGCGCAAAATTGCAAGTGTTTATGCAGTCTATGCTGTAGAGGCGTTCATTGGACGCCCGCATTGATGTAACATTTTGTTTATTCACATAACTTATGATTTAATCAAAAATGTGTATTCATTTGCAACGGTGAACAAGGTTTGCCGTTGCAAAATATACGATATCTTTCTGCGACTGCAAACAATAAAAATAACCAAAACCTATTGATTTTATTAATCGGTTATGGTATAATAAGCTCGTTGTGAAGCAGACTGAACAATCAGCTTGTCTTGCAATGGTGTTCTTTTGTACAATATATTTCTTTTTACGAACAAAGAAATGAATAATTTAGTTCAGAATTGCAAGAAGTCAAAAAGCGTGCAATTAAGTGAGCGACAGGCCCTGTACGATTGGGGTCTGTGAATCATGTCAGGCGGGGAACCGAGCAGCATTAAGCAGTATTGCCGATGCGATGCAGTAAGTCTGTCGTTCACTCATTTGTACGATTGCCGTTATTTCGGCTGACGGCTTGCATTTTTTGTTGATTGCGGGGTGAATTTTTGTATCAGGTACTCTATAGAAAGTGGCGACCGAAAACCTTTGCCGATGTTTCGGGACAGGAACACATAACCACAACTCTTTTAAACGAAATCAGCACCAACCGTCTTAACCATGCATATCTTTTTACGGGTTCAAGAGGTACGGGCAAAACTACCTGTGCAAAAATTCTTGCGAAGGCAGTCAATTGCCTTCATCCCGTAAACGGAAATCCCTGCGGTGAATGTGAAATCTGCAAGGGAATTGACGACGGCAGTATCCTCGATATTGTCGAAATGGATGCCGCATCCAACAGAAAAATTGATGATATCCGTCAGATTATTGACGAGGTTCAGTTCAAGCCCGCAAAGTGCAAATACAGAGTTTACATCATTGACGAGGTTCATATGCTCACAACCGAGGCGTTCAATGCCTTGCTCAAAACGCTTGAAGAACCTCCCGAACATGTCATATTCATTCTGGCAACTACCGAAGTTCACAAGCTTCCGCAGACAATTCTGTCACGCTGTCAGCGTTTCGATTTTCACAGAATCCCACCCCGTGCAATAGCAGACAGACTGCTCTATGTTGCAAATCAGGAGGGCGTGACACTGAGCGACAGTGCCGCAATGCTTGCCGCATCTGTTGCTGACGGTGCGTTGCGAGATGCTCTTTCGCTTCTTGACAGATGCATTGCAATCAGCTCGGAAATTGATGAAGATGTTGTTCGCAGTGCCGCAGGACTTGCTAGAAAGACATATCTTTTTGAGCTTTCTAACTGTGTAATCAATAAGAACACAGCAAAGGCACTTGAAATTGTTGACAGGCTTTACGGTGAGTCAAAGGATATGGCAAGGCTTTGCGATGAATTGCTTTCGCATTTCAGAACGCTTATGCTCATAAAGTCGGTAAAAAATCCGAGGGATATCGTGATTATGGCTGACGATGAGTTTGAACAGGCTCAAACGCAGTCGGATTATCTCTCACTTGCCGACATTGTTTATTATATGGATGTGCTTTCAAAGGCATATCAGAATATGGGCAGGGGAACAGGCGACAGAACAGAGCTTGAAATGGCGGTTGTAAAGCTGTCATCGGCTGAGCTTGACGGTACAATTGAGGCTTTGACCGCAAGGGTAACCGCTCTTGAAAAGGCTGTTAAAAAGGGAATAAAGGTGAACTATGTTCCCGAACAGGTGCAAACTGTACCGCAGTCTGTTCAGAGTGAAACTCCAAAACCCGAGGTTCAAAATGCAGAACCCGAAAAGTCACAGGAAACAAAATCTGTTTCGGAAAAAATCAATGACGAGCCGGTAATTCCGACGCCTCATGTTGAGATGCCGACACCGAAACAGCCCGTTCAGCCAATACAGGAACAACCCGTTTCTGCACAGCAAAAGCCTAAGAAAACAGCTCAAAGACCGAGCGTTGACCTTGATGCAATCTATAATAACGCACAGCCTTTTCCTGATTGGGCAGAGGTAGTTAACAATATGAAACCTGTTTCAAGGGCAATTGCGGCGGCATTTGCAAATTCTGCCGCCTACACAAGCGGAAAATATTTGCTGATTGACACAGATAATGAAATGGCTTTTGAACTTCTCAAAAATAACGAAAGACGACAGGAAATCCGTCAGCTTATTTTAGAAACAACAGGTCAGCACTATAATCTCGGTCCGTATAAAAGACCGAGTGCAAAACAAGAAGAAAAAACCGATCCCGTTGACAAGCTTATTGAAAGCTTGCAGGGAAGCGATGTAATAATAACACAGGAATAACCGAAAGGAAGATAAAATTATGAAAGCAAGATTACCAAAGGGTTACGGCAGCGGCGGAGCAAACAACATTCAGCAGCTTGCCCGTCAGGCTCAGAAACTTCAGGATGATATGGAGGCCGCATCAAAGGAACTCGAAACAAAAGAGTATGAGGCAACAGCCGGCGGCGGTGCAGTTAAGGTTACAGTAACAGGCAAAATGGAACTCACAAAGGTTGAGATTTCACCGGAAGTTGTTGATCCCGAGGATGTAGAAATGCTCTCAGACCTCGTTATGGCAGCCGCAAATGAGGCAATCAGAGCGGCCGCTAAGGAAAAAGAGGACAAAATGGAAACAATTTCAGGCGGACTTAACATTCCGGGAATGTTCTGATTATGTCGGGATATAATGTTGCTCCGCTTGAAAATTTGGTGGAGCAGTTTGAAAGAATGCCGGGAATCGGTAACAAAACCGCTCAAAGACTTGCATATTATGTTCTCAATCTGTCAAAAACAGAAGCGGAACAGCTTGCGGGTGCGGTGATGGACGCCCACACAAAGATTCACTATTGCAGTAAATGCTGTAATCTTACAGACAAAGACCTTTGTCCCGTGTGTGCAAATCCCGCAAGGGATCATTCCGTTATCTGCGTTGTTGAAACTCCGAGAGATGCTACGGCTATTGAAAATACCCACGAATTTAAGGGTGTTTATCATGTTCTCCACGGTTCAATCTCACCGCTTAACGATATCGGTCCCGACAACCTTACAATAAAAGAACTGCTTGCAAGGCTTAACGAGGAATCGGTTGAGGAGGTCATTATGGCAACCAACCCGACCGTTGAGGGCGATGCAACGGCTCTGTACATTTCAAAGCTCTTAAAGCCGCTTGGTGTAAAGGTGACAAGACTTGCCTACGGTATCCCCGTCGGCGGTGACCTTGAATATGCCGATGAATACACTCTTGCAAAGGCTCTTGAGGGCAGAAATGAAATTTAATTTCTTGATTTAAACTATTGACAAATTGTCAAAACAGTAGTATAATCTTGTATTCCACAGTAGAAAGGAGGATGTGCAGTGGCAAATATGAAAACGATTGCTCAGAACAAAAAGGCAAGACACGATTATTTTGTCGAGGAAACCTATGAAGCCGGAATTGAGCTTTGCGGTACGGAAGTAAAATCCTTGCGTGCCGGCAGAGTAAATCTCAAGGACAGCTGGTGTTCAATTGTTGACGGCGAAATTTTTGTCAACGGAATGCACATTTCTCCTTACGAACAGGGAAACATCTTTAACCGTGATCCGATGCGTGTGAGAAAGCTTCTTATGCACAAAAAAGAGATTTTAAAGCTCTACGGCACGGTTAAGCAGACGGGATATTCACTTATCCCGATTAGTCTGTATTTCAAGGACAGCAAGGTAAAACTTCAGGTTGGACTCTGCAAAGGTAAAAAGCTATACGATAAGCGTGCCGATATGGCAGAACGCTCCGCAAAGCGTGATATGGAGCGTGCCATTAAAGAACAGAGAAGATAGTTTGGTGTTATTATGAGTTTGCGTAGCTTGTACGAAAATATTTCGGAATACAGCGATTTCGCTTTGATAGGACGGGATTTTTCCGCCTTTGATACCGATTGTTCCGTACTCGGTTTTGCAAATTCGTCCGATAAAACCGAGCTTGTTCTGTTGAATTTCAATTGTTCCAAAGATGATATTTGCTGTGAAGATTTGACTTTGAGAGAAAATATCATTCTTAAAAAGAAAAATAATTCTGATTTATCCGATGATTTTTCCGCAATTGTAATTGACGGACAGCGTTTTGACTTTGACTCAGTATGCGGTGAAACGCTTGAATGTTGCGAATTAACAAAGGCATATATCATCTCAGAGTTTATGAAACTCGGTTGGAAGAGCGACAGTTTTTTCGACGCTCCTCTTGATTCTCTGTTCATAAACTTTATTGAACTTGAGAATAAGATTGATGATTTGTCTTTGCTTGATTTGACAAAGAATGTTGAAATAATATTTTCAAAATATCAAAAGACAGATTGTCCGTTAGCAAAACTCAGCCTTGAAGTTGGCAAGGAAGTAAATATTCCGATTGAAATTTTTGACGGCGAAAATCAGATTGTGATTAAAAATCTTAAACTTTTGAATTCAGCCGATAATTCCGAGATGAAAGAATTTGTCGAAAATGATGTTGTGTTTCCGTATGTTGAGTATTCGTGTGATGATGAAATCTCAGTGATATTCTGCCTTTCTGATGAGCTTGACAAACCTTTCAAAGGTATGGGCGGATTGACAACCGATGACGGCGTTGTTGCTTTTGCAATGGATGATTCGAACAAAAGCGATTTGAAAACGGCTGTGATATATTCACCGATTGAACAGAACACAAAGCATATTGAATGTTGTCTTGTCTGCTGTGAAAAAACGCTTGATGAGCCTGTTGAATACAGGTTTTCAATATAGACAATTGCAGATTTCTGTAATTTATAACTAAATATGGGGATGTAAAGGTTTCGACGGGGATTTCAAACCTTGGTAAGCGAGCGGCGGTGCGGACCCGCCATAAAATCCGCAACTTTTAAAATTAACTGACAACAAAACAGTTGCTTTAGCAGCCTGAGTGCTGCTCGTTCCTGCACAGAGTACCTCGGCTGTGTAAGGGGCGTCGATTAGAGGTAAATGTGAACAGGGGAGCGCTCCGAACCCTGTCACAGCTTAGGAGCTGCCAAAGTGCATAGCCTGTTGATGGGCGATGCACCGAGGGAGATTTAAAACACCAACTGCGCTCGGAGAAACCCTTGGCAAGAATTTTTCGGACAGGGGTTCGATTCCCCTCATCTCCACCAACTCGGTCACGATTGCATATGCAGTCGTGACTTTTTCTATGCGGGGCATTAGTTATCAAGTTCGTGAGTTTTAAATGAATTCTGAATTTCAGAGGAAATGAGTGATTCGGAAATATCAAGCATTATGGGTGCTTTCGGTGTTTTATAAGGCGGAAAATTTGTTTTCTTTGATTCCGTAAAATTCTGATATTTGCCGTCAAAGTTAAGCTCTATTTTTGCGGTTTTGCCAAACTTATTCTTGGCGATTATCAGCACGGCATCTTCAGGAGGAGTGCCTGAGTCACGGTTGCGGACATATTCTCTGTCAAGGAGAAAAACATAGTCACCGTCCTGTTCAAGACCTCCGCTTTCTTTCAAATCTTCCATTGTCGGAATATGGTTTGTATCGGCTCGTCTGAGCTGTGAAAGCAGAATAATGCAACAGCCTGTCTGCTTTGCAATCGCTTTGAGTTCGCCTGTTATGTAATCAATCTGAAGTCGCTTGCTCTCACCGAATTTCTTCAGCGTTGAAACAATCTGAACATAGTCAACAATTACAAGCTGAGGCTTTTCTTTGGCAATTTCAGAGGTGATTGCTTCAACATTTCTTGTTCTGTCCCTGACAATAAGATATTTTGAAATGTTCGTTCCTAATGCAAAATTTCTTGCTGTGGATTGCAGCTGTTCGGCATTCTGACTGTTTCTGAAATTCTCATAAGGAATATTGCATTGAGAAGAAAACACCTTGTCCAAAATCATATCGTAGGTCATTTCAAGCGAAAAGAACATAACCTTTTGACCGTGTAAGGCACAATTTACCGCAATGTTGAGTGCAAGCGTAGTCTTGCCGACAGACGGTCTTGCCGCAAGTATTGCGAGTGTGCCTTTCTTCAATCCCGAAGTAAAGCGGTCAAGCTTTGGAAAGTATGTTTTAATGCCCTTGTGAGCCTTGCCAATGTGCGAAATGTAATCATTGAGCATTTTCTCATTCTGCCTAAATGTGTCATTGTGAGCGATTTCATCGGCTGTATCGGCAATGCTCCTCAGCTTTGAAGGTGAAATACTGCCGTCAATGATTGAGCTTTCAAGGCTTGATTTCATAAATCTTTTTGCAGATTCATCAATCAGAATTTTAATATATTCATTCACATTGTCCGTTCTGAACGAACTGTCGGCACATTCAAGAATACGCTGTTTCTGTTCATTTGAGCATTTAGAAAGCAAAATACCTGTATCCGGATTTCCGCTTTTGAATTCTTTGCGGATAATTGCGAATAGGGAACGGTTGGTTTCATCTGTGAACAAATCGTCCGACAATTCGCTGATGAGGCTTTTGCCCTCGTCAAAGTTGATAATATGACCGATGAGTCGGTTTTCAATTTCTGTTGTATCTTTCATATAACCTCCGTAATTTATAATGTTTCATAGGTTGACAGAATGTCAAAATCTTTCTTTGGCTTAACGGTGTCAATAGAATTCAGATAGCTTTCAAACTTTGTCCCGAACAGCGTTTGCGGTCTGAGGTATTGTGCGTAATCACTCCCAAGCCACTCACTGCACTTAATGTCAATTACTTTCTTAAAATCTTCAACAGTAAAGCCTTCGTTAAGTCTTGCTTTAATAAGACTTTGTGTTGCAGCAGTTGAACTGCGAAAATTCTTTCTTGCTTTCAAATTCAAATAGTCGATAATCTCCTTGATTTCGACAATATATTTATTATTATTTTTATTATTATATTTATGTGAAGTTTTCTTCATGGGGGGAGTGAAATTTTCTTCATGGGGGTATGAAGTATTCTTCGTAGTGTCCGTGTCCTGAATTACAGTCATACTCCTTAGTTTGATGTAAGATTCGTTTGCATTTTCAATCTTACGATATATGAATTTGTATTTTACAAGTTTAGAAATTGAGCTTTGAATTGTTCTTGTGGTGGTATTTAGTATCTTAGCAATCGTGTCATTACTCATAGTGCAACAACTGTCATACATTCTGCAAGCCGATTCAATAATACCGTAAACAAGCTTGTCCGTAGAATTCAATCTATTGTCCGAGAGTATGTTGTATGAAATTGTTATGTATTTGCAACCGCTCATATAATCACTCCTGTTGTAACTAAAGAAGAACCCCCCTCCACTTATACCCCCCTAATCTGAAGAAAAATGCATAGAATAATGCAATTTTTCGAAAATTTAATTAAAAATTATTAGAGCGAATTTGCGTAAAGTAATGCAAAATAAAAACCACCCAAAATCGGGTGGTTGTGTAAAGTGATTATTAAAATATGAATGATGAAATCACGCTGAAATATTATTAAACTAACATCAATCCTACAAAGAAGCATAACTGTGCGGTGGTGTTGATGATTTGTTCTGTCCGGTTCATTTTTGGGTTTGAGGAGTCAGCTTTGAATGTGAGAACGGTCATCAAAATCATTCCGATTACGCCTATTGCGAAGAAAATGCACGAGGGGAAACTTAGCAATCCTGCAAGTATTGCCGAACCGTTTAAATTTGTTCTGTCAACAATGAGCGTTGTTATCAGAACAATAAATCCGATTGGCATAAAAATTCGCATTTGTACGAACATCAGCCATATGTTTTTCTTTGCAACAGCGGCAATCAGCTTCCAAAGTACTTTGACTACGCCTGAAACAAGGCATATCACTGCTCCGATTACAAACAATGTGCTGTGAAAAAGACTGCCTACTCTCTAATTGCCGACAGTCCGAAAAATATAACAGGAATCAAGTCAAACACCGCAAGCGGTACGCTGACCCCCTCGGGAATTGTATCTTTTGTCATCTTATTTTTTCGTTGCTTATCCATATTTTCTCCGAATAAATCGTAAGTAGTTTTATAGTTAAAATTATATCACAGTAATAATTTTGGTTCAATAAAAAAGACAAATTCACACATCATAACAGGCATGCTGTTAAGCGAAAATCCCGTGAGTGAATTTGTCCTTTTTGTTAAGTTAATATTTAATTGCCGTTAAGATTACTGTAAAGTATAACGGTTCTTTTTAAATCATCTATTTTGTTATTCAAATCTCTTATTTCCAAAAGAGTTTCCACCATCAATTCTTTTTCCGGTAGCGAATACAATCGTTCTCTTTCTGCATTTCTCATTCTTACATATTCTTCGTATTGTTGTTGTTTTCTTTCCTGAAGTTTTTTAAACATAATTTTCTCCAAACTGTTAATTAAAAAAATTATTCATCAAGTAATTTTATGAGTACGGCTTTTGCATCACTTAAAACTTTTCCCGAATAATTGTCACCTCTTGCAATGCGATCTTTTATTCCGATAACGCAATGGGCGGCTATGTCGATAGGTGAATAGCCAAAGTCGGAAATTTCCTCGGGGTAATACTTTAGCATTCTTAAAAATGCATCGGGAGCAACATAGTAGTTGTCCATATTGTCAAGAGCTAACAAAAATGCCCTTTTGTACAAAGCGTGTGAATAATCGAGATTTTGCGGTAAATCGCCGTACCTGTACATATCACCAAGCTTGTAAACAGACGGAATATCGCCGAAAATAGCCGCCTTTTCCCAACATTCTTTAGCTTTGGTTTTATCAACAGGAATGCTTCTTCCGTAGTAATAGCAGTAGCCAAGATTGCTCAGTGCGGTTATATTTCCCATATCGGCAGACTTTTGATAAAGCCTGATTGCTGTTTCATAATCGCCCGCCTGATACGCATCTGCACCTTTGTTAAGATAAATCTCATCTTCGGTGAGTTCTTCAAATTCATCTTCATTAAATTTATTTTCTTCGTTAATATAATCAAGCTTCATATAATTCATACCTTTCTGTTAATAATTGTTTTTAAGTTCAAACCGGTTATTATTGCTCTGACATAATTGTAACATTATCGTTATACGAATACAATACTGTAGATAATAAATCAGCATAATCATCAAGTTTTACTACGGTTATTTGTATGCTTTTACTATGTGTAAATTTTGTTATGCACATTGCAGGTGTTTTGCTTATGAATTTTGTCTGTTAATGCTAACGGATTTATGATATAATAAGCACGGAAATTATAGTTATAATCTAAAGTGTTTGTGAGTGCTTATTATATGAATTTATGTTCCCATCAAATTTTGCCTTGCAAAATTCTCGATGGGTGATTATATCATAATGCACCTTGTGATTATGATATAATAAGAATATTTCAATCATTTTCTTTTCCTCAGCTTTGTTCCTGTGCAGAGAAGTGTAATAGCCGTTCCTGCACCTTTTGCAAACATTTCTACTGCGACTTTTGCAGTCAATGTCATTATAAGTCCAAACATTTTTACCTCCGATTTTAGTTTTTGATGATAAGTTTTTCCGTTGCAAGTACAACTGTTGTTGTCACAGCAAATCCAAGCACAAACCATAATGCTTCCATTGTTCTGCTCCTTTCTGTCATTTATTTATGCAAAAATGCACCCACCGCCTTTTGGTGAGTGCATTTTCAGATGGTGAAAAATTATTTATTTTTTATATACACTTTTTGCAAATATATGCGTTTACTAAAAAATTACATTACTTTCTTTTGTGGAAGAAACCGCCGAATCCGCCTATGCCACCGTATGGACTTGACAAGCGTTTCCTCTTTTTCTCAAGATATTCTTTTGCTTCAACAGCTTCATCAATGTTTACGCCAAGATTTTTGATAATAAAATCTTTATATTTTTCGTATTCTCTGTCAAACTCCTCAATTGTAGAATATCGGAGTCCTTTTGCATACGATAAAGCTCTATCTTTTGCCGCTTGCTTTCTTGGAACGCTTGAAAATAATTTTGTTTTACAAAATTGTTTATCAAAATCACTTAGATATGTATTGATAGTTTCTAAATGCTTTTTAGAAACCTCAGAAGAAAATGTGTTGATAAATTTTTCTTTCTTTGCTAATAGGTCATTTTCATACGGCAATATCGGATTTGATTTTAAAGGCTGAATTTGTTTCATAAATTCAAGTATATCAGGTAATTCGCTTCTTGAAAAATCAGCACTTTCTCTTGTTTCACAGACCACACCGTCAACTGTTCGATATTTTAAATCAAAATCATCAAGTACGGAATTTATGTATGTAATACATTCGGACTCATCTGTAATGTCAAGTCTTATGTTTTTGCAATATTCGATTAAATCGTGTTTAGCTTTAACGGCATCTTCTTCTGTTGTACCCTGATTCTTTTTTACATAGTCAAGTGCCATAGATTCCTTTATTGCTGAAAAACCGTCTATGTCGAAGTATTCTGCCAATGTACTCAAACTTCCGTCATCACCGTATTTTTTTAATAAGTAATCATATATTTCAATGTTATACGGATTAAGAGAAAGTACATCTATGCAGATTTTTGAAATATTCTCTGAAGCAATTGAATTGCTTTTAAGGTTATTTATCAATCTTTGTGCTTTATCGCTGTCGCAATCTTCAACATATCCCCAGTCATAATCTTGTCCGACTGTTTGCATAAATATCTCAATTACGGAATATGCTGAGTAATACACACCCTCAGAAAGTAAAATCTTAACTTCATTATTTTTGAATAATTTCTTCAGGTCTGATTCAGCCTGCATTTCGGTGAAAAAGTTGCCGACAGCATTTGCAACACTATGTGCTGCACCACTCGCCATATTCATAGCACCGACATCAATTTGATGGCTTATTGCAGTTATGGCATTTCCACCTATAGTAGCACCCTGCCAACGACCTCTGTTTTCTTTTCTTTGTTCTCTGTATTCTCTCTGAGCTTCAACATCACCCATAATAGAATACACTTTTTCGGCAACAGAGCAAAATCTTTCTTCAAATATTTCTGTGCAACCTGCGGATTCGATTAGTTCAGAAACGGCATTGGTGTCATAATCATATTCACCTAAATTTATAAAGGTATCTTTCAAATCTTCAACAACAATTGCCATACTGCTTTTAAAATCATCTTCTGCTTTAGAAATAATGTCCTCACAGTTATTATAGGATTTATAACTCTCATTAAACGAGTTTTGTGCTGATTTTGCAAGGCTTTTATACCATTTTCTTAAAGCATTGTATAAATTTCTTTCATTTGAAACTTTTATGTTGCCAACACATATATTAAATTCTTTTTCACAGTTTTCTTTTTGTAAAAATTCATTTAGATTCATTATTATCCTCCTGATTATTGTCAATTGGTTCGTTGTTGTCCATTTGCAGAGGCTTTTTCTTTTTTATTATGTAAATAATCAGGGCGACAATAGCTACAATTATTCCAATCCACCACGCTATATAGGAAATACAAATACTTGCTCCCCATAAAAGTACAAAAATGAATATTGCCAATGGTATGCAGTTTGTAATGGACGGAAACTTGTCTGCTATCAAAGCAAAAACAAATACTGCAATAATTAAACCTATGATTGAGATGATAACTTGTAACACTAAAATTCCTCCTAAGAATAAAAATATGATTTAAGCTGATTTGCTTAAATGGAGTTTAAATGATTTTTTAATAGTTTTCTGATTGTTCGTTCCGAATACGAGTATTTTGTCGCAATCAGATTGATTGATTCCGATGTTCCGTCATATGCCTTGAGTGCTTCTTCAAGGACAAATTCCTTAGAAAAAAGTCGGGTAGGAAAGTTTATCTGACTCCCTTTAAAGTTTTCATACAGTTTTACCACATTGTCAAAGCCTATGATTTCGCTCATTGTTTCATAAACTCCGTTTAATGTTGTGCATTTTTGTTGATTTTTATCTATATCAATCACCTGCCTTGTTTCACCCTCTTTTTACATTATATGACAGCAAAATGGAAAAATCTTCCGTACTTTTCCACGCAAAAGTGTAAAAATATATATAGACAAAAAATTCGGCAACAGAAAGTATATTGCAAGCCAAAACACCACACCACGCACTGAGCGTGAGGTGTGGGGGCAGCAGTTTTAACTGCCTTGCAATATCCTTTTCTGTTGCCGAAAATTGGTGAGTTAAGGATATTCAAATTTATAGTATTTATATAGGTATTTATCACACTCCTTAAAAGCCTTTTAATTCACTCGGCAGACACAAGTATTTTTAAACCGTGACTTTCTCCGTGTCCGAATCATCTCCACCAACTCGGTCACGATTGCATATGCAGTCGTGACTTTTTCTGTTTATGATAATTCCCATAGCTATGTAGGTAACTTTGTTGTTACGGTTCGGTACAATGTTAAAAAACGATAAAAAGCAGAGAGCTTTCGGACTCTCTGCTTTTGCTTGTGTGTGGCTTGTATTTTTGTAGCAAAATGAATTTGTTGTTAATCGGTGTAAGTAACCTTTTTATCTAATCAAAAAAGTAGAAATTATATAGGGCTATTAAACCTAACAACGAAAGTATTGAACTTTATATCTACAATAGTAGAAATTATATAGGGTTATTAAACGCTCGGCTTGTCAGCTTATAAATATAAATCTACAATAGTAGAAATTATATAGGGTTATTAAACCGGAAAACGGCAGTTATATTCATCACGCATCTACAATAGTAGAAATTATATAGGGTTATTAAACTTGCAATTTAAAATATTCTGCCGTAGTATATCTACAATAGTAGAAATTATATAGGGTTATTAACCCTGTTTCTTTAAAGCCTGTGGATTGTTTGATCTACAATAGTAGAAATTATATAGGGTTATTAAACGTGTTTTTTCATACAAATATTAGCCTCTATCTACAATAGTAGAAATTATATAGGGTTATTAAACAATCGTCGCCGACTGGTTGAGAGAACAATCTACAATAGTAGAAATTATATAGGGTTATTAAACAACACCGTATCAATTGACCTTAACGCATCTACAATAGTAGAAATTATATAGGGTTATTAAACAGAATAAAGTTCAGTTAAAGTATCTTATCTACAATAGTAGAAATTATATAGGGTTATTAAACGGTTTGCAGAAGTTAGCTGACTATCAGCAAAGGGGAATCTTCATTCTTGGCAAAACCAAACTTTTTCTACGTATCCTTAGTCTGATTATATACTCTTTTATTATCTGTGTCAAATATCAAGCCTTGACAACGGTACTGTCGGAGTGATATTTAACGACAGTACCGTGTTAAAGAGTCGGAATTTAATTATTCGCCATATCATTCTCCTGAACAAATTTCAGCCATTTGTCATTGTGGATTACCGGTTCGACAGTTGAAACATTATCGGATTTTTTGAATTGTTCAACAATCCACAGACCTTTGCGGGCAATGTTGTACGCACCGTTTGCATCGGCATCACACGGAAGCTTGCTCTTTTCATCATATTTTGAACTGTCGTAAAAATTACCGTTTTTGTCCTTGACGGGAGAAAGAATACGGTCCTCGCCTGTTTCAGGGTTACTGTTTCGCATCTGTAGGGTAAGTCTTAATAATTTGAAGAAATCCTCAAAAAATTTGCCCTTTGTCTGTGAAAGAATTTCAGCTTTCAAATCGTCAGAATCACGATAATTTATAGAATTGTTATCAAATAATTCTTTGAATTTTTCTGCAAGAATTATTGTACGGTAACTCCATTCGTTATTGTTTGCGGGATTTCTGAAAGCTTCAATCCTTTCGCCGTTAGTACAGATTGTCCACCTCTTGCGATAGTCAGACGCAGTCTTTGGAAACTTATCGTAATCAATGTCAAATTCAAAAAAGTCCTCGCCGGCATTGTATCTTATATCGTCAAATCTTGAAATCATATCTTTGGCTTTGTCAGTTTTTTCGTATCGAGGATACAACAAATTTACAAAGCCGGTAACGGGATCAATTTTGCTTGTAAAATCAGGACGAACATAGAAAATAAAACCGCTTTGCATACCAAGCTTATCAAAGCTTTCAAGCTTGTTCGTAAGCTGGTAGGCATGAAGTAAACCGCCTTCTTCGTCGGGATCAAGCTTTTTGTCAACATAGTAATTCAGTTTGTCAATCAGCATTTTTTCAAATTTCTGATATACCTGTTTTTCAAACTTTGTTCTGCCTCGTTTGAATCCGTCAGTCAGCTTTTCCATAACGATGATTGCATCGTACTTGACAACAAGCTGACATATAACATGCACAGCCTGACTGATATAGCCCTCTTTGAGTTCTTTTATACTCTCAATTGCTTTCCAGTTACGGCGCTGTTCCGTACGCTCTTTTTCTCTTGTTGCAAGTTTTTCCCGGTAGTTAGTTTCGTATGTTTTTCCTTTAAACTTGTTTCCGATAATATTGAGTGAGTGTTGATATATTATAGCACCGTTGCTGTCAATTACGCTGACATAAAGCAAGTTTCTTTCGCCTCTGTCAATTCCTATGATGAAATTGTTGTTGCAGGATTTCAGCAGATTTCTGACATCATCATTGATCATTGCCCTATCCGGAGCTTTAAAATTCATGGTAATAGGGAAGTGAAGTGAAAACTGCCACTTAGTGTAGCGTTTATCTTTAATTAAGTCATAAGGAAAAGTGCTTGCTTTTTTATCATTGAGTGTATTTTTATTTTTTATCGGTGTGTTTTTGGGATGAGTTGGTTTGTCATATTTTATACTTGCAGGACGATAAAACATTTCTGCCTCACCGTTAAGCTTGTACACCACATCTTCAAGATTTCTTTCATCAAACAACATTTTAAAATAAAGTGTATGCAGATTAGGAGTACCCTTGCTATGCGGTGAAAAGTCTTTGTTGTAGAGTTGGAAAAGATAGATTTTTCCTTCATCTACAAGTTTGTCAATAAATGATGTCGGGATTTTCATTTTTGAAATATTATATCCCTGTGAAGCAACATCATTATAAAATTCGCGGATATCGTTATATTCGTTTGTTTTTTTGAATTTAAAGTTATAAATTAACCAATTTGGGTACTTTTTGAATGATTCTTTGTAGAAATCAATTAACTTATGGCAATCATCAAGGCTGAACTTATCACCTTTTTTGAAAGTGCCGTTTTTACGAATTTTAAGTATTTCGTCTGACGGTGACAAAAGTTTCTTGCGCTTTTCTGAAAAGAAAACACGCGGGAGATTTCCACTTATTTTAGTCAGAAGTTTATAAACTATCTTTTCATAATAATTGCTTTCATCGCAGTCTTGAAAATCAATATTTTCCAAAATACTATTATTACTTTTATCTATGATTGCAAGATAATACTTTTCATCTTTACAAAGCAAAACGGCTCCGTACTCTCTTTCTTTGTCTTTATCCCAGCCGTTTAATAGCTGTGAATTGCCAAAGTTAAGTTTGATTTTATCGGTTGAAAACGGTTTTTGTGTAACATAGTTTCTTACCTTATCATATAATATGTCTATTCTGCTGATATTATCAAGTAATGGTGTGAACTGACTGTAAAACAAATCATTTTTCTCACCTGTAATATTAGTTTCGGACAAAGGCTTTATAAATTTTTCAATTTCTTTTATGGCATCAAGAAAATTTTTAATTAATGAAATAGATTTATCGTCATTTTTCAAACCTTTTTCATTAGCGTAATTTTCACTGAACAGAGGTGCTGCTTCGTTGTATTTGTCTGACAAATTGTCGGTAAGTTGCATTAAAGAAGTCTTGTAGTAATCTACGATAGACTTTTCTCTGATTTCATCATTTTCAGAATTAGAAATCAAAACCTGTAAAAATGAAAGTGAAAGTTTCTTTTCTGCTTTGTATGCTTTTTTTCTTTTGTCTTCACGCTTTTGAATATCTTTGATTCTGCTGTTTGAATTAACGGAGTCATAATTTTTGTTCCATAAATCTTCTATTACCGACCAAGAACCGAACATACTGTTTGACAGATTTGTCACGAATCGGTCATTTTGAATGTAAATTCCATTAAGAGAGGAATTATCTAAATTGCCGAATAATAGCTTTGTTTCATCAATTGCTTTTTTTAATGGCATCCCGTCAAAGGTTTCGTCATTTGCGTAAAACTCTGAAACAGCCGATAAAAGTTCGTTGTCATCTTCAAACTTTGGCGGTATGAATGATACCTTTTCACTCTCACTTAAAATTTGTTTATACAAAATTTTAAGATTAGGAATTTTATCCCGTTTGGATACTTGTTGATTGTACAAATTTATATATTCGTTAATACCCTTAACTTTTGTACCGTCGCTTGTTGTGTAACCGCCGATGATTTTGTTATATTCGGTAATTCCGGATTGTGGAAGCAAAAAGTTAAAATAATCAACTGTAAAAACATCATACAAATTTGTACCGCATAAGCCGGAATAAGTGGCATCTAAATCATCAACTGCGTTTTTGAATAGTTTAGAAATTGCTTTTTCAAAGGCCTTGACATTGTCAAGATGCTTAGGCAAATTTTCGTTAATGCATCTATATGCGATTGCCGTGGATTCTTCTCCGTCCGAATACATATTTTTTCTGTTAGTGAAGAAACCTGTAAAGTATGTTGTGAAATTTTTAAATGAGGCTACAACTTCCTTTTCGTCCTCATTTTTAAGATGCTTGGGAAGAACTATCTCAATCATCTTTTTATTGAATAGTTTGTTATACTCATCTCTATTCTTAAAATTTTTGACGATTTCTTTCCTTAATTCCGATGCACATTCATTAAGTCTTTTTCGGTCTGCATCCGTATTACAGTGATAGTAAATTTCAGCATAATCTTTTAATTTATCTAACCCGGTTTTTGAAAGTACATCCTCATTTAAATTTCTGTAAAACCTGTCTGCTATTTCCTTGATTTTCTGATAGTCCTCTTTAAGCTTTTCATCATTCTCAAGAATTTGCTTTGCTTGAAAATAATCCATTGTTTTACCTACAGGATTCAGTTGCATCCTAATTGTTTTTTGAACTGAATTTCTGTGTGTAAGATGCGATATTTTTTTACGCTCTTGCATAAACTATTAGCTCTCCTTTCGTGTTTAAAGTTATTTTTTGTTGTCTACAATAAAACTAATAATCTACCAAAGTAGAAATTACAAAACTCACAGCACTCACAACATTAATTTTTATATTAGTTTATTGTAAGGGCATTTGTTTTGTTAATTGAATTTTACCACATTTAAACAATAAAATACAATTATAATTGCCTACAAACTTATTCGTATTTCTTTGTACAATATAACAGATACATATGTAATTATAAACAAATAATAATAGTGTTTTTTATAATGCCTATTCTTACACTCTTTTTCGATTTATGCAAAAATGCACTCACAGACTTTTGATAAGAAAAAGGCTTTGACCTTTTACAGTCAAAGCCTCATACTGCCATGGCAATGTCTTAGGTTTATTAAGTTTTATCATACTGCCTTATAAAACCTCGGCATATTCCGTGGCAGTATTTTTGTTTAAATTTCGTTTGGATTTTTACTTTATCATTTTTAAAAATTCCTGTTTTGTCAAAAGCTTTGCAAAGCCGTAGTCACGACATATTTTTTGGCAAATCCTTTTTGTTTCATCGTCCATACCGCAGTCAAGGCAAATTACACAGTCATTTCTTCCTCTGCTTATCCATTTTACCTTTGCGGCAGCACTTCGCAAAATATATTCGGCATTTTCACATTTTTCGCTGACGGGAGCAACAAACATAACGGTATTATTTTTTCTGTTACGAAAGAGAAAGATTGTAAATTCACGGACAAATGCACAAATTCCGATTACGGCAAAAACAACAAGAAAAACAGCCGATACAACATTCATGTAATTCACCTCAGTACATTTTATTGCAGATGTTTCAAAGTGTGCGGTATAAATCCGCAAAATGCAGAAACAATATAAAAAGCGGCTAATCCGCAAAAATGAATGAGGAGAATGAATACTATGGAAAACAATGCATATTGTAACCAAAGCATTATGTGCTCGGTAACAAACTGTAAGCATCACAACAGCACAAAGGACTACTGTTCGCTTGAAGCAATCAAGGTCGGAACTCACGAGGCAAATCCGACTGTTTGTCAGTGTACGGACTGCCAGAGCTTTGAAGCAAAGTGCAGCTGCAAGTAATTTGATTTGAAGCTTACACCCTCAGCCCCTCGGACTGGGGGTGTTTTGGCTTTAAAAGGGGATGAATTTGTGGAGATTTTTTCATCGGTGATTTTTCAGATTGCGGTTTTGTTTTCGTTTATATTTATCGGTTTTACAATCCGACAGGGCGGATTTTTGCCGGAAAATTCAGCCGAAATTTTTTCAAAGCTTGAGAACAGAATCCTTATGCCCGCCGTTGTAATTAACACATTCCGCACCAATTGTACAGTAAAAAACATAAGCGAAAAATGGGTGTTCATTGCATACAGCACAGGGGTTCTGCTGTTTTGTATTGCAACGGGATTTGTTGCGTCAAGGTTTCTTGGTAAGACGGAATATCTGAAAAAGGTGTACCGCTATTCAATTTCCGTTTCAAATTTCGGATTTGTCGGAACTGCAATGGTGTCGGGAATATACGGCGCAGAAAGCATGGAGCTTTTCGACTATCTTATGTTCACTTTACCGCTTAATCTGTTTACTTATTCAATAGGAATTGCGTGGCTTGTGCCGAACGGACACGGCAAATTTTCAATGAAAAATTTTGTTAATCCGATTTTTGTTTCAATTTTTATCGGAGCAATTCTCGGTTTATTGCCAATTCCGAAATTCAGACTTGTTACAACAATAATCAATTCAACCGCCGCCTGTATGTCTCCGATTGCAATGATTCTGACAGGCTTTGTAATAGGCGGCTACAGCTTTGCAAATCTTTTCGGCAAATGGCAGACCTATGTTGTTGCAGGAATCCGCCTTGTGTTTCTGCCAACGGTTTCGGTGCTTGTGTTAAAGCTTTTTAACGCACCTCAGGAGGCAGTTGTTGCAACACTTTGCGCAAATGCAATGCCGCTTGGACTTAACACGGTAATCATTCCGTCAGCCTACGGAAAAAGTCCCGATGACGGTGCAAGCATGGCGCTTGTGTCACAGCTGACGGCAGTTTTTACGATACCGATTTTGTTCTATATTCTGCTTTAACCCTTGATTAATTCCCACTCCATTGGTACAATATAGGTATAAAAATATTGGAGGTTTGATTATGGAATTATCTGAGGCTTTAAATAACAGAAAAAGCACAAGACATTATATAGATAAAAAAGTTGACAAAAGACTGCTTGACGAAATGCTGTCGGCGGCAAATCTTGCTCCTTCGTGGAAGAACTCGCAGACGCCGCGCTTTTATGTTGTAACAGGCGAGAAAAGTAAGAATGCCGTAAGAGAGGCACTCCCTGAATTTAACAGAAAAAATTCAGAAAATGCGTCTGCATATATCGTGACAACAGTTGTTCTCAATCGTTCGGGTTTTGACAAAGACGGTACTGCCGTGACTGAAATCGGCAACGGCTGGGGATATTACGATCTCGGCCTTAACAATATGGCACTTTTGCTAAAGGCAACCGAACTCGGCATTTCAACCCTTGTTATGGGTATCCGTGACGGTGAAAAGCTCAGAAAAGAATTTGATATTCCCGAAACAGAGGCTGTTGTCAGCGTTATCGCAGTTGGTTACACTGATTCCGAAATCGTAAGACCGAAGAGAAAATCTGTTGAGGATTTTGCAAAATTTTATGAGGAATGAGAGGTTTACATAATGAGTGAATTTATCGAAAAACTGAAATCAAGAAGAAGCGTTCGCAGCTTTAAGTCTGAAATGCCGCCAAAGGAAGTTATTGACGAAATCATTTCCGCAGGTCTGTATGCACCGTCAGGAATGAACAGACAGCCGGTTATTATCGTTGCCGTTACAAACAAAGAAATGCGTGACAGGCTTTCAAGAATGAATGCCGAAATTATGGGAAAAGATGTTGATCCGTTCTATAACGCTCCCGTTGTTCTGATTGTGCTTGCCGATAAAGCAGCTCCTACATATTTGTATGACGGTACTCTTGTGATGGAAAATCTTATGCTTGCCGCCCATGATGAGGGACTCGGAAGTTGTTGGATTCACCGTGCAAAGGAAGAATTTGAAAGCAAAGAGGGCAAAGAAATTCTCGAATCACTCGGTATTGAGGGTGACTATGAGGGTATCGGTCACTGCGTTATCGGTTATGTGAACGGTGAATATCCCAAAACTTCACCGAGAAGAGAAAACCGTGTTTTCTATGTTGAATGAGGGAATTTGTTTTTGAAAGGATTGAACAAGGTTGACTTTGCAACAGTTGAAATATGTTGTCACCGTTGCCCGCACAGGCTCAATGAGTGAAGCGTCAAAAGAACTTTTTATTTCCCAACCGGGACTTACAACATCAATTCGTGAGTTGGAAACGGAAATGGGCATAAAGATTTTTACACGCACAAACAAGGGCGTTGTAACTTCAAACGAGGGTGAAAGATTTCTCGGCTATGCACGACAGGTTCTTGAACAGGCAAGCCTGCTTGAGGGAGTGTATAAGTCGGGAACAAAGATAAAGCAACAGTTCTGCGTTTCAACCCAGCACTACTCGTTTGCAGTCAATGCATTTGTTGATCTTATCCGACGGTTTGCAGGCGAGGAGTACGATTTTTCACTTCGTGAAACCGAAACCTACGAAATTATTGACGATGTTGCAAAGATGAAAAGCGAAATCGGAATTCTTTATCTCAACAGCTTTAACAAAGATGCGCTGATGAAAATTATAAAATCAAAGTCGCTGACATTCACCGAGCTTTTTACGGCAAAGCCTCATGTGTTTGTATCAACCGACCATCCGCTTGCAGACAAAAAATCCGTTACAATGGAGGAGCTTGCCGATTATCCGTATCTCTCGTTTGAACAGGGGGAGCATAATTCTTTCTATTATTCGGAAGAAATTTTCAGCACGGTCGGGCGTACAAAAAATATCAGAGTGACCGACAGAGCAACCCTGTTCAACCTTTTAATCGGACTCAACGGCTACACAGTTTGCAGCGGTGTAATCGACAATGAGCTTAACGGTGATAATATAACCGCAATCCCCCTTGATGAAGAGGGCAATATGAAAATCGGTTATATCGAAAATAAAAAGATTCTGCACAGTAACCTTGCCGAGGCATATATTGAGGCTTTAAAGAAACATATTTGATATAAGAAAAACTAATAGCAAACGGCTGATAACAAGTATTTTACAAGTCTGTGAATTCATAATATAATTAACTCATCAAATTTCCACGGAGGTATTTAAGATGAGTAAACAGCACACACCATTTAGATTTGAAACAGTAGGCAGCTTTTTAAGACCCGATTATCTTAAAAAAGCAAGACTTGATTTTGAAAACGGTAAAATCACAAAAGAAGAGCTTACCGCAGTTGAGGACAAGGCTATTCTTGACCTTGTTGCAAAACAGAAAAAAGCCGGTATAAAAGCGATTACCGACGGTGAATTCCGCAGAGCAACATGGCATCTTGACTTCATGTGGGGATTTAACGGAGTTGAACACAAAAAAACTGAAAACGGTGTTACATTCCACGGCGAACAGGCTTTGATTGACGATACATGGCTTTCCGGCAAAATTTCGGTTGACAGTCATCCGTTTGTTGAACATTACAAATTTGTAAAGGCTCTTGAGGATGAAAACACAGTAGCAAAGCAGACAATTCCTGCTCCCGCACAGTTTTTCCAGCAGTTCATCATTCCTGCAAATATTGAAACGACAAGGAAGTTCTATTCGACAGATGAAGAACTTATCAACGATATTGCAAACGGATACAAAAAGGTAATCAAAGATCTTTACGATGCAGGTTGCAGAAATATCCAGTTTGACGACTGCACATGGGGCGTTCTTGTTGCGGAGGGTAGCGTAAACCGATATGGCGAGGATGCAGATTTAAAGAGTATCAGTGAGAAACTTCTCAAGGTAAACAACCTTGCAATTGAGGGTAAGCCCGATGACCTCGTAATCAATACTCATGTTTGCAGAGGTAACTATCATTCTGCATACTTCAGCAGCGGTGCATATGATCCTGTTGCAGAGAAACTTTTCGGTGAAGAAAATGTCAACGCTTATTATCTTGAGTTTGACGATGAGCGTTCAGGCGGTTTTGAACCGTTAAAATATGTGAGCGGTGACAAAAAGGTTGTTCTCGGTCTTATCACAACAAAGTCACCTGTTCTTGAGGATAAGCAGACTGTAATCAATCGTATTCATGAGGCGGCAAAGTATATTCCGCTTGACAGATTGTATCTCAGTCCGCAGTGCGGTTTTGCATCATGCGAAATCGGTAATAAGCTTACCGAGGAAGAGCAGTGGGCAAAGCTTGCTCTTGTAAAAGAAATTGCAGAAGAAGTTTGGAAGTAACTATATATAAAAAAGCCGCCACTTTTCGGAGTGTCGGCTTTTTATCTGCCATAAATCAGTCCTTGCGTTTTGAACTGAATTTGTATGATATAAGGTTGAGGACAAGGAAAATTAAGATTGCACCGATTGAGTACATCATCATAAATGTAAAATCCACTTCGTTTCCGAAAAGGTTGAGGTTGGTTGCAAACGCTTTTTCTGCCTCTGCGGCAAACATTCCGTGGTCTGCTCCTGCGAGTGAGGTCGAAATATCGTTAATGCACGGGCTGACAATCACATTTCTTATCATAGCCGCAATGTGTGAGCCGGGGATAAGATTAACAAATGTCTGAACTCCGTCCGAAAACTGGCTGACGGGAATGTATGCGCCGATTACAAAACCGATTGCAACCGAAATAAGTGTGTTGAATGCGGCATAGGTTGAATTCTTTTTGAAGAATGACGCAACAAACATAAGAATAAGTACAGCCGAAACAGAGCCTAAAATCACAAGTCCGTATAATTTTAAAAGCTCTGTAAATTCGGGAAAGCTTGAACCCGATATGCACGAAAATGCGATGCCTGCCGTCAGCAAAATTGCGCTGATTACAATTGTGTTTATAACCGCACCCGAAAAGTAGGAGAGAACAACCGTACTGCCCTTTACGGAAGAAGCGTTGTAGTCGTAGTCAATCTTGTTCTGCTTGTCGGAAATCATTACCGAAAGCGAGTTCATTGCAACCGTAACAACAGATGTTCCGATAACGCCCGATACAAGCCATGAATTTACAAGTGCGTTAATCAAATTGTCCTCTGTTTTGATGTTGAAGCCGTCAAGCATTGAAGTCATTGAATCTACATAATTCTGTTTGAGAAATAAAAGATAAAGTCCGAGTATGATAATCTGCGTCATCATTGAGAAGATAATTGCGGTTTTGTCCTTTAAATATACCTTTATATTTCGTTTTGTCATACCCTTGTATGAGCAAAGTGTTCTTTGAAATTTCATATCAGTCACCCAGCCTTTTACCCGTTACGGTCAGAAACACATCGTCCATATTGCCTTTGATAATCTCAAAATCGACAATTTCAGTATGTTTGTTTGTAATTTCAAGAGCCTGTCTGCTGTTTTTGATTTTGATTTTATATGCATCTCCGACTCTTTCAAATTCGAGATTATCGGCCTTGAGAAGATTATCGTTTTCAGAATTTTCTTCCGTGTACCAAACAAGGCTGTTTGACGAATAATCTTTTTTGAGATTATGCGGAGAATCGTTTGCAACAATTTTGCCCGAATCAATAATCACCACATTGTCGCAGTCAACTGTTTCTTCCATATAGTGGGTTGTGAGGAATACCGTAAGTCCTGTTTCTTTGCGAAGATTGTGGATGATTTCCCACACCTGCAGCCTTGTTTTCGGGTCAAGTCCTGTTGTCGGTTCGTCAAGGAACAGGAGCTTAGGTCGGTTAATAAGCGCCCTTGCAATGTCAACCCGTCTGCGTTGTCCACCGCTCAAAGTGCCGTATTTTCTTTTGAGAATTTCCGAAAGGTCAAAGGTTTGCGTAAGGCTTTCAATTCTTTTGGCGATTTCTTTTTTGTTGAGTCCGTAATATGACGCTCTCGATTCAAGATTTTCTTTAACGGTAAGCTGTTTGTCAAGTACAGAACCCTGAAAAACAATTCCGATAAGCTCCTTGATTTTGTTCTTTTCTTTGTCAAGGTCATATCCGCCGATTTTAACATTGCCGGATGTTTTTTCAAGCACCGTACAAAGAATGTTGATTGTGGTTGATTTGCCTGCACCGTTAATTCCGAGAAATGCGAAAAACGAACCCTCTTCAACCGTGAATGATATATCATTTACTGCGTGAACATCTTTATAATTCTTTACAAGATTTTTAACTTCGATTATGTTACTCATTAAAAATCCCCTCCTTCTGTCAACATAGTAGCACCTTGCAATTCAAAAGAAAAGCAATTTTAGCTGTGTTGCAAAAAGAGGGGAGTAAGTTGCGATTTTGTATGTCAAAATGCAGTTATTCGTCCTGATAATCCTCGTCTGCGTTAAATTTTTTGAGCGATTCATTAATTGATTTTGCCGTGCTTGTCCGTGTAATGTAGCTGAAAAGAAATGTCAGCAGATACACGGCGGTAATCATTGCAAAAACCAAAAGCGCCATAGGAAAATTCTTGTACCAACCAAGCAAAAATCCCTCGGTCATAACAATTGCCTGAATAAGGCAGAAATGAATGACAATTCGTATGCGAGCCTGCAGTTTGGTGGGTTCTTCTTTAAAGTAAAAAAGCAGAGTCGGAATTGAAGTTACCGCACCTGTTCCCATTACAACCCACGGAAAATAGGGGGGATAGTATTCGATTAACGCAATTGAATTTGCAAGGCTTACAACAAAAAGCATTGCAACCGTGATTATGAAAAAGTCCTTTATGACTTCTTTTATAATTTCTTTTAAAGAATCATTCATAACAATACCTCACATTCCAAGCTTTTTCTTCAAGGTCGGCACATATTGCCTTGAAATAATTGCCGTTTCACCGTTCGCAAGCTTTGCCTCAAAACGGCTGTTGACAGACGGTGACACGGAACGGATTTTACCGATATTCAGTATCATTGACTTTGAACATCTGAAAAATTTTGTTCCTTTTAAAATTTCTTCAAGCTCATACAGCTTTTGTTTGGTTTCATAAATATTGTTTTTGCAGTATATAAAGGTTTTGTTGTCAACCGATTCTATGTAGAAAATTTCCTTCGTGTCAAGCTTGAACATCTCGCCGTCTTTTGATGCAAGAAGAAAACTTTTCTGTCCCTTAATGCTGTTTGCAAGCGACATAACCTCGTCGCTGATTTCATGACAGCAAATAATAATTTCTTCCCGTTCCTCAATCCCAACCTGACGGATTGTAACATTAAACATCGCATTCCCTCCGTTCATCAACCATTTTACCATATCAAAAAGAAAATTAACAGTACCGAACCCTAACTTGCAAAATTATGTCGGTAAATTACAATTTTTTGTTGACAAGAATATAACATAATGATATAATCAGCTAAACAAAAATATTAACATTGTATTGCTTTTGAGAGGTGTTGTTTATGTTTTGGTTAGTTTTCTGGTTTTTGGTGTGTGTTGCAATTCTTGCTTACGGAATTCGCAGAATGGCAAATCACGATTATCGTTTTGGCTCGGGACTTTTCAAGAGCAGTGACAGCAATCTTGACGAAAAGGACGAGTTTGTCGATAAAGATTATTATGACAAAAAGAATCTTTTTAAATAATATAAAGCAAAATCTAAGGCTCTTGAGTTGTTCCAAGAGCCTTTTGTTGTGTAAAAACGCTACCGTATTGTACGGGAGCATTTATTATTTTATTGCCTTTATAAACTTGTAATACGGCTTTTTGATGCGAGGAAGATTATTGTAAATTTCTTCAATGGAATTATAGTAAGCGTTTTCAATAATCTTCAGTTTATCATCGCTTATTGTGTGATTGCTGAACCTCGCCTTTTCATACACGGATTTCACTTCATCTGTAATCAGAAGATGCGAAATTTTCGTGAGATTTTTAAGTTCTTTATAAATGCAGATTGCCCTTTTATTGTTTCTTCCTGTTTCAAATCTTTGTTTTCTCTTTTTGATAATGATAATTCTTCTTGAGAAAATTGCGATTAAAGCAAGGGCAACAATTCCCAATGACATCATAGCGATTGTAAATCCGTTAAATTCAAATGAAGATTTATTGTCATTTTTCGGCTTTGTGCTGTGAGAAACCGTGCCGTTTGTCGGAGCAGTCGGTGCTGTTGTCGGCTCAACGGTTGTTGGCTGAGTTGTGTCAGTACTGCCGCCGTTTGCTCTTTGAGAGCCGACATACCTTGCCGGCTGAAACGATGACGGTGTACATTCAAGCGGAATCCAACCCGCCGTATCGCTGTAATACTCAACCCATGCGTGAGCGTTGTCGGTTGTTACGGTCACGGTTTGATTTGCGTATGCGGTTGCATAGTAGCCTGTAACATATCGTGCCGGAATCCCGAGTGTCCTCAGCATAAGCGTACCGGCTGTGGCAAAATGAACACAATATCCCGTGTCGCTCTCGTTGAGAAACCAAGTTGCAAAATCTTTGCCCGACGGCATTTTTGGAGTTTTTAACGAATAGGTTTTACTGTTTGAAATATAGTTCTTTACCATTTCAATCTTTTCGGAAACGGTAAGCTCCGAGTCGAGAAAGCCCTCTTGGTCTGCAATCCTACGCAATTCAATTTGTGTTTTTCTCGGAATTTCAAGATAGGTGTCATACACAAATGCTTTGTAATCTTCCGCTTCGGCCGAATTATTGTATCTGTATGTGTTTTCGGCATAAAACGGATAGTGCGAATAATTAAATTCGTTTTTATCCGTATCGTTTTTCACGCACACATCGGCAACCGAATTGAGATTGTCGGGTAGACTTTCCAAGAAGTAGGGAACATAGGCAATCTTACTTTCATTCAGCATATGAACTCTTGTATCGGTTAAAGCATTGTTTCCGATTGTTGCCGTAAACGGTACGAAATCCTGCGGATATCTTGCGGCATCATTGTCGGAAATGATACTCCATATATTGTCCCTGTAGTCGGCATATGCTGTGCCTTTGAGATAAATATTACCGCCAACTGCCGAAGTGACCGTCATAACAGGTGTATGCGTCTGCGTCAGCGGAGAAATATCGTTGAGATTTTCTTTTTCTTCAAGTGAACGTTTGATTTCATTGAGGTTTTTTTCTGTGGAAGTTTTTCGTCCGTCATCAATATTAAAGCCGTTTTCAATGCTTTGCAAAAGGTTTTCCTGCCAGTCAAATCGCTCATATTTTTCAATCGGATTGAACGCAAGCAAAATTGTCATCACAACAAGCATTGTTCCGAATGAAATTGCCGCAATCACACCGCCCTGTGACGGTCTGAATTTGCGTGTGTTCTTTGAAATGTACAAGGCAATAAGACTTGCAATTGCAATAAAAAGACAAACGAGCGACGGCAGAGTGTTTACAAGAATGAAGCAGGGGACAAGCAGTACCATTGACAGCAATGACGGAATCAAAATACGCTTGTATCGTATCAGACTGATTGTAAAAACTGCACTCAGTATTGCTGAAATAAATACAAAAAGTCCTGTTGCGCTTGTGCCGAGGGTATCTCCCAAAATAATTTTGTTCTGTACGGGAAGATACTGCGAAAGCGGTTTTAAAATCTGAGTAATAACATAACTCAATTGCTCAAGTATGCTTTCAAGTGAAAACAGCAGAGTGAATACAAAAACAATCATAGTGATTGCTACGCTGATAAACAGCACACCCGACTTTTTGACAAGGGAGGCAAGCAATCCGTAAATTGTGCAGAAAATTGCCGTAGGAATTACTATGATGTACCATTCTGTTTTTATATCAAAAGAGGTGACAAGACAGTAAAACAGGCTTGAAATCAATGTTATGCAGAGAAGAATGTCAATCGTAAAGCTTGTTTTGTTTTTCACAACAAGTCAACCTCCTCACGATCGGCAAATATACTATAATGCTGAAAATCATTTGTGTCGGCAACAAAGCTGCTTTCCGTGTTTAGATAGAGTGCGGAAAAATAGTTTAATATATCGCTTTCGCATCTTATCTCAAAAGGATTGCCGTTCCTGTCGCAGGCAAAGCAAATGCCTATGCTCTTAATCATATATCGGCAGACATACATCAGCTTTGCAAAAACAACATCATTTTCGTCTGCATTATCTCCAAAAAAAGGCATTATAAGACAGTTCTTGATTATCGGAACATTCGGTTCTTTTACAATCAAATCATCGCTTTTTGACGAAAGCTTCCAATGAACATTGCGCAGACTGTCACCGTGACGGTATTCACGAAGCTCATAAATTTCGCTGTTGCCGACAGGCTTAGGCTTGTACCCCGTAATCGTGAAATTACTGCTGTCGGGGATAATTTTCGGTTTTTGTTGTTTTGGAAGGATACGAACAAAGCTACGCTTTTTAATCCTGATCGGAAGGAAAAATATGCCGAGCATATCGTAAACTTTACCGTTTTTGCATACAATGTCAAGCTGTCCGCAATGCTGTGTAAGACTGTTGCATTGTCTGATTAACGGCTTTGTAAATGTACCCGAAAATCTGATTTTTATGTTTTCACAAAGATTTGCTGTAAGGTTGGTTGATTTTATATTCAGCGTGAGCATAGGGCAGAAGAGCGGTTTCTTTTTCTTGCCTGATATTGCAATGTAAAACTCATCCTTGATAAAAACATTTTCTTTTGCAAAAATTTCAATATCGGAGCATACACTCCGTATCATAAAAGGCAGACTCAGCAAAAGCGAGATTATCGGAATTGAAACAACCGTCAGGAACAAAAACCATGAGAACCAGGCGTAATAAAAAATGCTGAACAAAAATGTTCCCGTCAGCAGACAAAGATAAATTATTATGTTCCTTATCATTTTCAAGTCCTCGGCTTTGGAGTCTTTCTGAGAATTTCTTGCAGAATTTCTTCGCTGTTCTTTTTTGATGCAGAGGCTTTTGCGTTGAGAATTATCCTGTGATTTACGGTGCAGATAAAAATATTCTGCACATCTCTCGGCACAATGTAATCTCTGCCCTCGGCAAATGCAACAGCCTTTGCCATATCGGTCAGCGAAAGCGTTGCTCTCGGGCTTGCACCTCTTGAAAGCAACGGATGCTTTCTTGTTGCCGAAATGAGTGACACAATATATCTTGCCATATCATCGCTGACAAAAACATTCTGAACCTCCGACTGCATTTCAAGAAATTCATTTTTGGATACAATGCAGTTTACTGAGTTAAGGGGATTTTTACCGCTTCTGTTAAGCAGCATTTTGCATTCCGCATCGCTGTCGGGATATCCCATTGAAAGCCTTACCGTGAATCGGTCAATCTGTGAATCAGGCAAAAGCTGTGTTCCCGACGCTCCTGTCGGGTTTTGCGTTGCAATAACAGAAAAAGGCTTTTCAAGCTTGAAAGTGTTGCCTTCAACAGTGACCTGCCGTTCTTCCATTGCTTCAAGCAAAGCCGCCTGTGTTCTGCTTGAAGTTCTGTTTAACTCGTCTGCAAGAAAAAGATTACAGAATACAGCGCCCTTGTTGAAAGTAAATTTTCCTGTATCCTTGTTATAGACCGCAAAGCCCGTGATATCTGACGGCAAAGTGTCGGGAGTGAACTGTACTCTGCCGTATTCAAGACCGAGCGCCTTTGAAAACGCAACCGCCATTGTTGTTTTTCCCACACCCGGAATATCCTCAATAAGAATGTTTCCTCCTGTGAGCAACGCAAGCAGAGTGGTAACAACCGCCCTGTCTTTACCGTTTATTACCTTTTTTACCTCATTGGTTATAAGTTGAAATTTATTCATTATTTGTCCCTTTGTGTTAAAACTTGTTGTTATATTTTTTATACAATAATTTAGTCTGAGCAACGCTCTCTACTTAAATTATATTTGATTTGCTTTTTTATTGCAAGTCTTTTTCGTAAAATACAGACCAACTACAGATGTGAAGATATGTTTTTAGGTTATGCAGAATATATGCAAAAAAACGGCAGTCCGTAAAGAACTGCCGTCTGAAAATTAAATTGACAAATAAGAATTAAACTGTTAGAATAAAACCGTGATACCTGCATTAAACGGTAGGCGGTTTCTCCTCACAAGAGGAGGTGGTAACCATGACAATTTCCGATGTATGTTTACTCGGCACTTTAATCGTCAGCGTTATCGCTCTTTGTTACCAAGTCTTTGGCAATAAAAAGTAATTTTGTTTCTTCGTACATATATGTACATTTAAATAAAAAAGAAACTAACCGCCCAAAATTCGAACCTTTGGCGGTTAGCTTCTAACCAATACAGTGGAGAACCCGCTTATCGCAGGTATCTCCTTTTCTATAATTATATTAAACCAAATAAAGAAAAATGTCAAGCATCGTTTTGATACTTGACATTTTTTATTCAACCGGAATTATCTTCCGAGAATTTCTTTTTTCTGCTCATGGTTTTCATCGTACAAAAGACCGCAGACAGCCATTTTTCTGATGATATTTTTAACGGTGAGGTCAAGACCTGTGTTTTCCGAATAGTCGGCAGGATAGATAAAATCAACTCTGTCTTTCATCAGCAAGTCCTCAACCTTGCTGTCCTTTTTTCGGTAAACCGCAATTGAATACCCGCCGTAGGCTTTCATCATTTTCATACACGGAACATCTGAAAGACCGTCGCCTATGTAAATCATATTGCAGAACGGAACCCGTTTGCTGTCCTCCGGCATTGAACGGTTGAGGTCAACATCATTTGCAACATCAAGAACACCTTTGTTGATTCTGTAAACAAACTGTGTTTTGTTGGTGTAATTTACATCGGTTTTAGGCCATACGGCATTGCCGTTTTCATCGTAAAGAAATTCACACGCAAAAATGCTTTTGAAGTTTTTGCTGATTTCCGTACCTTCAATAATTTCTTTCATACCCGAGGAAATTACATAATGTTCAACCTGCATTCCAAGCTTTTCGCCAAAGTCGGAAATCCTTTTGAACCAATCCTTTACGCCGTCAAAAAACTCAACATTTTTTCCCATTTCAACAAGGTCATTTCGCAAAAGAGGCATATTCCTTTCACGGGACATTTTTACCATTGCGTACATATACGCAAGAATTGAGTCCATATGTTCGCTTTGACCGAGTTCGTTTGAAAATTTCCAGAACTCGTCTTCGGTCATATTAAGACGGGGGATAAAGCTGTAATCCTGCATATCCTTCGTACATAGGGTACGGTCAAAGTCATACATAATCGCTGCAACGGGCATTCTGTTCATAACCGCTCCTTATCCGACTGTGGTCGGCTGTGTGACGCTTTCGGCAGATGTCGAATCTGCCTGAGTTGTTGATTTCTCTTTATATTGCGTAATCTTAATGCTTTTGATAACAATGTTCTTAACGGGAATGTCGTCCTTGTCAACCTTAGCCGAGGCGATTTTGTCAACAACATCCATTCCGTCAATTACCTGTGCAAATACCGTGTAGCCTCTGTCAACCGCATTGTATGCACCGTCAAGATAGGCGTTTCCGCCGTTTTCCTCATACAGCTTTTTAACGCTGTCGGGAACGCTGTCGGTATCGTAACAGTTTGTGCCGTTTTTCTCAATGAATGCGGTCAGAAGGTTTGAATCCTTGTAGTTTGCAAGCTGGGTTTTGATAGAATCCCATTGACTTGCAAGATGTTCCCAGCCGCCTTCATTCTTATATGTTTCGGCAGTTTTCTGATTGATAAAAAATGCACTTTCGTTTGTGTCCGCACCTGTGTTTGACATTGCAACAGCGCCTCTGATATTGAAAAGCCTGTCGCAAAATTCATCTTCAAATGCATCGCCGTACGAGCTTGTACCGCAGTAACCGCCGTTAATCATAAAGTCTTTTGTTACTTTGCTGAAAAGTGAATTGTTATACTTTCCTGCTTTTGCAAGGTTTACAAAGTTTGTAACGGTCTTTGGTGCCTGTTCGGGGAAAAGCCGCATTGTTATGTCGCCGTATGAGGTGTGAACAACTGCGATTGTATCGCCGTTCTTCGGCATATCAAGCTGAAAACCGACAGGGTTTGAATCGTGAATAATGTTCGGATTGATTCCGAGAGTAGCGGTATCAATGCCGATGCTTTCAAGATAGTTCTGTGCGGTAGGTTCATCAGCCGTGCTTACGGCAGTAGTTGCAGGAGTTGTTTCGTCGGGAGTCTGCGAGACTTCAGCCTTCTTGTCACCGCAACCCGAAAACGCCAATGCAGAAACACACATAATTGATGCAACCGATACGGCACACATTTTTTTAAGATTGTAAGTATTCATAGATTTGTTTCCTTCCTGTCAAGCCTCGTTGTTATGTAATGTTTCCAAAAGCAACCTCGGCTCTTCTAATCTGGATTTTATTCTAAAACACACACATTTTTTGTACCATAATCACAAAGTGAATTATGGTACAATCACCCATCGAAAATTTTGCACGGCAAAATTTGAGGGGGATATAAATTCGTATAATAAGCACTCAACAAAAGCTCAGATTTCATCGTACTTTTCGTGCCTATTATATCATAAATGAAATAAAAATGCAAGTTTGCCGCTTTTTATGAAGGAAAGCGTAGCAAATGCAATAAAATTTTTCTGCAAAAAATTGCGTTCGTGTAATAAGACAGAAAACTTTTTCATATGATTTTCTGTAAACCTAAATATGACGGAGGCTTTAAAATGTCAGAATATTTACCCGAAGGAAAACTTATATCCGAACAGGAAAACATAAATATACTTCACTCATTAAAGATGCTTGAGGATGCAAAAAACAGCGAAAAGATTCTTGAGGCAAAGGCTTGTGTGTGCGACAGCAGTCACAACCTTATTGTTGACCTTGCAGGCATAAAAGGCATAATTCCGAGGGAGGAGGGTGCAATCGGAATTAAGGACGGCTCGGTTCGTGACATAGCCGTGATTTCAAGGGTTAACCGTCCCGTTTGTTTCGTTGTCACCGACATAACCGAGGACGAAAACGGCAAACCGATTGTAATGCTTTCCCGTGAAAAAGCACAACGCAAATGTCTTGACGCATACATTTCAAGGTTGCGATGCGGAGATATTGTGCCTGCCCGCATAACTCATCTTGAAAACTTCGGTGCATTCGCAGACATAGGCTGCGGAATTGTTGCACTTATGCCCATTGACACAATTTCGGTTTCAAGGATTGAACACCCTGCCGAGAGATTTACTGTAGGAATGGATATCAAAGCCGTTATCAAATCTGTTGAAAACGGTCGTATAAGCCTCAGTCACAAGGAGCTTCTCGGCACATGGGAAGAAAATGCCGAAAGGTTTTGTGCCGGTGAAACCGTGTCGGGAATTATCCGAAGCGTGGAAAACTACGGTGCTTTTGTGGAGCTTACACCAAATCTTGCAGGACTTGCGGAAACAAAAGAGGGAGTCCGTGCAGGTCAGCAGGCGAGCGTTTACATAAAAAGTATCATTCCCGAAAAAATGAAAATCAAACTGATAATTATTGACACCTTTGATTACAAATATAATCCGAAATGCCCCGAATACTATTGCGACAGCGACCGTATCGACCGTTTTGTATATTCACCTGAAAATTGTCGGAAACGGGTTGAAACAATATTCAATACCTGAGTTGACAGAAAAACTCCCGAATGATATTATTTAATTGTGAAATCGAATTATTGTTCGGGAGGTTTAATATGCAGTTTACGACATCCGAGATTATTGTGCTTTTATTTTGTGCAATAACGCTCATTGTCAGCGTTGTCACATTAATAACAGTTCTCAAAAAGAATAATAACAACAGAACGGAGGACGAACTTCAAAGGATTTTGCTCAATCAGCAAAGCTTTGCACAGTCGCAAAATGACAGGGCGATTCAGCTTGAACAAAGACTTCACAGCTTTTCAGCCGACAATGTTCAGAGCCTTGAAAATATCAGACGCTCGGTTGATGAAAAGCTTGAAAGTATAAGGCGGGAAAATCTCCGTCAGCTTGATGAAATGCGACAGACAGTTGATGAAAAGCTTCAAAAAACACTTGAAGAAAAAATGAATAAGTCTTTTTCGCTTGTCAACGAAAGACTTGAACAGGTTTATAAGGGACTCGGCGAAATGCAAACGCTTGCGGTAGGCGTGGGCGATTTGAAAAAGGTTCTTTCAAATGTCAAAACAAGGGGCATACTCGGCGAAATTCAGCTTGGTGCAATTCTCTCCGAAATCCTTTCAAAGGAACAGTATGAGGAAAACATTGCAACAAAAAAAGGCTCAAAAAATGTTGTTGAGTTTGCAATCAAACTGCCCTCTGACGGTGCCGGTACAGTATATCTGCCTATTGATTCCAAATTTCCGGGCAATACATATTCTGCTCTCCGTGATGCGGTTGAAAGCTGTGACAGGCAACGCATTGAATCGGCACAAAAAGCACTTGTTCAGCGTATAAAGGGCGAGGCAAAGGATATTCACGATAAGTACATTGATCCGCCGAACACAACGGAATTTGCAATTATGTTTCTTCCGTTTGAGGGGCTTTACAGCGAGGTTGTCAATATGGGACTTGTTGAAGTCCTTCAGCGTGAGTATAAGGTGAATATTGCAGGTCCGAGTACAATGGCGGCTCTGCTCAATTCGTTGCAAATGGGATTCAAAACCCTTGCCGTGCAAAAGAGAAGTGCAGAGGTTTGGAAAATACTCGGCGGTGTAAAGACCGAGTTCGACAAGTTCAATGATGTGCTTGTAATGACACAGCAAAGACTGGATCAGGCAAATAAGGAACTTGACAAGCTTGTCGGAGTTCGCACCCGTCAAATTCAGCGTCAGCTTAAAGATGTTGAATCCGTCAACTTGTCGGAACAGAATCTTTTTGAATAAACAAAAAAATTAAGGCGAAACAGATTTGTGTCTGTTTCGCCTTCGTTGTTACTGTTGATTAACCTTTGTAGTCAATCCATTCGTCGTCAACCCATTTTAGTTTAGTTTGATTCCATCTTCTGTACTGGAGCTGTCCGTGACTTCCACGACGCCATTTTCTTACTATAACATCAGCTCTTGGCTGAATAGCAGTTGAATCGGCACCGCTTTCCAAAAATGAACTGTCAGGAGTTGCGGTTTCAATCACTATAACGCTGTCGGGGGTTGAATCTGTTTCTGCTGCACTTGCAACCATAACGGTTCCCTGTGCGATAATTGCTGTCATAATAAATGCTGTAAAAATTTTTGCGGCTTTCTTTTTCATCTGTCATTTCTCCTTTAATACAAGACAGTAACTATATTCGCCGTTCTCAACTTGCTCATAGGGGATAATAATAGAATTGTCGTCTGTATAGACAATGCCTTTCTTTTCATCGTAAGGCTCAAAAATGAGGTGAGTGGTTTTGTCTTTTTCAACATAAACATACATATTTGTTTCGTCATACACTTCGACATTATCATTGTATTCACCCGATTCAATGAGATCGGCTACACAATCCTCGTATGTGGCGTCCCAACCGGGGACAATCAAAAAGCAGTATGAAGCAAAGAATATAGCGACAACAAGCAATGCCATTAAAGCTGTAACAACATTGTTTATAATTGTCTGTTTTTTCTTCGGGTACAGAATCATTTCCATTCTGCTTATAATTTTTTCGCCCTTATCGTTGGTTACAAAACTCATTCCGACAAGCGCACTTTTCAGTGCAGTTTCCCTGTCGCTCTTTTCACTTTCTTTTTGTTCTTTATAGGCTTTCATTTGCGTTACAAGTACTTCGTAATACACAGTACATCTGTTCTCGCTAAGCTTGCTTGTAACACGCTTGTCACACCTGAGTTCAAGACAGTAGGTTAAATCTTTTTTCAAAAGGTGGGCAAACGGATTCCACCAAAAGATTCCGCAATAAATTTCCGTCAGCAATTTAATCCAAATATCCTTGTTTTTTATATGACAGCATTCGTGCGTTGCGATATATCCAAAATCCCTGTCGTCAAATTCACGATTCGGAATAAGAATAACAAGATTGAAAAATCCGTATGTAACAGGGGAGATAACGCAATCGGTAATTTTTAGCTTAACTTTTCTTCTGATTCCGCACTTTTGCGAAATGAGGTCAAGCTTTGCCTGCATTTCGGGTGTGCCGTCAATAACATTTGCTTTCAGAGCTTTGACTGCTTTGTAATACTTAATCATCACCCGTGAAATGTATATCACACTTCCGGCAATCCATACTGCTACAAGCAGGTTGAGCCATGTGAATTCCGGAACAAACAGCACATCTTTGTTGGGAGTCAGAACATCCATTATTGCGGCATACACATTTTTATCGGAAACTGTATATGTAAATTTGAATTCAAACGGAAATACCATTCTTACAAATGTTACAGCATACAATCCCAAAATCGTATAAAGACCGCAGTAATTACAAAAAACAACCTTTTTTCTGAAAAAGTAAAGCAGCACTATAAAAATGCTGCTTATTGCGATAGAAAACAAGAATGAATAAAAACTTATTTGCATAAATTATTTACCGAGTTCTTCACGGCGCTTTTTAAGGAGAGCTTCGAGTTTATCAAAAACATCTGAACTTTCGGTTCTCTCAATAAGCTCTGAGAAGAGAGTCGGAATATCGCTGTCGGCAAAATTCGGTCTGTCCGAAATCTGCTTGATTGCATAAGCGTCCTTTGTCATTGTAGGAACAAAAGTACGGGCATAGTTCTTAGTCATCTGCTTAACGCCGACAACCTTAATCATGTCCTTCTTGAGAAGAGAATTGATAAGAAGGTTAATGTAACTCTTTTTCCATGTTTTGTTTACAGCCTTCTTAACAATTTCTGAGCTTGTGAGCGGCTCATCGAGGTCCCACAATAAGTACATAATTTCTTCTTCACTTTTAGTAAGCATGATATTTACCTCCAAAATTAAGTTTATAAATAATATTAAGCATTCAACTTGACTTCATTATACTATTTGGTACAGAAAAAGTCAATAAAAATCTTAAAAAATTATGTGATTCAGGACAAAATCAGCCAATTTCGCACATATTGTTAAAAAATGACTATAAAAATGCGGAATGTTGTATATTATAAAAAGCATAATATTATGGTTTATTCACAAAATCCTGAAAAAGCACAACAAGTCACCGCAAAAATTATTGCGACGACTTGTCTTTTTATTGAAAATATTCAATTAAGCTGTTTTTATTCCGAAATCTTTTTCTGTTCCTTTTTATCGTGGATAAGTCTTGCAAGATACACCGCAGGGGTGTCGAGCAGACTTGTGAAAATGTAGATTACATAGCTTGAAAGGAAGATTGAAACGAGTGTTCCGAAATCATAAGTTCCCCAAAACGCAAAAGCGGTGAAAAGGGCTGTGTTCAGAATCTGACTGATAAGCGTTGAACCGTTATTTCTCAGCCACAAAAATCTTCTCTTGTCACCGAATTTCTTTTCCGTGAACTTCCACCACTTGTGATAGAGCCACACATCAAACAGCTGACTTATCGCATATACAATAAGTGATGCAAAAATCATTCGGGGAGTGTTTGAGAAAACCGCCTTGATTGACGGCATAATTGTGTCGTTCGGACTCGGATTGTAAAGCATCCAGCTTTGTGAAAGCACAAGAAAAAATACCGATGAGAGTATTCCCGTAAGAACCGCCTTGTTGGCGGCTTTTTTGCCCTCACATTCCGAGAGAATGTCCGTAATCAAAAATGTTACCGCAAAAAGCACATTTCCGAGAGTCTGTTCCATTGAAAAAGCGTTTACAAGGATTAAAGCCTCAATGTTTGCAAGAATTGTCGCAACGGCTGAAATGCAGTAAAGCCCGGCTTTGCCGAAAAGAGCATAGCCTAAAACTGCCATACCGTATATGAATACCACCGAGAATATAAGCAAAAGTTCATTTATCATATCAGTCACCTACTCCGAAATCCGTGTTGTTAATTAAAATATCCGTTCTTGGGTTATCCTTATATACAGGATAGATCTTCTGCATAAACTCTTTTATGACAGCTTTGTCGGGTTCAACTTCCGTTGTGTTGTCACACATAATGTTAACGCAAATTCGTTCAAAATATTTTAATCCCAACTCAATATCCTTTTGCATGGTTTCGGCTGTCTGACCTTTAATTCCGAAAAGGAAATTAGCTTCGTCGAAATTCTCAGCAATAACAGCGGGACTGCTCTCTTTGATTCCTTTTTTCAGAACATTTTCTCTGAAATCGCAGTCAAAGGTTTCAAGACCGATCTTCATTTTCAAATCAAAATCCGCAAAATCTTTTCTGAGCTGACTGATTTTGTTACGATAAAGGTAATGTGCCTCAAAATGAATGGTACTTATCTTTTTTTCTTTGCACACCTGTTTGATAAAATCAAGTGTTTTTTTGTCAAGCTCAAAAACCGAGCCTGAGTTAATGACCTCAAGGTCACCGAAAATTCCCGTAACTTTTTCAAGCACGGCTTTGTTAAGACGAAAGTTTTCGTCCTCGTCACTGCACCTGTCGGTGTAGTAGTCGCAGAAGATGCATTTTCTGTAAACGCAACCGCTTCCACGCAGAAGAACAATCTCCCGACTGTTCTTTTCATTAATAATACTGTATCTCTCCATACTCTCTTTCCGGCACAAAAAAAGCACCCACACAAAAGAGGGTGCAAAAAGGGCGTAAAAAGCCCTGTGCCTTTCTCCTTAGTTTTGATAGAAGGAGCAGCCTATCGGCGTCCTTCCGGCAGGATGGTTACGAACTGCCACACAGTATGCTATCACAAATTACGTTTTATGTCAACTGCAATTTATTATTGCATTATATATGTTTAAGAGGTATAATGAAAAGAAAAAATCAAGTGCAAAGTAACTTTCTGAGTGACTTTGCAGGCTCAAAATTCCATATGGGAAAATTAGCGAATATTGTCATAAATTCCCGAAAAAAACAGCCTATTTTCTTGTATTTTTTAGTTGACAAAGGGACAAACCTTTTGTATAATAATAAACAGCGTTTTAATATGTGTCTATGCTGTCAAGAGGTGCAGATATGCTTTTTGAGCTTAAATCCGTCTTTCAGAATGACGGTGAAGAAAAACAAGTTGAATATAACCTTGACTTGTCAGGTCTTGATGTTGACGGAGTTTATCCATTCAAAACTCCCGTTGTCGTGACTGCCAAAGCAACAAACAGAGCAAGTTTGATTACTCTTGTGATCAATGCACACTTTGATTACAGCCGTGACTGTGACCGTTGCGGTGAGCCTTATACAAGAAAGATGAATATGAGCTTTGAACACAGGCTTATTCAGACTCTTGCCGATGAGGAAAATGATGACTATATTGAAACACCTGATTTTACACTCGAGCTTGATGATGTTGTAATTTCTGACATTTTTCTTTCGCTCCCGTCAAAGAATCTTTGCAGGGACGATTGCAAAGGTCTGTGTCAGATTTGCGGACAAAACCTCAACAACGGTGAATGTTCCTGTGATAAGCGTCAAACGGATCCAAGACTTGAGATACTTAAACAGTTGATTGACTAAGATAAATTTTGTAAGGAGGTTTTTGTAATGGCAGTACCCAAGAACAAAACATCACACGCAAGAAAGAGCTCAAGACGTTCAACAGTATGGAAGATTAATGCTCCTGAACTTACTGCTTGTCCTAACTGCGGTGAATTAACAGCAGCTCATAAGGCTTGCACAAACTGTGGTATGTACAACGGCAGACAGGTTGTTGTAAAGAAAGACGAACAGTAATTTTTATTACAAACATTACGGGCGGCAGTTATCTGTTCGCCCTTTTGTTTTGCAAATTTTACCGTATATACAAAAACAATTTGCAAACCTGTTGATTAAAAACGGTATTTTGTGTAGAATAAAAGTGTATGTAAAAATGTTTTGCGAGGTGAAGGTGTGGCTGTTAAAATTTTTGATGTCACAACCGGCAGTCATGCCGACAAAGCAGGGATAAAAAAAGGGGAAACCCTCCTTTCAATCAATTCAAACGAGATTGTCGATGTTCTTGATTACCGATTCTATCAGGTAAACCGCAAGCTTACTCTTGAGGTTGCGGATGAGGACAAAAATGTTCGTACCATAGAAATGACCAAGGGCGAATATGAGGAAATCGGTCTTGAGTTTGAAACCTATCTTATGGACAAACAGCATTCGTGCCGTAATAAGTGCATTTTCTGCTTTATTGACCAGCTTCCGAAGGGTATGCGTGAGTCGCTCTATTTTAAGGATGACGACAGCCGACTTTCGTTTTTATTCGGCAACTATATCACGCTGACAAATATCACAGAGCACGAAATTGACCGAATTATAAAAATGCACATAAGCCCGATTAATGTGTCGGTTCACACAACAAACCCCGAGCTTCGTTGTAAGATGATGAATAACCGCTTTGCGGGCGATACATTGAAATATCTCAAACGCTTTGCAGACGCAGGAATAACGCTTAACTGTCAGATTGTTTCCTGTCCCGGAATTAATGACGGTGACGAGCTTGTCAGAACATTGACCGATCTTGAAAACCTCGGTGTTAATATGACTGCGATTGTTCCTGTCGGACTTACACGCTACCGTGAAAACCTTTATCCGCTTGTTCCTTATAATAAGGAAACGGCAGGGCAGACAATTGATATAATTGAAAAAATGGGTGATGAGTGCGTCAAAAAGCACGGCAGACGAATTTTCTTTCCGGGTGATGAATTTTACCTCCTTGCCGAAAGAGAAATCCCGTCACCTGAATTTTATGAGGACTTTTCCGCTCTTGAGGACGGAATCGGTATGATTGCGTATCTGACCGATGATGTAGGCTGGAAGCTTGAAGAGCTTGATGCAGACGAAAGCCTTTGCCATAAGGTAACAATTGCCTGCGGCGAGGGAGTGTTTCCGTACATGAAGCGGATTATGTCGATGATTAACGAAAAATTCCCGAATATAACTATAAATACAAGGGCGATTAAGAACAACTTTTTCGGCGGAGGAGTAAATGTGTCGGGACTTGTCACAGGCGGTGATCTTATTGATCAGCTCCGTGACGATGACCTTGGCGACAGGCTTATTATCACGTCATCAATGCTCCGTTTTGAAAACGATTTGTTCCTTGATGATGTTTCAACAGATGATGTTGAACGGGAACTCGGTGTAACTCTTGTTCCCGTCAATAACAACGGAAACGACCTTGTAGAGGCTGTAATTGCAGGAAAGGACTGATAAGATGAACAAACCCGTAATTGCCGTTGTCGGCAGACCAAATGTGGGAAAGTCAACGCTTTTCAATAAACTCATCGGTCAGAGATTGTCAATTGTTGACGATACTCCCGGTGTTACCCGTGACAGAATATACGGTGAGGTGGAATGGTGCGGAAAAACTGCCTTTATTGTTGACACAGGCGGTATTGAACCGAAATCAGATGATATTATTCTTGTGCAGATGCGCCGTCAGGCTCAGCTTGCAATCGACACGGCTAATGTTATTATTCTTGTAACAGACTGTAAGTCGGGCATGGTTGCAACGGATATGGATGTTGCACAGATGCTCCAGAAGTCTGGCAAGCCAGTTGTACTTTGTGTAAACAAGTGCGACACACTCGGCGAACCGTCACCTGAATTCTATGAGTTTTATAATCTCGGTTTAGGCGATCCTATCGAGGTTTCAGCCGTTCACGGTTACGGTACGGGCGACCTTTTGGACAAGGCTTTTTCAAGCTTTGATTATGATGAAAATGCGGAAGATGATGACACAATCATCAATGTTGCGGTAATCGGAAAACCGAACGCAGGCAAGTCATCTCTTGTAAACAAAATCACAAACGAGGAACGCTGTATTGTGTCTGATATAGCAGGCACAACCCGTGACACAATCGACACGCTTGTTGAAAATAAGTACGGAAAGTTCAACTTTACCGATACCGCAGGACTTCGCCGTCAGAGCAAAATATATGATAATATCGAAAAATACAGTATTATTCGTGCAAAAATGGCGATTGAACGCAGTGATGTGTGCGTTATTATGATTGATGCGACGGAGGGCGTTACAGAACAGGATACCAAGGTTGCAGGTCTTGCGCATGAGGCAGGCAGAGCGTGTATAATTGCCGTAAACAAGTGGGACGCTGTCGAAAAAAACGATAAGACAATGCAGGAGTTCCGCAAAAAGCTTGACGCAGATTTTGCGTTTATGTCATATGCGCCGAAGATATTTATTTCCGCAAAAACAGGTATGCGTATCGACAGGCTGTTTGAATATATCATAAGCTGTAATGACAGCGCAAACCGCAGAATCAGAACAGGTATGCTCAACGAACTTCTTGCACAGGCTACAACAAGAGTTCAACCGCCGTCGGACAAGGGTAAGCGACTTAAAATTTTCTATATGACTCAGGCTTCCGTAAAACCGCCGACATTCGTTTTCTTCTGCAACAATGCACAGCTTTTCCACTTCTCATATCAGCGTTATCTTGAAAACAGAATCCGTGAGGCTTTTGCTCTTGAGGGTACGCCGATCAAAATTGTGGTAAGAGAGAGAGGAGAAAAGTAATGGAGCATATTTCGGCAATTTTAGCAAACTGCTGGTGGATGATTCTGCTTTCGGCATTGATTGCGTATCTTCTCGGCAGTATCAACACGGCTGTTCTTGTCACAGGCATTGTGACAAAGGGCAAAAAGGATATCCGTCAAATGGGCAGCGGCAATGCAGGCTTTACAAATGTACTGCGCAGCGTCGGTAAGGTTCCGGCAATCATCACCATTGTGTGTGACGCACTGAAGTGTATTATCGCCGTGCTTATCGGAGGTTTCATCTTCTCGTTTGCATCGGTTGCATTTCAGGGTGAAAGCCCTATTTTTATAAACGAGCTTATCAACTGCGGAAAATATGTTGCAGGTATTTTCTGTATTCTCGGACATTCATACCCCGTGTATTTTCACTTTAAGGGCGGTAAGGGTGTTGTAACCGCCGCCGCTCTTATGCTGACAGAGGATTGGCGTGTATTCATCGCGATTATTGTAACTTTTCTTATTATCTTCCTCTGCTCAAAAATCATTTCACTTGCAAGTGTTCTCTGTGCGATTCTCTATGCGCCTTACACCTTTGCAATGACATTTATTTTTGACTTCATAATTTACAAGGATTATTCTCTTACATATGTAATCTTCTCAACTGCGGCGGCTCTTTTAATCGGCGTTTTCGTTCTTGTAAAGCACAAAGAAAACATCAAAAGACTTCTTAAAGGTGAAGAAAAGAAAATTACAGCCAAAAAATGACGGCAGTATTGACCGCTGAATGATTTGGTTGTAAAATATCCTTGGAAAGAAATTTAATGATATTTCCTGTACGGAAAATAAATTATATTGAGAGGTTGAATTAAAATGTCAGATTGTATTTTCTGCAAAATCGTTGACGGCTCAATTCCGTCAAAAAAAGTTTATGAAGACGAAAAAATTCTCGCTTTCTATGATCTTGAACCACAGGCTCCCGTTCATGTGCTTGTAATTCCAAAGGAACACATCTGCTGTGCAGACGCAGTTAATGAAGAAAATGTCGGCAATATTGCTCACATTTTCACTAAAATTCCCGAAATTACAAAATCACTCGGACTTACAAACGGCTACCGTATTGTAAATAACTGCGGCGAGGACGGCTGTCAGAGCGTAAAGCATATGCATTTCCACATCCTCGGCGGCAAAAAGCTCAACGGCACAATGGCATAAGAAGGGACTGCAATAATGGATACATATAAGATTAATATTGAAGGACTTGACAGAGAACTCAGAAAATTCCCTGTAAACGATAAGCTTGATATTGCCGCATTTATTATGTTTGGTGACATTGAGATGACAGAGGTTGCCGCAAGAGAACTCCTCAAGCGTGTTCCCGAACACGATGTTGTTGTGACTGCCGAAGCAAAGGGTATTCCGCTTTGCTATGAAATGGCTCGTCAGGGCTGCAGAAACTATGTTGTAGCAAGAAAAAGCGTTAAGGTTTATATGGGCAATCCTATCGGAGTGACCGTTAATTCAATCACAACAAAAAATGAACAGAAACTCTACCTCGGCGAAGATGATGTAAATCTTCTCAACGGCAAGAGAGTTCTTCTTGTTGATGATGTAATTTCAACAGGCGAAAGTCTTCACGCTCTTGAAACGCTCGTTGAAAAAACAGGCGCAAATATCGTTGGCAGGGCATCAGTCCTTGCCGAAGGTGACGCTAAGGACAGAGATGACATTATATTCCTCAGCGAACTTCCGCTTTTCTTTAAGTAATACTGAGTAATTATAAAATCAAATTTAAACAGCTGTTGAAGTGTGCAGATTATACCGTCCGCATATTTTGACGGCTGTTTTCTTTTTTTATACCATAGATATAAAGTGTAAAAATTAAAGTGTAGAAATTGTTCAACTTATAAATGATTGAATAGAAACAGTGTGAATAGGTAATTTAATGAGAAAGATAGCAGCAAAATTAACAAAAATAAAAATATTTTTAAAAAATAATATTTATATTGACAAATGAAATTCTATATGATATTATAAAAATACCAAAAATGATATACTTGAGGTGATAAAAATGGACTAATTGTTTTTTGTAGATAAAAATAACCAAATAAATAATAAAAGGAGATGCCATTATGAAAAAAATTAAAGCGATTATTATATGTTTGTTATCATTGTTGCTTATTACTGTATGTATTCCAATATGTAATGCAGTGGATTTATATGTCGATATAACTTCGGTTATTCCAAATGATGCACTTGAATATGCAAAAACCAGACTTAATGCTTTGTGTTCTACAGCTGTAAACGATCAAGAAAACTTTGATATTGATGTACCAAGAGATTCTAATTTTGAGATTGGTACTCCATATGTTATTTATTCAGTAGAAAATAACGGTAATCAGGATGAAATATATTATATGCCTGTGATACAAGATGATGCTGTTTGTATGATCCTTAATGTTATGCCTTGCAATGATAGTTACACTGTTTCACTAGAAAAAGGTATGTCTGAACAATTAAATTCTATAGGTTACAAGAACGATGATACATATATATTCTATTTTAAGAATGACAGTTTATATGCTGAAAATGAAAATTCTGTCCATTTAATTGATTCATCTATACCATACTTTGAATCATCAGAAAACGGCCAAACAAACTCAATGGAATTTGAGAGGTTGTCTTATAGTCAAAAGATTACTAAGATAAAAAATTCATATTCTAAAAACAATAAACCAAATTTAATAAATTATGATTCAGATGTTAAAAATTTGGGAAGAGGATTTTCAAGTAATAAGGGTGGAATTGTTACTCTTAATACGAAAGGATGTACTGTTCCACAAGGTAATTATGGTTTGTGTTGGGCTGCTTCTGTTGCTACAACAGTCAGATATTTAAATTATAGTAAATATTCATCATTGACGGCAAAACAAGTTGCAAATAAAATGGGAATAGGATATAATGATGGTGCAACAGATCTTGAAATAAAAGAGGCGTTGAAGAAGTATGGTCAAACATACAAATGTAAAACCGGACAATTAACCTTTTTGGAACTCCAGAATAATATTGTAAAGGAATACCCTTTAATAATGACTTGCATAAGCGGTACGGACGGACATGCTGTTACCTGTGTTGGGTATACTACCTATGGAGGAATAAAACAGGTTACATTTTGGAATTCAGGAAATAAACAGATGACAACAGTAGAATATCAAACCGGTGGTACGAAATTTGCATATGCAGGAAAAAGTTTTGTATGGAAAAATTCCGTTTATCACACATAATCCTTATGTGTACATGGGATGGAGGTTGAATTATGAAAAAAGTATATTTATGCCTTGCTTTTGTGTTGGCAGCGGTATGTATTCTATGTTCCTGCTCTGATTTACCTGCACCAAGTACCTCTGAAACCGTGAATCCTTCCGTAGATGTTACTTTGAAAAAGTGGGAAGATTGCGGAGCGAGTATTGATAAAGCGGAAGAAATTTCCGGAATTAAGTTTGGCGAAAGTTTGAAAAATATTGTAAGTGTAAGAGCTATTCCATACACGGCGATAGAAGTGGTTTGTTCGTTAGATAAATCTGCCTCTGACAATACTGTGACCTTGCGCAAGGCTGTCAGCTATGCTGTAAAAAACAGTGAAAATCTCAGCGGAGTCAATACAAACGGACTTTCTCCCACAATGGCGACTTTTGAAATTAAGGGTGCGAATTTTGTAAATGAAAAAGGTAAAACTGTAGTAGGAGAATATAATGATAATAATTATAAATATTCTTTTTATTGCAAAAAAGGATTGAATGGTAACCAAGTGTATAATTATATTAAAAAAATGATTACTGAATAAGGATTGATTTTTATGAAACGGCTGTTTGGACTTATAGGATTTACTTTCCTGTTTGTCCTTTCAGCCGTTTTTTATTCGGATTTTAATGAAATTGTCTTTGCAATAATCGGCTCGTTAGGAGTGTTATCCGTTGCTGTCGGTATATTTTTAATTGCTTCAAAGAAAAATAAATCATTCGGCAAGTCGCTGTGCGTATTTGCTTTTGCCGTAATATATTCTGCGGGCAATATGATCGGCTATTCCGAATATATTAACAACACGATTATAAATAAATATTCCGATAAAGAAATTACAGCAAGCGGATATATTTGTGATGAAATCATCACCACCGATTCATCATGCAGTTTCGTAATCAAAACCGACAAAATCAACGGTCAGCCGTCAGATGCGAAAATTCAAATTATTTCATATACAAATGTTGATGCAGAGCCCTTTGAAAAGGTCAACTTCACGGCTCATACATACAAGAATAATGTAAACTCTCAGATCAGTCACGGAATTTTTCTGAAAGCATATTCCTATAACGGCTTCAAAATTGATGCGACAGGGGAGAAAGTGTTTGATTTATATTCATTTGCCGTTGAGGTTAGAATGACAATGAAAAATTCCCTTGATATGCTGTTGCCGGAGGATTATTCAACGCTCTGCCGTGCCGTTCTTTTGGGTGAGAAAACAGCTCTTGATTCAAGCGTTAAAGATGATTTTTCATTGACAGGCACTTCGTTTTTAATAGTGGTTTCGGGAATGCATCTTGTTATAATCACTTCGTTTGTATTGTTCTTGGTAAGAAAATTAACAAAAAACAGATTTTTGATAACAGCTTTTACCACATTTACGGTTATTGTTTTTATGGCTGTAACGGGCTTTGCACATTCGGTTGTCCGTGCAGGAATTATGATGATAATTGTGTCGTTTGCATCGTCAAATCTCAGAATAGCCGACTCGCTGAATAACCTTGGTTTTGCCGCAATTGTCCTGACAGCTTTCAACCCATATGCGGTATCAGACATCGGAATGCTGCTTTCATTTTCGGCAACGACGGGTATAATTCTGTGGTCAAGACCGATTGAACGCACTGTGCTGAGATTCTTTCACTACCAAAACAAGCGTAAGGACGGTTTTGTCGGAACGGTTGTCTATTATATCAAAAGGCTGTTTAAAATCTGCGTAAATATGCTGTCGGTTTCAGTATCTGCATTTCTGTGGATTTTGCCGATAACCGCTGTTGCATTCAACAGAATTTCTCCGACAGTCATACTTGTTTCTCTGTTATGTGAACCGTTTGTTTCGGCACTTTTGGTGTGTTCTCTGTTGTGTTCGGTACTTTTTATTTGCCCGTTCATATCATTTCTTGCATACCCGTTTGGACTCGTTTCGGGATTATGTTCAAAGGCAATTTTGTGGTTGGTTTCAACTTTTTCACAACTCCCATTCAGCACAATTAAAACCCATTCGCTCTATTGGTTTGTGTGGATAGGTGTCAGCGTATTTCTCGCAATCGGCGGATTGTTTGTAATAAATCGAAAATTCTATGTCAGAATTTCTGTTCCGATATCAATTTCAGTCCTCGTAATCGGAGCGTCGCTCAATGTGCTTTTAACAGCCGATAACGGTGAAATGAAAATCTATAATGTCGGCAACGGTGTTTTTGCAACAGTCAACTGCCCCGACAGCTGTTCCGTGATTTCTTGCGGAGGCAACAGAGCAAGCGCAGATGATGTGACAGCCGATATCAGCGAAAGATACTCAGATATTGAATATATGATAATTCCGAATCAGAATAATAAATACTCTTCTCTTGAACGCTTTGCGGTCACAAAATTTGACTTAAATAATATTTTGGTATATGATAATGACATTGAAAAGCAAAATCTTTTGAACGCTTTTGACGGTAACAGCCGACAGACTTTCGGCGGAAGCAATCATTTTACGCTGAATCTTTCCGATACGGTGACGGATGAGGTAATCTGCGTTGACAACACAATGTTTCAGTTCATAAAAGGGAAAAATATGACTGTATTGTTTGTGCCGACAGATGCAGACCTTTCAAATCTGCCCGAAAAGTATCGCAATCCCGATTGTTTGCTGATTGATTCCGTCCCCGAAAATTTAGATTTGATATCATGCAATACCGTGATATTTTCGGGATCGGAAAAGCAGTTTAAGAAAAATTATGATTCTATTAAAGAAATCAGTCCAACCGTTATTTCAACATCTGAAAGGAACATAACGGTCAATCTGAACGGAGGATAAAATGCCGCGCATCACCGAAGCAGACCTGAAAAAACAAATTAAAAACAAAAGCTTTTCGCCTGTGTACCTAATCTACGGTTCGGAGCAGATGTTTGTCAAAAGTTACACAAAAAAGCTTTGTGAGGCTGTTGCAGGCAAAAACCCGTCCGATTTCAATTATCATACATTCAGCGGTGACATTGATTTTCAGGAACTTGCCGCATCCCTGCAAATAATGCCGTTTATGGCAGAACGCAACTGTGTTGTTGTGACCGACATTTACTTTGATAATATGGTGAAGGATCGGCTTGATACTCTTAAAGAGCTAACAAGCAGAGCATGGGACGGCACGGTTCTCATAATTTCAATGCCGACTTATGTTCCGTCAAAGAATAAAACTTCTTTTACCGCTCTTATAAAGCGTGTTGAAAAAATCGGCAGCGTCTGCTGTTTTGAAAAAATCAATTCACAAATTATCGAAAAGTATGTTGCAAAGTGGGCAAACGAAAACGGCAAGCTGATTTCACACCTCAATGCGTCAAAGATTATTTCAAATGTCGGTGATGATCTCAATCTTCTGAAAAACGAGGTCAACAAAATTGCCGCATATGCAAAGGGTGAGGAAATTACCGACCGTGATATCGACCTTTTGTCAACCGTAAACCTTGAAGCAAGAACATATGATATGGCTGACGATGTTATTAACGGCAGAGGTGACAGAGCGTTCAGAAAGCTCGACACACTTTTCTGTCAGCGGGAAGAACCGATTAACATTCTCTATGCACTTTCATCCGCCTATGTCGATGCATATCGTATGCGTGTTGCAGATGAATGTTCAGTCAGTAAAGAAACCGTGGCAAAAGATTTTGCCTACAAAAACCGTGCGTTTGTGTTAAACAGGGCGAGAACCTCCGTTTCAAGGACTTCAACCGAGGCGCTTCGGAAAAGCCTTGATGTGCTTGTTGAAACAGACGAAAAGCTGAAATCAGTTTCCGTTAATCAAAGATTTTTAATTGAACAGCTTATTTCCCGTTTGCTTTTGATTGCAAAGGAGGGCAGAATCTAATGCTCAAAATCCGTGAGGCTGTCATAGTTGAGGGCAGATATGACAAGATAAAGCTTTCATCAATTGTAGATGCTCCGATAATCGAAACCAACGGTTTCCGTGTTTTTTCCGACAAAGAAAAGCAGTCGCTTATCCGCAAAATTGCCGAAACAAGGGGAATACTTATAATGACCGACAGCGACGGTGCAGGTTTTGTAATAAGGAATTTCCTTAAAGGCTCGGTCGATAATTCAAAAATTAAAAATTGCTATATTCCTCAAATCAAAGGCAAGGAAAAACGCAAGGCAAAAGGCGGTAAAGAGGGGCTTTTGGGCGTTGAAGGCGTCAGCGATGAGGTTATAATAAATGCAATCCGTAAAAGCGGTGCCGAGATAATCGGCGAAGAAAATAATATTCCCGAAAGGAAAATTACTAAAGCCGATCTATTTGTCCTCGGACTTACGGGAACTGAAAATTCAGAAATAAACCGCAAGAAGATTCTTAAAAAACTCGGTCTGCCGTCATATCTTTCAACAAACGCATTTTTGACCGCAATCAACTGCCTTTATTCTCTTGAAGAACTAAAAGAAATGCTCTGACAAAATAAAAAATTCATAGGTTAAATAAATCACCTGTTTCGGCAAAAACTAAAACAGGTGATTTCTTATGAAAAAAAGTTTACGGTTGCGTAACGATTGCATTCTCTTTTCAATAGGCGGAGCAGGCTACGCTCTGCTTGAAATTTTGTGGCGGAGAAAAACTCATTGGTCAATGGCGGTCACGGGCGGAACTGCGTTTGTGTCGCTTTTCAGATTTTACAAGCGCTTTTCAAAAATGAATATGCTGCAAAAATGCATATCGGGAAGTGCGATAATTACCGCACTTGAATACTGCTGCGGCTGTGTTGTCAATTTGAAATTCAGGCTTAATGTCTGGGATTATTCAAACTGCCGACTTAATTTAAAAGGGCAGATTTGCCCGTTTTATAGCACCTTGTGGGCATTCCTTTGTATCCCCGTCAGCGCATTATGCACTTCTCTCTGCAAAAAAATACAGTAAAAAAACAGGAGCGGTAAGTAAAAATACTGCTCCTGTTATGTTTTATTTATTCAGACTTTTTGTTCTCGCTTTTTTCATCGGATTCGTTTTCTTCGGAAGTATCGTTTTTCTTGACAACAACCCGTAAAATACGCTGATCCTTAACCTCCATAACGGTAAACTTAAAGCCGTCGGCCTCAATGTTGTCACGCTTGTGGGGGATTGTTCCTGCATGTTCAAGAATATAACCGCCGACCGTCACGCTGTCACATTCAAGACTGTCCTCGTCCATATCAAACAGACCGAGCATATCTTCAAGCTCCATATCACCGTTTACAAGGAACTCGCCCTTGCCGATTTTGTAGTAGTTATGCTCAATTTCTTCGTCCTCGTCCCATATTTCGCCGACAATTTCCTCGAGCAAATCCTCCATTGTAACAATACCGAGTGTTCCGCCGTATTCATCCGTAACGACCGCAAGATGAATTTTTGTGCGTTTGAATGCATTAAGGATTTTTGAAAGCTGTTGTGTTTTGAACACAAAGTAGGGTGGCTGCATAAGCTCCTTAACATCGGGCGCTTTACCGTCTGCAAGTCGTTCAAGATAATCTCTTGTATGGAGAATGCCGACAACATGGTCAACCGTGCCTTCGTACACGGGAATTCTTGAATAGCGGTTTTCAATGATGATATTCTTGATTTTTTCAGGCGAGTCATCAACGCTGATAAATGTGATGTCAACCCTCGGAGTGAGAATTTCCTCGGCAGTAGTTTCGTCAAAGTCAAGTGCGGAGCGAACCATCTCGCTTTCGCTCTCTTCAAGAACGCCTTCTTCCTCAATGCTCTCAACAATGTATTTAAGCTCATTTTCAGTAACTGACGGAGCGTCACCGCTGCTGCCTGCAATCTTTAAGGCAATCATTTTGAATCGTGTGAAAATCCACACAAGCGGTGTAAGAAGTGTCATAAGTCCTCTGAGCAATCCGGCTGTTTTGAGTGAAAAGGCATCGCAATGTTCCTTTGCAAGACATTTCGGCACAATCTCACCGAATGTCAGAACAAGAAAAGTTGTTGCACCCGTTGCAATTGCCGAGCCTGCGTCACCGAAAAGATTCATACACAGCACAGTCGCAATTGAAGAACAGCTCAGGTTTACAACATTGTTGCAGATGAGAATTGTTGTAAGGGCATTGTCGAAATGCTCTATTATGTAGAGCGCTGCTGCCGCTTTTTTGTTGCCGTCATCCTTGTAACGCTGAACACGCACCTTGTTTACAAACGAAAATGCAGTTTCAATCGCCGAAAAGAACGCCGAAAGCAAAATAAGAACTAAAATGACAACACCCATAGTTATGTCAGATGTCAACTGAATATCACTCCATAACAACTTCCGACAGGTTCTGTCGGAATAATATTTCTTTAATACTACTATAATTCTTTTAAATAATTATTACTTATTAGAAATAAAGAAATAAAATTATTGAAATAATTTTGCTGTAATGGTATAATAAGCACTAAAGGCTTTTTACAATTGAACAGTGTGGCTTGTGCGTCTTATTTTTTGGTATGCATACATTTTGCGTGCAATTTCGGTGAAACTATTCTCGGAGGTGCATACAATGCCACAAAAATCAAAATCTTCAAAAGTCTCATCAAAAAAAGGGAACTATGTTAAAAATCCTGCACCGGATGACGATCCGCAAAAGCTTGCAAACGACAGCCCCATAAGTGAAGAACAAACAGACCGAATCGGCGAAACAGGTTCTGTTCTCACAACTCATAAGGACTGTGTGCTGCATTGCCTGACGATTATCGGTCAGATTGAAGGTCATTACATTCTTTCGCAACAAAACAAAACCACAAAATACGAGCATGTCATCCCTCTGCTTGTTTCGGTTGAGGAGGACGAAAGAATTGACGGACTGCTTGTGCTGATTAACACAGTCGGCGGAGATGTTGAGGCAGGTCTTGCAATTGCCGAGGTGATTTCGGGAATGAAAAAGCCGACCGTTTCCATCGTACTCGGCGGAGGTCATTCAATAGGAATTCCGCTTGCTGTTGCGGCAAAGAAAAGCTTTATCGCAAAGAGTGCGTCAATGACGGTTCATCCCGTTAGAACAACAGGCCTCACACTCGGAGTTCCGCAGACATTTGAATATTTTCAGCGTATGCAGGACAGAATCACAACCTTTGTTGCCGAAAATTCTAATATTACAAAAGACCGTTATAATCAGCTTGTGCTTAACACGGGTGAGCTTGTAATGGATATCGGAACTATTCTTGAGGGAGAAGAGGCTGTTGAAGAAGGCTTGATTGACGAGGTCGGAACAGTTTCCAATGCTATTGACGCTCTTTATGATTTGATTAAAGAAAACAAAGGGAGCAAGCCAAAGTCTGCAAAATCACGCTCAAAAAAGCAGGAAAAATAATTTCGGGCGTTTTGCCCGAATACATATATATTGTGACGCTTATGATTTGTATGAAATCTTAATTATGCCAACCCATACGGCTTTTCAGCGTACAAATAACAAAGAAGATTCGTAAAACTTATTTTTTGGAGGGAATACATAACCATGTCAATTTTAGATGCTATTATTCAGGGGGTTGTTCAGGGACTTACCGAATTTTTGCCCGTATCAAGCAGCGGCCACCTCGCAATCACACAGCACATTCTCGGTGCAGGCACAGGCGAAAGCAATCTTTTCTTTAATGTAATGCTCCATGTCGGTACACTTGTTGCCGTTGTTGCATTCTACCACAAACTTGTGTGGGATCTTATCAAAGAATTTTTCCTTATGCTCAAGGATATTTTCACAGGCAAGTTCAAATGGAGCAAAATGAATTATAACCGTAATCTCGTTGTAATGCTCATCATCGGTCTTATACCGCTGTTCTTGCTTTTTCTGCCAATTCCCGGAACAGATATGAAACTCAAGGACCTTGCAGACCGGCTTTCCGCAAGTCCTGTTCTCATAGTAACTGCCTGTTCGCTCATTCTCACAAGCGTACTTTTAACAATCGGTATTATCTGTAACCGCAAGAGTGTTGCCTCAACTCACAAACATCTTGCAACAAAGAGCAATGCCAAGGCAACAAGAGATAATTTTAATGTTGTTGACGCAATCCTTGTCGGTGTAACACAGGTTTGTGCCGCACTCCTTCCCGGACTTTCCCGTTCAGGCTCAACACTTTCGGTCGGTGAGATGAGAGGAATCTCAAAGCAGAAGGCACTTGACTACACATTCGTACTCGGTATCCCGTCAATCCTTGCGGCGGCACTTCTTGAGGGTGTGGATGCAATCAAGTCACCCGAAGGTTTAAGCAATATTGAATTTATTCCGCTGATTATCGGAATGGCGGTTTCCGCAGTTGTAGGCTATCTTGCAATCGTAATTTTTAAGTGGTTCCTGAAATCCGACAAAATGGAAATTTTCGTAATCTACACAGCGGTTGTCGGTGTTGCATTTATTGTAATTTCAATCATCGAAATGAACACGGGCGTAAACCTTTTCACAGGTGCGCCAATTGCATAAATTTTAAATGGAGTGATTTTATTGGCAGCTAACAAAAAAACAGCTGACAAAACTAAAAATACTGCGTCGGGAAGGAAAAAGACTTCTTCAAAAACCTCATCAAAAGGTGCAAAAACTGCAAGCAGAACCAAAGCATCCGCTGTTCCGAAAAGGAGCAGCGGACTTTCGCCGCGTGTAAGGGCAATCCTCTATGCCGCCGTTGCGGCTGTTTTTGTCTGCATAATTTTCATAAAAGGTTCAAATGTCTGGACAATGATACGCAGTTTCTTTTTCGGAGTTCTCGGATTCGGGATTTTTCTTGTTCCCGTAACGCTTTTTTATTTGTGTGTCATGACCGAAAAGGAGAAACAGGTTGCACGCTATAAGCTGAAGCTTTTCCTTTGTGTCGTCATAATTCTGTTTATCGGGGCGTTGATTTACGCAGGCAGCGGTGCAAAATATTCTGATATGAACTTTTTTGCGTGTCTTGGCAATCTGTTCAAGGATGCCTCCGACACCTCAAGGTATATGACTTTCGATTGCGGAATAATCGGCGGACTGCTCGGCTATCCGCTTGTTGTCCTGTTCGGCAGTACAGCCGCACTTTTTACAAGCTTTGTTGTAACAGCCGCACTTATCCTTATTGTTGCGAACATTTCTATTAAAGATATGACAGCGGCGGCGTCAAGGACAGCCGTACATATCCGTGAAGCAGGTGAGGAAAGGGCAAGAGTCCGCAGAGAACGCAGAGAAGAAAACCGTGAGAGAAAGCTTGCCGAAAGAGGCGATATCGACATTGCGCTTGAAGGCGAAAGCAGAAAGTCCTCGGGAAGTTTTATTGATATTCCACTTGATGACAAAAAGACAAAGGTCAAGAAAGCAAAGTCGGCAGTAAACGGAATTGACACGGATATTGCCGATTCAAAGGAAGAAAATGCCGCAGACAAGGATCTGTCGCAGGATCTCATCAACATAATTAATCGTGCAAGCAAGCCTATGGGCAAAAGTGCCGACAACACGGTTTCTGCAATTGCAGAGGATATCTCAAACGAAAAGTCAGCTTCTAAGGCTGAACAGACAGAGGTCAAGCCTGATGCCGAAACTGAGAACATCGTCAAAAAAGCACTTCTCAAAAGCAAAAAAGACAACAGCGAGGAGGCTGGCGACGAAATTGCGGAACAGCTTGACAGAGCTGTTCGTTCCGATAATTCTCAAAAGGAAGAAAAAAAGTATCAGTTCCCACCAATTCAGTTGCTCAAACCAAAGCTAAATTCCGATGACAGCGATGCAATGGAAGAAATGCAGAATAATGCCAAAAAGCTTATTGATACCCTCACAAGCTTTGGTGTAAAGGCAAGCATTGTAAACATCTGCCGAGGTCCGTCCGTAACACGCTATGAGTTACAGCCTGCCCCCGGTGTTAAAATCAGCAAAATTACAAATCTCTCCGATGATATCGCACTCAGCCTTGCCGCAAACGGTGTTCGTATTGAAGCGCCTATTCCGGGTAAGGCGGCAGTCGGAATTGAAGTTCCGAACAAGGTTGTAAGCATGGTAACAATGCGTGAATTGATTGATTCGGACAAGTTCAGAAACAGCAAGAGTAAGCTCACAACCGTTCTCGGCAAAGATATTTCGGGTGAAATTGTTGTTACCGACCTTGCAAAAATGCCGCACTTGCTCATTGCAGGTACAACCGGTTCGGGTAAATCCGTGTGCGTAAACTCAATTCTTATGAGTATTCTCTACAAGGCAACTCCCGATGAAGTAAAGCTGTTACTTATTGACCCGAAAATGGTTGAATTTTCAAAATACAAGGGTATTCCGCATTTGCTCATTCCCGTAGTATCCGACGCCAAAAAGGCGGCGGGTGCGCTTGCGTGGGCGGTAAACGAAATGCTCCAGAGATATAAAATTTTCTCCGAATACGATTGTAAGGATATTGATTCATATAATTCTCTTATCGAAAAAAATATGAATTATATGGAGAAAAATCCACCTATTGTTAATGAAGAGGGAGAAGAGGTTCAGCCTGTTCTTGAAGTGAACGGACTTCCCGTTGCCAAAGAAAAAATGAGCCGTGTTGTAATTGCAATTGACGAGCTTGCCGATTTGATGATGGCGGCTCCGAGCGAAGTTGAGGACTCAATCTGCCGACTTGCTCAGATGGCTCGTGCCGCAGGTATGCACCTTATCCTTGCAACCCAAAGACCTACCGTTAATGTAATCACAGGTCTTATCAAGGCGAATGTACCGAGCCGTATTTCACTCAAGGTAAGTTCAAACACAGACTCCCGTACAATTCTTGATACAGGCGGCGGTGAAAAGCTTATCGGTCGAGGCGATATGCTGTTTTCGCCTGTAGGCGCTCCAAAGCCTATTCGTGTTCAGGGCTGCTATGCTTCCGATGAAGAAATCGAGGGTGTAACCCACTACATAAAGAAAGCATATTCGGCTCAGTATAATTCTGAAATCGAAGAAAAAATTAAAAGAATTGCTGCAGAAGAAATTGCTCAGGGCAAAAAATCGGGTGATTCAGATTCATCATCTGACGAAGGTCTTGATATTGACAGCAAAATGGAAGAGGCAATCAAGTGCGTAATTGAAGCAGGACAGGCATCAACCTCACTTTTGCAGAGAAGACTCAAGGTCGGCTACGCAAGAGCAGGCAGAATGATTGACGATATGGAACAAATGGGGGTTGTAGGCCCTCATCAGGGTTCAAAACCGAGAGATGTTCTCATGACCTACAACGAATGGCTCGAACGCAGAAATGCACTTGAAAACAGAGCCGATTAAAAATAAAGGAGGGTTCAATATGGCTTTTTTACCGATGAACGCAAAAGAAATGCGTGATCGAGGCTGGAACGAAGTCGATTTTATATATGTTTGCGGTGACAGCTATGTTGACCATCCGTCATTCGGTGCGGCAATAATCACGAGAGTTCTTGAGGATTGCGGTTACAAAACAGCATTCCTTGCACAACCTAATTGGAAAAACGATGATGATTTTACACAGTTCGGAAAACCAAGGCTCGGTTTTATGGTGTCGGCAGGCAACATTGACAGTATGGTTGCCCACTACACGGTTGCAAAGCGTAAAAGACATGATGATGCCTATACGGCAGGCGGTAAAAACGGCAGGCGTCCCGACAGAGCAGTCACCGTTTACTGCAACATAATCAGAAAGCTATATCCCGATTCTCCCATTATAATCGGAGGTCTTGAGGCATCACTCAGAAGATTTGCTCATTATGATTATTGGAAAAACGAGGTAATGCCCTCAATTATTTTCGACAGCAAGGCAGATTTGCTTGTGTACGGAATGGGCGAGCTGCAGACAATTGAAATTGCAAAAAGACTTTCCGAGGGCTATCCTGTTGAATCGCTTTACGACATCAGAGGTGTTTGCTATAAAATTCGTACAGACGATTATGTGCCAAAGTCGGTTGTCGAACTTCCAAGCTACGAGCGTGTAAAAGAGGACAAGCGTGACTATGCAATTGCATCACGCAGAGAGCTTGAGGAGGCTGATGCAGTAAGGGGCAAAACCCTCATTCAAAGGCACGGAAAGTATATTCTTGTGCAGAATCCTCCGATGCAGCCCCTTGACACCAAACAGCTTGATTATGTCTATTCTCTGCCGTATGAGCGTTGGTATCCAAAGTGCTACGAAAGTCTCGGCGGCGTGCCCGGTATTAACGAGGTACTGTTTTCAATCACACACAACCGTGGTTGTTTCGGTGCTTGTAATTTCTGCTCACTTGCTTTTCATCAGGGCAGAGCGGTGACCGTCAGAAGTGAAAAGAGTATTATTGAGGAGGCTGAAAGTTTTCTTGATAATCCACGATTCAAGGGCTACATAAGCGATGTCGGAGGGCCTACCGCAAACTTTAGACTTCCGTCATGTGAAAAGCAGAAAAAGCTTGGACTTTGTAAAAACAGAAGATGTCTTGCACCGACACCTTGCCCTAATATGCAGGTGTCGCACACGGAATATCTTGATATTCTCCGCAAACTGAGAAATATAAAAGGCATTAAAAAGGTGTTTATCCGCAGCGGAATCCGTTTTGATTACCTTATTGAAGATGAAAATGACGAGTTTTTCCGTGAACTTGTAAAGTACCACATCAGCGGTCAGCTGAGAGTTGCCCCCGAGCATTGTTCAGCGGCGGTTCTCGACAAAATGGGCAAGCCGCATATTGAAAGCTACAAGCGTTTTTGTAAGATGTTCTACGATTTTACGGGCAAGGAAAATAAAGACCAGTATGTAGTGCCGTATCTGATGAGCTCACACCCAGGTTCAACACTTTCGGATGCCGTAGAACTTGCGCTTTTCTGCAAGCGTGAAAACATTCACCCAAAACAGGTTCAGGACTTCTATCCGACTCCGGGTACAATTTCAACGAGTATGTTCTATACGGAGCTTGATCCGTACACTCTCAAAGAGGTTTATGTTCCGAAGTCTGAAAATGAAAAGGCAATGCAAAGGGCGTTGCTGCAGTATTTCATTCCCGAAAACAAACCGCTTGTAATCAAAGCACTCATCAAAGCCGGCAGACGGGATTTAATCGGTAACGATAAAAAATGTCTTGTAACTCCGATGGCAGGACAAACGCAGGGCGGTTACTCAAAGCAGAACAACAACCGCAATTCGCAGAATCAGAAGGGAAGAGGCAAAAACGGCAAAGATAAGTTCGCAAAGTACAGACGAAAAAACAAAAAGAAATAAAATCTTTTTCATACTGAAAATATCGGTATGCGTACTTTTCATTGCCTGTGTACTGCTTGTTTCATTCGGAAAACCTCTCGGAATTCCCGATTGGAACGATGTCTATACATTTTTTGGGATTTCAGCCGATATGGAGTCCGATTTTTCTGTTTCGTTTATCAATGTCGGTTCGGCTGATTGTTCGCTGATTAAATGCGGAGATAAAAGTGTGCTGATTGACGGAGGAACAAATCTTGTGACTGATAAAATTACTGCCTATCTCAAACGCAGTTCGGTAACTCATCTTGATGCCGTAATAGTGTCACACCCCGACAGCGACCACATCGGTTCGTTGCCCGATATCATAGATGAATTCGGTACAGATGTTGTTTATTTCGGAAAATATTCCGACAGCCACAAAACACCCGAATACGAAAAGCTTGTTAATTCTATAAAAGAAAATAATATAAAAACCATAATTCCCGTTTCAGACAAACCCGTTGAAATCGGAAATATGACCTTTAAATTTTATCAACCCGAAAAGGACTTCGGCAACACAAACGATAATTCGCTTGTAACAATGCTTGAATATGACGAAAAGCGATTTCTTTTTACAGGCGACATCTCGTCAAAAAGGGAAGAATCAATGGTTAATTCCAACAAAGAATTAAAATGCGATGTTCTCAAGGTTGCACACCACGGCAGTAAGTATTCTTCAAGTGAAGATTTTCTTGCAAAGGCAAGCCCCGAAACTGCTGTAATAAGCGTTTCGGCTGACGATACGGCACTTCCCGATTACTATATAACAGCCTTGCTTAACAGCGTGTGCAAAAATGTTTATCGGACAGACAGCGATAAAACCGTTATGATAACAGTCGAAAACGGTGAGATTTGCACCAAAACTCATGCCTGAAAGGTTGACTATAAATTAAATAATGTTATAATATTATTGTTTAACTGACAAAAATCGAAAGGAATTTTTAAATATGGGAGTATATGAAGAACTCGTAGCCAGAGGACTTATCGCTCAGGTTACGGACGAAGAAGAAATCAGAGAGCTTGTAAACAGCGGTAAAGCCACATTCTATATCGGCTTTGACCCGACAGCCGACAGCCTCCATGTAGGTCACTTTATGGCTCTTTGCCTTATGAAAAGACTTCAGATGGCAGGCAACAAGCCAATTGCACTTGTAGGCGGCGGCACAGGTATGATCGGTGATCCGTCAGGCAGAACAGATATGCGTCAGATGATGACAAAGGAAACAATTCAGCACAATGTTGATTGCTTCAAAAAGCAGATGAGCCGTTTTATCGACTTTTCTGAGGGCAAGGCTCTTCTTGTAAATAACGCAGACTGGCTTCTTGACCTTAACTATGTTGAACTTCTCCGTGATGTAGGCGCTTGTTTCAGCGTTAATAATATGCTTCGTGCAGAATGCTACAAGCAGAGAATGGAAAAGGGACTCAGCTTCCTTGAATTTAACTATATGATTATGCAGTCATACGACTTCTATGCCCTCTATCAGAAGTACGGCTGTAATATGCAGTTCGGCGGCGATGACCAGTGGAGCAATATGCTCGGCGGTACAGAGCTTATCAGAAGAAAGCTCGGCAAGAACGCATATGCAATGACAATCAACCTTCTCCTCAACTCAGAGGGTAAGAAGATGGGTAAAACCCAGTCGGGTGCAGTATGGCTTTCAGCCGAAAAGACAAGCCCCTACGATTTCTACCAGTATTGGAGAAATGTTGGTGACGGCGATGTAATCAAGTGCCTTAAAATGCTCACATTCCTTCCGCTTGAAGAAATTGATGAGCTTGCAAAGCTTGAGGGCAGTGAAATCAACAAGGCAAAAGAAATTCTTGCTCATGAGCTTACAGAGCTTGTTCATGGTAAAGAGGAGGCTGACAAGGCTCAGGAGGCCGCAAGAGCAATCTTCAGCAACAAGACAAATACTGACAATATGCCTTCAACAACTCTTACAGAGGCTGATTTTGCAGACGGTGAAATCGGAATTCTTGACCTCATGAAGAAGTGCGGACTCATTCCTTCAAACGGTGAGGGCAGGAGACTTATTCAGCAGGGCGGTGTTTCTGTTGACGATGAAAAGGTAACAGATGTTTACGCAAAGGTTGCAAAGTCTGATTTTGAAAAAGGCTATGTTGTAATCAAAAAGGGTAAAAAGGTTTACCATAAGGCAATTCTTGGCTGATTTTGAAAATTAAATAAAGGGGATTAGGGCAAAATGAAAAAGTTTTTTTCGGAATTCAAGGAATTCATAATGCGTGGAAATGTGCTTGATCTCGCAGTCGGCGTTATCATCGGTGCGGCTTTTCAGGCAATCGTAACTTCTCTCACAAGCGACATCATTTCGCCGATTCTCGGTATCTTCGGCGGTGTCAACTTTGATCAGTTTCAGGTTACAATCAACGGCGCAACAATTATGTACGGTAAGTTTATCACAGCGGTAATCAACTTCCTGATTATGGCTTTCGTAATCTTCCTTATCGTAAAGCTTGTCAACAAGGTTATGTCACTCGGCAAAAAAACTGAAACCGAAGAAGCTCCCACAACAAAAAAGTGTCCGTTTTGTTTCAGTGATATTGATATCAAAGCCACAAAATGTCCCCATTGCACAGGCGATATCATCGACCTTACAGAAAAAACAGATGACAAAAAATAATATCGCTGTTACATAAACAGATATTACACAACTTAACAACCAACAAAAAAGCCACAGTAGAAAGTTAAAATCTACTGTGGCTTTTTAAATTGAAAATTATGATTGAGCGTAACATTGTTACCGTCTGTACAATTTTATATTAAAATACCAAAAACAAAAATACAATTCCGCAGAGGATAGCTATTGCTGCGCCGACTATGACATCATGCACATAATGCACTCCTGCACACACTCTTGACACGGAAATCATAACCGCAATGAAGAGGTATGCAATCCCTGCCCACACATTGAACCGCAAAATTGCCATTGCAATGATGAATGCGCTTGCGGTGTGGCGGCTCGGCATACTGTCGGGCTTGCTGTTCTTTGCAAAAACAGGCGCTACTCCGTACCGCACATACGGGCGTTCTTCTTTTATGATAATTCGCAGAAGTGTTATTCCCAAAAACACCCCCGCAGGCACAGTCAGCGACTTTAAAAACAAATCTTTTTGCCATAAAAATGTATATACAAGCAAAATCGGATAGCTTGCAAATACTATCAGCGGAAAAATTTTATATACGAATTTCAACACATTTTTTGCGGATTTGTTATTTTTGAAGAAATCGGTCAGTTTAATATATTGTTTACGGCTAATTTTCTACATCTCCCGGAGCTTTTTACACTCCGATTTTAACATAACCATTACACTATTTCAACATTATATTTATCAAACCAGTAGTCAAGTTCGATTATATACGCAAGAATCTGCGGTGCTTTCATCAGCTGACCGTACCACGGATTTGTGATTTTATCGGGATTTTCAATGATATCTTCAATTCCTTTACTGTCAAGCAGTTCGTTTAGAATTGAACGCTTTTTAAGAATTTTTCTAACCCTTTTTACACACTCGTTGAAGTAAATCGGATTGTGCGTTTTCGGGTACGGGCTTTTCTTTCGCCAGCAAATTTCTTCGGGCAGAATATCCTCAAAAGCCTTTCGCACAATTCCCTTTTCACGGTTGCCCCATGCCTTTAATTCCCACGGCATATTGTACGCATATTCAACAAGTCTGTAATCGCAGAACGGCACTCTTACCTCAAGTCCGCTGAACATTGAGCATCTGTCTTTTCGCTCGAGCAGACATTGCATAAACCAGTAAAAATTCAGGTAGAACATCTCTCGCATTCGCCTGTCAAGGTCGGTGTCGCTTTTAAGCTTTGGGGCAAGGCTTATTGTGTCAAGATACCTTTGTCTGACATACTCTTCGCCGTTTTTCAGCACACCGTCCTTGAGAATGCTCCTGCGAATATCCTGACTTTTTGACCACGGAAAACAATCCTCAAAAAGTATTTCATGGTTGTGATACCACGGATATCCGCCGAAAAGTTCATCGGCACATTCTCCTGAAAGTGCAACGGTGTAGTTTTGCTTGATTTCTTTGCAGAAGAGCAAAAGTGACGAGTCAACATCAACATACCCGGGCAAATCTCTTGCCTGAACACTTTCATAAAGTGCGTCGCACACAAGCGTGTTGTCAAGGACAATTTCCCTGTGCTTTGTGTCGGCATTTTTTGACATCATCGAAATAAATTCGTAGTCGGGAGTAGGCTGAAAATTGCTCTTCTGAAAATATTTTTCGTTGTCACGGTATTCAACCGAGTAGGTGTTGATTTTGCCGAGTTTGTGTTCCTTGTTGTACATTGATGCGGTCTTGACAATTATACTGCTGTCAAGCCCTCCCGAAAGGAAAAAGCACAGCGGAACATCACTCACAAGCTGTCGCTGAATTGCATCAGTCAGCAGATATCTCGTCTTTTCAATGGTAGTTACTTCATTGTCTGTATGCTCTTTTGCCTCAACGGTGTAGTATTTTTTTCGGCGAAGCTTTGAGTGCCTATACATTGCACATTCGCCCGGATTAAGCTCAAATACTCCCTTGAAAACTCCGAACGAAGGCGTTCTTGCAGGCCCTAAAAAGAAAATTTCATTGAGTCCCTGTTCGTCAATTTGAGGCTTTACAGCCTTGCTTGCAAGCAACGCTTTTATTTCTGACGCAAACAGCAAGCCACCGTTGTATTCGTAGTAAAACAGAGGCTTAACGCCGATTCTGTCCCTGCACAAAAACAGCGATTTGTCGCTTGTGTTATAGATTGCAAAGGCGAAAATTCCGTTCAGCTTTTTGCAGCAGTCAACACCGTATTTAATGTACGATTTCAGCACAACCTCCGTGTCGCTGTGACCTCTGAAATGAAACCCCGATGCTTTCAGCTCCTCACGAAGCTCGGCTGTGTTATAGAGTTCACCGTTATAGACAATGACATAGGTCGTGTCCTTGTGACGAACTGACATCGGTTGTTTGCCGTTTTCACGGTCAATTACAACAAGCCGCCTGTGCATAAGCGCCGCCCCTCGGTTAATGTACAAACCGTTTTCGTCAGGACCTCGCCTGTCAAGCGTTTCAGACATTCTGTTGAGCAAATCGATTCTTTCGCTCATATCCTGTGAGTGGTCAATCCATCCTGCTATTCCGCACATAAAGTAACCTCCGTCAATTTTGTTTGTAATTTTTGAGTGAATATAAAAAGCATAAAGCGGTAAAAAGCAAAGCCGCTCCCGAAAGGACAGTTCCTCCGAAAAAACTGAAATTTTCAACCGTTGATGTTGAAAAAACATCGGTTGTGACGGAGAAAAGTTTTATTCCTAAATGCGTAAGCAATGCGGTGATAAATCCTTGCAAAATTCTGCAAAAGAAAAATGACAGTTTATTCACCTTAATATCTCCAAGTGCCGAGAAAATCTGAAAATGTACGCAAAGTCCGCCGAATCCTGCCGAAAATGCAACAAGTTCAATCGGCAAATCTTTCGATACCGCAGTAACCGCAGTGCAAACTTCCGTGAGTATCAAAAACGGTTTTTGAATATTTTCATCCGTAATGTGTGAGCAGAAAATCTCAGTAAATGCCGAAAACAGCACCACAAATGCACAGATTGCAAACATTCCCCTTGCACCGTCAAGAACAGACTTTACAAGTGCGTCGCCTTTTTGCGGAGTGCTTATTAATGTTTCTGAATTGGAATTATCATCAACTTTATTTCTGCAAACGAATTTTAAAGCAAATCCAAGTATAAAAACCGAGATGCATTGGGCGGCAAATATAATAAACCCGACTTCAATGCTCGAATAAAGCTGTGCACCGATAAAATTCACAAGAAATCCCGGTCCCGAACACACCAAAAACAGACCTGCCCGTTTACACTCACTTTCACTTGCCGCACCTTTTTTATAAAGCGAATTTACCGTCTTTGCACCAACGGGATAACCTCCGACAAGCGAGAGAATTATTGCCGATGCAAAGCAACCGTCAAGTCCGAAAAGCGGTTTTGTCAGCCATGAAAGATGTCTGCCGATTTTTTCTGCAAGACCGCTATCTGTAATATATGAGGCAAGCACCATGAAAGGGAAAAGTGACGGTACAAGCGTTGAAAGGCACAAGTCTATGCCGTTTTCAGCACCCTTTGAACATTCTTTTGAAAACAAAAGAGCCGTAATGCATAAAAGAAAAATTCCGATTGCTTTAAAAATATTCACCGCCTTTACGGCACTTTTACTCAGGAACATATTAATCACCAATTAATATATATGACGGCAGTTGCATAAAAATAAATGAGAAACGAAAACAGGGGAGATTTTTTTGCCAAAGAAGAAACGAATTGCCGATAAAAACGAAAGATTGCCTTCTCCGATGTTCGATATGGGAACAATGCCGTATATAGAGATGCTCGGAAACCGCAGAATAACCGTTGAGGGTTCAACGGGAATTTTGCTCTATGACAGCGAAAGCATAAAAATTAATACCTGCAAAACCGTAATTTCATTTTGCGGGAGAGGAATGACATTGAAGTGCATTTCAAGCTCCTGCGTTGAAATTGAAGGCTTTGTAACCGACATCAACTTTCTTTCGTGAGGTGAAACTATGCTCCTTAAAATAATACGCTTTCTCAGAGGAAGTGTGGACTTTACCGCAAGCGGAAAATTTCCCGAAAGATTTATGAACATAACCGCAAAGAACGGTGTGAATCTCTGGAATCCAGTTCCGAAAAAGAACGCAATATCAGCCTCAATGTACCTTTCCGACTACAAAAAAATCAGAATTCTTGCACGCAAATCAAGGGTTAAAACAAGAATAACAGCCAAACACGGATTGCCGTTTATTATTAACCGCTATAAGAAGAGAACAGGACTTTTTGCAGGTGCGGTATGCGGAATTATTCTCTGTATTTTTCTTTCAAATTTTATCTGGTCGGTCAAAATTTCGGGTACAGAGGAAATCAGCAATACATATCTTGAATCGCTACTTGGTGATAACGGGATTTCCGTCGGTGTGTGGAAAAACAATCTCGATACAGATCAGATAGAACGCAATATTCAGCTGAAATGCGACGATATCCGCTGGATGAGCATAAACATAACGGGCAGTCTTGTCACGGTTGAAGTAAAGGAAACCTACAAAAAGCCGAAGCTTGACACCTCAAAAAATCCTTGCAATGTAAAAGCGGTTAAGGACGGAGTCATAACACGGATTCAGGCATATAACGGCAGACCTGTTGTTACAAAGGGCAGCGGAGTTGTGAACGGTCAGATTCTTGTCAGCGGGCTTGACGAAACCAAGCAGGGCGATATGCGTTACTTGAGAGCAAACGCAAAGGTTTATGCCGACATTACCGAACAGCAAACGCTTTCAATTCCTAAAAAAGTAACCTATAGTTACGCTGACGAAAATTATGTTGACAGAAAAAATTTCAGATTTTTATGGCTTGATTTTCCCTGTAACCTTGCCTTTGAAAACTACGACAATTTTGTAAGCACAGTTCACGGAGAAAATCTGTTTATAAATGATGTTGTTCTGCCGGTAGGACTTAAAATCAGAACCGACCGTGAACTTGTAACAACCGAAAACTCTGTAAGTAAAAACAAGGCTGAGGAGATTGCAAAGGCTGATTGTATTCTCTATGAGATTTTTACAAAGAATAAAAGCAAGGTTATTTCAAAACAAATTTCAGTTAAAGAAAATAAAGATGGCTACAGGGTGACAACAGATTATATTTTTAACGAAAATATTGCAGATCAGGTTGATTTTGATGTGACAGAATAGAAAAGTTGTGTTATAATCAATTTGTATGTTTTGCTTTGAACGACTGAAATTTTGCAATCGGACACAAACGGAGGGATAACTATGAGAATTTTATGTATAGGTGATGTTGTAGGCAGTATCGGTTGTGAATTTCTTCGCAACAATCTTCCCACGCTAAAAAAGGTGAAAGGCGTTGATTTTGTAATCTGCAACGGTGAAAATTCCGCTGACGGCAACGGACTGACACCCGTGTCTGCAAAGCATCTTTTTGACAGCGGAGTTGACGCAATTACACTCGGTAACCATTCTTTCCGCAGAAAAGAAGTCTATGACTGCCTTGACTCAAATCCCTTCATTGTCAGACCCGCCAATTTTCCCGAAAATTCAACACCCGGCAAAGGTATAATTAATGTTGACACAGGGCGAAGAATTGTGTCGATTATAAATATTATGGGTAATTCATATATGGATAACAACCTGAATTGCGCCTTTGAATGTGTAGATAAAATGATTAAACAGGCTGAAAGCAAAATCATAATTGTTGATTTTCACGCAGAGGCAACGGGTGAAAAAAGGGCAATGGGTTATTACCTTGACGGCAGAGTTTCCGCAATGTTCGGAACACACACCCATGTTCAGACCTCTGACGCACAGGTTCTTCCGAAGGGAACCGGCTACATAACCGACACGGGAATGACGGGTACAATCCATTCCGTTCTCGGTGTAAAGAGCGAAATTATAATTGCAAAGCTGAAAAATAAGCTTCCGCAGCGCTTTGACCTTGCAAGCGGAGAATGCAAAATGGAATGTACGCTTTTTGATGTTGATGACAAAAGCGGAAAGTGTGTTTCAGCCGAGTCAATGCGTATTGAATAACACAAATCAGCATAAAGTAAATTGTTTCCAATTGTCAAAAAATATGAAACAATCCCGATTAAGTCGGCTTTTTTTGCAGATAATTAGTGTATTATACTATTGCAAAAAACAAGCTGATAATGTATAATGTTATAATGTGAATTATTGTAAAACTGCGTTTGTCGGTGTAAAATCGGCTTATGCAGTTGATTAAGAAATGTACATTAAAAGGATGTGCCTAAATGATAAACGGACAAATTCTCAAACAGGCTGTTATTTCCGGTGCGAATAATATTTCAAACCAAAAAAACAGTATAAATGATCTTAATATTTTCCCTGTACCCGACGGAGACACAGGTACAAATATGTCAATGACAGTCAATGCGGCTGTTGCAGCGCTTGAAGATTTTGACGGTACCTGTGCAGGTGATGCCGCAGGTATCACAGCCTCTGCAATGCTCCGTGGAGCAAGAGGCAATTCGGGTGTTATCACTTCACTAATCTTCCGTGGCTTTGCCCAGGGACTTAAAGACATTGAAGAAGTTGACGGCAAAAATCTTGCCGCAGCACTCGGAATCGGTGTTGACGCCGCTTACAAGGCTGTTATGAAACCGACAGAGGGAACAATTCTCACGGTTGCAAGAATGGCTTATGAGGCAGGTATCGAAGCCGCTAAGTATGACAGAGATGTTGTGTCTGTATGGCAGACAATCGTTGACAAGGCTAACGAGGCGCTTGCAATCACTCCTCAGCTTTTGCCCGTGCTTAAAAAGGCAGGCGTTGTTGACGCAGGCGGTAAGGGCCTTTGCGTAATCTTTGAGGGTATGCTCTCTGTAATTAAGAACGGCATTATGATTGAAGCTGACGATGACACAGCTCCTGCAACCGTCAGCACATTTGAAAGTGCCGCCGCTGAATTTGACGATGATATCAGATTCACATATTGCACAGAGTTCATCGTTGGCAGAAATGCCGAGATTGAAACCGAAATCGGCGAGCTTCGCAGTTATCTTGAATCAATCGGTGATTGCGTAGTTGTTGTAAATGATGATGAGATTATCAAGGTTCATGTTCATACGGAACAGCCGGGCAATGCTCTTTCAAAAGGACTTGAGTTCGGTCAGCTTCTCACGGTTAAGGTTGAGAATATGAAGGAACAGCACAAGAATGTCAAGTCAACAAAGAAAAGGGCTGAAAAGGAAAAGTTTGTTCCCGCAGAACCTGAAAACGATTTCGGCTTTGTTGCAGTTGCCGCAGGTAACGGTCTTAAAGACCTTTTTAAAGACCTCGGTTGTGACAATGTTGTTTCGGGCGGTCAGAGTATGAACCCGAGTACAGACGATATCTATGAGGCAATTATGGCAACTCCTGCCAAGAATGTTCTCGTTCTTCCAAACAATAAAAACATCATTCTTGCCGCAGAGCAGACAATCCCGATGGTAAAAGACAGAAATGTCATCATTGTTCCGACAAGAACAATTCCGCAGGGTATGACGGCAATGCTCAACTTTGATCCCGAGATTTCTGCCGAAAGCAACGCACAGCTTATGACGGACGCACTTGCGTCTGTGGGCACAGGTCTTGTAACCTTTGCCGCAAGAAGCAGTGAATTTGGCGGTAAGAAAATCAAAGAGGGCGACATTATCGCTCTTGAAAACGGCAGGCTTACAATCACAGAAAAGAGCACGGTTAAGGCTCTTGTCAAGCTTGCAAAGGATATGGTCAGCCGTGACACTTCATTCATTACTCTTATCTACGGTGAGGATGTAAGTGAGGAAGAGGCAGAAAAGGCATACGGAGAGCTTCGTGAAAAGTTCGGTTCAAGAACCGATATTACTCTTGTAAAGGGCGACCAGCCTGTTTACTACTTTATTCTCAGCGTAGAATAAGCATTTAAATCGGATTTTTTCAGGGAGCATAATTTTTACGGTTATGCTCCCGTTTTGTATAACGGAGGTGCGGTATGACATCACTTTATAAAACTCCCGTTACAAATTTGAACGGAATAGGTGAAAAGCGTGCCGCACTTTTTGCAAGACTCGGGATTAAAAGCGTTGGAGATTTGATTAATTTCTATCCACGCACATACGAGGATTGGAGCAACATCAAGCATATTGACGAGCTTGAATACGGTGAAACCGTCTGCATAAAGGCTGTTGTCGCAACATCTGTAAATGATACCCGAATAAGCGGCGGAAGAATTATTTCCAAAACCGCAGTCTATGATGAAACGGGTTCAATTCAGCTTGTGTTTTTTAACAATAAATACATCAGCTCAATGCTCAGACAGAGCGGAGAATATTTCTTTTACGGAAAAATCTCATCCGACAGCTACGGAATGCAGATTGTATCTCCGACTTTTGCTCCTGCTGTCAAGGGAACACAAATCCGTCCGATTTACAGACAAACGGCAGGACTTCCGAGTAAATCGGTTGAATCAGCCGTACGACAGGCACTTTCAATGCTGCCGTCAAAAATTAAGGATCCTTTGCCCGATGTCATAAGAGAAAGATTTGACCTTTGCTCACTCAGACAGGCGTTGTTTGACATTCACTTTCCAAAGAACCGCCAACAGCTTGAAGCAGCCCGAAAAAGGCTTGTTACCGAAGAACTTGTTGTGCTGAACCTCGGAATGAGAAATCTGCGTGACCACAGCAGGGGAGTAACCTCTCTTGAAATCACAAATGATTATTCAAAAGAATTTGAATCGCTTTTGCCGTTCACAATGACAAATGCCCAAAAACGGGCGGTGTCGGACTGCATAAACGATATAATCAACAAATCATCTCCGCTGAACCGACTTGTTCAGGGCGATGTAGGTTCGGGCAAAACGGCTGTGGCAGCCTCGGTCTGCTACACGGTTGCCAAAAACGGATTTCAGACCGCATTTATGGCGCCGACTGAAATCCTTGCCCGACAACATTACAAAACATTTCAAAAGCTTTTTGAAAATACGGATATCAAGGTTGGTCTGCTGACAGGCACACTCAGGGAATCCGAAAAAAAACAAATCAGAAAATCACTTGCAGACGGTTCGATTGATATGGTAATCGGAACACACGCTCTCATTACCGATAAAACCGAGTTTAAAAATCTTGCACTTGCCGTAACCGACGAACAGCACAGATTCGGCGTTGCACAAAGAGCAAAGCTTCTCGGCAAGGGCAACAATCCGCATCTGCTTGTTATGAGTGCCACCCCGATTCCGAGAACACTCGGACTTATCATTTTCGGCGACCTCGACATTTCAATAATTGACGAACTTCCGCCGTCAAGAAAACCCGTGAAAACCGTGTTGCGAACTTCTGCAATGCGTGGCGGAGTGTATGACTTTATCCGCAGTGAAGTAAAACACGGCAGACAGGCGTATATAGTTTGTCCCCTTGTTGAAGAAGGCGAGCTTGACGATGTTGCGTCAGCCGAAGAATATGCCGCAGATTTGATGTTGCGGGAATTTCCTGACATAGCAGTCGGCATAGTTCACGGACAGATGAAGTCTGATGAAAAAGACGAGGTTATGCGTAAGTTTGTCGATAATGAGTATTCCGTTCTTGTTGCCACAACGGTAATAGAAGTCGGCGTTGATGTTCCGAATGCTACGGTTATTGTGATTGAAAATGCCGAAAGATTCGGACTTTCACAGCTTCATCAGCTGAGGGGAAGGGTTGGCAGAGGCAGTTCGCAGTCCTATTGTATTCTCATCAGCGACAAGGGCAGTAAGACAACAAGAGAACGGCTTGAGGTCATGTGTTCAACGAACAACGGTTTTGTCATTGCCGATGAAGATTTGAAAATGAGAGGACCCGGCGACTTTTTCGGTCACAGACAGCACGGACTTCCGCAGATGTCAATTGCCGATTTTGCCGACACAAAAAGCCTTGAACTTTCTCAAAAAATTGCAGACTGCATAATGGACTGTTACGGCGATATCCGAAACGATGAAATACGATTGTTAAAAGCAGAGGTAGACCGCCTGTTTGAGCGTGGCGGACAAAATGCTTTAAACTGAAAAACTATAAATGGGAGAATTAAGTAAATGAGAAAAACCATAACCAAAACACTTTCACTTCTCTGTATGCTTTGCATCATTATCTGTTCCGCTTTCACATCGGCAGGTGCTGCGTCCTATCCTAATGATGTAAAAACCGAGTCGGACTCAATCCTTCTTGTAAATATGGATTCAGGTCAGACCGTGTATGAAAAAGACGCCGACTCAAAGCGTTACCCTGCGTCAACAACAAAGATTATGACCTACATAATTGCGGTTGAAAACATTGCCGATCTTGATAATACAAAAATTCCGATTAAGCAGTCGGTTCTTGATGTTCTCAAAAACACAGGCAGTTCCCTTGCGAATGTTGAAAATCATGTCGGCAAGAGTATGACTGCAATCGATTTGCTTTACAGCATGATGGTTCCCTCGGGTAATGATGCCGCAATGGTTCTTGCCGATTATATCGGTGAAGGCAATGTTGATAACTTTGTCAAGCTGATGAATGAAAAAGCAAAGGAGCTTGGTTGCGAAAACACTCATTTTGCAAATCCTGACGGACTTCACGATCCCGACCACTACACAACCGCCCGTGATATGTACAAAATCACAACCTATGCGCTCACTCTTCCTCGCTTTGAAGAAATCACAAATACCTGTACATACACTTGTGACGGTGACGATACAGCCCTTGTAACAACCAACTACCTCATTGATGCCAACCGTGGCGGTGAGTATTACTATATGTACGCAAAGGGCATCAAAACGGGTACGACTAATGAGGCAGGCAGATGTCTTGTAACGACAGCGTCGGCAGACGGCTATTCATATATGGCAATTCTCCTTCACGCACCGTATGAGGAAGGTGTGACCGAGGACTACGCAACAATGACCGATGCGGCAGACCTTTTCCGCTGGGCGTTGACAAGTCTTGAAATGAACACGGTAGCCACCTCGTCAAAACCGCTTTGCGAAGTAAAGGTTAACCTTGCATGGGGCAAAAACAGTACATTACTTTATCCCGAAACCGACCTCAGTGCAATTGTTCCGAAAGACTGCACAGATGAGAATATAATTATTGAACAGGATATTCCCGAAAGCGTTGACGCCCCGCTTGACAAAGGCTCGGTAGTCGGCAAGGCAACAATCTATTACAAAGCAGATGCAAACAGCGAAAAGCAGAAGCTTGCCGAGGTTAATGTTGTTGCAGGCGAAAAGATTGAACGCAGCGGAATTCTCTATGTGTTCAACATCATCGGCACAGTATTTCAGTCCTATTGGTTTATCGTGATTATCGCTCTTATCATTCTCGTTCTTATCATTTACCTTATTATTTCAAAAATTCACGGTAAGCGTAAAAGAAAGAAGAGAAATGTTAAGCATTACCGCAATCTCTGATGCAATAAAAGTGTAATTAAATTGTAAATTTTCTATACTTGAAATTTGAAAACGGTATGTTATAATTATTTTAGGGAATAATTATTCGGAGGTTTTCATATGAAGTGTCCATATTGCAGTTATGAAGAAAGCAAGGTTATCGACTCTCGTTCTGCCGATGACGGCGAAAGAATCCGCAGAAGAAGAGAGTGCCTGAGATGCGGCAAACGCTTTACCACACATGAGGTGATTGAAACTGTTCCGATAATTGTCGTTAAGCGTGACAAATCCCGTGAGGTTTTTGACCGCAACAAGCTTACAGGCGGAATTCTCCGTGCCTGTGAGAAGCGTCCCGTTTCAATTGAACAGATTGAAAATATGGTCAATGATATTGAGGCTCAGCTTCAGTCAAGCCTTGACCGTGAAATCACTTCAAAGCAAATCGGTGAGCTTGCAATGGATCAGCTCAAGAATATTGACGAGGTTTCATATGTACGTTTTGCGTCTGTTTATCGCCAGTTCAAGGATATTAACACCTTTATGGACGAACTCAATAAGCTTCTTACTGAAAAGAAATAGTTTCTTATAAAGAATAATTCCGATACTGTACAGCCTTTCTCGGTTGTACAGTATTTTTTTTGCGATGTACCGCAACTCTCCGTTCGTGCAGATAGTTTGCAATATCAAAAACATACTATGCCCGAGCGTAAGTATAGCGATTGCTTTTGCAATTTTAAATAGAGGAGTTCATCGGATGCCCACAAGTAACAGCAGAATATTTAAGCTAAGAGTGTTGTACGGAAAGCAACCTATGCAGTTAATTAAAAATTATACGAAAAAATCAAAAATGCCTCTTGACTTAAAGTCAACTTTAGGGTGTAATATATTCCTGTAAAGTAAAAAACAAACTGAAAAATAGTAAAAATTCTGAAACAAAGGAGATTTACAATGGCAAAGTTAATTGCATTTTATTCACGAGCAGATGAAAATTATTTCGGCGGTCAGTACCGCTATGTAAAAGTCGGCAACACCGAAAAGGTTGCAAAAATGATTTCAGACCTCACAGGAGCCGATATGTTTAAAATTGAGCAGAAAGTTCCGTATTCCGCAAACTACAAGGAATGTGTTGCTCAGTCGGTTAAAGACCTTAAATCAAAGGCAAGACCCGAACTTGTTTCATTGCCGAATCTTGACGATTACGATGAAATTTATCTCGGCTATCCAAACTACTGCGGAACAATGCCTATGGCGGTTTATACTTTCCTTGAAGCATTTGATTTTACGGGCAAAACAATTCATCCGTTCTGCACTCACGAGGGAAGCGGACTTTCAAACACAGTCAATGATATTAAAAATACTGCCAAAGGTGCAACCGTAACAAACGGACTTCCCTTGTTCGGAAGTGATGCCGATAAGGCAGAAGGCATTGTTAATGATTGGATTAAAAAATTTAATTACACAAGGAGATAATATTATGAAAATTGCAGACAAGGATGAATTTGAAAAGCATAATGTATTCGGCACAGGCACTCCCAACACAGCTTATGCAAAGTATTTTATCGGAGAGTCATACCTAAATCCACTCACAAAGCCCGAGGACGGACTTCACCTTTTAAATGTAACATTTGAACCTGGTTGCCGTAACAACTGGCACATTCACCACGCAAAGAGCGGCGGCGGTCAGCTCCTCATCTGCACAGCAGGTGAGGGTTGGTATCAGGAAGAGGGCAAAGAGCCTGTAAGCCTTACACCGGGTAAGGTAATCGTAATTCCGGCCGAGGTTAAGCATTGGCACGGTGCTAAAAAGGACAGCTGGTTCTCACACATCGCAACCGAAATGCCGGGCGAAGAATGTTCAAACGAGTGGTGTGAACCCGTAACCGATGAAGAATATAATAAACTCGGTTAATCGAAAGGCGGCTTCTGAATATGAAAAAAGTTATCGTTTATTATTCCTATCGTGGCAACACAAAAAGCATTGCCGAGATGATTCAGAAAAGCACGGATGCTGACATTGCAAGAATCGAAACTGTTGTTCCGTATGACGGCGACTACAACTCGGTTGTAAATCAAGGACAGGATGAAGTGAACAGCGGATATTGTCCCGAAATAAAACCGCTTAATATTGACCTTAGCAAGTATGACGAGGTAATTCTCGGAACACCTGTTTGGTGGTACACTTTTGCCCCCGCAATGCACACATTTCTCAAGGAAAATGACCTTTCGGGCAAGACGGTTTATCCGTTTGCAACCAACGGCGGTTGGATTGGTCACACATTCAAAGATTTTGCAAATGCCTGCGGTACAGCCGATGTAAAGCAGGGAATGAATATCCGTTTTGATGAATCGGTTCTGCGTACACCAAAGTCTGAAATTCAAAAATGGATTGATTTAATTAAATAAGCCTTTCTGTAATGCGGTTCTACCGCAAAATAAAAAACTGTACAGCCGATTATGGTTGTACAGTTTTTTGTTTTATATGTTATTTTATCGGAATGTAACATTGTACGAATTTGCACAATTTGAGCCGTAGGGGATTGTTAATCCTACCCTATAAAGCCTTGAACGAACACAATAACAATCAGCACGGGGAGTGCGTATTTAAGGTACGGCTTCAGCACTCTTGAAAGTTTAAGACCTTTACCCGTGTTACATTCTTCAAAGTAATTGTCAAAGCCCCAGCCGAATTTTGTTGTGCAGAACAGGAGATAAACCATTGCGCCAATCGGAAGAAGAAGGTTGCTGACAACGAAGTCCTCAAGGTCAAGCACACCCTTGCCGAGAATGTTGAAGTCGCTCCAAATGTTGAATCCGAAAATACACGGCAGACACGCAAAGAACATAATAATTCCATTGATAATTGACGCCTTTGTTCTGCTCATGCCGAATGTGTCGGTAAGAAAAGCAACAAGGTTTTCAAACACGGCAATAACCGTTGAAAAGCTTGCGAATGTCATAAACAGAAAGAAAAGCGTACCCCAAATCCGACCGCCCGTCATATTTACGAAAACATTCGGAAGCGTCACAAAAATAAGGGCAGGTCCTTGGTCGGGCTGAACGCCAAATGAAAAGCAAGCAGGGAAGATGATAAGTCCGGCAACAATTGCAACAAAAGTGTCCAATGCACAAATCTGAACAGCCTCACCGTAAAGCGTGCGGTCTTTGTTCATATAACTGCCGAAAATTTCCATTGATGCGATTCCGAGTCCGAGTGTGAAAAACGCCTGACTCATTGCAGAGGTGATTACCTTGCCGAGTCCTACATCTTTAACCTTTCCGAAATCGGGAACAAGATAAAAGCTCAAGCCTTCTCCCGCATTTGAAAGCATCATACTGTTGATTGCAAGAATAATAATCAGTGCAAGCAACGCAACCATCATAACCTTGCTGACCTTTTCAATGCCTTTTTGAAGTCCTCGACTGCATACAAAAAATCCGAATACAACGATTATCGCAAGCCATATAATCATCTCAACAGGCGATGCCATAAGGTTGTTAAACACTCCCGAAACCTGTTCTGAGTTCATTCCGCTTTTAAATGTTCCCGTTGCAAATTTATAGAAGTAATCTAACATCCAACCCGAAACAGGTGAGTAGTTCACTAAAAGTGTACCATCGTATGAGTCAAAACAAATTATACATAAAGAAGTATGTCGAATTATAAATAGTTATGTTACGAGCCAGTAGGCTCTTTTTTTATACCCAAATTTAGGTCGTAAAAGTCTATTAACAGGTAATTTGTATAAATATAAGTATTTTATATTGCCAGATTTTACAAAAATAAAACAACGTTCAAAATTATATTTACAACTTTGCATAATGTGATATATAATAACACTATGCAAAAAATATATGCTAAACCAATAACATATTCACCGTATAACCAAAGTGAGGTGATAAAAACAATTTTTAGTAAAAATTAAGAAGAGGTGATAGTTGTAAAAAGAAAATGAGATTGTTACAGGTGAGCCTGATGAGGGTGAATCGAAAACAAGATACAAGAAAAGAAAGCGAACAAGATGAAATGTAAAATTCATCAAAAACAATCGCTCTATGGTTAAGTTTGTCGAGATAAATAGGTCATTTAGAGAAAATTTCTCCAAATAAACGGATACATATTGACTTTTTTGTAATTCTCCTTTACAATATTAAATAAGAAGGAGAGATTGATAATGCTTATTAAAGTGACAGTTGAGAATTTTAAATCGTTTTCTGAACCAACAGAGATGACTATGATTTCTTCTACAAAAATTCAAAAAGGCACTGATCATAGGGTTAAAATTAAAAGTACGAATATACTTAAATACGCAGTAATCTATGGTGCTAATGCGGCAGGTAAATCTAATCTTATTGATTTTTTTTGGTTTTTGAAAAGTACGCTTAATGATACAATTCCTATGGTAGCTACAAAATGGTTTTGTAAATGTAAGGAAGAAAATATAAATAAGAATAGCTCGTTTGAAATTCAGTTCACGATTGGTGATAAATTCTATGCTTATGGTTTTACGGCTTTATTAAATCAACGAAGAATCACATCTGAGTGGTTATATGAGCTTTATCAAAATGGTAATGCAAAATGTTTATTTGAAAGAAATGAAGAAGAAAAATTTCCACACTTGGGCGAAGATGTAAAATTAAACAAAATTGATGAAGCAAAATTCAAAACATATACTGATGATTTTGATGGTAATGAATCAATTTTGTTTCTTACGGAAATGAATAGAAACAAAAAATATTCTGAAGACTCCAAGCTGGTTTTCTTCAAGGAGGTTTATAGTTGGTTATCACAAAACATAATTATCGTTAAGCCTAATACTTCTTTTGATAACTTTCAATATTATAATGATGAAACATCCTTAGAGTTAATCAATAAATTAATAAAAACCTTTGATACTGGTATTGATAAAGTTAGAGTTGAAAAAACTGATTTTGAGGAATTTAGAAAAGCTTTACCGGCTAAGGTTTTTGATTTAGTTATGAAGGACATACGAAACAAGATGGCTCACAAGTCATTATATTCTTCGGCACGAATGACCATGAGAACTGACAAAAGCTTTTTTACTGTTACTTTGGATGACGATGAACCGATTGTATCTACTTTGAAACTCTATCATGGAAAATCATTTTATGATTTTAATTTCGATGAAGAATCAGATGGTACAAGAAGAATTTTCGATTTACTCGATATGTTACTTAACAAAAACGATGACATTATTTATGTTGTTGATGAATTAGAAAGAAGTCTTCATCCAAAACTTACAGAACATTTTCTTGAGCTTTTTATGAATTTCCATAAAGGCCATAAAACTCAGTTGTTGTTTACAACCCACGAAGCATCTATTATGGAGCAAAAGCTTTTTAGACGTGATGAAATATGGTTTGTTGAAAGAGATGGAAATAACACAAGTAATGTTTATTCGTTGGATAAGTTCAAAGAAAGATATGATAAAACATTGAGCAAAGCTTATCTTGAGGGGCGTTATGGTGCAATTCCTGTGTTTTCTAATTTTGATTTGACGGAGGAATAAATATATGGCACCGGTAAGAAGTTATTATAATTGGAATCAAAGAAAGAGCGACACAAATGAGGCTATAGAGCCTTATAGAAAGTATTTCTTTATTTGTGAAGGTGCAAATACTGAAACGTGGTATTTCGAAAAGCTGGTTGACTATAAAAAAGAATTGGGAATTAATCCTAATATTGATATTCGCTTTCTCGAAAAGACTCAACAAGATAAGAATATATCTTTCCCCAGAAGACTTATAGAGTTTGCCGAGGAGCAAAAACTTAACTCAGATATATCTTTTGATGCTGAAATGGATAGAATGATTATCGTTTTTGATGCAGATATTTTCGAAGAAAAAGTTAAGGATTTTGATGAAGTTGTAGCATTTGGAGAAAATAATAATATACTTGGTATATCTAATCCTGCATTTGAATTGTTTTTACTTTTGCATTATAAAGATGCTTATGAGAAATATATTAAACCAAATGAAAAGGAGATAATTTCTAACGAAAAGGTAGGAAATCAAAGATATATAAGAAATTTGTTTACTCAGGTGTCTGGTATTAATCCAAAGAAAAATAAATCTATAGGAGAACTGGTTAAGCAAGTTGATTTTGCAATCGTTGAAGAATGCAAAATTAATGAAGATATCCACCAATGCTCAGGACAGGTAACTTGTAACATTGCAAAGATAATCAATGATATTCGCAATAATAAAGCAATTTAATAATACGCAAAAGAGTTAAGTCAAGAAATGAAAATTTCTTGGCTTTTCTTTTTGCGATAAAATAACAGAAATGGAGGTATGAATAAGTGCCATATATAGACCCTAAAGTAGTGCTTGAAGCAAAGAAAATGGACTTGCTAACCTATCTTAAAAACTTTGAGCCACACGAACTTGTAAGACTTGATAAGAACAATTACACCACACGAACACACGATAGCTTGAAAATTTCAAACGGAAAATGGATGTGGCTTTCTCGTGGGATTGGAGGTACAACAGCTCTCAATTATCTAATTGAGGTTAAAGGTTATAGCTTTATTGAAGTGGTGGAAACAATCACAGGTAAACAGGTTGTAGTTGTTCCAAAACCTATCAAACAGGATAATAAATATTATGATAGACCACTTCTACTATAGTGGTTCAGTTCACTATAAAATGATTAGATTTTTTGTCTTGACAACTGAACCACTATATTCTATAATGGAGATGAAGTGAGTCCGGTGTTTTAATATTTCAAATCTTGAAAACTTTTAATTTTTTATTAACAGGAGATAAAAGATGAAGAAACTAAAAAAGATGATTGTGTTGGGTATGGTCGTTCTTTCTTTGATGTCTGCTCTTACTTTTTCAGTATTCTCTGCCGGTAATGTTTCAGATACAATTATCAACATTAGTGCGAGAAGTAACAACGGAGGTACTCCGTGCAGATCTATTTGGCGTGAGAAGAAAGATTATACATCTGTTTGGTGCGAAAACAAGAGCACATCAGGAGGTTCTCTGAGTGCTTGGGTTCAGCGTACAAATAATAAGAATACTTCCTCCGTAAAAACTGTAGACAGATATTACGGTTCATGGAGCTATAATGGGGCAACTAAGAATATGAAAAATTTACCAAAGGGTACATATTATTATTTGCCTAACTATGTTAAAGAAGACGGCTATAAATATGCTACTTTGGGCTACATTATGAATAAGGAAGCTGTGAGTTACCACATAGCATGGAGTCCTGACAGCATATAAAATATTTGTGGCTTTGTAAGTTATGCTCTGTGCCTTTTAATGAAGTTTTGACTTTATATATGCGCGCAGAGCATGACTTTTAGACTGCGGTAGGGAGTTGCTTATAGAGGTGTTTATATATTGAATAAAAAAATAACAACCGTAATTATTTTGATTATCATCTGTGCTTCATCTATAATAGTTTCCATCTTATACTTGATAAAAAATGATATTATTGACATCAACGATATATACACTAATGCTGATGCAAAAAACACACAGGTTGCAAATGGAAGTAATATCTCTTCCACAGAAAATTCAGCGTTGGGCTCAAAAAGTTGTGTTCTGCTTGAGGAAGGTGCTGAATACGATACTATGTACGACGATAGAACAAGCATTTATGTTAAATTAAATGATATAAGCATTTCAAAAAACAAAGCAGAACTTCCCGAATTTGACACATTTGAGGACTGGGATGAAATTAAAGATAGCCAAGGAAATATTACAAATGAATATTCATATGTAGTGCTTAACATTACAATGATGAATAAAGGAAATGAAAATGTGGAGGTATCATTGAACAGCTTACTTTTGCATTTTGGTACAGACGGTGGATATAACGAAGCACGAAGTTTTAATTCAAGTGAGAAAAAGACTTCAAAAAATTATTTTGTAGAAAAACTTGAACCCGGTAAAAAATTGAATGTTAATGTAGCATATGTTGCTGAGGACAAACAACTTAATGAGTACAAAGACCAACTTTATTTGATGACAGTGCTCTCAGGCAATCCTTTAGGAGAAGGAACTATGCAAGTCATCAAATCCGAAAAATAATAAATGGAGAATGATAAAATGCAAAGAATGATTAAATTCGAACTGAAAAGAAGTTTTAAAAACAGGCTGTTTTTAATTTCTTTGCTAATTTCATTAGCATTGGTAACATGGTATTCGATTGAAAGAATACCATACTGTGTGCAGTTGAATTCTGAATTTTTAAATGATGAAAATTTAATGGGATTTTTTGAAATTTCATATACAAACTGGATTGGCAGTCATAATATCTATCTTCAGCAAAACATTTTTTATATGGCTATTCCAATTCTCGCCACTTTGCCATTTGGTAGTTCCTTTTATGATGATATAAACAGGGGATATGCAAGGAATGTGTGCGTTCGTGCCAAGAAAAAATATTATCTTGTGGCAAAATACATAGCTGTTTTCGTAAGTGGTGGTTGCGTGGTTGCTATTCCAATGGTTCTTAGTTTTCTCATTTCTTCAATATTTTTACCGACAATGCTTCCTGAAGCATCTTATACATTTACTAACATATATCCTGCGTATAAGTGGGCTGATTTATTTTATGTGCAACCGTTATTATATACATCGATATATATTTTTATCACATTTTTGTTTTCGGGAGTAACAGCAAGTTTGTCATTGTTTATTACATTCTTTTTAAACAGAAAATTTGTGACTTTTGTTTTTCCTTTTTTCATTTACATTTTTTCATCATTTTGTCTTGAAATGTTGGGATTTGATGCCTACAGTATCAGAAATCTTGTCACGACTACAAGTGAAAGTGGGACTACCTTTTCTGTAACAATTTTATTTTTGATTTTCTTTTGCCTTTCATTTTTTCCGTATTATTTTATTGGAGCGAAAAAAGATGTTTTTTAAAGCGTGTAGAAAAACTTTTGTTGCAATGACATATTTTAAATATTTGGTTGTTTTCTGTTTACTCTGCAGTTTTGTATTGTTTTACTTTTTTGCTTTTTTAAAAAAAAATATGATGGATATAACAGACAACATATGTATGGCAGATTTTGTGGAAGCCGCCGGGGGTCACACGACAACTATCTTTTTTGTACCAACCGCCGCATTACTTTCAACGATATTTTCCGAAAAAAACAGTAACTTTACAAATGCCTATATTCGCTTTAGATTTAGAAATACATTGGTTGTCAGAAATAGTTTGAAAGTTCTTGCTTTTTCTGTGGCTTTTTGCATTTTATTCCTCGTCGCAGTTCTTGGTATGTCGAGATTTTTTTCACGAACAGTAATTAATTGGAATTCATATGAAAGCTATTATTATCTGTGTGAAGGATGCATAAGCAATGTAGGCTTTGCAAAAGTAGTGATGAAAACTTTTGTATGTCTTTTAATTCCTACAATATTTTTTTCTGAATTAATATGTGCTTTTGGCTGTATAATAAACAAAGTATTTCCGTTCTTAGTGACGGTCACAACATGTATTGCAGTTTCATTTGATGGTGATTGGAATATTGACTTTTGGCTCTTGATTTTTGGGACAATTATAGTATTCGTACTAAATTTATTGTTCATGAAAAGAAAGGATTTTTTAAATTGAAAGTTCGTCTTTTTTTTCGTTTGCTTTCGCATGATATAACAGAGGGAATCATACATAATCGTAAATTTTTTATTTTTGCTGCGTTGCTGTTCATATTTATTGATTTCGTGTATTGGCATAATATTAGCTTATATTTTAGTGATTATAATTCGGTTGTAGACTGCGGTGTTCTGGATTTTTTTATGAATGTTTTTGCCGGATGTGACCCTTTTGATCCGGAGGCAAATAAGGGTGTAGATATTCCCATAACGTGGTTTTCTTTTAATGTACTTCCTTATTTGTTTGTGGGATTATACATTACAAACGATTTGCAGACAAGTGCCGATACCTTTATTTTGCGGGTAAAATCCCGATATTTATGGTGGTTGAGTAAAATAGTTTGGTGTGTTGTTTCTTCAACTTTGTACTATTTACTGTTTTTTGTAATTTCGACAGCTTTTACATTGTTTTCCGGTAATTTTTCATTAACTCAAAACAGTTTAATAACTGAAGAATTTTTGGAGCTAAGCACTTATGGAAAAAGTATGACAGAAATTTTCATTTCCTCAGTACTGTTACCTTGGATGATTACAACTTGTCACATGACATTTGATGCAATTATCAGTATTACATTTGGACCTGTTGTCGCGTTTTTGATGATAGTCTGCCTTATGACCACATCTGTGTTTTATTGCAGCGAATTTTTGCCGTTTAACTTTTCAATGTTGATAAGAACTGATTTTTGCGCCATAAATAATATATCAATATATACAGAACTGGAGGTTGCCTTTTTAATAATCGTTATATGTTTATTTTTAGGCTTGCCAATTATCAAAAGAAAAAACATTATTTAAAGTAGGAGAGATTTATGAATATAGAAATTTGTAATTATACAAAAAAGTTATCAAAAAATCTTGTACTGGAAAATATAAATTTATCACTTTCCGGAGGAAAAATTTACGGTTTTGTAGGTAAGAACGGTTCGGGGAAAACTATGCTTATGCGTGCAATTTGCGGACTGATTTTACCTACCAGTGGTTTTGTAAAAATAAATAACAAAATCATAGGAAAAGACATATCGTTTCCTGATAGTGTTGGGGCTTTAATTGAAAATCCGGGGTTCATTTCTGAGTACTCTGGTTTTCAAAATTTGAAGATTCTCGCTCAAATACAAAAGAAAATAGACGATAAAAAAATAGTGGATACTATGAGAATGGTAGGGCTTGACCCAAACGAAAAGAAGAGTTTCCGAAAATATTCACTTGGTATGAAACAAAAACTTGGAATAGCAGCAGCGATGATGGAAGACCCTCAAATACTTGTTTTAGATGAACCTTTTAATGCGTTGGATGAAGCTTCATGTGAAAATGTCAAAAAAATGATTTTGTCCGCAAAAGTTCCCGATAGAGTTGTGTTGCTGTCATGTCATGACAAAAATCAGATTAACGCTCTTTGCGACGAAACTATAGAATTAGCGCAGGGTAAAATCATCAGGAGAGATAGTCTTTATGAGAAAGAAAAATAATTTAAAAGTTATTGTAACGCTCCTTATTGTAACAGTATTATGTATATGTGGTGTCATTAGGTTTTTTAGTATCAATTCAAAATATCCGCAAAACGAAAAAGTTGTATATAAAATGGGCGATTCATTTGTTTGTCAAAATGCAAAATTCACTATAACAGATACATACATGCTTAAGCGTATGGACATTATGAATGATGATGATTTATCAGAATATTTGGAAGAAAATTCTGACTATTTGAAAAGTGAAGATTTGAATCTTGGCTTAATAAAAATTATAATTTCCAATACAACAGATGATGAAATAACTGTTGATTTAACAGCTTTTCATATTGAATCAGGTGCTTTTTCATTACAATTTTATTACCCGCTCGTTATGTATTACAATGATTGTGGAATGTATATTAAACTTTCAAAAGGTGAACAAAAAACGTTTATTGCACCCGTTCCTATCTCTTCTGAACAATTTCTCAATTATGATTCCACCGATATTAGAAACAGAACGTATTATTTGGTATCATCTTTATATCCTCAAAAAATAATGTCAGAAGTCAAATTTAATTAAATTCAAGATATTTAAATTGGTCAAATAAATAACAATGTTGGTTTAGCATAATTAGTGCTGAATTACTTGGACATTGAAAAGTTGCCTCGTTGTATAATCATGACGAAAATCTGATTAACGCAAAACTGCAATACAGCAAGGTGTCGTAATCCGTTTCTTGTTCAAGCTTGAAAAAATATTTAAATTTCCTTTTAACGGTAAACTATTGTTTTTTCTCTTGTGTTCGTGCCGCATTGTATTTCTCGTCTGAGTTTGGTTGCAACGGCGGCGGGCATATTCACGGGCAGCTTGCACATTGATTTCATCATTCAGTTTGCCGTCAATCTCACTGTGCGGCGATATTAAAAACGGAAGTGGATTTCTTTTCATTTTGAAGTCCCTTCCGTTCATTTTTCTTTTCGTTTATCTGCTTTACGGCGGCTTTATACCGCGCCAAAGTTTCCTTTACAGACTTTGAATAATCCGTTATGCTCCACTTGCCGGTTTGAGTGTGTCGAATATGATAGTTGATGATTATCAGCCTTTCACGCAGGGTTGGTGGTGATCTGTTGACTGAGCCTGCACAATCTTAGCAAAGCATTGCTGTGCTTGGATTCAAATACCTTGTCACAGCCCTTGCAGCTAAGTGAAAACGGCTCGCCGACCTTGTGTTTTCTCGCCTTTATCAACTGATAGCATTCCCTGCTTTTTAGACGGGCTGTTTCAGCTGCTTCTGCCGCTTAATTTCTTCCTCGCTCAGCTGAGGTTGAGGAATTTCAAACTTGCCGATGAAATTGAGATAGATTTCAACCTCCTGCATACGTTCTCCGTCAATATAATACGGAGCGTGAACTAAAATTTTGTCGATAAACTCATTTATCATCGGCGTAGTAAGCTCGGAAAAATCGGTGGTTATACATCTTTGCACCGCAATCGGCACAATAAACAAGACCCGTCAGCGGATTCGCCACTCCGGTGGTGTCAACACGTCTCGGCGTTTTTGTCAGTTTCTGAGCAAGCTCCCAAGTTTCTCGGTCAATGATTGCTTCGTGCGTGTCATTGAATATCAGCCAGTTCTCCTGCGGATTTTTCACTGAGCTTTTGTCCTTATATGATTCCTTGTGCGTACGGAAATTTACGGTGTCTCCGCAGTATTCCTGTTTTGCAAGAATACTGCGGACAACATATCCGCTCCAACTGAACGGGTGGGTAAACTCCTTTTTGTTTTTCCTTATTCCAATTCCTTTTTTGTAAAGTAAACAGCCGGGGTTTCAACCTTGTCATCAAACAGCGTGCGGGCTATGTCATAAGGTCCGCAGCCTTCTATTGTGAAATGGAAAATTCTGCGGACGACTGTAGCCGCTTCCTCATCAATCAGCCAATGATTTTTGTTGTTCGGGTCTTTCTTGTAACCGTAAATAGCCGAGTTGGTTGTCGGCTTTCCCGATTCGTGCAGATAGTTTGCAATATCAAAAGCATACTATGCCCGAGCGTAAGTGTAGCAACTGGTTTGACGGTTATGTTACAAAAACAAATCCACGTCTAAAAGGTAACACAAGATAACAAAAAACTGTACAGCCGAATATGGTTGTACAGTTTTTAGTTTTATATGTTATTTTATAGGAATGTAACATTGTACAAATTTGCACAATTTGAGCCGTAGGGGATTGCTAATCCTACCCGATAAAGCCTTGAACGAACACAATAACAATCAGCACGGGGAGTGCGTATTTAAGGTACGGCTTCAGCACTCTTGAAAGTTTAAGACCTTTACCCGTGTTACATTCTTCAAAGTAATTGTCAAAGCCCCAGCCGAATTTTGTTGTGCAGAACAGGAGATAAACCATTGCGCCAATCGGAAGAAGAAGGTTGCTGACAACGAAGTCCTCAAGGTCAAGCACACCCTTGCCGAGAATGTTGAAGTCGCTCCAAATGTTGAATCCGAAAATACACGGCAGACACGCAAAGAACATAATAATTCCATTGATAATTGACGCCTTTGTTCTGCTCATGCCGAATGTGTCGGTAAGAAAAGCAACAAGGTTTTCAAACACGGCAATAACCGTTGAAAAGCTTGCGAATGTCATAAACAGAAAGAAAAGCGTACCCCAAATCCGACCGCCCGTCATATTTACGAAAACATTCGGAAGCGTCACAAAAATAAGGGCAGGTCCTTGGTCGGGCTGAACGCCAAATGAAAAGCAAGCAGGGAAGATGATAAGTCCGGCAACAATTGCAACAAAAGTGTCCAATGCACAAATCTGAACAGCCTCACCGTAAAGCGTGCGGTCTTTGTTCATATAACTGCCGAAAATTTCCATTGATGCGATTCCGAGTCCGAGTGTGAAAAACGCCTGACTCATTGCAGAGGTGATTACCTTGCCGAGTCCTACATCTTTAACCTTTCCGAAATCGGGAACAAGATAAAAGCTCAAGCCTTCTCCCGCATTTGAAAGCATCATACTGTTGATTGCAAGAATAATAATCAGTGCAAGCAACGCAACCATCATAACCTTGCTGACCTTTTCAATGCCTTTTTGAAGTCCTCGACTGCATACAAAAAATCCGAATACAACGATTATCGCAAGCCATATAATCATCTCAACAGGCGATGCCATAAGGTTGTTAAACACTCCCGAAACCTGTTCTGAGTTCATTCCGCTTTTAAATGTTCCCGTTGCAAATTTATAGAAGTAATCTAACATCCAAGCCGAAACAGGCGTGTAGAACATCATCAAAAGGTAACAGCCTATCATGCACAGCCAACCGTGAATGTGCCATTTGCTCTTTGGCTTTTCAAGTGTTTTATAGCTTAATACGGCACTTTTTCTGCTTGCTCTGCCGACTGCAAGCTCCATTGTCAGAACGGGAATTCCCATAAGCACAAGAAATGCAAGATAAAAAAGCACGAACAATCCGCCGCCGTTTTCGCCCGTAACATACGGAAAGCGCCAGACATTGCCTATGCCAATCGCACAGCCTGCACTTACAAGGAGAAAACCTGTCCTCGACTTAAAATTTTCTCTTTGCATAAATATTCTCCTTAAAAATACTGTCACTCTAATTATACAAACTTTTCACCGATATTTCAAGGAATAAACTTTTTATTTATGCAATTTGACAGGAATTAAAAAGCTTTGTATACTTTTATTGACAGAAACATTTAAGTCTTGTTTAAGGTTTGAAATAACGGTTGTATTTTAATTCTTTAAAATAATATTTAAGAACACAAAGTATTTTAACGGTACTTTGTGTTCTTTTTTGTGACAAAATTCTCCGGAATAACAAAGTTCCATTATAAAATGTAATAAAAGTGTAATAAATGCTATATCTATATTGAAAATTAATGAAACAGAATTTATAATTAAAATACAATATAAAACATATATTTGGAGTTTGATAATGAAATTAACGAATGTGAATTTTCTTGCAAAAGCAAATGCCAAGATAAATAAAAATGAAAAGGGAATAAAAATTGTTTCCGCATTGCTTGTAATATCAATAACCTTGATTTCGGCATTTTCAATTACCGTCTCAAAAGCTGTAAATGAGTATAAAGAGGATTATCGTGCAAGAACACTTGAGGTTGACCCTTGGTTAAGCAAACTTGACGATAATGTTATAGAAAGTATTAAAAATACTGAGCATGTAGTTGATATTTTTCCTCTTGAAGGAATCAGAAATGATTCGTTCAGTGTAACACAAACTTCAAATCAAGAATTTCAGAACAGAATTGATGATAAAGGAGATACCCATATTTATATATGGTCATTATTGGGAGATGAAAAACGCAGTGTTATTGCAGGAAAAACTCTTGATGAATCCCCTGTGTTAAGCTGTGTTGTCCCGAGTGATTTTTATCCTTTTGAGGTTGAGGATCAAAATAAAAAGCCTGATTATATTGACGGTGAAGGTTTAATAGGAGAAACCATAACAGTAAAAGCATACAACGATGATTTAATACAAGATTATAATATGGGTGGAGATTTTGTCAGTACTTCTACTCTTAATCTTCCTGCAATTGAATATAAATTAAAGGTGGTGGGTACTTATTATCTGTCACCGACCGAAACAGGCTATTATGATTCGATTTATATTTCAGAGGAAACAGCTACGAAAATATTAGATGACGCACTTACAAAAGGCGGATATTCAAAAGATAACAAAACCACTGTCGGCAAGTGGTGGAGTGATTTATCGCTGAGGACTCACTATGTTGTTGTTGATGATTTTGAAAATATTGAATCGGTATATAATGCACTCACCGATATGAATGTATGCTGTGCCGATGACTCCGAACTCGGAATACAGGACAGCATAGTAAACGCTTCAAATATATTCAGCTTTGCAAGCGTATTTCTTATTATTTCAACAGTGTTGCTTTCTGTGATTATGATTATACAATCAACAGCAAACGCACTTTCACTTCGTAAATCTGATATAGGCTTGCTCAAAGCGATAGGTTATAAAAACAGTCAGATATTTGCCTGCCTTTACTGCGAACAGCTTAGAGTTACATTTACCGGATTTGCGGTTGGAACAATTATTTCGATTATAGTTACGGCTGTTTCAAATTTTTTCTTTGCAAACAGAAATTTCATCGACCGTCTGTACATTATCAATTGGGGAACTTTCGGAATTTTGCTTGCAATTTCGTTTTTGATAGTAACAATAGTTCCGCTGATATGTCAGCTCATAGCATTACGCAAGCTGAATAAAATTCAGCCCAAAGACGCAATGAATGAATAATTTTTGAGGGTAAAATAATGAAATCAATAGAATTAAAAAATGTTTCAAAAATATATAATAACAAAGTAACCGCCGTGGATAATGTATCGTTTACATTGTCAGAGGGTGAATTTGTGGCTGTTATGGGACAGTCGGGCAGCGGAAAAAGCACTCTGCTCCAAATGGCAGGTTTGCTTGACAACTGCACCTCAGGTCAGATTTTGATTAACGGCAAAGATGTGTCGTCACTCGGCAAAAACGAACTTGCTGACACAAGAATGAATTCACTCGGATTTGTCTTTCAGGCATTTCATCTTAATCCGCATCTCAAAGTTTTTGAAAATATAATGGTTCCAATGCTCATAAACGACCATTTCAAAAACAGAGCCGAAATGAAAGAAACTGCCGAATTGCTTGTGCAGAAAGTCGGTCTTACACACCGCATTGATCACTATCCGAGGGAACTTTCAGGCGGTGAACAGCAGAGAACCGCCATTGCAAGAGCACTTGCCAATAATCCCGACTTTATCCTTGCCGATGAACCTACAGGCAACCTTGACAGCAAAAACGAACGTATGATTTTTGAAGAGTTGAAAAAACTTACAGAGCTTGGCAAGGGCGTTCTTGTTGTCAGCCATAATGATGCCGTAACCGATTTTGCAGACAGAATTTGCGTTATGAAAGACGGCGTTTTAGAGGAAAATTAAAATGAAAAATAAAAAACTCGGTATGCTTGTTAAAGCCTCAATTCTTTCACGAAAAGGTGCAACAATATTTTTTTGTTGCTTTATGGTTATTGCAACCATTCTCGTTCTTGTGTCGGCAGGAGCGGTTATGCCGCTGAAAAATAATATTGACCAAAACATAAATAATCATATTCTTAACAGAGAGTTGAATTTTGAGATAAACGAAAATACTCCTCAAAATGAAATTGACGATACAATTTTAAGCATAAAAAGCATTGAACACATAACGAATGTTTATAATGTGCCTGCCGAACTTGATGTGAAGGAAACTTCGGGAGTGCTGTTTTCAGCTTATACACTAAGTTATGTTCACGAGGGGTATAACCTTAAAATAATAAGCGGAAGAGCTTTCAAAGAGAATGAAGAGAATGTTGCAGTTGTTCCCGAAGTTTTAAAGGATTTTAACAGCGAAAGTCAACGAATCAATAAAATTGACGGCAAAACGCTTGTGGGCAAAAATCTTATTTTCGCTGATGAATCGGGCAAGGAACATAAGCTTAAAATTGTCGGAGTGTATAACACATCTGACCCGATTTTTACAGGCAATCAAATTCTTATTCCACGCAACAGTTTGATTGAGTTTAATAATGAGGTTATTGCAAATGCCAAAGGTTCGACTTCAATAACTTCCGATAAGGCTTATAAAATTCTCGTTGATGATGCAAAAAATCTTGAAAGTGTACAATCCGAGGTTTCCTCATATTGCGAACCGTATACAATGGACTTGAACTTTGATTCTCAGTCATACAATATCGCACTCATAATTATTATAGGTTCAATTGTATTTTTTGCATTGTTCGTAATTGCGGGACAGTATATGTTCGTCAAGAGCAACATAAGCAGACGAACCGAAGAACTTGCTTTGTATCGCTCACTCGGTTACAAGTCTAATCAAATTTTCTTTATTATATTTGCAGAATATTTCTTTATTGGAATAATATCAATTACAGTCGGTACAATTTTGACTGTATTACTCGATATATTACTTATAAATCCGTATCTTATGAATCTTGTGGGCAATACAATGATGGAAATGACCGTGAATGTTTCGGCTGTTTATATACTGCTGTTCCTCGTGATTTATTTGATTGTACTTGTAATTGTCAGCATTTGGGCAGTAAAACGTTCTGAAAAAACGGATTTAAGTGTGTTGCTTAGAGAAAGATAATTTTATAACGGAAATAAAACTCCAGATTATTATTTAAAGCAGAAATTCTGAAAAAAATCGGGATTTCTGCTTTTTTAAATTTTATTTAAAGTTTGTAAATTATTATATAGCCACAGTAATGAAAAGGTAAAGATAGGGAGGTCTTACAATGGGCGTTAAAAATATATTCAAGCGTTACGAACTTAAATTTATGCTGACAACACAGCAGTACATTAACAATCCGAAACCTATAAAAACATGAAGCCCCAACACATTTTCGTGTAGGGGCGGTTTTCTTAAACAAAGAAATTGTCCTTATAATTAATATCTTTCTCCGACAGCAACAATGACACTTCTGCCTGCCATATTAATTCGTCTGTCATAGAGAATAACATTTCTGTCCTCAAGGATTACATCCTGCGGCTCGTTGCCTGTGTTTACATAAAGCTTCCAGTGGTATCCTTCGGGAAGGTCGGGAAGCTCAACATTTACATAATCCCAATAAGCATTGACGCCAAAGTAAACAAACTCGTCAAGCCCCTGTTGTTTAAGACTTACACCGGCATACATAACGCCAATCATTCTTGTATCATCGTAATACTTGGCACTCCACGCAACATTTGAATGGATGCTGACAGGCGGATAACTGCATGTTGCCTTGCCTCTGCTGTCTGTGATAATATGGAATCTCTTTCTGAAAGCAATCATATATTTAAAAAATTCAAATACATCCTTATGCTTTTCTTTCCTTGTCCAGTCAAGCCATGAGATAATGTTGTCCTGACAGTAAGCGTTGTTGTTGCCGAACTGAGTGTTGCAAAATTCATCACCTGCAAGGAAAAGAGCAGGTCCCTGACTGCACATAAGCGTTGCAAAAGCATTTTTTACCATTTTGATACGCAGTTTGTTGATATTGTAATCGTTTGTATCACCCTCGGCGCCGCAGTTCCAGCTGTTGTTGTCATTAGCGCCGTCAGTATTGTTCCAGCCGTTTTCGAGATTGTGCTTTTCGTTGTATGAATACATATCATAAAGAGTAAATCCGTCATGACAGGTAATAAAGTTTACCGACGCATTGTAGCCTCTGTAGGTAGGGTCATACAAATCTCTTGAGCCTGTAATTCTCTGAGCCGCATCCCATGCAAGATGGCTGTCGCCTTTAAGAAATCTTCTGAGGTCGTCACGGTATCTTCCGTTCCATTCAGCCCATCTGTTCCATGACGGAAAACTGCCAACCTGATAAAGTCCGCCTGCGTCCCATGCCTCTGCAATAAGCTTTACTCCGCCGAGAATCGGATCAAACGCAAGGCTTTTGAGAAGCGGAGGCTTATCCATAGGAGTACCGTCCTCGTTTCTTCCCAAAATTGACGCAAGGTCAAAACGGAAACCGTCAATGCGGTATTCTGTTACCCAATAACGCAGACAGTCAAGTATAAATTGCTGCACAATCGGCTGATTGCAGTTGAGAACATTGCCGCAACCGCTGAAATTGTAATACTTTCCGTCCGGAGTGAGCATATAGTAAATGTTGTTGTCAATGCCCTTGAACGAGAAATACGGTCCCATTTCATTGCCCTCTGCCGTGTGGTTGAACACAACATCAAGGATAACTTCAATTCCGTTTTCGTGAAGCTCACGAACAAGCTGTTTAAGCTCTCTGCCTTCGTGATGATGCTCGTGGTCGCTTTCATAGCTTGTGTTCGGAGCAAAAAAACATACGGTGTTATAGCCCCAGTAATCGTAGAGCTGACGACCGTCATAATTACGATATGAGCCCATTTCGTCAAACTCAAAAATAGGCATCATTTCAACGGCATTGATGCCCAGTTCTTTAAGATAGGGGATTTTTTCACGGATACCTGCGAATGTGCCTTTGTTTTTAACGCCTGAGGAGCCGTCCTGGGTAAAGCCTCTTACATGCAATTCATAAATAATAAGCTCTTCAAACGGAAGCTTCGGCTGAGTGCAGTTGCCCCAGTCATAGTCGCTGTTTACAACTCTTGCCTTATAAACACCCTCATGCTCCTGTTTTTTACCCCAGCCGCTTTGACCGATTACAGCCTTTGCGTATGGGTCAAGAATGTATTTCTTTTTATCAAAAATAATGCCTTTTTCGGGTTCATACGGACCGTCAAAGGAATATGCATACTCAAAATCAATCTCATCAAGACCGAACACGAGCATTGAATAGGTGTTGCCGATTTTGTAAGAATCCGGAAATCTAAGCCTTGCATACGGAATTTTTGCATAAGGTCTGAATAAAAGCAATGTACACTCAACGGCATAAACCGAATGAATAGTAAAGTTTACACCGCCGGAAACGGTTGTTGCACCGTTTAAAAGAAAGTTGCCGGGTCTGACATCGAAACCACCTACATTATCGGTTGGCTTTAAATCCCTCAACATAATATTCAATCCCCCTAAGTTACTCTCAAAAAACAAAAATTCAGTCATAACACAACATATGTCTATTTTATCATATTATGTGATTTATTCAACACACTATTTGCAAAAATATAGTCAAATCTTGTCATCACGATTAAAAAGCAGTATTTTTACACAAAAAAAGACCTGAATAAAAAATATATTCGGTCTTTTTAATCATTTGTTTACGCTTATTGTCAACCTATAAAAGTAAATCTGTCTGTTTTTTTGCCGTCAACATCAACTTTTTCGGCAAACATTTCGACAGGTCTTGCCCACACTTCACTTGTGTTGTGGAGATTTCTGTAAATTACAAGTTTTTCACCTGTTTCGCTGTGGGTTGCAAAGTTGATAACCTCATATTCGCCACCCTTGAAATGTAGGTAAATACCCGGCTTGATTTCTTTTGTCGTATTTTCGGCATTGTCCGAATTGCTTTCACAGCAATTTTCTGTTTTAACAGCTTTAACTGAAGCTTCTTCATTTGCAGGAGCTTCGTCAATTTCAGCAGCCCTGCAATCTGTATTGTCTGCATTGAAATCAACCCTGAAACTTCCGTCATTAACAACAAGAATTCTCGACTGATACGGCTGCATTTCAATTTCATAGTAACCGTTTACATCAATAACTTCGTTGCCGTTGAGAACATCTGTAAGCTTTGCGTTGCAGCCTGTGTCAAAACCGATTCTTTCAACACGGTCTGTAAGGTTGAATGCAACAAAAACAGTCTGATTGTCGGTTTTTCTTCTGTATACAAGCTTTTCATTCTGAATATTTATGTTTTCAAAATCGCCGTACTTGAGAGCTTCGAGTGCAAGTCTTACTACACCGAGTTTTTTGATATGCTCAAGAAGTTCATAGTTCGGGTTCGGGATGGAATCAAGGTCAAGACAGGGACGAAGCTCATAATCGCTGTAGGCAGTCCTCATACCCTCAATGCCGAATTCACTTCCGTAGTAAATTGACGGTACTCCGGGCATTGTATACATCATCGTGTAAACATTGTTAAGATGATTTTTGTCTTTAAGCATACTTGCAACACGGTTTACATCGTGGTTATCAACGAAATTATATGTGTAGATATTTCTGTAAATACCGCCGTTAGCAAACTGTCTGTTAAGAGAATGAGCAATTTCAAAATAGTTGTGGTCATTATGGCTTGAATAAATGCCTTTGTAGCATTCGTAGTTTGTAACTGAGTCAAGCACATCGGGATTTGCCCAATGATTGTAATCGCCGTGAGTAATCTCGCCGTAGAGCCAGAAATCGGACTTTTTCTCTTTGCAAACATTTTTTAATTTCTTGAAAAATTCAATGTCAACGCAGTCAGCCGCATCAAGGCGAAGTCCATCAATATCAAACTCATCAATCCAAAATCTTGCACAGTCAAGAAGATAGTTTACTACCTCGTCATTGCGGAGATTAAGCTTTACAAGGTCGTAGTAACCTGCCCAGCCCTCATAGCTGAAACCGTCATTATAAGGACTGTTGTTCCAAAAGTTTATATTTTCAAACCAAGACGCATATCTTGAATTTTCACGGTTCTGACGAACATCTTTAAAGGCAAAGAAATCTCTTCCCACATGATTAAAAACGCCGTCAAGCATAATTCTGATGCCGTTATCGTGAAGGGTTTTGCAAATTTTTTTGAAAGATTCGTTGTCACCGAGCCGACAGTCGATTTTTTTATAATCAATAGTATCATAGCCGTGTTTTGAACTTTCAAAAACAGGGTTGAAAACAAGTGCGTTTACCGACATTGACTTCATATGGTCAATCCAGCCGTAAATTTTGTCAAGTCTGTATTCCTGTTTGAAATCATTCTCCTTTGGTGCTCCGCAAAAACCGAGCGGATAAATATTATAAATTACGGATTCATTTATATATCCCATTATATTATCTCCTTTTTGCACAGAATAAAGCAATGTACGAATGCAGTGTTTTGTGTACATTAGTCATAATTATAACACTAAAATTTCTATTGTGCAACTGAATAATTTGTGTTACAATGTAACATATTGATGATTTAAAAATGATTTTAAAAAAATCTCGGAGGAACAAAATGCTCAAAATACCCGAAAACAAAACAAGAAAAAAATTAAGAATCACACTTTGCGTGCTTTATCTCGTTGAAATCGTACTCTGTGCGTTGCCGTATTTCCAGTACATTGACGAAAAAAATGTACTCCATTCTTATTCCGTATTTGATATTATGTCTGTATGGGGACTCAGCGGTTCAAATGATGCGGTTTTTAAGTATTCGCTCTTTATGCCGATTTTCTTCATTATTCCGATTGCAGGATTTTTCTTCTGCGCTCTTGACAAAAAACGCAATATGAAGAATATCGTTTCAATCATCTGCTGTCTGCTCGGTGTGCTTTCAATTATCACAATGGTAAGCTATACAATCAGCCTTGCTTCTGTAATTGCACTTCTTTTGTACATTCTTATCTGCTTTCTCACAACGCTTTCAATCTTTGCAAGATTTACCGACAAAGATGCTACGAAAGCTCCTGTTAAGCAGAAAAACACAGACCCGAACAGGGAAGTGTAATTTTACAAATTAATAGTTGAAAACGGAAAATTGAAAATTTCGGTCGGGAACACAGCTTGCTTGATGCAAAGCATTGTTTTCCCGACTTTTTATTTTATAAAATTAAAACACGGCAGTTCATTATCTGAAATGATTGCCGTGTTTATTTTTGCCGATTTTATTTTTAAAATTCCGTCAGAACAATGTGTGCCTGAGAATTATCGAGGACTAACGGCTTATCCATATCAACTCTCTTTAATTCTCCGTAGAGTCTGCCGAAAATTACGGTTGTTTTGTCCATATATGCCGCCATAGCCTCGCCTTTTACGGTGAACGGCTTGAATGTAATGTCAACTGCCGAATATCCCGCCTTAAAGTACCACGGTCTGTCAAGCTTTCCGCCTGTGCTTTTAACATTTATCTGCGACAATTTTACAAGATGACCGTCTGTGAAAAAGCAATTTTCGTTGCCGTAACGGTTGTCACCGACTCTGCTTGCAAGACAGAGGGAAAAGCGTTTTCCGTCAATAAAGCAGTCGGAGCTTAATCTCTGATAATTATGCTTTCTCGGCTTTGAAAAGCGTGTCCAGTCAAAGTAAGCGTTTGTGGTTGTTTCGTTTAAAGAATATTCCATGCCGCCAACACGGATAATTCCGCCTGCGACAAATTTGGGAACAAAGCGTTTGAGATAAAAATATTTTCTGTCTCTCTCAAACGGTGCAATTTCGTTAAGACTTTCGCCTGCCGTCTTTTTGAGATTAATGTTAAAGTAAAGATTTTTTATGCCGCCAAAGTCGATAAAATCACATTTTAAAAATCTTCCGTTCGGTGTGTTTGTCAACTGTAGCTGAAGTCTTTTGTCCGTGTACAAAAGCTCTCCCGAACTGCCCGATTCGGGAAGCTCGTTCTTGCTGAAAACAAATTTCTTTACAACACAATCATAAATCACACCGCCTCTTTTAAGGTCGGCAACCGCAATTTTTACCGCAAATTCCATGCCTAAATTTTCAACCGAAAGATAGAGCGAAACCTCTGTGTTGCTTATGAAATAGCAATCCCTTTCGCTGTGTTTTCCGCTTGTTTTGCTCTGTTCGCTGTTATATTCAAAAACAGGCGTTCTTGCCCAGCCTGCACACATAACCTCTCCGTTTTCTTCAAAAACATTATGCTTTTCGGTTATCTCATGTTGCAAAACAATCCCTCCGTGTTCTCGTTTTTAAAATTTTCCATAAAATCACACCATACAATATACACAAAATAATTATGCTTTTCAAGAATTATAACAAAACTGTAAATTTCGTTTTCTGCCGTCAACGGTATATGTACTAATTTTCTGATTTCATGAATAATCTGTAATAATATCATATACCTGTGAGGGCGGTTTTTATGAAGAAATTTGTCATTTCGCTTTTAATCTGCTTATGTTTTCTGCTTTGTTCATGCAGTGCCGACACATCGGGATATCAAAACGAGCTTACCTGCACAGACTGGAGTGCAGAGCTTGACGGCGGCGGAAAGATAAACCTTTCGTTTGACGGTGAAAATGCGTCCCTTATTATGATGAGCGGAAAAGACAAGGCGGAGCTTTGCGGAAAATATGTTGCCGATGATACAACGCTTGTCATATTTGTGCCGAAACTTTACCGAAACTACACCTTTGAATATATTCCCCACGGAAAAAAGCTTGATTTGTCATACAACGGTTCAAAAATCACGCTCAGCCGTGCCGATAACACGCAAAAAACCGAGTAAATCAGCCGTTCAATGTTTCTTATGTACATTTTGAGCGGAATACGCAGATTAACGAATAATTTTATTGATAAATAAAGTTGTGTGTGTTATAATGTTTTAAGCTATGTTATTATGCCATTTTTGGATTTTTTCGGAGGTATTGTTTTGGTAGTGTTTGGAATTGATCCCGGATATGCCATTGTAGGTTGGGGAGCAATCAATTTTCAATCGAATACATATAAAACTCTCGGTTACGGTGCAATTGAAACCGTTGCCGGAACTGATTTTAACAAACGGCTTGAGTACATCTATGACGAAACCTATGCTATTCTCAACAGATGTCGCCCCGACGCCCTTGCAATCGAAAAACTTTACTTTCAGACCAATCAGAAAACGGCTATCAATGTTGCTCAGGCAAGGGGAGTAACCCTGCTTGCGGCACAAAAACTTAAAATACCAATCTTTGAGTACACTCCTCTTCAGGTCAAAACGGCTGTAACGGGATACGGCAAGGCTAAAAAACCACAGGTTATGGAAATGACCGCAAGGCTTTTAAAGCTGAAAGAAATCCCGAAACCAGATGATACCTGTGACGCACTTGCAATTGCAATCTGTCACACACAGGCGGCAGGCTCACAGCTCAGAAGAGTAATGTACGGAAAGGGACTTTAAATATGCTTTATTCCGTAAGAGGAAAACTTATTGCAATAGAATCAAATGCGGCGGTAGTAGAGTGCGGCGGTGTCGGCTATATGTGCCAGACAACAATGAACACACTCAAAGCCGTAAAGCTTAACACAGAGGTAACGCTCTACACCTACCTTAATGTAAGGGAAGATGCGGTTGACCTTTTCGGCTTTGCAACAAAGGCAGAGCTTGAAACCTTTAAAAACCTCATCAGCGTAAGCGGTGTAGGTCCAAAGGCAGGACTTGCGGTTTTGTCGGAGCTCAGTCCCGAACAGGTTGCAATGGCGATTGCCTCCGATGACCTCAAAACAATTACAAGAGCACAGGGAATAGGCAAAAAAATTGCACAGAGAATTGTTCTTGAACTCAAGGACAAGCTTGCAAAAGCGGCTAAAGAGGACAGTTCCTTTGCACAGGTGGCACAGAACAGCGTGAATGTTTCAACGGGAAATGTTCCGAAAGCAATCGAGGCACTCGGAGTTTTGGGTTATTCTCCGTCGGATGTTTCGCCCGTACTCGCAACACTCGACAGCGCCTTGCCTGTTGAACAGCTTATTTCGCTCACATTAAAACAGATGGGAAGACAGTAATATATGAGTAAAATGGAATTCTCGGATGAATTTGATTTTGAAAACAGAATAACCGATACTTCCGAAATTCCCGAAGATACGGCAGAGAGCGACAACCCTCTGCGACCGAAAACACTTTCGGAATACATAGGACAGGAAAAGGCAAAGGAAAACCTCAAGGTTTTTATCGAGGCGGCAAAAATCAGAGGCGAAACCCTTGACCATGTACTGCTCTACGGCCCTCCGGGACTCGGTAAAACAACTCTTTCGGGAATCATTGCGAATGAACTCGGTGTGTCAATGAGAATAACCTCAGGTCCTGCAATTGAAAAGCCGGGCGACCTTGCGGCATTGCTTACCAACCTTAACGAGGGCGATGTGCTTTTTATTGACGAAATTCACAGACTGAGCCGTTCCGTTGAAGAAATACTTTACCCTTCAATGGAGGACTTTGCAATTGACATCATCACGGGTAAAGGTCAGATGGCGGCTTCGTATCATCTGCCGTTGCCAAAATTTACACTTGTCGGAGCAACCACAAGAGCAGGTCAGCTGACCGCTCCTTTGCGTGACCGTTTCGGTGTGGTGTTAAGACTTGAGCTCTACACTCCCGAAGAGCTTGCACAGATTGTTGAAAGAAGTGCCGGAATCCTCGGAATAAAAATTGAACATGACGGTGCGCTTGAAATTGCGTCCCGTTCAAGGGGAACACCACGAATTGCAAACCGACTTTTAAAGCGTGTACGTGACTTTGCACAGGTTATGTCAAACGGCGTCATCACACTTGAAACCGCAAGGACAGCACTTGACAGACTCGAAATTGACGAACTCGGTCTTGACCGCAACGACAGAAGAATGCTTGAGGCAATCGTTCGTTTTTACAACGGCGGTCCTGTCGGACTTGAAACACTTGCGGCGGCAATCGGTGAAGAGGCTGTAACAATCGAGGATGTCTATGAACCGTATCTTTTGCAGATAGGTTTTGTCAGCAGAACACCGAGAGGCAGATGCATAACTGCCGAGGCTTGCAAGCATCTCGGCTGTGAATTTCCTAAGGGTGTTGTAAATGCACAGCCCACACAGCCGACTCTCTTTGGTGACAGGGAGTCATAAATCAGTCACAATATGAGTGTATAATTCAACAGAGTATAAGGCTTTTACTTGGGTTATACCGAAAATTTCAGTTTTGAAAATTTACAATCTACAAATTATTTAACGGAGGAATATATATAATGGGAAGATTATTCGGTACAGACGGTGCAAGAGGTGTTGCAAATACAGAGCTTACACCCGAACTTGCAATGAATATAGGCAGAGCGGCGGCAATGGTTCTTATCAGCGATGAGGTTGAACACCCCACAATTTTAATCGGTAAGGACACAAGACTTTCGGGCGATATGCTCGAGGGCGCACTTATTGCAGGACTTTGCTCGGTAGGTGCAAATGTTCACATTCTCGGGGTAGTTCCTACTCCTGCGGTTGCTTATCTTGTAGGCAAATACAATGCCGATGCAGGTATTATGATTTCCGCATCACACAACCCGTTTGAATTTAACGGTATCAAAATTTTCAGCTCTGACGGATGCAAGCTCCCCGATGCCCTCGAAAACAGAATTGAAGAAATCGTACTTGACCATGTTGTTCCGTATGCATCCGCAACAGATGAAAATATCGGCAGAGTAACATATGATACAGAGGCGGCTGATTTGTATATTGACCACCTTGTTTCGGCAGTTGACTGCGACTTTGAGGGTATGGAAATTGCACTTGACTGCTCAAACGGTTCTTCTTCAAGAACAGCCGAAAAGCTTTTCACAAAGCTTGGTGCAAAGGTTCATATGCTTTTTGACGAGCCTGACGGTGTGAACATCAACCGTGACTGCGGTTCAACTCATATGAGCAAATTGCAGAAGTATGTTCGTGAACACAAGCTTTCATGCGGTCTTGCATTTGACGGTGACGCCGACAGATGTCTTGCGGTTGACGAAAGCGGAAACCTTGTTGACGGTGATTACCTTATTGCAATCTGTGCAAATGATATGAAGCAAAGAGGCGTACTCAAAAAGAATGCCGTTGTCGGAACAATTATGACAAACATGGGCTTTAACAAGTTCTGCGAAGAAAACGATATGCACTTTGTTTCAACAAAGGTTGGAGACAGATATGTTCTCGAAGCTATGATGCAGGAGGGCTACAACATCGGCGGCGAGCAGAGCGGTCACATCATTTTGCTTGACTATGCAACAACAGGCGACGGTCAGCTTTCAGGTGCAATGATTCTCAGCATTATGAAGAGAACAGGCGAAAAGCTCAGTCAGCTTGCAAAGATTATGGAGCGTTTGCCGCAGGTGCTCATTAATGTAAAGGTCAGCAGAGAGGGCAAGCTCTCATTCTATACAGACAGGGAAATCAAGGCTGAAATCGAAAGAGTTAGCGAAATCCTCGGTGACAGAGGCAGAATCCTTGTTCGTGTATCGGGAACAGAACCTCTCGTAAGAGTAATGCTCGAGGGTGAAAACCTCGAAGAAATTCAGAACCTTGCGGAAGAAGCCGCACAGGTAGTAAGGGAAAGACTTGCATAATGCGATTATCTGATAAATGGAAAGATTATGAACTTATAGATACCTCTGACGGGGAAAGACTTGAAAGATGGGGAGATATAATCCTTATCCGTCCCGATCCGCAGATTATCTGGTCAAGCGAAAAGAAAAATCCTCTTTGGTATTCGGCACATGCCCGTTACCACCGCTCAAATCGTGGCGGAGGAAGTTGGGAGCAGTACAAAAAAGTTCCTGACCGCTGGACTGTAAATTACGGCAACCTCGTTTTCAACATCAAGCCTATGGGATTCAAGCACACGGGTGTGTTCCCCGAACAGGCAGTTAACTGGGATTTTGCCGCAGAAAAAATAAAAAACGAAAACAGACCGCTTAAAATTCTCAACCTTTTCGGTTACACAGGATGTGCAACTCTTGCGTGTATGAACGCAGGTGCAACCGTTTGCCATGTTGACGCATCAAAGGGCATGGTTCAGTGGGCAAAGGAAAATGCCGCATCAAGCGGTATTGCCGACAGACCTGTCCGTTGGCTCGTTGACGATTGCGTAAAATTTGTACAGCGTGAAATCCGCCGTGGCAACAGGTATGACGGAATCATTATGGATCCTCCGTCATACGGCAGAGGTCCGGGCGGTGAGGTCTGGAAACTTGAAGAACAGCTTTATTCACTCGTAACCCTGTGCAAACAGGTTCTCTCAGACAATCCGCTGTTTTTCATTCTCAATTCCTACACAACGGGACTTTCTCCCGCTGTAATGGAGTATTTGCTCGGAGTTCTTTTGCAGAAGGACTTCGGCGGAAAAGTATCAAGCGATGAAATAGGACTGAAGGTGAGCGACACGGGACTTGTATTGCCGTGCGGCTCAACCGCAATATGGGAGAAATAATAAATGAGCTTTATTTCACTTGACAACATCAGCTTTTCATATTCCGACATTGAAAGCGGTCAGCCGTACAAAAATGCGGTTGACGGTGTTTCTCTCAATATCGAAAAGGGTGAATTTGTTGCCCTTCTCGGTCACAACGGATGCGGAAAGTCAACTGTTGCAAAACATCTCAACGCAATGCTATTGCCGGATAAGGGCAAAGTGTATGTTGACGGAGATGACACATCAGATGAAAACAAGACATATGACATAAGAGAAAAAGTGGGACTTGTACTTCAAAATCCCGACAACCAGCTTGTTGCAAGCGTTGTTGAGGAAGATGTTGCTTTCGGTCCCGAAAACCTCGGAATACCGCCAAAGGAGATCCGACAGAGGGTTGACGATGCCCTCAAAGCCGTTGATATGTACGATTACCGTGAACACGCTCCGTTCAAGCTTTCGGGCGGTCAGAAACAGCGTATTGCAATTGCGGGAATTCTTGCAATGCAGCCGCAATGCATAGTTCTTGACGAACCCACGGCAATGCTTGACCCTAACGGCCGTGATGAGGTAATGACAACGCTTTTAAAACTCAACCGTGAAAAGAATATGACGGTTGTCCTCATCACACACTATATGGAAGAGGCAGTCCTTGCTGACAGAGTTGTCGTTATGGACGCAGGAAAAATCCTCACTCAGGGTACACCCGAAGATGTTTTTTCCCAGGCGGAGCTGCTCAAAAAGCACCGTCTTGATGTTCCGCAGGCAACAGAGCTTGCATACAGACTCAGGGGGTGCGGAGTGAAATTTGACAAACTTCCTCTCAATGCAGAGCAATGTGTAAAAATGCTTGAGGAGGTGCTGTCATGAGCAAGGTGCTTGAACTGAAAAATTTAAGCTATGTTTACGGAACAGGCACTCCGTTTGAGAAAACCGCTGTCAATAATTTGAGCCTTTCAATTGAAAAAGGCGAGTTTATCGGCATTATGGGACACACGGGCTCGGGCAAGTCAACACTTGTTCAAATGCTCAACGGACTTATTAAACCAACTTCGGGACAGGTTCTTCTTGACGGCGAGGATATCTGGGCAAATCCCAAGGATATCAGAAAAATCCGTTTCAAAGTCGGAATGGTATTTCAGTATCCCGAATATCAGCTTTTTGAAGAAACCGTTGCCAAGGACATCGCATTCGGCCCTACGAATATGGGCAAGAGCGGTGCAGAGCTTGAAAAAGCGGTAAATGACGCCGCAAGATTTACCGGACTTAAAGATGAACTTCTTGAAAAATCTCCGTTCGACCTTTCGGGCGGTGAAAAGAGAAGGGCGGCAATTGCAGGCGTTATAGCAATGAATCCCGAGGTTCTCGTTCTTGACGAACCAACCGCAGGTCTTGATCCTATGGGCAGAGATGTGCTGTTGAGCCAGATTGTGCAGTATCACAAGGAACGCAAAAACACAGTTATCCTTGTATCCCACAGCATGGAAGACATTGCAAGGGTTGCCGATAAGATAATCGTTATGAACAAGTCAAACCTCGTTATGTTTGATAAGACAAAAGAAGTTTTCTCAAAGGGACGAGAGCTTGAAAAAATAGGACTTCGAGTACCGCAGATAACAAAGATTATGCTTGAACTGCGTGAAAAAGGTTTTAATGTTCCCGAAGGAATACTTACTGTTGATGAGGCAATGGACTGTATTTCCTCACTGCTTGACAAGGAGGGTAAAATATGGTAAGAGATGTTGCGTTCGGTCAGTATTTCCCTGCGAACAGCGTAATCCACAAATGTGATCCCCGTGCAAAGCTGATTATGCTTGTCGGATTTCTCGTAATTATTTTCTGTACTTTTAATTATGCTTCGCTTGCGCTTGTTGTGCTTTTTACCGCACTTTTCGTTGCGGCAAGCAAGGTGCCTGCAAAGTTCTATTTCAAAAGCATGAAAGTAATTATATTTATTATAATAGTAACCTCAATTCTCAATGTGTTCTACGGTTCGGGTGATCCGCTTGTACAATGGGGAATTTTCAAAATCACCTTAAACGGCATTAACAGAGCAATTTTTGTTTCGGTAAGAATCATATGTCTTATCCTTGCAAGCTCCTGTCTTACATTCACAACCTCTCCGACAGAGCTTACGGACGCAATCGAAAGACTGATGAAGCCGCTTGCAAAACTGCACTTTCCCGTTCACGAGATTGCAATGATGATGTCGCTTGCTTTAAGATTTGTTCCCACACTTCTTGAAGAAACCGACAAAATTACTCAGGCTCAAAAGGCACGAGGTGCCGATATGGAGTCGGGTAATATTATTCAGAGGGTAAAGGCGTTTATCCCTATTCTTATTCCGCTTTTTGTTTCGGCATTCAGAAGAGCCTATGAGCTTGCAACAGCTATGGAGTGCCGTTGCTACCGTGGCGGAACAGGAAGAACACGAATGAAAACTATTCATATGGCAAAGCGTGACTATGTATCTTTTGTAATGGTCGCACTTCTAATCGGCGGAGTGATTTTATGCAACATATTCCTGCCTGCGGCAGTTTAAGAAATCTTCTTCTCACAATTTCATATGACGGAAAAAAGTTCCACGGCTGGCAGATTCAGCAGAACGCAATGACGGTTCAGGAGGCTTTTCAAACTGCTCTTTCAAAGATTATCGGCAATGACTTTGATGTAAAGGGATGCAGTCGCACAGACAGCGGAGTTCACGCAAATATGTACTGCATCAGCCTTAAAACAGAGCATCCCATAAAGCCCGAAAGACTCAAGGCGGCGCTTAACCGCTGGCTGCCGCTAAGCATTGCGGTTCTTGACTGCAAAGAGGTTGCCCCCGATTTTCACGCCCGCTATTCCTGCACAAGCAAGGAATATATCTACAAAATCTGGAACAGCGATGTGCGAAATCCATTTCTTGACGGATACGCACTTCATTACAGATACAAAATTGACGAAAATCTGCTCGACAAAGCCGCTCAGGCATATGTCGGCAGACACGATTTCACTTCCTTTTGCACGCTTGATAACCGTGAAAAAGGGGATATGACCAGAAATGTGAAAGCCTTTTCGGTAACCCGTGAGGGCGACATTGTTACAATGAGGGTTGAGGCTGACGGCTTTTTATACAATATGGTTCGTATTATGGTGGGAACACTTCTCAGGATTCAACAGGGTAAAATTGCTCCCGATGAAATTCCCTCCATTATAGAAAAGAAAAACAGAAAATATTCGGGTCCCACCGCACAGGCTTGCGGATTGTACCTGAATCGTGTGAATTATGAAAATGACGACAGTTCACAAAAAGGAGTGAACGCTGATGTTTAAAAAATTTAAAGGACATTATTCAAAACGAAAGACACATAAAACCGACAGAGATGTAATGAGCTATGAGGATATGCCTCTTGACGATTATGAACAGGAAAAAACCGAAATGTCGCCGCAGGCTGTCAAGAAAATCGTACTCGGTGCGTGTATTGCCATTGCTGCAGGACTTATAGTTTTTGCCTTTGCAAACCGTGACAAGCTCACATGGGAGAACATCTCGAACTGGTGGACTTATGATGTACTCGGAAATGCCGGTCACGGCTATCCCGTTGACATTATCGGTTCCGAGGTTTCATCGGGCAACTTTGCAGTGTCACAGGGACATGCCGTGTATGCGTCGGACACCTCATTCGTAACCCTTACAAATTCGGGTACAGAGGTTGCACGACTTCAGCTTACACATTCAAATCCCGTAATGAAAAACAATGAAAACAGATTTCTCACATACGGAATCGGCAGTGCAAGCTATGAGATAAGCAGTTTTGACGAAACGCTTTACTCAGGCAATGCCGAAAATAAAATATACACAGGTGATGTTGCCTCAAACGGTACATACTGTCTTGTTACCGAGGACAACGGTTATCTTACAACGCTGTATGCCTACAGCAAAAATAATAACAGAATTTACAAATATTCTTTTTCGGAGTATTATATAACTTCGGTAGCAATTAACAAGGACGGCTCCGGTTGCGTTGCCACAGGTGTGTCAAGTGATAAGGGCTCAGCGGTAACGGGCGTTTATGTGCTTGATTTTTCACAGGAAAAGCCTGTTTCAACCTACAAAATTTCGGGTGACAGCGTGCTTGATTGCAAGTATCTGACCTCAGATACGGCGGTTCTTGTGGGCTCACAGGCAAGCTATATTGTTAAAAAAGGTGAAAAGAATTACAAAACAGTAAGCTATGAGGACAAAACTCTTTCAAATTACTGCTTTAACACAGATACATCAACCTATACAATGGCTCTTTCAAGAAGCGGTGACGGAAGAAGTGTTGCTCTCATAAGCTATAACAGTAACGGCGAGGCACAGTACACAATAAATACCGAACACAAAGCCGATTCGCTTTCTGTCTACAAGGGTACGGTTGCAATCCTTGACGGAAATGTTGTTTACGGTTATAATCAAAATGGCGATTTGCTTTATTCGACAAATTCGGGAACCGGTTCAAAAAAGATTGTGCTTGCCTCGGACTACACCGCTTACATTCTCAGCGTAAATCAAATTAGGTTTATTGACCTTGACAGTGTATCGAGCGACGATACCGCTCAAACTTCAAAACAGGAGTAATAAATTTGGTTGCAGATATAATTATTATTGCCGTGTTTGCGCTTTTGTTTTTTATTGATTTCAAGCGTGGCATAGCAATTACAATTCTCAATGTTGCAGGTGTGGCTCTTACGGGCTTTCTTGCATATCACATTTCAAATTTTCTTGCATCGTGGGTTTATACGGCATTTGTTCAGCAGACCTTAACAACAAATCTGCAACAAATGATTGACACTCAGGGCATCAACTCAGCCATTGCAAACAGTTTTTCGGCTTTGCCAAACTGGGTTATGGGAATGCTCGGATTCTTCCTTTCAATTTTCGGATTGGATTCAAGTGTCTATACAAACGATTTTCAGGTTCCGAACTCTTCCGCAGCGGCGGTGTCAGCTTCGGTGGAAAATCTTATTCAGCCGGTTATCACAGGAATGTTCCGCTTGGTTATCGGTGTAGTTATTTCAATAATTATCTTTATAATTATAAAAATTCTTGTCAAAAAACTTGCAAGAGTGTTTAAAATACCCGTGGTGAAACAGATTAATAAGCTTCTCGGCGGTGTGTTGGGACTTGCGGAGGCGGCAATCCTTGTGTTTTTTGCCGTTAATATCTTTTCGGGAGTACTTGAGTTTTCAAATCCCGAAATGCTTAATAACCCGATGATTTCGGGTGCTGTTTTTAAATTTTTCAGCGTTGCAGTCTGAATGAAGAAACAGGAGGGAACAGTAATGGAAAAAGAAAAAGATGTGTGGAGCTTTAAAACATCCGATTTGGTTACTATACCTAATATTATAACTTATGTAAGATTTGTGCTTATAATCCCGTTCGTATATTTTTTCCTTGCGGAACAGTATATATATGCGGCAATATGTATAGGTTTGTCGGGACTTTCCGATTGCTTTGACGGAATGGCTGCCAGAAAACTCAATCAGGTAACTCCTCTCGGAAAAATCCTTGATCCCATTGCAGACAAGGTAACGCTTTTTGCGGTCGTTATCTGTATGGTGATTTATGTGCCTATGGTTCTTCCGATTCTTGTAACACTTCTGGTCAAAGACCTTATTATGCTCCTCGGAGGTGCCGATTTAATCAAAAAAAGACTCACTCCGCCTTCTGCAAATTGGTACGGAAAGGTCGGAACAATTATTTTCTACTTTTCCGTATGCCTTATCGTATTTCTCAAGGCCTTTTTTGCCTACGAAAATATGGTGCTTGATCTGATATTGCTTTCGGTTACAGCCGCATCCATGCTATACGCTTTGTATCGTTACGGCAAAATCTATTTTGCAATGATTAAGGAGTACAACGAATCACTTAAAAAGACAGCTGACATTAAAAATAAATAAATTCCGACAAATAAATATTGAATTATTTGTTAAACAGTTGTATAATTCTTATATTACCATGACAGCAAATGTGCAATTTGGTGTCCTAAAAAGGAGTATGCTATGCTTTGTACAAGATGCGGAAAACGGCCTGCGGTTGTTTTCGTTTCAAATAATAATTCCAAAGACGCCCCAACGGCAGGTTATTGCCTTACCTGTGCAAAAGAGCTTGGAATCAAGCCGGTTGAGGACCTTATCAGCAAAATGGGTATCTCGGATGAGGACCTTGAAAATGTTCAGGATCAGATGAACACCCTCATGAACAGTATGGGTGACGGCGATATGTCGCAGCTTATGGAACAGCTTGGTGCGGATAACCTTGCCGAGCAGATGGGCGATTTTTCTAAAGACGGTGACGGCAGTGAGGATGATGACTTCTCTCACGGTGCACCTGCATTCCCTGCATTTTTCAACAGTATGTTCGGCGGACAGAACAACAATGCGACAAATCAGGATAATAATAAAAAGGGCAAAAAAGAGAAAAAAGAAAAGAACAGAAAGCACATTAATCTTTACTGTGAAGACCTCACACGCAAGGCGAGAGAGGGCAAAATCGACCGCATTGTCGGCAGAGACAGCGAGATTGAGCGTGTAATTCAGATTCTTTCAAGAAGAACAAAGAACAATCCTTGCCTTATTGGTGAACCCGGTGTAGGTAAAACCGCTATTGCAGAGGGGCTTGCTCTCCGCATTGCCGCAGGAAATGTTCCTCAAAGACTTAAAAACAAGGAAATTCAGCTTCTTGACCTCACCTCACTTGTTGCAGGCACTCAGTTCAGAGGTCAGTTTGAAAGCAGAATCAAAGGACTTGTTTCCGAAATCAAGGAGAACGGCAACATAATTCTCTTTATTGATGAGGTTCACAGCCTTGTCGGCACAGGTGACAACGAGGGTACAATGAATGCCGCAAATATCCTCAAACCGGCTCTTTCAAGGGGCGAGGTTCAGGTCATCGGCGCTACAACATTCAACGAATACAGAAAATATATCGAAAAGGATTCTGCTCTCGAAAGAAGATTTCAGCCTGTAAAGGTCGGCGAGCCTACAATTGCTCAGTCAATTGATGTTATCGCAGGCGTAAAAGGCTATTATGAGGCACATCACCGTGTAATTGTTGACGATGATATCGTTCGCAAGACGGTTGTCCTTTCCGAAAGATACATAACAGACCGTTTCCTTCCCGACAAAGCAATCGACCTTCTTGATGAAAGCTGTGCCTGTGCCGCTCTCCGCAACAAAAGCATGGAGCGTCACGATCAGCTTGAGGATGAAAGACAGAAGCTTCTTATCAGAAAGGACGCTCTTACAAATGCCGATGAGGTAAACTATGAACAGCTTGCCGAGGTCAACACAAGCCTTGCAAGAATTGACAGCGACCTTAAAGAAATTGACCCCGAAACTCTCGTTTCAAAGGTTACAGAGGAGGATATCGCCAAGGTCATCGAACTCTGGACAGGCATCCCCGCATCAAGAATCAAGGAAAATGAGCTTTCAAAGCTTGCCGACCTTGAGAACGAGCTTAAAAAGAAAATTATCGGTCAGGACGAGGCTGTAAAGGCTCTTGCATCTGCAATCAGAAGAAGCAGAGTTCAGATTTCACCTCGCCGCAGACCTGCATCGTTCATCTTTGTAGGTCCTACAGGTGTCGGTAAAACAGAGCTTGTAAAGGTTCTCAGCAAGGAACTTTTCGATACTCCCGAAACTCTTATCAGACTTGATATGAGTGAATTTATGGAGAAACATTCGGTTTCTAAAATTATCGGTTCACCGCCCGGATATGTCGGTTATGATGAGGCAGGACAGGTAACGGAGAAAGTTCGCCGCAGACCTTATTCGGTTCTCCTCTTTGATGAAATCGAAAAGGCTCATCCCGATGTTCTCAATATTTTGCTCCAAATTCTTGACGAGGGCAGAGTTACAGACGCTCACGGCAGAACAGTAAACTTTGAAAATACTGTTATCATTATGACATCAAATGCCGGTTCTGCATCAAAGGACAGCGCATTAGGCTTTGGCAAGACTGAAGAAGATGCCTCAAAAGAAAAGGTTATGAAGGCACTTTCCGAGTTTCTCCGTCCCGAATTTATCGCAAGAGTTGATGAGGTTATCGTATTCAACAGCCTTAAAAAGGACGATTTTGTAAAGATTGCAGACCTTATGCTCTCTGAGTATGTACCGACTCTTGAGGAAAAGCACATCAAATTCACATTTGACGAAAAGGTTTGTCAGCTCCTTGCAGAAAAGTCATGCAACGGTGCAAGCGGTGCTCGTGACCTCAGAAATACAATTCGCAGAGAGGTTGAGGAGAAAATTGCAAACGCAATGATTGAGGCAGGTGTAGGCGGTGTTACTGCAATGCACCTTACAGCCGAAAACGGTGAGCCTGTTCTTCAGTCAATCTGATTTTTTACGGTAAAAGTTAACACATAAAATTTCCGCATATCGGGCAGTCATCACGATTGCCCGATTTTTTGTTACAATATAATTCTATCAAAGAACAATCCCACACGGCGAGCCGCCGTACCCAATTCGTGTAGATAATTTGTTTTGCATTATACAAACTGTCTACACGAGAGAAAAAACACAAGAGAAAAAACGGCTGTGTAGCATAATGTACACAGCCGTTTTTTGAAAATAAAATGAAAGAAAGATTAACCTTTTACAGCACCTGAAACAACACCCTCGATGATGTATTTCTGACATGCAAAGTAGAAAATAATAATCGGAACGATGCTCAGAACGATAAGCGCCATAATAGCGCTTGTATCCGTATGACCGTAACTGCCGTTAAGATACTGAATGTGAATCGGAATAGTTTTGTAATCCATATCAAGAATAAGATAGGGGAGAAGGTAGTCGTTCCAAATCCACATTGTTTCAAGGATTGCAACCGAAATAAAAGTAGGTTTCATAATCGGAAGAACAATACCGAAGAATGTTCTCAAAGGACCTGCTCCGTCAACATCGGCGGCTTCCTCAATTTCAACAGGAATTGATTTAACAAATCCCGAGAACATAAATACCGCAAGTCCTGCTCCGAATCCGAGGTATATAATCAAAATACCCCACGGAGTTGTAAGCTTGAGACTGTCGGCTGTCTTTGAGAGGGTAAACATTACCATCTGGAAAGGAATAACCATTGAGAAAATGCAGAAATAGTAGATGATTTTGCATATACGAGAATTTGAACGCTGCAAGTACCACGCACACATTGATGTGCAGAAAAGAATAAGCACAACACCGCCGATTGTAATGAAGAAGCTCCATACAATTGACTTCCAGAACGGATAGTTGCCGTGGAACATACCTGTCATATAGCTTTGAAAGCCCTGAAAACTGTCTGCATTCGGAAATTCAAAGATTGCACGGCTGATTGCCGCATTGCTCTTGAAGGAGTTCATCAGTACAATGAAAACGGGAGCAACATAGAATACTGACACAATAGAGAAGAGAATTGTTAAAATTTTCATTCCTACGGTTTGTTTTTTCTTTACAGGCCTATCCTTAGCCTTTGCTGCAACTTTTGCCATTACTGCTGAACCTCCTTTCTTCTTGTGAAGTAAAGCTGAATAAGGGCAATGATAACAACAATTACGAAGAAGATAACGCCCTCAGCCTGACCTACGCCACGAGAATTCTGGTTTGCATAGAATGTATGATAAATATTGAGAGCCATCATTTCCGTCTGATAAACCATTGTACCGCTTCCCTGTGATACAATACCCGGAGCACCGCCTGTGAGGGCAAGGTTCTGGTCGAACAGCTTAAATGAGTTTGTAAGTGTAAGGAATGTGCAGATTGTGATGGAAGGCATCATCATCGGCAATGTTACATTTGTAAGCAACTGTTTTTTGCCTGCGCCGTCAATTTTAGCCGCCTCATAAAGATCATGAGGTACGCTCTGGAAACCGGCAATGTAAATAATCATCATATAACCTGCCTGTTGCCAGCACATAAGAATTACAAGTCCCCAGAAGCCGAAGTTTGCGTTAAGCGCAAGGTTTGTTCCGTAATACTGAAGAATACCGTTAAAAATGTACTGCCAGATGTAGCCGAGAATGATACCGCCTACAAGGTTAGGAACAAAGAAAACAGTTCTGAATACATTTGAGCCCCTGATTCCGAGCGTGAGTGCATACGCCACAAAAAACGCAATGAGGTTAATGAGTATAACCGATACTATAACAAACAGTACCGTAAACCAGAATGAATGTAAAAAGCCCTCATTCTGAAAGGCCTTGACATAGTTTCCGAACCCAATGAATACTGCGTCGCTTGTTGTTCTGAATTTACAGAATGAAAGGTAAATGCCGTTAAAGAACGGATATACAAAACCTATAAGGAAAGCAGCAAGAGTAGGAAGAACAAATATAAGAAAATAAATTTTTCTTTTAGGTTTTCTAAACATAATATTTTGCCTTTCCGTTCATAAGAAAGGGGGGCGGAATGCCGCCCCCCTACCGAACCTGTTAAATTAAAACAGAAATTTTACAATCAGCCGTTAGCCTTTGCATATTCTGTTTTCCAACCCTGTACAAATGCAGTCTTAACAGCATCCCAGTCGCCTGTACCTGCTGCATACTGTGTAAGAGCTGTGCCAACACCGTTTTTCCAATCTTCACTTGGCATTGTTGTGAAGTTCCAGCTTACCGGAGTTTTGCCTGCTGCTGTGAGCTCGTTATCAATCTTAACAAATACATTGGTTGCTTCCTTAGCATTCTTGAAAGGAATTACAAATCCCATATCGTCAGCAAGAGCAGATGTACCTGTTTTGTTTGTTACACACCAGTTCAAGAATTCAAGAGTAGCTGCCTGATCGTCAGCACTTGCCTTGTTGTTTACACACCAGTAGTTCTCTGAACCTGTGCAAAGACCCTGATTAGCTTCATCGCCTACGCCGATGTAAATCGGGAGCATGCCGAGTTCGTCGTCCTTCATACCTGCCTTGGTAACTATTGAATATTCCCAGCTGCCGTTCTGGAAGAATACTGCTTCGCCTGATGTGAACTCAGTTTCAGCGTCTGTACCCTTCTTGCTTGCGAGGTCTGCAGGATCACATGTTGAATCTTTGATGTAGAGATCCCAGATGTTCTTATAGTTTTCAAGGTATTTACCCTCGATAGCGTCTGTTGATTTGATGCCCTTATCCTTGTACTCAAAGTAGATAGGAAGGTTAGCAAGGTGAGTTTTGAATCTCCAGTCAGATGAAGAATCCATACCTGCTGATGTGAACGCACCCTTAACGCCGAGCTTATCCTTATTCTTCTGGATTTCATCGGCAACAGTCTTTAACTTCTCAAAGCTGTTGATGTCCTCAATTTTCTTAACCGAAGCAAAGTCAGAATCGCAATACTTCTGGAGAAGAGTCTTGTTGTAGATAATGCCGTATGTTTCAATTACATAAGCAATACCGTAAACCTTGCCGTCTTCTTCAAGCGCATAATCCTTTGAAGTAAGCTGATTGTAAATTTCTGATGAGCTGAGGTCTGCACAATAGTCTTTCCAGTTTGCAAGACCTACAGGACCGTTAACCTGGAAGAGTGTAGGAGCGTTGTCCTTGTCCATCTCTGCTGTAAGTGTTGACTCATAAGTACCCTCGGCAGCTGTCTTAACAGTTACCTCAACACCTGTTTCGTCCGTGTACTTCTTAGCAAGAGCCTGCCAATCCTTGTCCTGCTCAGGCTTAAAGTTAAGATAGTAAACTTTACCGTTTTTTGCGTTGCCTGCTGCATTTTTTGAATCATCTTTTGATGAACCTGATGATGAAGAACCGCCGCAGCCTGCAAGAGCAGTAGCAGTCATCATACCTGCAACTGCAAGAGCTGCAGCTCTTTTGATTGTTGATTTTTTCATAGCTTTCACCTTAATTAAAAATATTTATCCGCTAAACCCGGATATTGGCGAGAGAACAACATTCTGTGTTCTCTCTATTGCCACAATCATAACACACTATTTATGAAAATACAATAGATTTTTTTAAAAAATTTCTCTGTGATTAGTCAAAACGAAGGTATTGACCAAATGTAATTTCAAAATCAAACAAAAAACAACCGCATATTATCTGAGTTTTTTGACTTATTTGTCAAATAAGAAATATTAAAGTAACATTAAAGTTACAATATTGTAACCTGTCAAATATGGTCATTCTATTGAAAATGACAAGCGTTTTGTGCTAAGATTATGTCAAATTTGTTTTTTAAGAAGGTTAATTTAGCAATTATGAAAAATTTCAATCAATCATCACTTGCACGATTTTTCACCCGATTTCCTAAGCTGTTATTTGCGGGATTGATGTACTCAATTCCGTTTGCCGTATTTTCCGGAATATTCATTCTCATAAGCTTTCTGTCCGGATTCAACAATGTAATATTATGGAGCTTGGGTATAATTCCCGCAATGCCGTTCTATTCCGGACTTGTAATGGTAATCCGCAAAATTTCGGTTGAAAAAGAGGATGTAAATGTTTTCAAAACTTTTGTACAGGCATTTCGTGAAAATCTGAAAAAATCAATCTTCAACGGATTTGTCGCTTACCTCATAGTAGCATGTTCATTTTTTGCAATTCTCTATTACGGAACACTTGCTCAGACAGATATAGTCTACGGCTCTGTCTTTACCATATATATAGTATTCTCAATTGCAATGCTGATTATGTTGTTCTATGTACCCCTGCTAACAATTACCTATGACCTCAGACTCCGTGACATTTATAAAAATTCACTCCTGTTGATTTTCGGTAAAATTCTCAGAAATATTGTCGCACTTGTGCTTGTCGTAATAGTTTCATTCGCAGTATTCCTCGCAGTAATCTATACAAAGGGCGCAATGCTTGTTGTTGCAGTTGCTCTCTCGGTAATTTTCTACCCGATGATTGCAACCTATATAATAGTGTCCGTAATCGCAAAAGGCGTGCAGGAGTCTGTCGGTTACTTTACAGGTGATAATGTGCAGTATGTCCTTACGGAAGAAGAAGTTCAGCGTGAAACTGAAGCAGTCGAAAACGCAAACTCCGATGATGACTACATCTTTGTCAACGGCAGAATGATTAAAAATCCGGCTAAAACGAATATGAAAGAGTAATTTTTAAAGCACTTTGCAGAATGCAGGGTGCTTTTGGTTTTATATGCATAATGTGTTAGGCATATATGTGTGATTGATGTGATTGCTGCTTTTTGACTGACACTTGACTAATATTTAAGCAATATTATGCAATATTTCGCAATATTTTACTGTAAAAATAAACAAATAAAAACCGCACCAAAGAGCCTGAAAACGGCTTTCTGATGCGGTTTTTGTTATGGAGCTGAAGAAGGGACTTGAACCCTCGACCTACTGATTACGAATCAGTTGCGCTACCAACTGCGCTACTCCAGCATTTAATTTTTCGGTTGTTCGGCTGTAATAAAGCAAAAAATACAGAACGCAGAAATTGCATAAAATATACACACTAACTTCCGCTACATGATTATACATCAAAAATTTAAAGATTTCAATACCAAATTTGAAAAAGAGGTTTACAAAAACCGGAAGAGAGGCATAAAAGTTTTACGAATCAATAATAATAGATGCAGATATAATTCATCAAAAAATTATTTATGAATACAAAATAATGCACAAAAATCATGCTGATTTTTGTTTAGTGAAGTGTTATCACATTTGTGGAATATTTTATTTAAAAGTATTATAATTGAATCGCAGTGTGCAAAGCGGAAATACTTTTATGTGATAGGATGTGCAGAAGATGCCCAAAAGAAAGTGCAGTAATATCGACGCTTCGGTAGGACTCAGAATGCGTTATTACAGAATTCAGTGCGGACTTACCCAACAGCAGGTTGCGGACGCATTAAAGATAAACAGAACAACTTATACAAAATATGAAACGGGAGTTTCCGAACCAAGCCACGAGCTTCTCGGAAAAATCGTTAAAATGTTCGGTATCGATTATAACGCAATTCTTGACAACAGAGATTATTTTGAAAGAAGAGTTGCCGACGGTGACATGACGCTCAATGTACTGACTCTTTCCGAAAGAGCAATCATTGCAAGATATCGCTCAATGTCTAAAGAAGATCAGAAGAAAATTTGTGAATATATAGATATGCTCTACAATGAAAAAGCAAAGAAGATTTTGTAAAAAACACTTTACTTTTGACTTTGATTGTGATAATATAAAACAGATGACCGTGTCTCGGAACAGGGAGTATGCCGTTTGTCGGATTTTCACAGCCCTGCCCTGAGATGTTGGCGACTATTTTTGAAAGGTGGAATTTTTAATGCTTAAAGAAGAAAAGCAGGCTATCATGGCTGAGTACGCAACTCACGAAGGCGACACAGGTTCTCCGGAGGTTCAGATTGCTCTTCTTACAAAGAGAATCAATGACCTTACCGAGCACCTCAAGGTTCACAAGAAGGATCACCACAGCAGAAGAGGTCTTCTCAAGATGGTTGGTCAGAGAAGAAGCCTTCTCGCTTACCTCACAAAGGTAGACATTGAAAGATATCGTTCTATCATTGCAAGACTCGGTATCCGTAAGTAATTTTTTAAGTACACAAGGGCAAGCGAAAGCTTGCCCTAAATTCGATTTTCTGCGGGATTTTTATTTGCTGTTTTTTAGCGGTAAAACGATTAAATAACATATGCTTTTGTGTGTTTGTCAGTTTTGTTTAATGGTTTTATTGCTAAATCGGCGTAAAATCCCGTTTGAATAAATTTGAACTTTATTTAAAATGTGAAACTTATGTTTCGGAAAGGATTTTACTAAAATGAATCGACTTATGACATTCGACAAATACAGAGTATTTGAAACAGAATTTGCCGGCAGACCTCTAAAGGTTGAAACAGGCAAGATGACACAGCTTGCAAACGGTGCGTGTCTTGTTCACTACGGCGACACAACAGTTCATGTTGCTGTTACAGCATCAGAAAAGCCAAGAGAGGGCGTTGATTTCTTCCCGCTTTCGGTTGACTATGAAGAAAAGATGTACGCAGTAGGCAAAATCCCCGGTTCTTACCTCAAGAGAGAGGGCAGACCTTCGGAAAAGGCTATCCTCACAAGCCGTGTAATCGACCGTCCTATCCGTCCTCTTTTTGACAAGAGCATGAGAAACGATGTTTCAATCGTTTGTACGGTAATGAGCGTTGATCCCGACTGTCAGCCTGAAATTGTTGCCATGATCGGTGCTTCAATCGCAATTTCAATTTCTGATGTTCCGTGGAACGGACCTATCTCGGGTTGTTCTGTAGGTATGATTGACGGTGAGTACATCATCAACCCGACAGAGGAGCAGAGAAAGGTTTCTCAGATGGCAACAACAGTTGCCTCAACAAGCACAAGAATTGCTATGATCGAGGCAGGTGCAAACTGCGTATCTGATGACGATATGTACAACGCTATTATGGCAGGTCACGAGGCTAACCAGAAGATTATCAGCTTTATTGAGGAAATCAAGGCTGAAATCGGCAAGCCTAAGTTTGAGTTTGCAAGTCTTGAACCCGACCATGATATGTTTGAGGCAATCAAGGCATTTGCAGAAGAAGATGTTAAGGTTGCTCTTGATACAGATGATAAGAGAATTCGTGACGAAAGACTCAAGCCTATCTATGAGGCAGTTCACGCAAAATTTGACGAGATTTATCCAGAAAGCGAAGCTCTCATTGACGAGTGCCTTTATAAGACACAGAAGTTCATTGTTCGCCGTTGGTTACTTGATGAACAGAAGCGTGTTGACGGCAGAGGAATGGACGATATCCGTCCTCTCGCATCAGAGGTTGGCGTAATTCCGAGAGTTCATGGTTCGGGTATGTTCACAAGAGGACAGACTCAGGTTCTCACAATCGCAACACTCGGTCCTGTTTCCGACAAACAGCTCCTTGACGGCATTGACGGTGAAACAGAAAAGAGATATATCCACCACTACAACTTCCCAAGTTACTCAGTCGGCGAAACAAAGCCAAGCCGTGGTCCGGGCAGAAGAGAAATCGGTCACGGTGCTCTTGCAGAAAGAGCACTCGTTCCTGTAATTCCTTCTGTAGAAGAATTCCCGTATGCACTTCGCCTTGTTTCGGAAGTTCTTTCTTCAAACGGTTCAACTTCACAGGGTTCAATCTGCGGTTCAACTCTTGCTCTTATGGACGCAGGTGTTCCGATTAAGGCTCCTGTTGCAGGTATCTCATGTGGTCTTATCACAGAGGGCGACCGTTGGATGACAATGGTTGATATTCAGGGCCTTGAGGACTTCTTCGGTGATATGGACTTTAAGGTAGCAGGTACACATGACGGTATCACAGCTATTCAGATGGACCTCAAAATCAGTGGCCTTACTCCCGAGATGGTTAAAGAGGCTCTTGCCAAGACTCACAAGGCTCGTAACTACATTCTTGATGAAGTAATGCTCAAGGCTATTGCAGAGCCGAGAGAAGAGCTTTCAAAGTACGCTCCCAAGATGTTCACAACAACAATTCCTGCTGACAAAATCAGCGAGGTTATCGGTAAGAGCGGTAAGGTTATCAAGGAAATTCAGGCTGAATGCGAAGTTAAGGTTGACATTGAGGAAGACGGCGAACTCGGACAGGTATTTGTTTCGGGTATTGATTCCGACAAGTGTAAGCGTGCAATCGAAATCATCAACACAATCGCTGTTGATCCTGAGCCGGGTGCAATGTACCTCGGTAAGGTTACCCGTATTATGGACTTCGGTGCTTTCGTTGAAATCGCTCCCGGTAAGGAAGGTCTTGTTCATATTTCTCAGCTTGATGTTAAGCGTACAGAGAATGTAACAGATGTTGTTAATGTAGGCGACATTATCCGTGTTAAGGTAATGGAAATTGACGATAAGGGCAGACTCAATCTCTCTCGCCGTCAGGTTCTTATTGATGTTGACGGTCTTGTTCCCGAAAACGACATTGACGCAGAAAGAGCAGCTCGTCCACGCAGACCTCACAATGACCGCAGAGGCGGCTTTAACAGAAACAACAGAAAGTAATTTTTGTAGTCTGAAATCTAATATTTTTTAATATTTATACAATCAGTCCCTTTCAATTGCAAATGCATTGAAAGGGACTGTTTTGTTAATTGAAAATTGAAAGTGGAAAATTGAAAATTATGTTCGAGCTGATAATTTGATAAAAAAACAAATTAAGTATTTAATATGTGATTTGTATTCAATATAATTATCATCTTGATTTCAACTTGATAACATAGTATAATTGACTTAACAAAAATTTCCGACAAATACGGACACAGATTTATAAAGGAGAGAATACAATGCAGGTTAAAATTTCCGATTCTATAAAATACATTGGCGTTGATGACAAGACAATCGACCTTTTTGAAAGTCAGTATCTTGTTCCCAACGGAATTTCTTACAACTCATACCTTATTGTTGACGAAAAGGTTGCAATTATGGATACGGTTGACAAGAGAAAGACTGACGAATGGCTTGAAAATCTTGACAGAGAGCTTAACGGCAGAACTCCCGATTATCTTGTAATCAGCCACCTTGAACCCGACCATGCGTCAAATATTAAGGTCGTTTCCGAGAAATATCCGTCAATGAAGCTTGTTGGTAATGCAAAGACTTTTTCAATGCTCCCACAGTTTTTTCCGGATTTTGATTTTGCCGATAAAACCGTTACAGTCAAAGAGGGTGACGAACTTGAACTCGGTTCGCACAAGCTTACATTCATAATGGCTCCTATGGTTCATTGGCCTGAGGTTATGGTTTCATATGAAAGCGCAGAAAAGGTTCTTTTCTCTGCGGACGGCTTCGGTACATTCGGCGCACTTGACGCTCAGGAGGACGATTGGGCTTGTGAGGCAAGAAGATATTACTTCAATATCTGCGGTAAGTACGGTGTTCAGGTTCAGAATCTTCTCAAAAAAGCCGCAAAGCTTGATATTCGGAAAATCTGCCCGCTTCACGGTCCTGTACTTGACGAAAATCTTGGTTGGTACATCGGTCTTTACGATACATGGAGCAAATATGAGCCTGAAACCGATGGTGTGTTCATTGCATATTGTTCGGTTCACGGCAACACAGCCAAGGCTGCCGAAAAGCTTTGTGAAATCATCAAATCAAAAACCGACAAAAAGGTTTCGATTGCTGACCTTTCACGCACAGACCTTGCCGAGGATATTGAGGACGCATTCCGTTTCAGCAGAATGGTTGTTATCGCACCGAGCTATGACGGCGGCGTGTTCCCGATAATGAACGATTTCCTGCACCACCTTAAAATCAAGGGCTACAAGAACAGAAAGGTTGCTATGGTTGAAAACGGCTCTTGGGCTCCTTCGGCAGCAAAGACAATGAGAACATATCTTGAAGAAATGAAAAATGTTGAAATTTGTCCTACTGTTGTGACAATCCGTTCTGCTATGAAAGAAGAAAATATTCCTCAGCTTGAACAACTTTCTGACGAAATTCTTGGATAATATCATAATAAATTGACATAAATGCAATAATAAAAGGATATAAATATATATTTATAGCTTCAATACTTACACCTAAAAGATGGCAAATTTTGTTCTGCAAAGGTTGAGATTGTTATTTTTGTAACAATTAGATAAAAATTCCAAAGGATATTTTACATCAAAGATTTAATTTCGTTGCAAATGCAATTGAATTTAAAACTCTTTTGTTGTACAATAAAGCTAAAGTTGATGCCCACGGAATAAGCATTGAAACAGATTCGTTTTTAGGTAATTTGTTTTGGAGTTTTGAAATTAGTCGTGAAAAGTTCTTTCTTCTGCCTGTATTCAATGCTTATTTCGTTCATTCATATTGATATATTCCTTCTATAACCCAATATACCCCGAAAATGACCGACGCTTGTTGTCGGTCATTTCACTTTTCGGCGGGTTTCCATTTCGGCATAATTGTACATAGTTGTAATTCAACTAATTTCCCACAGTGAAAAAATTGTCAAATTCGGTAATTTTGCCTATAACAAAATTATGCAAAATGTGGTACAATAATATTGTAAGAACTCAGTGTTTATCTGAGATTTAAGATGATGCGATTATACGGATGGTGAGAGTATGTACAGTATTGGCGAGATTGTTCTTTACGGCTCAAACGGAGTTTGTGAGATTACCGAAATTACAACGAAAAAAATCGGAAAGGATTCTATTGAATACTATGTTTTAAAACCTGTTTGCTCGGATTCTTCAACGCTTTTTGTTCCGACTCAGAATGAAATGCTTGTGTCAAGAATGCGTGTTGTCCTTTCTTCGGATGAAATTAAAGATATTTTGTCACAGAAAACCGATAATGAGATATGGATTGACAATAAAGCCGAAAGATGTGAAAAAATCAAGGAGATTATTTCGGGCGGCGATTGTATGAAGCTTGTTGAGCTTATCAGGAGAATGCACTTCCACAGTAAGCTCCAGCTCAAAAAGGGCAGACGACTTCACATTACTGACGAGCGTTTTCTTAAAGAAGCTGAAAAAATGGTTTGTGACGAGGTTTCGGTTGTTCTTCACATTGACCGTAACGATGTTCTTCCGCTTGTGCTTGCAGGCTGATTTTTTAAAAAATATATAAAGGATACAGAGGATTAACCGGAGCATTCTTTGAATTGCTTTCAATGTTGTTCCTCTGTTTTTTTATTTTTGGTAATTCTAGGTTGTTTGCCTATTTACAAAATGTTGCATTTTGTAGTAAAATGTAAGAATAATGATTTATGGAGCAATTTAATGAGAAATTTCAAAAAAACTTTATCATTTTTACTTTCAACGGTAATAATAGTTTCATCAGTTGCAGGTGTCGGTACAACCGTTTTTGCCGCAACCGATGAACACACATACAAAAACTTTAAATACAGAATTCTTGACGATAACACAGCCGAAATCTGCGGTTATACGGGCAAGAATGCAGTCGTGACTGTTCCCGACTGCATTGATTCAAAGCCTGTAACCTCAATCGGCAGGACGGCTTTTTATTCCGGCAAAATCAAGGAAGTGACAATTCCAAACACAGTAAAAAATATCAAATGGTGGGCTTTTTACGGTTGTGAAAGCCTTGAAAAAATCAACCTGAATTTTGGTTTAAAAACTGTAGGCTACGGTGCTTTTATGAATTGTAAAAGTCTTAAATCCGTGAGCATTCCAATGTCCGTAACGCAGATTTGCGATGATTCGTTTGCGGTAAGCTGTTCAACCAAAAAGGGCGTTTTTGACACCTACAGTAAGCAGACAATAAGCACTCAGCAGTATTCAACCGATTCATCGTTCACTCTTGAAGGCTATTCGGGGACTGTCGCAGAAAAATATTGCAATGATAATTCGCTAAACTTTGTTTCGTCGGGCAATGTGATTTACGGTGATGTTAATAACAACGGAACTGTTGAGGCAGCTGACGCAAAGCTTGTCAAAAGCCTTATCGACACTGTTCCGACCGAGGAAGAACTGACGGCTGCCGATGTTGACGATGACGGCAAAATCACAGAAAATGATGTTAATCTTATTTTGCAGGCTGTCGGCAACGAATTTTACGCACAGCTTTTTCCGTGTGCAAAGGCTATGTATTCTGCTCCCGACTACCTTTCGGGCAGAACTATGTATTGTGACGGCGACAGCGTTGCCTACGGTTCGGGTACGAACACAATGGGAAATTCAACATATTCTTTCTGCAATTATGTTGCCGAAAAATATAATATGACAATGACCAACAAGGCCACTCCCGGCACAACTCTTGCAATAAGAAAGGATTTTATCGGCACAGATCACAGAAGTATCCTTGAGCGTGTCCGCGAAATGAAAGGCAGTTACGATGTTATTCTGCTTGACGGCGGTTTTAATGACCTGTTCAAAAATGTTGAAATGGGTGCAATGACCGATATAAATAATAAATCGGGAAAATACAATGAATACACCACAGCAGGTGCGTTGGAAAGTATTTGCTATTTTCTTGACAAGAATTATAAAGACTCAATTAAGCTGTTCGTACTCTGTCACAATTGCTCAACAAGAATAAAACAGTCACAGTATTGGTCTTTAATGAAAAATATACTTGATAAGTGGGAAATTCCCTATGTTGACCTTTCGGAAGAAACAGAGCTTACCGGTGATAATGAGGAAATTACAACACAGTATTTTAGATATAATGCAACAACCAAAAAAGGTGACGGGATTCACCCTCTTGCATACGCCAATATGAAGATATACGGTCCCATCGTTGCCGAAAAGCTTAACGAAACAGTACAGAGCAAGTCTGAACTTGTTTTGCCGAAAAGTGATATTTCTATGGGACTTTTTGAAAGTTACACCCTTAACAGCGAAATTACGGAGTTGAGGGGAGATATAGATGTCAGCTATTCAAGCAGTAACCCGTCAGTTGCCTCTGTTGATGAAAACGGCAATATTGTTGCCACGGGCATAGGCGATACGGTTATCACGATTTCGACATCTGACGGTAAAACAAAAAATGTGAATGTGAATGTAAAGTTTCTTGCAATGGCGGTTAGCTTTGGCAAAAATAAAATTTCACTTTCAGAGGGTAATTCAAGCTTGCTGAATCTTTCTGTAGCAGACGGTGAGGCGACCTGTTCAACAACCTATTCGTCAACAGATCCGACTGTTGCGTCTGTTGATGAAAACAGCGGAAAAATTACAGCCAACAAAACGGGCAAAACCACAGTATCATGTACCACGGCAAACGGTGTAACGGTAAGGTGCCTTGTATATGTCACAAGCAGTGCGCTAACTAAAATGCAGAAAGCGTAAGGCGTTTATGAAAATATTTAACAGAAAATTAAAAATAACTTCATTTGCTTTGCTTACATTATGTATGGTTTTTGCAATGACGGCTTGTGCCGAAAACAGCAGTCAGTCCGAAAAATCACAGCCTGCAGAGCAGACGACTGTTCAGCCGACAACAATGTCAGCCGAAGAAATTAATGACCGAAAGCTTGATAAATTCATATCCGATATGACGCTTGAAGAAAAGGTGGGGCAGATGTTTTTTGTACGCTGCCCCGATGAAGACGCTGTGCAACAGGTCAGCGAGTACAATATCGGCGGTTACATCCTGTTTGGCAGAGATTTTGACGGTAAAACCAAAGATGAAGTTGTTGACGATATTCACAGCTATCAGAACGAGGCGGATATTCCGCTTTTAATCGGCGTTGATGAGGAGGGCGGAACGGTTGTGCGTGTCAGCAGCAACCCAAACCTCCGTGAAACTCCGTTTCTTTCTCCAAAAGATACTTATGCAGACGGCGGTTGGGATGCTGTCAAGCAGGATGCAGAAGAAAAAGCGGATTTGCTTCTTTCACTCGGAATCAATGTGAATCTGGCTCCCGTGTGCGATATGACCTCGGATGAATACGGCTTTATGTATGACCGTTCTTTCAGCTCGGATGTTGATATGGAAAACAGATATGTGCGAACCGTTGTTGAAACAAGCAAATCAAAAAAGCTCGGCACGGTTCTGAAGCATTTTCCTGGTTACGGCAATAACAGCGACACACACACGGGAATTGCATACGATGACCGTGACTATTCGGAATTTGAAAATACGGATTTTAAACCGTTTTATCAGGGAATTGAGTCCGGTGCCGACTGTATTCTTGTTTCACACAACATAGTTAATTGCATGGACAGCGAATATCCTGCGTCACTTTCACAAAAGGTACATGATATTCTCAGAAATGAATTCAAATTTGACGGTGTAATTATGACCGATGACCTTATCATGGACGCAATCACGGATTTTACGGGAGATGAAGCGGCGGCAGTCACAGCGGCAAAATGCGGTAACGATTTGCTCTGTTGTTCATCTGTCGATACCCAATATCCCGCAGTTCTTGAGGCTGTTCAAAACGGTGAAATTTCCGAAGCTCAGGTTGACGCATCCGTAAAGCGAATCCTGAAATGGAAACAAAATCTCGGCATTTTTAGTATTGACACCTATCAGAAAAAAGTCAAATCAACCGAACCAACGGATACCGTTGGAAGTGAGGAGTGAAAAGTTAATAGCTGTTAGGTGCGGTCGGGAAGATAGTTTGAATCGTTTTGCCCGAGTATGCGACTGCAAAAATTCTTACGGTAAAACATAAAACACCCCGAAGATTAAGTTCTTCGGGGTGTTCTGTTTGTAAAGGTTGGCTGAAATATATCTCAACAGATGTGATATGCTGATTGTGCTGTTGACTCTTTCCGTCAGGAAGAAGGCGACTTTCTTGGAGTTGCTTATATCCTTTTTCCTATCTGTTGAAGCAAGTGTAGTTGCCTACTATATTTGCAAGTGGTTGGATAGATAGTAACTTCAACAGCCAACCTATGAAGAAACCCTCGAAGTCGGTAGCTTCGAGGGTTTCGTTTTGCCCAATGGACTATTTACATCATTTTGCCTATGATTATTGCAACACACATTTCTGTGCATTTCAAGTATATGCCGAAAAATTATTATTATTCCTGATTAGAATTATTTAACACTTTTACAAGCAAAGATTCAAAGCTTTTTTCAAAGTTTTCGTCATCTTGTTTTGTACGCTTTTTCGGTCCTTTAATGTGATGCTTGCCGTTTGACATTCTCGCCTTTTTGGCAAGGTGTCTGTCCATAAGCAGACCGCCTATGTTATCATCCGAGAAAATTTTCCCCGACTGATGAATACAGTACGCACCCTTTCCAAGCACAAGTGCCGCAACTCCGTAATCCTGAGTTACCGCAATGTCGCCCTTTTTACAAAGGTTGACAAGCGCCAAATCAACTGCGTCTGCACCTGCACCGATAATTTTTATCTCGCTGTAATCTGACTTTAGGACATGGTTTGTGTCACACAAAAGCACAACGGGAACATTGTGCTTTTGTGCAATCCTTTCAACCGATTTTACAACAGGGCAGGCATCCGCATCAACAAGAACAGTTATACCGTTCATTATTTTTCCTCAATCTTAATTGAGTTGATAACAGGCTGATTTTTCTTTTCAACAGTACCGTTTGAATCTGTAACAGGGGTGTCCTTGCAGATTTTATCAACAATATCCATACCCTTTGTTACCTTGCCGAATGCGGCGTACTGACCGTCAAGATATGTGCTGTCAGCCTGAACAATAAAGAACTGTGAGCTTGCACTGTTGGGTTCATTTGAACGAGCCATTGAGATAACGCCTCTTGTATGTGAAAGGTTGTTTTCAACACCGTTCTGAGCAAATTCGCCCTTGATTGTTTTTTCACTGCCGCCTGTGCCGTCACCCTTTGGGTCACCGCCCTGAATCATAAAGCCGGTAATGATTCTGTGGAAAGTAAGACCGTCATAAAAACCGTCTTTTGCAAGGTCAACAAAGTTCTTGACTGTAATCGGAGCAAGCTCCTCATAAAGCTCAACTTCAATTTTACCGTAGTCTTTAACATCAATAGTCGCTGTGTAGCTTGATTTGTAGTCGGTTGTGTCTGTGCTTGCGGATGTTGTTTCTTCGTTTGAAACTGCAGAAGTTGCTTTTTCAGAAGAACTGCTCTCTGTGTCACCGCCGCAACCGCTCATTAAAAAGCATGTGCAGAGAATAACTGCGGCAACCATGATTGCCGAAATCTTTTTAATTTTTGTCATTTTCAAATTCCTTTCGTAAATAAACTTAATTTATTTTATCATTATTATGTCTGCAAATCAACCTGAATTGACACAAAAATATAAATGTGTTAAAATTTTTTGTATGTGAAATACCGACAAAAGGGGAATGTGGCTTGAAAAATAATGAAATAACCGATATTACTTCAAAACGCAGATTGTTTGAGCTTAATCTCGGTGATGTCCGAAAGTACCGTGACCTTGTTATGCTGTTCGTAAAGCGTGATTTTAAAAATTCATACAAGCAAACCGTACTCGGCCCGTTGTGGATAATAATAAAGCCGTTCCTTTCAACATTTGTTTTTACCGTAATTTTCGGTATGATTGCCAATATCTCAACTGACGGAATGCCTCAATTCCTGTTTTTTATGGCAGGCAATATTTTGTGGTCATTTTTTTCAAGCTGTCTTAACGGCAGTTCATCAACCTTTATCGGCAACGCAAGGCTGTTCGGCAAGGTGTATTTTCCAAGGCTCGTAATGCCGTGCGCAAACATAATTTACAACACCATCGGTTTTTTGATTAACTTTGTAATGTTCTTTATACTTGTTCTTATATATATGTTTACGGGTTCAAATGTTCACCCGAATTTATGCGCATTGCTTATGCCTTTGATTCTGCTTTCTTCGGCACTTTTAGGCACAGGCTGCGGACTGATTGTTTCGTCTGTAACAACAAAATACCGTGACCTCGGTGTGCTTGTTTCATTTGGAGTAACATTGTGGATGTATATTACTCCTGTTGTTTATCCTGTTTCTCAGGTGTCGGATTCATTCCGTCCGCTTGCACTCTTAAATCCTGTTGCTCCGCTAATTGAAACATTCCGTTACGGATTCTTAGGCAGTGGAACATTTCCGTGGCAATATCTCATATTGAGCTTTGCTGTTACGGCAGTTGTCCTTCTGTTCGGAATAATCGTCTTTAATAGGGTAGAAAAGAATTTTATAGATACGGTATGATGTCATGACTGAAATGAATGAAAATTGCGTAATAAAAATTGAAAATCTTTCAAAAGAATACCGACTCGGTGCAATCGGTTCGGGAACTCTCCGTCATGATTTGCAGAGTTGGTATGCAAAAAAAAAGAGGTAAAGAAGATCCGAATCAGAGAATCGGTGCCAAACAATATACGAAAGGCGACACATTTTTAGCACTTGACGGTGTGAACCTTGAGGTAAACCGTGGAGAACGCATAGGAATTATAGGCGCTAACGGTGCAGGCAAGTCAACTCTGTTAAAGGTTTTATGCAGAATTACCTCTCCGACAGACGGCAGAGTGCGTTTCAGGGGACGAATTGCCAGTATGCTTGAGGTCGGAACAGGCTTTCACGCTGAGCTTACCGGCAGGGAAAACATCTACCTTAACGGTGCAATCCTCGGAATGACAAAGAAAGAGGTCGCTTCAAAAATAGACAGTATTATTGAATTTTCAGAGTGCGAAAAGTTCATTGACACGCCCGTAAAGCGTTATTCATCGGGTATGTTCGTAAAGCTTGCGTTTGCTGTTGCGGCACACCTTGATGCAGAAATCATGATTATGGACGAGGTGCTTGCTGTCGGAGATATGCACTTTCAGAAAAAGTGTATCGGGAAAATGCGTGACCTTGCAACCGAGGAGAACAGAACTGTCCTCTATGTTTCACACAATATGAATACTATTCGTGACCTTTGCGACAGGTGCATAGTTCTTGACCACGGCAAAATTGTTTTTGACGGCGATGTTGAAGACGCTGTAAAAATCTATCTCGGAAGTGCAAACGAAAATTTCCGTGCCATTGAATATGTCGGAAACGAACACAAGCATCATGCCGACAGAAACGACCTTTGTCTGCAATTTGCCGGATATAACGGCAAAGAGGATAATATTTTCTATGATGACGAGCAGATTCTGCTTGAACTCACATGGAAAAACAAGGCTGATATTGAAAATCTTTGCCTGCGTGTTGAAGTGAGCGATTACCGAAGATATCCCGTTACCGCATTTGTGGTTGAAAATTTCTATTCGGGAAAAAAGGGCGAAACCCACACGGCAAAATTGAAAATAGACATATCAAAAATTGTCCGTGGCGGATACTATACACGCTATGTTTTTTACAGCCGAAAGAACGATGCCGCCCCCTTTGAAACCTTAGAGGTTGCAGACGGTCTGACTTTCAGAAGGAGAAAACCCGATAAATACCAAAACACCTGGCAAAAAGCCTGGGGCAGTATTGAGATGAATGATATTGAAGTTGTATAAAAACAAATTGAAATTTGCGGTTGGGCAAATAGTTAATATTAAAAGAAATATGTGTTCCGAATGTTGTGAACATCTAATTGAAATGTAATGAAAGGAACAATATGAGCGAAAGATCTGATTATTTTTAAACGCATATTTTGATGAATAACAAAAGGTCAGCACATAATCCGTGTTGACCTTTATTCTTTGTCAAAATTAAATTACGGCTCGACAAACGGCATATTAAAATACTCGGCAACTGATTTTGCAAGATTTCTGCCGATTGCATTAATGTTGTCCCTAATCCATTGAGCTTCTTCGGGGTTATCGTGATATGCAACCTCAATCAATGCCGACGGTGATTTTGTCCGTCTGACTTCCGCAAGTGAGGTGGTGGGGATTATGTCAACATCGTTCGGTTCGGGATAAATATCCTTGTAATTCTTTTGCAGAATTTCAGCAAAACGCTTGCCGTTACTGCCTGTCGGATAGTAATAAATGTCAGCACCCGTGTATCTGCCTGCCGAACCCTCGGGAGCGGCATTGCTATGAATTGCAAGGTGCAAATCGTGATTGCCCTTGTTTGAATCTGCAATTGCCTGACTCAGCGTCATATCGGGATCGTTTCGCCTGAAATCTATTCCGCTTGCCCTCAAATAAGGCTCCATGGCGTCTGCAATAAGATTCATATAATATTCTTCATTTCCTCCGTCAATATAAGGGTTGTACTCCTGCAATGACGGTGAAAGGTAAACTGACGGCATAAAATCTCTCCTAAAATTAATCTCTTATCATTTTATTCGCAAAACCCGTGCCGTTGACAAATAATTTTCTTTTCAAAATTCAATTTGTATTGTATAATGATTACATATGATTTTGGTGAAAATGTTGGCAAGTGTATGATATCACAATTATTATGTGTGAGCAGATTGTAACCGTAGGCAGAATGTCAAGCGTAGGAGCGGATATTGTTCTTTTAAAGAACTATTATTTTATGCAAAAACTTGCTTAATTGCTTTATGAAATTATGAAACGGAGAAATTATTATGACTGATGAAATGAGAGCAAAAGTTGAGAAAGTTATGAATAATCTTGAACGCAACAAGATGAAACCTTATTTTTGCGAAAACAGGGAAGAGGCTCAGGCACTTGTAAAAACACTCATTAAAAAGGGCGAAACAATTTCATGCGGAGGTTCAAAAACTCTCGACGAAACGGGAATTTATCAGATGATTAATTCACCCGATTACAATTTTCTTGACCGTTCCGCACCCGGAATGACTCGTCCCGAGGTTGAAGAGGTTTACCGTCAGACTTTCAGGGCAGACACATTTTTTATGAGCACAAACGCTCTTACCGAAAACGGAGAGCTTTATAATGTTGACGGCAACTCAAACCGTGTTGCCGCACTTCTTTACGGTCCGAAAAGCGTTATCGTTGTATGCGGTATCAACAAAATTGTAAAGAATATTGACGAGGCAATCAAGAGAGTTAAAACAATTGCCGCTCCGCAGAATACAATCAGACTCGGTATTGAAACCCCTTGCGGAAAAACAGGCGAATGTGTTTCATTGAGAAAAGAAAATCCCGAGCTCTGTGACGGTTGTCACGGCGACACAAGAATATGCTGTAACTATGTGGTATCTGCTCAGCAAAGACATATTGACAGAATCAAGGTTATTATCATCGGCGAAGAATACGGCTATTAATTCCTATAAAGAAAAAAGCCGCATCAAAAGACACGGCTTGGGAGAACTTCAGAATGTAATCATCTGCAATTGTTCTGACTTTTGTTCTGGCTGTTCTGCTGATTTTTATTCTGATTGTTGTTCTGATTCTTATTCTGGCTGTTCTGCTCGTTCTTGTTCTGATTGTTGTTCCGATTCTGATTGAAATTCATTTCAACACCTCCTTTACAAAACTATTATTAACCCGAAAAGGCTTGTTTATTCATGAATGATTTTTTATTGCGAATGAAATCACTTCTGGGTGATGAATTTGACGAATTTTTAAAATTTTACAACAGTGACGATTTCATAAAGGGACTTCGTGTCAACACCTTAAAATGTTTGCCCGAAAAGCTTTGTTCACTTCTTGATTTTGAACTGAAAAAAACTCCGTTTTGCGATGAGGGCTTCTATATTCCGTCCGATGTTAAGTCAATCGGCAACAATCCTCTGCACCATGCAGGAGCGTTCTATGTTCAGGAACCGTCTGCAACTTCGGCAGTTACAATGCTTGATGTTCATGAGGGCGATTATGTCCTTGATTTGTGTGCCGCTCCGGGCGGAAAAAGTACGCAAATCGGTGCTAAACTTAACGGAACAGGACTTTTGTGGAGCAATGAAATTGTAAGAAACAGAGCGAATATTCTTTTATCGAACATTGAACGAATGGGTATTTCAAACGCAGTTGTATCAAACTGCCGTCCCGATGAACTTTGCAAAAGGCTTGAAAACCGTTTTGACAGGATTCTCGTTGACGCACCCTGCAGCGGTGAGGGAATGTTCCGCAAGAATGATGCGGAGCGTGAATGGAGCATTGAGCATGTAAAGAGTTGCGCCGCCCGTCAGCTTTTGATTCTTAACAGTGCAAAGGATGCCCTGAAAAACGGCGGATATATGGTTTATTCAACCTGTACTTTTTCAAAGGAAGAAAACGAGGGCGTAATTTCTCGGTTCCTTACAGAAAATCCCGATTTTGAACTTGTTGATTCGGGCGTAACATTCGGCAGACCTACGCTTGATTATGCGAGAAGAATTTTCCCGATGGACGGCGGAGAAGGACATTTTGCCGCTAAGCTTCACAAAAAGGGCGAGCAGTATTCTAATTATAGTATTCCTAAAAAGAATAATAAAATTGACTCGAAAATTTTAGATTTTTATGACAGTATTTTTATCGACAGACCGTTCGGTGAAAATATTGAGGTTATAAAGGATAAAATTATAGTTCTTCCGCAGAATTATAATTTTGATGTAAAAGGCTTGCAGATTCTCCGTGCGGGAGTTATTCTCGGCGAAATTGTCAAGAACAGAATCGAACCGCATCACAGCGCATTTACGGCAGCTAAAAAGGAAAACTGTAAATCCGCAGTTGATTTTGATGTGAACAGTAAAGAAATTGCAGCGTATCTTCACGGTGAGGAAATTGCCGTGCCACAGGATGTCAAGGGCTACACGGCTGTCTGCGTAGACGGAATCACAACAGGCTTTGGCAAAGCGTCAAATTCAAGACTGAAAAATAAATATCCGAAAGGGCTTCGCATATTAAGATGAAAAAATTATCAGATATAGGTACAATCAAAGATATACTTTCAAGACACGGCTTTACTTTTTCAAAGTCACTCGGTCAGAATTTCCTTATAAACCCGTCAGTTTGTCCGAGAATGGCAGAGCTTTCGGGCGCCGGAGAGGGAGTTGGCGTAATCGAAGTCGGTCCCGGAATAGGGGTTCTCACAACAGAGCTTTGCTCGCTTGCCGACAAGGTTGTAGCGGTTGAGCTTGACAAGCGACTTCTTCCCGTTCTTGAAGAAACACTCTCCGAACACGACAATGTTAAAGTTGTAAACGATGACATTCTTAAAATTGACTTGCACAAGCTGATTGAAGAAGAATTTCAGGGTATGGATGTTGTTGTGTGCGCAAATCTTCCGTACTACATCACATCTCCCGTAATTATGAAATTGCTTGAGGACAGACTGCCGATTTGTGCAATCACGGTTATGGTTCAAAAAGAGGCGGCTCAGCGAATTTGTGCTGAGGTGGGTTCTCGTGCAAGCGGTGCGGTAACGGTATCGGTCAACTATTACGCAGAACCCGAAATGCTGTTTTCGGTTAGTGCCGGCTCGTTTATGCCTGCTCCAAAGGTTGATTCGGCTGTTTTAAGACTTAACATTCTCAAAGAACCGCCCGTGAAGGTTGATGACGAAAAGAAGTTTTTTAAGGTTGTAAAAGCCGCCTTTTCACAGCGAAGAAAAACACTTTCAAATTCTCTTGCATCGGGACTTTCTTTGCCAAAGGCAGAGGTCAACGCAATTCTTGAAAATTCCTCCGTTCCTCTGAATGCAAGGGCGGAACAGCTTAAACTTGAAGATTTTGCAAACATTGCAAACAATCTTGGTGATTGATTATGAAAAGAAAAATGAACGGTCTTTATAAAACCGCTTTTATATTAATGCTTGTTGCCGCAGTGCTTTTCATTGTTGCAACAATTGTTGCATATGCTCTTGAACGCCCGTATTTTTCCGCAGTCTATTCATGCAGCGGTGCTTTTCTTGCATTTTTGGGCATAATATTTGCAACCTGCAGTAAACCCAAAAAACGCAAAAGACACCTTGTCACAGATGAAATTGTTGCCGAAAATGATGATATCAACAAAATTTCGGAAAATTCTGTTGACAATGAGGAATAAATTTGATAGAATGGTTGCAGATAAAGGGGAGTAGTTCGCAGATAATCTGTGATATTAATCGTCAGTACATACCGTTTTCGGTATCGGTTATATCTTAAAGGACAAGACTTTTATTGTAGGGTGAGTTGCACCTTGCAATAAAGGTCTTTTTTATTTGCCTTTTTCAGTCTGTCTGTATTCTGCAATCCGAACGGAGGAGAAAATTATGAAAAATTGGTATCAGTTGACCGAGAGCGAAACTCTTGACAAGCTCGGTGTCACAAGCGAAGGACTTTCGTCACAACAGGCTGACAGCCTTCTTGAAAAACACGGAAAAAATGTGCTTGAAGAAAGCAAAAAGAAATCTGTTTTTCAGGTGTTTTTAAGTCAGTTTGCCGACCTTATGGTAATAATCCTTATAATTGCGGCAATCGTTTCAATGTTTTCGGGAAGTGTTGAAAGCACAATCGTAATTTTTGCGGTAATCACACTTAATGCTATTCTCGGCACGGTTCAGCATGTCAAGGCAGAAAAGTCACTTGAAAGCCTTAAATCGCTTTCGTCACCCTCGGCAAAGGTAATCCGTGACGGAAGAAAAATTGAAATTGATTCAGAAAACATCGTTCCCGGCGACATTGTTGTACTTGAGGCAGGCGACCTTGTTGTTGCAGACGGTAGAATAATAAATAACTATTCTTTACAGGTAAATGAGAGCTCGCTTACGGGTGAATCTACAAATATTGACAAAAGTGTGGAGACAATTGAAAAGGAAGTTCCGCTTGCCGACCGCACTGATATGGTCTTTTCGGGCAGCCTTGTAACATACGGCAGAGCAATTGTCGTTGTTACGGAAACAGGCATGAACACAGAAATCGGTAAAATTGCTACACTTATGAATCAGGCAAAGAGCAAGAAAACTCCCCTCCAGCTCAGCCTTGATAAATTTTCGAGCAGACTTGCCGTTATTATTATGGCGATCTGTGTAGTAGTTTTCGGCTTGAGTATGTTCAACGGAATGTCGGTTCTTAACTCTCTTATGTTTGCCGTTGCACTTGCAGTAGCCGCAATCCCTGAGGCACTCGGCTCAATCGTTACAATTGTTCAGGCAATGGGTACGCAAAAAATGGCAAAAGAAAATGCCGTTATCAAGGATTTGAAAGCTGTTGAAAGCCTCGGTTGTGTGTCTGTAATCTGCTCCGATAAGACGGGTACGCTCACACAAAACAAAATGACTGTTCAGAAAATCTATGTGAACGGCGAAAGTATTCTTGAGGATCAGCTTGACCTTAATATTGAAAGCCACCGTCATCTCCTTTACGATATGGTTCTAAACAACGATTCGAGTATCGTTGACGGAAAGGGAATAGGCGACCCGACCGAGTACGCTTTGCTTGAAACATTTCAGCATATCGGACTTGACGAAAATGTGCTTAGGGATGTTCTTACAAGGGTTGAGGAGGTTCCGTTTGATTCCGACAGAAAGATGATGAGCACAAAGTACAAAATGCACGGTGTAAATCATATTCTCACAAAGGGTGCCCTTGATTCAATTCTTGACCGTTGTGTAAGTATCGCAACAAAAGACGGTATTCGTCCGATTACAGATGAAGATAAGGCTGAGATTTCAAGAGTTAATCGTGAATATTCCGAACAGGGACTCCGTGTTCTCACCTTTGCATATAAGGAATCTGATGAGGCTCTCACGGTTGACACAGAGAATGATTATACATTCATCGGACTTGTTTCAATGATAGATCCTCCGAGAGAGGAGTCAAAACAGGCTGTTGCCGATGCAATCCGTGCAGGAATCAAGCCTATTATGATTACGGGCGACCACAAAATCACAGCAAGTGCAATCGCAAAGCAGATTGGTATTTTCAATGACGGCGACATCGCAGTTACAGGTCTTGAGCTTGACGCAATGAGCGATAAGGAGCTTGACGAAAAAATTGAGAAAATTTCTGTTTATGCACGAGTTTCTCCCGAAAACAAAATCAGAATCGTTGAGGCTTGGCAAAGAAAAGGCAACATTGTTTCCATGACAGGTGACGGTGTAAACGACGCACCCGCTCTCAAAAAAGCGGATATCGGTGTTGCAATGGGTATCACAGGTACCGAAGTTTCAAAAGACGCCGCATCTATGATTCTTCAGGATGATAACTTTGCTACAATTATCAAGGCGGTTGCAAACGGCAGAAATGTTTACCGCAACATTAAAAATGCAATTCTTTTCTTGCTTTCGGGTAATATGGCAGGCATTTTTGCCGTGTTGTTCTGTTCAATCATGGCTCTGCCCGTACCGTTTGAGGCGGTTCACCTTCTGTTTATCAACCTTCTTACAGATTCACTTCCCGCAATTGCAATCGGTATGGAGAAGCCCGAAAAAGATTTGCTCAGACAGAAACCCCGTGATCCGAAACAGGGAATCCTTACAAAAAGCTTTTCTGCTCTTATGCTCGGACAGGGTGCTTTGATTGCCGTTGTAACGCTCATTTCATTCTACATCGGACTTCAGACAAGTCCAGCCGTTGCAAGCACAATGGCATTTGCAACACTCACGCTTGCAAGACTGTTCCACGGCTTTAATTGCAGAAGTACACATTCAATCTTTAAACTCGGACTTTTTTCAAATACGGCAAGCATAGGTGCTTTCTTTATCGGAACATTACTGCTCGCATTTGTATTGTTTGTTCCGTTTATGCATCCGCTTTTCAGCGTTACCGCACTCACAGGCGCACAGGCAGGCTTTATAGCCCTCCTTGCATTCATCCCGACATTTATAATTCAGTTTGTAAAAGTTATTGTTGAAAATGTGAGAAAGTAAATTTAATAACATTGAACACGGCAGATTGATTTTGTCGTGTTCTTTTACTTTTATCGAATAAAATTCATTGACAAAGAAATAATAATGTAGTACAATGTACTATACAAGGAGGTCAGTATTATGGCATTCTCAATCAGATTAACAGAACAGGAAAAGAAAATAGTAGACAGCTATGCTCGGTTGCACTCAATATCACTCGGAGAGGCTTTTAAACAGGCTTTGTTTGAAAAAATCGAAGAAGAATATGACCTTGCCGTTTTTGATGACGCTTATGATGAATACAAAAAGAGCGGTGAAGAAAGCAGACCAATCTCTGATTTTTGGAAGGAACTTGACATATGAGTTATGTTGTAAGAACCACTCCGAGATTTGAAAAAGAATTTAAAAAACTCGACAGATATACCATGAAGATGATTAAAGCGTGGATTGAAAAGAATTTGTCGGGTTGTGAAAACCCCAGAGTAAAGGGAAAAGCTCTCACGGCAAATCGCAAAGGTCAATGGCGGTATCGTATCGGAGATTACAGACTGCTCTGCCTTATAGAAGACGAAGAACTTGTTATTCTTGCTTTGTCTATAGGTCACAGGCGAGAGGTTTATGACAACACTTAAATAATCAAACTCGGTCATAATCTTTGAATAATTATGACCGAGAATTATTTATTTTGAATTATTTTGATTGAAATTACAAAAATTCCTTGACAAAGTTTGACAGATTTCTTATAATTAAACCATAACATAATGATTCACAGAGTATTACAGGATATATAAAAAATAAGGTTAAGAAGGGTGACAGAAACTATGAACATTTGGCACGACATTTCTCCGAAGAGAATTACAAAAGACAAGTTTTATGCAGTAATCGAAATTTCAAAGGGCGGCAAAAACAAGTATGAGCTTGACAAAGAAACAGGTATGCTCAAGCTTGACCGTGTGCTTTTTACATCAACTCACTATCCTGCTAACTACGGCTTTATTCCGAGAACCTTTGCAGATGACGGCGATCCGCTTGATGTTCTTGTTTTGTGCAGTGAAACAATTCAGCCGATGACGCTCGTTGAATGCAAGCCTATCGGCGTTCTTAATATGGTTGATAACGACAGCTGTGACGAAAAAATTATTGCAGTTCCCGTTAACGATCCCAACTACAATTGCTACAGCGACATCAGCGAACTTCCGAAACACTATTTTGAAGAAATTCAGCACTTTTTCCAGGTTTACAAAACACTTGAGGCTGACAAGGTTACTTCGGTAACCGAAACTGACGGTGTTGACAAGGCAAAGGAAATCATTGAAAAGGCTATCACAAGCTATATTCGTGATTTTCAGATGGCGTAAATTTATAAAGACTGCAAAACTAAAAGCTTTACCAAAAAACGGTAAAGCTTTTTCTTTTGAATGTGTAATTTAATTCTGAAAAGGAATATTAACAAAATTCATTCCTGTATAATAAAATACGGCGGATTAAAGTTTAAAATCCTTTGCCGAAAAATCTGTCTTAAAAACCGTGACATTCGGCATACGCAACAACGGGTCATACTTGAACGATCTGCATTTTCCGTCTTTGATCTGCTTTGACTTTTTGCAGAACATAATATCATTTTCAATTCCGTTGTATTCGCAATATGAACAGTTGACAGGAATATTCTTGCCAAACAAACTTTTTTTCATAATCAACACCTCTGAATGAATATAGTATATCATTAACTCAGCCGTGTTTCAAGCATAATATTTTGTCGGAAAATATTGACAAAGCAATTAATCGGTTAAAAATAATCTTATTATAAAATATGGAAGGAACACTTATGAAATTTTTTTCAAAAACAATGAAGCTCAACAACATTGATACGGTTCCGTATCTTACATATAATTCTTTATCAGAAATTAGTTTCATCAATCACGCATTCACAACCCGACTCGGCGGTGTGTCAACGGGTGAATTTACATCAATGAATATGGCATTCAACAGAGGTGACAATCCCGACAGCGTAACCGAAAATTACAAAAGATTCTGCAAAAGTGCAGGCTTTGACTATGAAAGTCTTGTAGCCTCGGCACAGGATCACCACACGGTTGTAAGAGCGGTAACATCTGCCGAAAAGGGCATAGGTATCTACAAGCCCCGTGATATGGAGAGCGTTGACGCCTTGATTACAAATGAAAAGGGAGTAACCCTTGTAACCTACTATGCCGACTGCACACCGCTGTTTTTTGTCGATACAAAGAATAAGGCAATCGGGCTTGCCCATGCCGGCTGGAGGGGAACTGTCGGCAGAATAGGTGAAAAGGTTGTTGAGAAAATGACTGAGCTTTACGGCACAAATCCCGCCGATATCAAAGCTGCAATCGGTCCCGCAATTTCAGTTTGTTGCTATGAGGTTGACTATCCATGTGCAGAACATTTTCTGAATCTTGCAGACCTTGACAGTTCAAAGTTTGTTTTTGAAAAAGGAAACGGAAAATATATGGTTGACCTTTTAGAAACCAACCGTCAGATTCTTACTGCTTCAGGTGTAAAGAATGAAAACATAACAGTTTCGGATGTCTGCACCAATTGCAACAGCGACCTCTTATGGAGTCACCGTGCCACCAAAGGTCACAGAGGCACAATGAGTGCATTTATGTGTATAAAATAAGAATACTATTTTTGCTTTTGCAAAGCAAAAGACGGTTATTGACCGCCTTTATCTATCTAGATTTATCTTTCCGCTTTTTGCAAACCATACATCGTTTACCTTAAATTCCTTGCCGTTAAGGTAATTAAGAATGCCTGCATCGGTTTCAAAATTGAATTTCAGCTTATAGCTGTAAAGCGCCTGATACTTAATGCTGTCGGGTGCTTTTTTGCCTTTGCCGTATTTTGTATCGCCCACAAGCGGATGTCCGATTGATGCCATATGCGCTCTTATCTGATGAGTTCTGCCCGTCAGCAGTTCAACCTCGGCAAGGCTGAATTTGCCGTTGAAGTCAAGAATTTCATATTTTGTCTTGATTTCTTTTGAACCCTCAACTTCATTTTTGAAAACAGTAACCTTGTTTTTACTTTCATTCTTGGTCATATAGCCGTGAAGCGTGTCGCTGTCCCTTTTTGGCTTTCCGTATAAAAGGCAGAGATAGTATTTTTCAAGCTCTCTTGTTTTCATTTTTGCGTTTAGGATTCTTAGACTTTCGGCATTTTTAGCCGCAATAACAATTCCGCCCGTGTTTCTGTCAATTCTGTTTACAAGTGCAGGTGCAAAGGCTTTTTCTTCATCGGGATTATATTCACCTTTGTCATACAGGTAGTGCTGAACTCTTGCAACAAGTGAATCAAAGTGATAATTCTTGTCGGGATGAACGATTATACCCGGCTTTTTATCTATAAGTATAAGGTTTTCATCCTCATAAACAATGTCAAAGGTTTTCGGTGCTTTCATGAACTCATAGCTTTTTTGCTCTGATGCCTCAAAAAATTCGTCCTTAATATAAAAGGTAAGCACATCGCCCTCTTTGAGCATAGTCTGAATATCGCACTTTTTGCCATTTACCTTAATACACTTTTTTCTTATATATTTGTACATAAGCGACTTTGGCAGAGTTTTGAATCTTTTCTGTAAAAATTTATCGAGTCGCTGATTTGCGTCATTCTTTTTAATTTCGAGTGTTCTCATAGTCTGTAAAATTCTCCATAATTGTTTTCTCAGTTTATCTTATATCAATTTTAAAAATAATTCAACCGCTTTTGCACATAATTTGATTTTGTGTATATTCTGATATAGGGTGATACAGTGAATTGTTACACACAGAGAATAAAATCTGCAGTATGCTTTGGACTGGGACTGCTGTGTGCATCACTTCTGCCGAGTGAATGGGTACTCGTCATTGCGGCAGGCGCACTCGTAGTTGTCAGTATTTGTTGTGTTCGGAGGTAATTATGAAAGTTGTACTTATTGAGAAACCAAAATTCATATCGGCAATTTTGAGAAAAATTTACGGAATCAAAAAGGAAACCAAGCCGGAATGATAGTTATATGTTTGGACACTGTTCCAAAATCTTGCTATTGGTAATAGTTTACAATAAATTCGAGCCAAAGATGTGCATAGTTACAAAAAACTTTGCACATCTTATTTTTTAAAATAAAATTATGATTAATCTTACGGGTAATATTTTTCCGCACTCCCTAATATAATTGAACTATAAAACATAAAGGAGAGAAAAATATGGAGTTTAATCAGGAAAACCGCTCGTTTTGCACGCCGTCGGCTGTGCTTGACACGGTTGCCGAACAGCTTGCAGATGTTGACCTCACTCTGCCCGATTATTGTCCGGATATAGAAAAAATTCTGAAATGTACCCTCACACCCAAAATTCAGAGCAGAACCCTTTCCGGAGGTCAGCTTCAGATTGACGGATTTTGTACGGTGAATGTGATGTATGTGGAAAGCATAAAGAAAAGCGTGCGCTGTTGCGAACAAAGCGTGAATTTTTCACAGAACTTTTCGGTAAAAGACGCTCCCGACAATCCGGTTATCATCACAAAAACCAAGCCGGAATACATAAACTGCAGGGCATTAAGTCCACGCAGACTTGTTATGCACGGAGCGTTTTCATTGTATGCAAAGGTATTTTCAAAAACTCAGACGAGCATTTTCACGCCTTCCGATAATGTTGAAACCGACCGAAAGACCGTTACCTGTGCCGATCTTAAATCGTTCTGCCAGGAGCAGTTTTCTGTTTGCGAAGAAATTTCGGTAGGCGAAAAACCGCAGATTGAATCCGTTCTCCGCAGCGATGTAAGCGTCGGAGTGATTGACGCTAAGGCTGTAACGGGAAAGCTCATGCTCAACGGTGAACTTAATCTCAAGCTTTTGTACCTTTCAAACGCAGAGAGCGGAGAAGTTGAAAAGCTTGACTATCTGTTGCCGTTCAACAAAATTTTAGATTGTGACGGAATTGACGAAAACACAATCAACTGTGTTTCCTGCGATGTTATGTCGTATGACATCAGACTGAAAAATGATATGCTTTCCGAAAAGCCGTCTGTGATACTTGAAGTAAAGCTCTGCGTTACGGAGGAGGGCTATATAACCCGTGAGGAGGAATTTGTATGTGACGCCTACTCAACAGAATTTTCCTCGTTGCCGGAGTTTGAACAATTAAAAATTACGGGCGAGGTTGTCCCGATTAATGAACCTCATATGGAAAAAATGTCCGTTAAGATTGATGACGGAAAAATCTCACGAATTCTCGATATTTTCACAGAACAAATAACTGCCGATGCTTCACACGATGACAGAGGTATGGTTATAAGCGGAAAAATCAACATATGCATATTGGCACTTAACGGGGAGGATATGCCTGTGTTTATTGAGCGTTCAGCCGATTATGAGCATATTATTCCGCAGACAGACTGCACCTGTGCCAAAATTTTCGGTACAAGGACAGCAAGTATAAGCTACAGACTTGCCGAGGATGATGTCATAGAAATTCGTTGTGAGCTGAAAATCTGCGGTGCTGTTTTTTCGGAAAACAGAGTAAACACCGTAAAAAATGTAAATGTTTTTGAGGATAAACCTATACCTCCCGAAAATTGTGCGCTGACATTATACTTTGCCGACAAGGGAGAAAAGCTCTGGGATATTGCTAAATCCCACAACACAAAGCTTGATTTGCTGCTTTCGGAAAATTCGGCTGAAAATCAGGTGCTCGACGCACCTAAAATGCTGTTGATTCCGAGAATATAGGGAGGTATAAAAAATGGAAGAGAGAAATGTTTATCAGGATATTTCCCGAAGAACCGACGGCGATGTCTATATCGGAGTAGTCGGTCCCGTCAGAACTGGAAAATCCACATTTATAAAAAGGTTTATGGATTCGCTTGTCCTGCCCAATATCCGTGACGAGGCAGTTTACAGGCGTACCGTTGACGAGCTTCCTCAATCTGCGGCAGGAAGAACCATAATGACCACAGAACCCAAATTTATTCCCGAGGAATCCGTTGAAATCAATCTCGGTGGCAACACAACCCTCAATGTGAGAATGATTGACTGCGTAGGATATATTGTAAACAGTGCAATCGGTTACAGCGAAGAGGACGAACCGAGAATGGTAAAAACTCCGTGGTCAAACGAGGCGATTCCTTTTGATGACGCCGCAGAAATAGGCACTAAAAAGGTAATTACCGACCATTCAACAATCGGTCTTGTTATCACTACTGACGGAACAATCAGTGATATTCCGAGAGAAGATTATATTGAAAGTGAAAAAAGAGTAATTAATGAGCTGAAAGCAATCAATAAACCGTTCATTATACTTCTCAATTCAGTTGATCCTACGGCAGATGAAACAATTCGCCTGTCAAACGAAATGACCGCCGAATACAAGGTCCCCGTAATTCCCGTTAGCTGTATGGAGCTTGACGAAACCGAAATCAAAAGGATACTTGCACAGCTTTTGTTTGAATTTCCAATCCGTGAAATCAAGGTTGACATTCCGAAATGGGTTGTAAAGCTCGATAAAGACCATTGGCTGAAATCGGTTGTATTTGATTCAATAAAGAAAAATGCCGCAAAAATTGAGAAAATCAGGCAAATTCAGCAGATAATCTCTGATATTGAGCAATGTGAGTACATCACATCGGCAAAGGTTACGAGTCTTGACCTCGGAAAAGGATATGCGGAGATGGCCGTATCTATCGAAAGCGAACTTTTCTACAAGGTTATCTCGGAAGAAACAGGGCTTGATATAACCGAAGAGTACGAACTTCTGAACTGCATAAAAACTCTTTCGCAAAAACAAAAAGAATTTGACAAGATTGCACAGGCTTATGAACAGGTTCAGGAAACGGGCTACGGAATTGTTATGCCGACAATTGACGAACTTACCCTTGACGAACCGCAGATTATTAAGCAGAGCGGAAAATACGGTATCAAGCTGAGAGCAAGCGCACCGTCAATTCATATGATGAAGATTTTTACGCAGACGGAGGTAACTCCGATTGTCGGTTCGGAACAGCAGTCCGAAGAGCTTGTGTCTTATCTTCTCAGAGAATTTGACGAAAATCCGGAAAAAATCTGGGAGAGTAACATATTCGGAAAATCAGTTCACGAACTCGTTAACGAGGGACTTCACAACAAGCTGTACAGAATGCCTGCCGATGCCAGAAGGCGGATAGGGGAGACTGTTGAAAAAATTATCAATGACGGCTGTAACGGATTAATATGTATAATTCTGTAACGACAAATAATGATAAAATTGCAAAGCTTTAATTCACAAATTAACAGGCTCACAAATAAATAAATTGGTAATATCGCCAAAAAATTATTCGCCCCATATTTGTTATTGAAAATGTTTCGGGAATAAAGTATAATATTCCTATATGCAAATGACAAATATGGGGGTTGTTTTATGAATCTTTCCGATGTAGCTTTATTGGCTAAAGAGGAGCTTTCCCTTGCCGAAAAAGGTATTGCCTCTGCAAAAGTTGTTCTTACAGGTTTTGTTGTTGTATTCGCAATGCTGATTCTCTTGATTTTCATAATCAAGATTTACGGTGCAATCATTCAGAAAGCTCAAAATGCCGGCAAAAAGAGCAAAGAGAAAAAGGCTGAAACCGTAGCAGAAACTCCTGCTCCCGTTGTTGCCGCTCCTGTTGCTCCTGCTCAGACAGACGGTGTTTCCGATGAGGTTGTTGCCGTAATTTCCGCAGCGGTTGCCACAATGTACGGCTCTTCCGAAAAAGCAAGAATCAAGAGTATTAAAAAGTCATCAGACGGCGGTCGTTCCGCATGGGCAAAAGCCGGTGTACTTGATAATACCCGCCCGTTTTAAGGCAAAGTTTTAAGGGAAAGGATGTTATCTAATGGAAATTTTACAAGGCTTTGTAGATGCCGTTGTCGGTATCTTTGAAGACTCGGGTCTGTTAACTCTTAACTGGCAGAACTATGTAATGATTGGTATTTCAATCGTTTTGCTTTACCTTGCAATCAAAAAGCAGTATGAGCCGCTTTTGCTCCTTCCTATCGCATTCGGTATGCTGCTTGTTAATCTTTATCCGAGCATTATGGCTCCGCCTACAACACAGCTTTTGACAGAGGCTCAATGTACCGCACAGAATGTTGCGGTGTCGGGACACGCCAAAACGGTGATTGACGGAGTAACTTATATTGAGAATCCGACATACGGCGGACTTCTTTATTACCTCTATCAGGGTGTTAAGCTCGGCATTTATCCGCCTCTTATCTTCCTCGGCATCGGTTGTATGACTGACTTCGGTCCGCTCATCTCTAACCCGAAGAGCCTTATTCTCGGTGCTGCCGCACAGATTGGTATCTTTTTAACATTTACAGGTGCTATTTTCCTCGGCTTTACAGAGGCAGAGGCAGGTGCTATCGGTATCATCGGCGGTGCCGACGGTCCTACGGCTATTTATGTAACAACAAAGCTTGCTCCGCATCTTCTCGGTTCAATCGCAATTGCCGCATATTCATATATGGCTCTTGTGCCGATTATTCAGCCGCCTATTATGAAGGCACTCACAACCAAAAAAGAGCGTTCGGTAGTTATGGAACAGCTTCGTCCCGTTTCAAAGCTTGAGAAGATTATGTTCCCGGTAATTGTTGTTATTATCATCGCAATCTTCCTTCCAGACGCAGCTCCGCTCGTTGGTATGCTTATGCTCGGTAACCTCTTTAAGGAATCCGGCGTTGTTGAAAGACTCAGCAAAACAGCTCAGAACGAGCTTATGAATATTATCACAATCTTCCTCGGTACAACTGTAGGTGCAACCGCATCCGGTCAGAACTTCCTTACTCTTGACACAATCAAGATTATCGTTCTCGGTCTTCTTGCGTTCTGTATGGGTACTGCATTCGGTGTACTCTTCGGTAAGATTATGTACAAGGCAACAGGCGGTAAGGTTAACCCGCTTATCGGTTCAGCAGGCGTATCCGCCGTTCCGATGGCTGCCCGTGTATCTCAGAAGGTTGGTCAGGCTGAAAATCCCGGCAACTTCCTCCTCATGCACGCTATGGGTCCGAATGTTGCAGGTGTAATCGGTTCAGCAGTTGCAGCCGGCGTACTTCTTAATGTTGTAGGTTAATGTTGTAGGCTGATAACCGTAACTTAATAAACTATGATAAAGGAAGTCTTTACGGCTTCCTTTATTTTTGCTGTTAAAGAATCCGACAATGAAAAATTTGTATAATATTAAAGAAATTATTTCAATCAATATTCTATGATAGAATTATTGCTGAGAATACACTGAGAATACATAAGATATAATAAAATATAAATGTGTAAATCAGTGCCGTAAAAACACCTTTTTTTGCTTTACGGTATGTTTTCTTAATACTTAATATGAATTAAAGGGGCTATATAAATGGCAAAGAATGTAACCATTCAGCGAATTGTCGGCGTCCTTTTGCAAAGAATCAAGTTTATTATTCTTGCTACTGTTGTAATGGGACTGCTGTTCTTTATGTATTCACGCTTTGTAATTGCACCGATGTACAGCACATCTACCATGATTTATGTGCAGAACTACAGTTCGTCACAGCGAGCAAATGCCAATGCCGACACCAAGAGTACGACACCTTCAAAGGCTGCCGATGATACAACCAAAAAGACAACCAATGAGGAGAACCAGAAGATATATCCTGCTGATATTTCCGCCTCTGCAAATCTTGCTGAAATCTGCGTTACACTCTTTAAAAATTCCGATGAGATGACAGCACTCTATGACGGCTGCACGGTTAATGTTGATGTAACCGAAGGTACTTTCTTTATCACAATTACAGTGGACGGTACGGACGCACAGAAGTGTGCCAATGTGGCAAATCAGCTTGCCGAAAAGGCGGCTGAGGTTTATAATTCAAAATTCAGCTACGGTCAGATCGGAACACTTCGTCAGGCGAAGGTTCCTTCGGCTCCGTATGCACCGAGTAACACAAAGAATATGCTTATAGGCGCCGCAATCGGATTAATTGCTTCCTGCCTTATTTCTATTCTTATTGAACTTATCGACACAACAATCAAGTCTGAGGACGATATTCAGGATATCTACGGTATTCCTATATTTGCCGAAATTCCCGACTTTGAGAACCAGGGTTAAGGAGGAACTATGGCTTCTGTTTTTAAATTATTTAAAAAGAAAGACGATAAAAAAATAACGGACAGAATTTTTCTCTTTCCGATAAGAGCAAGTTTGCAATTGTTGAGTCGTATAAGGCCGCAAGAACTAATATTATGTTCTCGCTTTCCGCAAAAGAAAAAAATGCTTTGCCGTAACCAGTTACTCAAAGGGTGAGGGCAAGAGCACCGTTTCCGCAAATCTTGCAATTTCCTTTTCAAAAATGGAAAAAAGAGTTCTCCTTATCGACTGCGACCTTCGCCGTCCTAATGTTCACAACATTTTTAAGCTTGACAATAAAAAGGGACTTACCAATGTAATCGGTAAAATGATTGAAATTGACGAGGCTGTTAAGCATGATGTTCTTCCGAATCTCGACATTCTTCCGGCAGGTACGGTTGCGCCAAACCCCTCTGAGCTTATGTGCAGTACCAGATTTCAGGAACTTTATGAGCAGTTTGTCAGAGATTATGATTATGTAATTTTTGATACGCCTCCTATCGGTGTGGTTGCCGACGCTCTGCTTCTCAAGGATATGATTGCCGGCTTTGTTGTAGTTGTTCGTGAACGCTCAACAACTCACGGTGACCTTCAGCACCTTCTTGACAGCGTAAAGCTTGCCGATTCAACCGTACTCGGTCTGATTGAGGTAGGTTGTACTTATGATTCAAAGAGAAGAAAGAAAGGTTATTACTACTACCAGTATTATTAATCCCAATTTTATGCTTTGGCACAAAAATACACATTCTCGATAAAAATAACACAAAATCACAGACTTGCAAACTTTCACCAAAAATGACTGTTGCAGGTCTGTTCTTTTTTGTGAAAATAAAAATGCAAGATTGCAAAAAATATCTTGCATTTCTTGGGTGAATAGAGTAAAATATATTAGAAATTTAAATTGCATTTGCAATAATATTTTAAGGAGTTATTCAAAATGGGTTATCTTGACTTGAGTAAGCAGGAACTTGAAAAAGAGTATGGCAATCTCGCAAAGAGATTTGAGGAGATTAAAGGTATGGGACTTAACCTCAATATGGCAAGAGGTAAGCCCAGCAAAGAACAGCTTGATCTTTCATTACCTATGCTCGATACAATCAACAGCAAATCCGATTTTATCGGTGAGGATAAGATGGATTGCCGCAACTACGGACTTCTCAACGGTATTACAGAGTGCAGAAAGCTTTTTGCGGATATTCTCGGTGTAGATGCAGAGAATGTTATTGTAGGCGGTTCTTCAAGCCTTAATATGATGTTTGATACAATTTCATGCTTTATGACAGCTCCCGCTGTTGAGGGTTGCAAACCATGGTATGAAGTAAAGAACAGAAAATTCCTCTGTCCGGTACCGGGTTATGACCGTCATTTCGGCATTACTCAGTATTACGGCTTTGAGCTTATTCCGATTCCGATGGATGACAACGGCCCCGATATGGATATGGTTGAAAGACTCGTTTCTGAGGATGACTCAATCAAGGGTATTTGGTGCGTTCCGAAATATTCAAACCCTGCCGGCACCACATACAGCGATGAGGTTGTTAAGCGTTTTGCCGCTTTAAAGCCTGCCGCTAAGGATTTCAGAATTATGTGGGATAATGCTTACTGCATCCATGAAATCAGCGACACACCTGATGTTTTGCTCAACATTATGGATGAATGCAAAAAGACAGGTAATGAAGACCTCCCGATTCTTTTCTGCTCAACATCAAAGATTACTTTCCCCGGTGCAGGCGTAGCCGCAATGGCTGCATCTGAGAACAACCTCAAGGTTCTTCGTGAAAAATATAACTACGAAATCATCAGCTATGATAAGCTTAATATGCTCCGTCATGTAAGATTCTTCAAGGATTATGACGGCGTGCTTAAACATATGGAAAAGCACAAGTCTGTCCTTAAACCAAAATTCGAGATTGTTCTTGATACTCTCGACAAAGAACTTGCGCCTGCTGATATCGCATCATGGAAAAAGCCGCACGGCGGTTACTTTGTAAGTGTTGATGTTTTTGAAGGCACGGCAAAGAGGACCGTCGCTCTCTGTAAGGAGGCAGGAGTTGTTCTTACAGGTGCAGGTGCAACATATCCGCTCGGAATTGATCCAAAGGATTCCAACATCAGAATTGCACCGACCTTCCCTCCGAACCACGAGCTTGAAGTTGCTATGGATGTTTTTTGTATCTGTGCAAGGCTTGCGGCTTGCGAAAAGATTCTGAACAAGTAATCATCATTTGAAAATTTGGTTTGTCGGTTGAATTTTGGAAGAATTTTGTATGCAGTTTATGACATTAGAATGTATTTTTTGATAAATTCAATTCTTTTTTTATTAAATATTTCCGTATCCATTGACATTTTCCTAAAAAAATTCTATAATAACTCTGTTACGGTCTGTGATTGGATGTTCGTGACAGAGTTATTTTGACTTTTGAGCAAAATAAAATCACAGACAATTATTTAACGGAGGTTTCAAAGGCATGAAAAGAGTTCCAAAGCCTGTATTCTTTGTCGTAGCTTTGCTGATACTTGCCTTTTCGTTTACTGCGATTTTTGGTATTTCCTACTACACCGGCGATAACAAAACAACAGTATTAAAGGGCATCAGCGATATACGATGGGGAATTGACATCCGTGGCGGTGTTGAAGCAACATTCAAACCGGCAGGAGATGTTGACGCAACTGACGAGCAGCTTGAGTCTGCAAAGTCAATCATTGAATTAAGAATGGTATCTCAGGGTATCACAGATTATGAGCTTTATGCGGATGCAAAAAGCGACAGAATCATTGTTCGTTTCCCATGGAAGGAAGATTCCGACCAGAACGCAATTGAGGCAATCGAAGAGATTTCTTCAACAGCACAGCTTACATTCCGTCCCGGAGACGGTCATGAAACAACAGATGTTGATTCAAACGGCGGGTATGTTTACAAAACTCCTTCGGGCGACACAGCTAAGACAATCCTTATGGACGGTTCTTATGTTGAAAGTGCAACAGCAGGTATGACAACAGACAAGACCACAGGTAAAAATTCCTATGTAGTTCAGCTTAAGCTGAAGAGCAGCGGTGACAAGAACGGTAAGGAGCGTTTTGCTGACATCACTAAAGAATATCTAAACCAGCAGGTTTCAATCTGGATGGATGATATTATGCTTTCAGCTCCTAAGGTTGAGGCTGAAATTACAGACGGCAACGCTGTTATTTCAGGTGACTTTACAGCTAAAGAGGCTCAGGACCTTGCATCAAAAATTAATGCAGGTGCTCTTCCGTTCCAGCTTGAAACATCAAACTACGGTACAATCAGCGCAACCCTCGGTGAGAACTCACTTGTTGCAATGGCATATGCGGGTGTTATCGCATTTATCATTATTGCAATCATTATGATTCTTTTCTACCGTTTACCGGGTTTTGTTGCAGTTATCTCACTTCTCGGTCAGATGGGTCTTGCAATTGCCGCAGTTTCGGGTTACTTCCCCGTATTCTCTTCATTCACAATGACGCTCCCCGGTATTGCGGGTCTTATCCTTTCAATCGGTATGGGCGTTGACTGTAATGTTATTACTGCCGAGCGTATCAAAGAAGAACTTAAAGCGGGCAGAACTCTTGACGGTGCTCTTGAAAGGGGTACAAAGAATTCACTTTCCGCTATCGTTGACGGTAATATGACCGTTATTATCGTATCAATTATCCTTATGCTTGTATTTGGTCCTGCAAATATTCTCTCAATCATCTTCGGTGAGTCTACAACAGGTACTATCTATTCATTCGGTTACACACTTCTTGTAGGCGTAATCGCTAACTTTATCATGGGTGTATTCTGTACAAGAATTATGCTCAGAAGTGTTGCAGGCTTTAAGTTCCTGCGTAAAAAATGGTTGTTTGGAGGTGCTAAGAATGACTGATAAAACTCAGACAAAGGCAGTTTCAAATGCCCCCCTTACAGATGAGGAATTTGCCGAAAAGTATAACAGAGGCCACAAGATTATTGACTTTGTAGGTCACAAAAAGATTTTCTTCGGAATTTCTCTTGCAATTATTATTATCGGTATCGTATGTAACTTTATTTTCGGTACACAGCTTGACATTCAGTTCTCTGGCGGTGCCACACTTAAATTCAGCTACAGCGGTGAAATCAATCAGTCTGAACTTACTGATTTTATTCAGGTTGAAACAACAGAGGACAGAATCACTACTACATATGCCCAGGATCTTATGGGTGACAGCGGCACAACGGTAACAGTTCAGTTCTCGGGTAATGATTCAATCAAAACCGATATTCAGAAGAACCTTGAATCAGACCTTCAGAAGAAGTATCCGGACAATAACTTCAAATGTCTTGAATCAAATTCAGTTGATGCTTCAATGGGTTTCAGCTTCCTTCTCAAGTGTCTTACTGCTGTTGCAATTGCAGCCGTGCTTATGGTTCTTTATGTAACAATCAGATTTAAGAAAATCGGCGGTCTTTCGGCAGGTGTTATGGCTCTCGTAGCCCTCTTCCACGATGTTGCAATGATTTACTTTATGTATGTAATCTTCCAGATGCCGATTGACGCAAGCTTCATCGCAGTTGTTCTTATGATTCTCGGTTATTCGCTTAACGATACAATTGTTATCTATGACCGTGTTCGTGAGGAAAAGAAGCTTGTCGGAAGCAAAACAGATGTTGGCAAGATATTCAACCTCAGCTGTACAAAGTGTATTAAGAGAACAATTATGACTTCTGTAACAACACTTTCGGCTATTCTTGTTGTTTATGTTGTTGCCTGTGCGTTCAATATCACATCTGTTCAGGGTTTTGCTCTTCCGATGATTATCGGTATCATATCAGGTTGTTATTCTTCAATCTGTATCGCAGGTCCGCTTTGGGTTATGTGGCAGCGTCATAAAAAGGCAAAGAAGCTTGCCGCTAAAGCTGCATAAAACAACTTTCGGATAAATTTATCCGATTCTGCAAATAATTATAAAGGGGTTGCATAAAGATGTTTTATGCAATCCCTTTTGTGTATTAAGACTTTTTAAGCGTTATTTGGAGTGATATATGAAAAAACTTGTTTCAATTTTTCTTTCTGCCGTGATAATTTGCGGCTCGTTATTAATTTCCGCTTGTGACAGGACTGAAGATGTCAGGAAATCTGACGGTAAAATCAGCGTTGTAACAACGATTTTTCCTTACTATGATTTTGTAAGACAGCTTGCAGGCGATAAAGTTCATATTCGCCTGTTGCTTTCGCCCGGAAGCGATCCGCACAGTTATGAACCCAAACCGTCAGATATTACAGCAATTGAAAATTGCGATATTTTTATCTGCAACGGCGGTGAAAGCGACGAATGGGTCGACGGAGTTCTTTCGTCAATTGAAAACAAAGATGTAAAAGTGATGAAGATGATGGAGTATGTTCCTCTCAGACATGAACAATCTATGGATCATGACCATGAACACGACAGCCATGAAGATATGGATGATGATGACGAAGGTCACGATCACGAGGAAGGGGAGGAGTATGACGAGCATGTCTGGACTTCAATCAGAAATGCGGAGCGTATGTCTGCCTCAATCGCAGATGAGTTAATGTCAGTTGACAGTAAAAATTCTAAATATTACAATGACAGAAAAACAAATTACATTTCACAGCTTGACAGCCTTGATAAGAAATTTACCGAAGTTGCAAATAACAAAAAGCGTGATACGCTTGTTTTCGGCGACAGATTTCCGTTTCTGTATTTTGTAAGCGACTACAACCTTGGATATGAATGTGCATTCCCGGGTTGCAGTCATGAAACCGAGCCGAGTACAGCCGTTGTTTCTCATCTGATTGATTTTACAAGAGAACACAATATACCCGTTGTATTCTATCTTGAGCTTTCAAGCGGCAAAATTGCTCGGATTATCTCTGAAGATTCTTCTTCAAAGACGATGCAGTTTTCTTCATGTCACAATGTCACAAAGGATGATTTTGAAAACGGTGCAACTTATATTTCTGTTATGGAACAAAATCTTGAAGCATTAAAGGAGGCGTTATACTGATGTCGCTTATTAAAATTGAAAATGCCTCGCTCGGTTATGAAGGCAAAACCGTTGTCAATGATATTTCGGTTGATATAAAAGAAAAGGATTATATCTGCATAGTCGGTGAAAACGGTTCGGGCAAAACTACTCTCATGAAAGCACTTCTCGGACTTTTAAAGCCATTGAGCGGTTCGATTACCTATAGTGACGGACTAAAACAGAATGAAATCGGCTACCTTCCGCAGTCAAGCGATATTCAGCGTGACTTTCCTGCGTCGGTGCAAGAGGTGGTGCTTTCTGGCTGTCTTAATAAAAAACACACCTTTTTCTATTCAAAGGAGCAGAAAAAAACTGCCGCCGAGAATATGAAGCTCACGGGCATTTATGATTTACGCAAAAAATGTTTCAGAGAGCTTTCGGGCGGTCAGCGACAGCGTGTCATGCTCGCCCGAGCATTGTGTGCAACTCACAAACTGATTATTCTTGACGAGCCTGTAACGGGACTTGATCCGATGGCAATGGCTGATATGTACGCTCTCATCAAAAAGTTGAATGAAAGCGGAATCACGATTATTATGGTTTCTCACGATGTGAATTCAGCCGTGAGCAATGCCTCAAAAATTCTGCACCTTGCAAAGAATTGGTATTTCTACGGTACGGCACATCAGTATCTGCATTCGGATGCCGGCAAACGCTTTATTCTCAGCGATTGCCCGTGTGATGAATGTCAGCACAGAGTTCACGGAGGTGCTAAAAATGTTTGATATGATTTTTGAAATGTTTTCATACAATTTTATAGTCAGAGCATTCATTGTCGGCACGCTTGTTTCCTTGTGTGCGGCACTGCTCGGTGTAACGCTCGTTCTCAAACGGTATTCAATGATCGGTGACGGATTATCTCATGTGGGCTTCGGTGCGCTTGCAGTTGCGGCGGCACTAAATCTTGCACCGCTTGAAGTTGCTGTTCCTGTAATCATTATTGCGGCATTCCTGCTGTTAAGACTTTCCGAGAACAGTAAAATCAACGGCGATGCGGCAATCGCAATAATTTCAAGTACGGCGCTTGCAATAGGTGTTGTATTTGTCAGTGTATCGGGCGTAAATACCGACCTCAACTCATACCTTTTCGGCAGTATTCTTGCCACTACAACAGCCGACGCAGTTATGTGCGGAATCCTTGCACTTGTTGTAATCGTAATATTCATCTTGTTCTACAACAAGATTTTTGCCGTAACCTTTGACGAAACATTTTCAAGGGCAACCGGTCTTAAAACAGGCGTTTATAACACGGTAATCGCACTCCTTACGGCTCTCACAATTGTAATCGGTATGAGAATTATGGGTACTCTGCTAATTTCCGCACTGATAATTTTCCCTGCGCTTTCTTCTATGAGAGTTTGCAAAAAATTCAAGTCGGTAATTCTCTGCTCGGGTGTGCTTTCACTCTGTTGTTTCTTTGTCGGTATGTGCGTGTCATATTCATGCGACACCCCGACAGGTGCAAGCGTTGTAATAGTCAATGCCGCCGTTTTCCTCATATTCCGACTGGTCGAATTTATCAATTCCAAAATTAAAAAGAATAATTCTGTGTAAGAATTACAAAATATTTTCAACTAACGGAAACTCGCTTTCTTTAATGGAGGCGAGTTCTTTTTTTGCCTGAACGCTTTCGGCAAAGTACATATCACGGTTCTGTTTTTGTGCAAATGCGGTCATTCTCGAAATGCTTAATCCGATATTGTCAACATAATCGTGAATGAGCATGGTGTCAATCAATTTTGCGTTGTCATACCATTCTTTCTCGGTTTCTTCACATATTTTGAGTGCGTCTTCAAATTCAAGTCTGCTCATCAGTCTGTCGGCACATTCAATTTTTGCAATGAATGCATCAGTTTTGCCCGAAATAAATCCTGTTTCAACAGATGCAAAGCATAGTGCCGCCAGAACAAGTGAAAGTGCAATGTAAATTCTTTTCATATTGTTATTCCTTCTTTATAATGTTGTAATTTCCGAGTGCGTCAAGAGTCATCAAAAAAACATTGCTCTGCTTAATATTTTTCTTTTGCAGAATATTTTTAACATAACCCTTTTCTTTTTCACATAAATTAAGCGAATTTTCAAGAATTTTTCCGTTGCTGACAACTACGGTTTCAATTTTATTGTCTTTAATTTTTAACCCAAAATCCTCGGCAGACGGCTTTCTCTTCTCAGGCTTTTCAAGAACGCTCACCTCACCGTTTGTTTCAACAATGCAGTATTGAACATCCTCGATTGAAAAAATACCCTGTTGTCTTAATCTGACACTCAAATCTTCTGTAGTAAGCCGCAGCTTTTTCATAGCCGATTGCAGAATCCTTCCGTCCTTAATTACTATAACGGGTTTTCCGCACACAAGACTTCTGAAACCGCTCCACTTCATCATAATAATGCTTGCGGTAATTTCAAGTGCAACGAGAATTGCAACGGGAATAACTCCGCTCAACAGCGGTTGAGATGTGTTCTGCATAGGAATTGATGCGATATCCGACACTATCATTGTGATTACAAGCTCGCTCGGCTGCATATCGCTCATCTGTCGCTTCCCCATTAACCTGACTGCCAGAATGACAAAGGCATAGAGCAAAATTGTTCTGATTATTGAAATTAACATAACATCACCGTTACTAATATTTGCATAATTTGAGCCGATATACCGCAAAATAAAAAGCAGATATATTAAGACGGTGATTAAATGTATAATTCATTAAAAGAAAATATTTCAACTCTGAAGAAAATGTTCAAAAATTCGGCAGACTTTACGGTTCGTGAAATGAATCTAAAGGGACAATGCAGTATAAAATCCGCAATAATCACAATTGAGGGAATGTGCGGAAAGGACACGCTTGCATTGTCGGTAATCAATCCTCTGCTCGATTATTATTTTGACTGCCAATCTCCCGATAAGGTTTTTGACCTTATCAAAAATACCGTGCTGACATCAAGTGAAATTGTCGAGTTCACGACAATTGACGAGGCAATCAGCTTTTCAACATCAGGTTTTGCCCTGCTTGTTGTTGACGGTTGCAGTCGTATGCTTGCAATCGGAGCACAGGGCTTTTCATTCAGAAGTGTTTCGGAACCCGAAAGTGAGGTAGTGCAGAGAGGATGCAGAGAAGGTTTTACAGAACCGCTGAGAATCAATATGACTTTAATAAGACGAAGAATCAAAAGTCCCGACCTTGTTTTTGAAACCATAACAAGCGGATACAGTTCAAATACGCAGATGATGATTTGTTATCTTCAAAACAGCGTGTCAAAGCAAATTCTTAAAGCAATCAGAGAACGGCTTGAAAACTGCAACCTGAAAATGATTCTTGCGTCGGGATATTTAAGCAGTTATCTTGAAGACAACAATTCAAAATCACTTTTTTCGGGTGTCGGGATTTCCGAAAGACCGGATACGGTCTGCGGAAAGCTGTCGGAGGGCAGAGTGGCAATTCTGATTGACGGAACACCGTCGGTGATAATCATTCCGCACCTTTTTGCAGAAGAATTTCAAAGCGTTGATGATTATTCAAACCGCCCGTATTATGCGGCATTTATACGGATTTTAAAGTATATTTCGTTCCTTATAGCCGTATTTTTGCCGGGAATATACACGGCTTTTGCACAGTTTCATCCCGAATATTTTCCGACCGGATTGCTCGTGAAAACATCCGATTCTTTGTCGCAAACACCCTTACCCGTAACACTTGAAGTTATTCTCATAACCTTTATCTATGAAGTCATGAGAGAGGCCGGACTGCGTATTCCAAAGCCGCTCGGACACGCTGTCAGCATTGTCGGAGCGCTTGTAATCGGTGAAAGTGCCGTCAGCGCAGGCATAATCAGCTCGTCAACTCTTATGGTTGTTGCAACTGCGGCAATTTGCAGTTATGTCACATTCGCACTTTATCCGCCTATTATGGTGTTGAGATTTTTCTGCGTTATCGCAGGCGGAATGTTCGGCTTGTGGGGAATAGTTCTGCTCACCTGCGGAGTGCTTGTCAATATGTGTTCCAAAACATCAGTCGGCGTGCCGTATATGTCATCGCTTGCACCGTTCTCGTGGCGGAGTATGCGTGATGTCTTTGTAAGAGCAGATTGGAAAAGGCTTTCAAAGCACACAATCAAGGTTCAGAAATTCCCCGAAACGGAGGAGATGTAATGCAATCAAATGTAACTTTTCCGTCAAAAAGACTTATGCTTTCGCTGTTTGTATGTTCTGTGCTTCCGATATTGTTAATGGGGCGGAGCTTTTTGCAGAGCGACAATATTTTTTCAAGTCTTGCGTCAATCGGATTCGGAATATTTTTCACGCTGTTGTGCTTTGTTCCTTTTTATTCGATAAAGCACAGAACAAGACTTGATTTTTCAGCCTTTGCAAAAAACACATCGCAAACGGGCTTTTTCTTTGTTTCTTCATACTATTGTATGTATTTCACCGTGATAACCGTTTCTTTTCTGATTAGATTCTGCGATATGTTTGTTTCGGGAGTTAATCCCGATGTCGACACAAAGGTGATTGCCTTTGTGATACTTTGCATTTGTGTTTACGGTGCGTCAAAGGGGATAAATCCGCTTTCAAGAGTCAGCATTTTTGTGTTTGCGTTTCTCATAATTGCTTTTGCCGTGATTTTTTTCGGAAATATAAAATCTTTTGAATTTGCACCGAACAGCACCTTCGTCACACCCGATTTTTCAAATATTCGGAGCAATGTTGCAGACTGTTTAATCTTTGCGTTTTTGCCTGTTATTTTTGGATTCAATTCCACAAGCACCAAAAATCTGTCGATAAAACAACCTGTAATTACAACTCTTATTATATTCGGCACATTAATGCTGACTTTGTTTTTTACCGATTTTGTTATCGGTGCATATTCTGCACAGCAACCGTTTTCTGTTCAGCTATTGTCAAAAACCGCTTATTTCGGTGATATGAAAGGCTTTGACAGCTTTTACCTTGTCGCAGTAACTGCTTGTATTTTCGTTTTTGTAACGGCTGTCCTCATCAGTGTTTCAAACTGCATTGTAAACACATCTTCAAAAAGAACGCTTGTTTTTGTTTCGATAATTGCGCTTATAATGTTTGTTTTGTTTGTTTGTGCAGATAGTTATAATGCTGTAAAAGAATTATTGCTGAACAATATTTTTCTGACTGCACTCAATTTTATTTCCGCACTTCTGATTCATATAATCTATCTTTTTGTATATCGGAGAAAGCTTTATGAATAAAAAAATATTTTTACTGCCGATTATGGCAATTGTTCTGATTTTAGGCGGCTGTTCAAATTCAAACCGAATTGATACTTCTTCGCTTGTTCAGACGATTACCGCAGAAAACAAATCGGGCAAAGCCGTGTATAATTTCTATCTGCTTGAGAACAGCGAGGATGTGCAAAGTGTTTCGGTTGAGGCTGACAGCCTTGAAAAAGCCGTAATATCGGCAAAGAAAGCCTATATCCCTGCGCTGACGCTTTCAAAGCTTGAATTGTATCTTATCGACTCAAATCTTGGAGAAAAAACTCTCAAAACCGATATTGACTATATTTCAAAAGAAACCGCAATTTCACCTTTGACCTATACTGCCCTTTCGGATACAAAAACTTTGCAACTTTTTTCAAAAGATAAAAATGCACTGAAAAAAGTTAAAGAACACATTGTTCTGTTGAAGAATAATAATAACAACCTTTCCGTGACATCTTTATCCATATTCAATAATTTTAAGGGTAAAAACAACGGCTATTTGAGTATTTGTTATATTAGTTCCGATAAAGAATTAAAAGCAGACATTGTTAAAACAGTAACAGAAAAATGAGAAAATTTTATTAAAAATTGAAAAATAATTCACAAAAAGACTTTATCAAAACTGCGTTATGGTGTATAATAGCAATAAGTATATAGCCTGAGAGCATACATCTGCCTGTTAGGCGGCAGAGCGGTTGCTCTGATTTGTGAAAGGTAATAAATATTTAGGATAGGACGATGATTTATGTCTGTTGAATTTTCTGTTCCACTGTCGCAAATTGCAGAAGCATTGAACCTCACTGAAGTTTATGTCGCTGAAAATTACAAGGAAACTAACATATCGACTGTTGAAATCAACAGACCGGGACTTGAGCTTACGGGTTATCTTGAATTCTTTGACAACAAGCGAATTCAGGTTCTCGGTAATACAGAGTTCTCATATCTCGGCAGATACGGTCCGGAGGCTCAGAAAATGGTTATTGACTCCATTTTCAGCTTTGGTCCTCCGGCTGTAATTATATGCCGTGATATTGAACCGTCAAACGCAATTCTCGAAAGTGCAAAGCTGCACAAGGTGTCTATTTTAAGCACCCCGCAGAGTACATCGGATCTTACTGCGTCACTTGTACAATATCTTAACAAAGAGCTTGCTCCGAGAATCACCCGTCACGGCGTTCTTGTTGAAGTGTACGGCGAAGGCTGTCTGCTTACGGGCGACAGCGGCGTCGGTAAGAGTGAAACTGCAATTGAGCTTATCAAGCGTGGTCACCGCCTTGTTGCCGATGATGCCGTAGAAATCAGAAGAACTGCCCAGACAACACTCTATGGCCAGTCGCCCGAAAATATCCGTCACTTCATTGAGCTTCGAGGTATCGGAATTATCAATGCCAGAAAACTTTTCGGTATGGGCGCTATCAAGCTGCAGGAAAAGATTGATATGGTAATCAACCTTGAGCAATGGGACAGCGCAAAGGTTTATGACAGAATGGGACTTGACAACGAATATATGAAGATTCTCGGTGTCGAAGTGCCGACTCTTACAATTCCCGTAAAGCCCGGCCGTAACCTTGCCGTAATCATAGAGGTTGCCGCAATGAATAACAGACAGAAGAAAATGGGCTACAATGCCGCAAGAGAACTTCTCAAAAATCTCGGAATGGCTGTTGAGGATCTTCCGCCGTCACCAAAGGTTATTGTTGACACATGGGAATAATTCAGCTTTGTAACGGAATACAGGGAACAGAAATTTCATATTCTAAACTAACAACGGAGGGTAATTGAATGGACACTACCGATATTATATATAATTGTGCTCAAAAGCTTGATTGTGATGCAAGACGATTTGAACCGATGAGCAGACACACTTCATTTAAAATCGGCGGAAAAGCAGATGTTTACATAAAGGTGACAAATCTTTCTCAGCTGATGAAAATTTTAAAGGAATGCGATGTCTGCAAGGAGAAGTATATTCTTCTCGGCAATGGCAGTAATGTTCTGGTTCCGGATGAGGGAATCCACGGCACGGTTCTCCGTCTTGACGGTGATTTCAGGAATATTTCATTAATTGACGATACAACAATCTATTGCGGCGCAGGTGCAGCTTTGGGAAGCCTTTGTAAGTTTGCCCAAAAATGCGGACTTTCGGGACTTGAATTTGCATGGGGAATTCCGGGAACAGTTGGCGGTGCTTTGTTTATGAACGCAGGTGCATACGGCGGTGAAATGAAAGATGTTGTATACAGCGTTTCTCACATCACACAGAACGGTGATATCGGCAGAACAGAGGCGGAGAATCTTGAGTTTGGCTACAGAACAAGCGTTTACCGCAAAAACGGTTGCATAATCACAGGTGCGGTATTCAAACTTAAAAAAGATGATCCCGAAGAAATTCAGAACAGAATGAACGATTATATGAACCGCCGTTCAACAAAACAGCCGCTTGAATATCCGAGCGCAGGCAGTGTGTTCAAAAGACCCGAGGGTGCATTTGCAGGTGCGCTCATTGAGCAATGCGGACTCAAGGGCAAAACAGTCGGCGGTGCTCAGGTCAGCGAAAAGCACGCAGGATTTATCATCAACAAATCAAAGGCTACGGCTGACGATGTAAAACAGCTTGTGTCGGAAATTCAGAAAACTGTTGAAAATGAAACAGGCTACAAGCTTGAATGTGAACTTATTTTTCTATAAAGCAAAAAAGGTGTAATTTTATGGAATTTGTAATCATTACGGGAATGTCGGGTGCAGGCAAAACAGGCGCTCTTCATGTGCTTGAAGACATCGGTTACTATTGTGTTGACAATCTTCCGTCAAGTCTGTTGTCAACACTCTATCGGCTTTGCCTCAAATCTGAAGATGATTCAATGAAGAGGGTTGCGGTTGTTGTCGATGTAAGAGGTAACGAAAAATTTGAGGAAATGTGTTCCCAGATTGAACACTTCAAAATGCATTACGAAAATGTAAAGGTATTGTTCTTTGACGCAATGACGGACAGGCTCGTTGTTCGTTATAAGGAAACAAGAAGAAGACATCCTCTTTCGGAAAAACTCAAGGACGGTTCTGTACTGTCTGCCGTTGAGCTTGAAAGGGAGCTTCTTTTGCCTATTAAAAGAACAGCCGATTATAACATTGACACTACATATATGTCAAACAAACAGCTCCGAGAGCGAATTATGTCAATGTTCATGGAAGACACTTCACAAAGCATTACGCTGACATTTATGTCGTTCGGTTTCAAATACGGAATTCCGCTTGAGGCAGATCTCATTATGGATGTGCGTTGTCTGCCTAATCCTTTTTACATTCCCGAACTCAAACATCTTACAGGACTTGACAAAGATGTGCGTGACTATGTTCTTGAAAGTGAAGAAACAACCGAATTTTTAAAGCGACTTTTGAGTATGCTCGATTTTTCTGTTCCGCTCTATCTCAAAGAGGGCAAAAGCGAGCTTGTTGTCGGCATAGGTTGTACGGGCGGCAAGCACAGAAGTGTTACAATCGCAATGCAGCTGAACGACCACTTTCGTGAAAAAGGCTATAGGTGTGTTATTCAGCACAGAGATATTGACAGGTAAGGTGCAGAAATGTCATTTTCCTCGGATGTAAAAAAAGAAATTTGTTCGGTTGAACAGTTTGACCGTGAGGCTCTCAAAGCGGAGCTTTACGGAATGCTTTTATTCAGCAGAAATTTTTCTCCGAACAAAATAACCTTCACAACAGAAAGCAATTATGCGGGAAATCGTCTTATATTTCTTTTGCAGAATTTATATATGCCGATAATTGAAAAACAATCGGCTTTGCGTACAAAATCAAGCGATAGCCATCTTTACAAAATAATTGTGGTTGACGGAAACGATTGTAAGCGTATTTTTGAAGATTTCGGTCATACGGACGGTCAGATTACTTTGCGTGTCAACAGGGCAAATCTTTCAAGCGAAGAACTTTCGCAATCGTTTTTGCGCGGAGTTTTTCTTAGCTGCGGTTCGGTATCCGATCCCATGAAAAGCTATCATCTTGAATTCTGTGTTCCGCACAAAAATCTTTCTCAGGATTTGTGCAAGATTCTTTCCGAAATAACCGAATGTACCCTTATTCCAAAAACGGTTGTCCGCAGCGGCAGTTACATTGTCTATTTTAAAGAGAGCGAGCAGATTTGTGACTTGCTTACCTACATAGGCTCACCGATAAGATCAATGGAAATTATGGGTACAAAGGCAATAAAGCAGGTTCGCAACAATGTGAACCGCAGAATTAACAGCGAGGTTGCGAATATCGGAAAAATCGCAACGGCGTCTGCAAAACAGCTCAGTGCAATCGAACATATAAAAAAGACAGTCGGAATCGATTCTTTGCCTGAGGATTTGCGTGAAATCGCATATTTAAGGCTTGAAAATCCCGATATGTCACTTCGTGATTTGGGACAGAATCTTTCAACCCCAATCAGCCGAAGCGGTGCAAATCACCGTATGCAAAGACTGCTTGAATATGCAGGTACAGAGGTAAAAACCAATGGAAAATAAAAATTTGACTTTTGAGCAGGCAAACGAACTGCTTGAAAAAACGGTTTCAAAAATGGAGAGCGGTGAACTTACTCTCGAACAGACAATGGAGGAGTACGCAAAAGCGTGTGAACTCCTTGCTTATTGTATGAAACAGCTTGAACAATGCAAGGGTAAAATTATTGATATAAACGAGAGAATTTCAAAGCTTTCAAAGGGTGATGACAATGACTAAAGATTATGCAAAAAATATTGAAAACGCTTTAAAGAGCTGTCTGCCGAGTACGGATTGCCGTGAAAAAAAGCTGATTGACGCAATGGCTTACAGCCTTGAGGCAGGCGGAAAGCGTGTCCGTCCGTATCTTGTGTTCTCGTTTAACAGCCTTTGCGGCGGAAGTGAAGAGTCTGCAACGGCATTTGCCTGTGCAGTTGAAATGATTCACACATATTCTCTCATTCACGATGATTTGCCGTGTATGGACAACGATGACCTCAGAAGAGGCAAGCCGTCAAACCACAAGGTATTCGGCGAAGATATCGCATTGCTTGCAGGTGACGCCCTTCTGACGCTTGCCTTCGAAACCCTTACAAACGAAAAGACAGTAAAAATCTGCGGAACTTCTGCTTGTTGCAGAGGTGTTTCCGTACTTTCAAAATACGCAGGTGCGACAGGAATGATAGGTGGTCAGGTGATTGACCTTATGAGCGAAAACACAAACGCTCCGATTGAAGTCCTTCGTGAAATGGACTACAAAAAAACAGCCTGTCTTATCAAAGCGGCTTGTGAACTGGGCTGTATAAGCGCAGGTGCAAACGATAAGCAAATTAAAGCCGCCTCTGAATTTGGCGAATGCATCGGTATTGCGTTTCAAATTCAGGACGATATACTTGATGTAACCTCCTCCGATGAGGAACTCGGCAAGCCCGTTGGCAGTGACGCAGAAAACAGCAAATCAACCTATGTTTCACTTCTCGGAATTGAAAAGTGCCGTGAGCTTGTTGATGAACTTACCGAAAAAGCTGTTAACGCACTTCATGGCTTTGACGGTGATACAAAAGAGCTTGAAGAATTTGCTTACAAGCTTGCAAAGAGAAATAAATAATTCTTTGCAAATATTAATTAAACGGATAGGAAATAAATTATGGGTGAGTATGAACTGCTTTCTAAAATTAAATCACCGCATGATGTAAAAAAGCTTAATGACGAACAGCTTGAAAAGCTGTGTACCGAAATAAGGGAAAAGCTCGTTGAAACCGTGTCTGTAAACGGAGGACATCTTTCACCGAACCTCGGTGTTGTTGAACTTACCGTTGCTCTTGAGCGTAGCTTTAATCTGCCGAAAGACAGCATTGTATGGGATGTCGGACATCAAGCATATACCCACAAGCTGTTGACGGGACGCTACGAGCAGTTTGACACAATCCGCAAAAAAGGCGGAATTTCAGGCTTTCCGAAGCGTGCCGAGAGCAAATACGACGATTTTAACACAGGTCACAGCAGTACATCAATATCAGCCGCATACGGAATTGCAAGAGCAAAACACCTTATGGGCGACCAAAGCTACACCGTTGCCGTGATTGGTGACGGTTCATTTACGGGTGGACTTGCTTTTGAGGGAATGAACAACTCAGGCAGATTCAACAAGAACTTTATTGTTGTTCTCAACGATAACAAAATGTCCATTTCACCGAATGTAGGCGCATTGTCACGCTACCTTACAACGGTAAGAATTCAGCCGTGGTATATGCGAGTCAAGAAAATTACGGAAAAAATTCTTTTACACATTCCGCTTATCGGAAAACCTCTGAAAAGATTTCTTCAGGGAGGAAAGTCTAAACTTAAAAATCTTGTGTACAAAAACACTCTTTTTGACTGCTTCGGTTTTACCTATCTCGGACCTATTGACGGACATAACATTGATGAGCTTGAAAATGCGTTTGAGTGTGCAAAAAAGGTGAACTCTCCCGTTCTTGTTCATGTTGTTACCAAAAAAGGCAAAGGCTATCAGCCTGCCGAGGACAATCCGGGCGGATTTCACGGAATAGGCAGGTTCGATATTGATTCGGGTGAACCGCTTTCAAGTCACAATGGATTTTCGGCTGAGTTCGGAAAGACTATGTGCGAATTTGCCGAGGACGATAAAAAGATTTGCGCAATTACAGCCGCAATGTCGGGAGGAACGGGACTTACCGAATTTTCAAGGCTTTTTAAGGAAAGATTTTTTGATGTCGGTATTGCTGAAGAACACGCAGTAACTTTTGGATGCGGACTTGCCGCAAAGGGTATGCGACCTGTTTTTGCCGTGTATTCAACATTTCTCCAGAGAGCCTATGACCAGCTTTTGCATGATGCGGCTCTCGGAAAGCTTCACCTCGTAATCGGGGTTGACCGTGCGGGAATTGTTGGTGATGACGGTGAAACTCATCAGGGTGTGTTTGATGTTTCGATACTCAACACCATTCCGAACACAACGATTTTTTCTCCGGCATATTTTGACGGTATGAGAAAATCTCTTTCAACCTCAATTTACATTTGCGACAGCCTCGCTGTTGTGCGTTATCCCCGTGGCGGAGAGCTTTACAAACCCGATGATTTCGGTGAAGAAAATCTTTCATACGATGTTTACGGAAATCCGAATTGTAAAAATCTTCTCATAACCTACGGCAGACTTTTCTCTTATGCCTGCAAAGCCAAGGAAACCCTTGCAAAACAAGGCGTTGAGATTTGCATATTAAAACTTTGCAGAATTAAACCGATTGACGAAAATGCCGTTGATTTTGCGGCAGATTTCGATAATGTATGGTTTTTTGAAGAGGGCATCAAAAACGGCGGTATTGCGAGAAATTTCTCCGATTTACTCTGTTGCACACAGTTCTGCGGAGATTATCATATAAAGGCTATTAATGACAAATTTGTCAAGCAGATGTCTGTCAGCGAGGCTCTTCATGAACTGAAACTCGATGATGACGGAATGGTAAATAACATTACCAAAAATTTAAAGGAAAAGAATTAGAATGAAAAAAAGACTTGATATTCTTGTATATGAAAAGGGCTTTACCGACAGCCGTGAAAAGGCTAAGGCGATTATAATGTCGGGGCAGGTTTATGTTGACAATCAGAAAGCCGATAAGTGCGGAACTTCTTATGATGAAAATGTTAAAATTGAAGTAAGGGGCAACACACAGAAATATGTCAGCCGTGGCGGTTTAAAGCTTGAAAAGGCCATAGACAATTTTGACTTTGATTTAAAAGATAAGATAACAATGGATATCGGTGCGTCAACGGGTGGCTTTACCGACTGTATGCTCCAAAACGGTGCAAAAAAGGTGTATTCAATTGATGTCGGTTACGGTCAGCTTGCTTGGAAGCTTCGCAACGATCCCCGTGTTGTCAATCTTGAACGCACCAATATGAGAAAGGTTACAAGGGAGCAGGTTCCCGATGAAATTGATTTTTTCTCGGTTGATGTTTCGTTTATTTCATTAAAGCTGATTCTGCCTGTTGCAAGACAGCTTATGAGCGAAAACGCACAGGCTGTCTGCCTAATCAAACCGCAGTTTGAGGCAGGCAGGGAAAAGGTGGGCAAAAAGGGCGTAGTTCGTGATCCTGCCGTTCATGTTGAGGTTGTCAGAAAAATATTTGATTTTTGCCTCGAAAACGGCTTTGATGTGCTTAATCTCGACTATTCGCCAATCAAAGGTCCCGAAGGCAATATAGAATACCTTATCCATCTTCGCAAAAGTGATGATCCTAAGTCATACACAGATGTAACACCCGAGCAGCTTGTTGAAAATTCACATGCCGCTCTTGACAAAAAATGAGCAGGTGCTTTTATGAAATTTGCATTAGTGGTCAATCTTTCAAAAGAAAGGGCAATTAAATATGCAAAAAAGATTTCTCTTTTTCTTCTTGATAAAAATGCAGAAATTGCTATGATTGAGGAATGCAGTCAGTATTTTAAGGGAATCCACATTCATTATTCAAAAAATATTACGGAACTTTTTGAATACTGCGATATGGCAATTACAGTAGGCGGTGACGGAACGATTATCCATGCCGCAAAATATGCCGCAAAAGCTGATAAACAGCTTATTGGTGTGAATGTCGGCAGACTCGGTTTTGCCGCAGATGTTGAACCGCACGAATATGAACAGCTTGAACGGCTTATTACGGGTGATTACGCAACAGAGGAGAGAATTTTGCTTGATGTTGAGGTCATAAAAGAGGACGGCTCAAAGCACTATCTTGCAGTGAACGATGCCGTTGTCGCAAGAGGTCAGCTTTCAAAAACAATTGATTTGCACCTGACGCTTGACGGTGACGAAATTTCAAAATACAGAGCGGACGGTCTGCTTTTTGCAACTCCGACAGGCTCAACCGCTTATTCATTGTCGGCAGGCGGACCAATCCTCGCACCGAAAATGGAATGTATTCTTATGACTCCCGTTTGTCCCCATTCATTATTTTCCCGTTCCGTACTTTTCAGCGGAGAATCGGAGCTTTCGGTTCATGTGAAAATCCCCGAAGAATGCTGTTGCGTGCTGACAATTGACGGTGAAAAAAACGTTCCTGTTCTTGCAACCGACAGGGTTGTAATCCGCAAATCCGATTTAAAGCTTAAACTTGCGTTACTCCACAACCGCAATTTTTATAAACTGCTCAATGAAAAACTGAAAGAGAGGGATTTTTGATGAAAACAGGGCGACACGCACGAATTCTTGATATTATAGCCGAACATCCCATTGAAACACAGGACGAATTGCTTACCCGACTTCGTGAGGAAGGTTTCAAGGCAACACAGGCTACAATTTCAAGAGATATCAAGGATTTACGCCTTGTTAAAACTCTCGGAAGTGACGGAAAATATCGCTATGTTTCTGCATCTCGCAGTTCAACCGATATCCGTACCAATTTTTCAAATCTTTTCAGCACTTCGGTAAATTCAATAGATATTGCACAGAATCTTGTTGTAATAAAAACCCTCAGCGGTATGGCACAGGCAGTTTGTGCCGCACTCGATTCTGCCGACTATCCGTCTGTTGTCGGAACAATTGCAGGTGATGATACAATCTTCATTGCCTGCCGAACAGCCGATCTTGCGGTGTCGCTTACCGAAGAACTCAAAAAGCTTATTTGACAGGACTGATTGAAATGCTCAGAACTTTATATATAGAAAACATTGCCGTGATTGAAAAAACTTCAATAGATTTTGAAAACGGTCTTAATGTCCTCACAGGTGAAACAGGTGCAGGTAAAAGTATAATAATTGACGCAATCAATGCAATTATGGGACAGCGAACATCAAAGGAAATTATTCGCACCGAGGCTGATTCAGCCTTTGTAAGCGCCCAATTTGACGATATTAACCAAAGCATTGTTGAAAAGCTTGATGAACTCGGCTTTTCCGATGACGAGGGAACACTCATTTTGCAGAGAACTCTCAACAGAAACGGCAAGAGCAGTTGTAAAATCAACGGCAAGCCTGCAACGGTTTCAATGCTCAAAGAACTTTCAAAGCACCTTATAAACATTCACGGTCAGCATGAAAGCTACGAACTTTTCTCTCCCGAAACTCATATTGATTATATTGACCGTTTCGGCGGTTGTGAAAAGCTTTTGACTGATTATAAAAAATGTTATGATGAATATAAAATTCTCAAAAAGAAATTAAATTCAGCCGATTCGGACGAAAGTGAAAGATTGAAAGAAATTGATTTACTTTCATATCAGGTAAATGAACTCACAGAATCCGATGTTAAGCAGGGCGAAGAACAGGAGCTTGAGAGCGAAAGAACAGCGCTTATGAGCTTTGAGAAAATCTTTTCTCTGCTCAATGATGCAAAAATGGCTCTTGACGGTGACGAAAACTATGGCGGCGGTCTTGAATCGGTCGATTCTGCATCAACTGCCCTTCAAAAAGCGTCATCATATAATGCTGAATATGAAGAAATTGCAAATACGCTTACAGATGCATATTACAATTTAAAGGATTGTTGCGACAGCATTTCCGACGCCATTGATTCACTTGAATCCGATCCGCAAAGGCTTGAAGAAGTTGAAGAAAGGCTTGACCTTATCAATCGTCTTACAAGAAAATATAATTGTCCGTCAGACGAGCTTTCGGACCTTGCCGAAAAATATCAGGCAAGACTTGACGAACTTATGAACTATGACCGCAACCGTGACGAGCTTGCGGAAAAATGCAGAGAAAGCGAAGAAAAAATGCTTGCGGCTGCCGAAAAACTCGGTACTCTGCGCAGAAAAACCGCAAAAACCTTTGCAACAAAAGTAAAATCCGAAATGGCATTTTTGAATATGCCGAATGTTGAGCTTGTTCCGTACTTTGAAAAGTGCGAACCAAATTCAAAGGGTACGGATAAAATGGAACTGCTCATCTCCGTAAACCCGGGTGAAACACCTCGCCCTGTTGCAAAAATCGCATCGGGCGGTGAGCTTTCAAGAATGATGCTTGCAATCAAAACAGTTCTCGCAAGCACGGATACGGTTGATACCCTCATTTTTGATGAGGTTGACACAGGTATTTCGGGTTCAGCGGCAGAAAAGGTCGGCTTAAAACTGCGTGAAGTCAGCAAAAGCAGTCAGGTTCTCTGCGTGACACATCAGGCTCAAATCGCAGCTCTTGCGGATTATCACTATCTTATCCGCAAACAGGTTGAAAAAGGAAGAACATTTACAAATGTAACCCTCCTTGACCATAACGGCAGAGCAGGCGAACTTGCACGAATAATCGGCGGTGTTGATATAACCGACGCCGCACTTAAACACGCAGAATCGATGCTTGAAAAGTATAATAACTAATATAAATCATCTATACAAACGAAAGGGAGCGGCATTTTGAAGCTGTGGTCGGTTGCAAAACTTGATAAAACTAAGGCGGGGGAGATTCAGTCCCGCTATGAGCTGCCTGCAATTGTTGCAATGCTGCTTCAGATACGGAATATTACAACGAAAGATGAAATTGAAAGCTTTCTTTACAACGATTCTTTCATTGCCGATCCGTTTGAAATAAAAGATATGGATAAGGCTGTTGAACGCATTAACAAGGCGCTTGATTGCTGTGAACCGATTTGTGTTTACGGTGATTATGATGCCGATGGTGTCACCTCAACAGCACTTTTATATTCTTACCTTGAAACAATTGACGCAAACGCAATGTACTATATTCCGTCCCGTGAAACCGAGGGCTACGGAATGAACAAAAACGCTGTTGACAAACTCAATGAGCGTGGAATAAAACTCATAATTACGGTTGATAACGGAATTGCGGCAGCACAGGAGGTTGCATACGCAAGCTCACTCGGAATTGATACCGTTGTCACAGACCACCATATGCCCTCAGGTGAGTTGCCAAAGGCTTGTGCCGTAGTTGACTTGCACAGAGAGGATTGTAAAAGCAGATTCAAAAATCTTTCGGGGGTGGGCGTTGCCTTCAAGCTGATTATGGCGCTTGAAGGCGAATACTGCGATACAACCACCTTGCTTGACAACTATTCCGACCTTTTGAGCATCGGCACAATCGGTGATGTTGTTGAGTTGAAGGATGAAAACCGAGTATTTGTCAAACACGGACTTGAAAGCATTACAAATACCGACCGTCCCGGACTGCAGGCGCTTATCAAAAATTCCGGTCTTACGGGAAAAACCGTATCTTCAACAAATGTGTCATTTACAATTGTTCCGAGAATAAATGCAGTAGGACGACTCGGTTTGTCCGAAAAGTCTGTGTCGCTTCTTCTTACGGAAGATTATGATGAGGCGGCTGAAATTTCATCGCAGCTCTGCGTTGACAACTCCGAAAGGCAAGAGATTGAGCGTGATATTCTTGAAAAAATTGACGGAATAATCCGTAGAAAACCGTCACTTGTCAATGATAAAATCATAGTAATTGACGGTGAAAACTGGCATCAGGGCGTAATCGGACTTATTGCCGCCAAAGTCAAAGAGGCTTACGGCAAGCCGGCAATCGTCATTTCAAAGCTCGGTGATATTGCAAAGGGCTCGGGCAGAAGTGTTGAGGGATTTCCTCTTTGCGACGCTGTTTTTGCCTGTTCGGATCTTCTCACACACAGAGGCGGTCATCCTATGGCTGTCGGGCTTTCTCTTGATTCTGAGAATATCCCTGCTTTTCGCAGGAAAATAAACGAATTTGCCGATAATTTCGGCAAGATGCCGTATGATAAAATCAACATTGAGTGCAAGCTCAATCCGGCATACATAAACCTTGATTTGATTGATTCTCTGTCGCTTATGCAGCCCTACGGTGCCGGCAATCCAACGCCTGTTTTCGGTTTGTACAATATGACATTGAAGAACATTACTCCGCTTTCGGCAAACAGGCATTTAAGTCTCACTCTGTCCCGCAATAACATACAGATTACTGCTATGAAATTCTTTACATCAACCGAAGAATTTCCGTATAAAATCGGTGAAACACTTGATCTTGCAGTAAATCTTGACCGCAATGAGTTCAACGGAAATGTGTCTGTTTCCGTAATTGTCAAAGATATAAAATCATCGGACTGCGATACCGAAAAGCTCCTTGACAGCCGTACAAACTATGAGGATTTTTGCAGAGGGAAACAGCTTGACAGTTCACAGCTTTTGGATTTAATGCCCGACAGAAACGATTTTGCATTGCTTTACAGATATCTGAAAAGCAACGGCGGTTACGCTTTTGAAACCGCAACTTTGGCTCACATGCTTGACAACAGGCTGTCTTTTGGTAAAATTAAAGTGATACTTGAGGCCATGAGAGAACTCAGGCTTATCGAAATTTCAGAGGGAATGAAAACCTCAAAAATTTCAGTCCTGCCCGTAAACGGCAGGGTTGACCTCGAATCAGCCGCGATTATCAAGAAATTAAGGGAGGTATTCTGATGGGTAAATTTTCAAATGTTGCACACTATCAGGATTTTACGGAACTGAAAAAGATTCTTTCCGCATCTGCTGCCAACACTTACGATATGGATAAAATCGAAAAGGCATATAAATTTGCCGAAAAAGCTCACGGTGACCAGCGCAGAGTATCGGGAATTCCGTACATTCTTCATCCCGTTTCGGTAGCCTGTATTGTTGCAGAGCTCGGTATGGATACCGATTCCGTCTGCGGTGCATTGCTTCATGACACAGTAGAGGACACAGGAGTCACACTTGAAGAGGTTACAAAGCTTTTCGGTGCGGATGTTGCCAAGCTGATTGACGGCGTTACAAAAATTTCAAAAATCCCGTACTCAACCCGTGAACAGCAACAGGCTGAAAATATAAGAAAAATGCTTATCGCAATGGCTGATGATATCCGTGTAATTATCATCAAGCTTGCCGACAGGCTTCATAATATGCGTACAATGAATTGTATGCCGGAACAAAAAAGGAGAGATAAATCACTTGAAAATATGCAGGTGTTTGCTCCGATTGCTCATCGGCTCGGTATTAAAACCATAAAAGATGAGCTTGAGGATCGTTCTCTTCAGTACCTCGATCCAATCGGCTATAAGGAAATCGAAGATGATCTTCTTATGACCGAAGAGGGTCGTGACAAGTTTATTGAATCCATTAAGAATCAGATTCTCGCAAAAACCGAGGGTACAATACCCGGTGTGTATATCAGCGGTCGGGTAAAGAGTATTAACAGTATTTACCGCAAAACATATATGCAGGGCAAAACAATGGATCAGATTTTTGACATTTTTGCCGTGCGTGTAATTGTTGATACAGTATCCGATTGCTACAATGTTCTCGGTGTAGTGCATGATATATTTAAGCCTATCCCTAACCGCTTTAAGGACTATATATCAATGCCTAAGCCGAATATGTACCAGTCGCTCCATACAACCGTACTCGACAAAAACGCAATTCCTTTTGAAATTCAGATAAGAACATGGGAAATGCATTACACCGCCGAATACGGAATTGCCGCCCATTGGAAGTATAAGCTTGGAATGGGCGCAGGAGGCAAAAATAATGACAAAATGGAGGAGAACATCAAAAAGGTCAAGGATATGATTCTTGATCAGCTTGAGGCAGAAGATGTTACCGACATCGCAAAGAATATCAGAAACGATTTTACGGAAAACGATGTTTATGTGTTCAGCCCGAGAGGCGATGTGTTCAATCTTCCGCAGGGTTCAACTCCGATTGATATGGCTTATCTTATCCACACACAGGTAGGTCACAGAATGGTCGGTGCTAAAATTAACGGAAAGATCGTTCCGATTGACTATAAGCTTAAAACAGGCGATATCTGCGAAATTATCACCCAGAAAGAGGAACACCCAAACAGGGGATGGGTTGATATCTGTAAAACCGCATCGGCAAAATCAAAAATCCGCTCATGGTATAAGCATGAAAAGCGTGATGAAAATATTGCCGAAGGCAGGCAGATGATTGACAAGGAGTTCAAGCGCCACGGCATCAATCTTTCCGAAGAAGAATATCCCGAGTTTCTCCAGAAACTGATGATTAAAAAGCAGTATAATTCCATGGATGATTTCTATGCCGCAGTAGGCTACGGCGGTATTCAGCTTTGGAAGATAATGCCAAGGCTCAAAGAAGAATATCAGAAAGCATATGCGTCAGATATTGAAGAAATTGATGTTCCGCAAGCACCCGTAAAGCGACCGAAGGCATCCGCAGGCGTTGTAATTGAGGGTGCAGACGATGTTCTTGTAAAATTCTCAAAGTGCTGTAATCCTCTGCCGGGTGACGATATTATCGGCTATATTACAAGGGGCTACGGCGTCTCAATTCATAAAAGGCACTGCACGAATGTGCCGAAAGATATCAGTAAAAGTGAAGAACCAGAAAGATGGGTAAGCTGTTACTGGGAGGACGAAGTAGGAGAGGCGTTCAGAAGTACGCTCCAGATTACCGCAACCGACAGAACAGGACTTCTTGCAGATGTTACAATCAAGCTTTCGGATATGCACATTTTTATACATTCGCTTAATTCAAGAGAGGCTGGCAACGGCACTGCCGTAGTTACCGCAACAATTGATGTAATGGGCAGAAATCACCTCCGTGGTGTAATTTCAAAGCTTTCCGACATCAACGGAACAATCGAAGTAAAAAGACTGTAATTGAGGTTATAATTTATGAAAGCAATTTTACAAAGAGTTACCGAGGCCAAGGTTGAAGTTGATTCAAAAACCGTGGGCGAAATCGGTACGGGTTTTCTTATTCTTCTCGGAGTTGAAAACGGTGACACCGAAAAAGAGGCGGACGCACTTGCCGCAAAAATTGCAGGTCTGAGAATTTTTACGGATGAAAATGATAAAATGAATCTTGCTCTTGCCGATGTAAACGGTTCGGTGCTTGTAATTTCAAACTTTACCCTCTGCGCCGACTGCTCACACGGCAGACGCCCTAACTTTATGGCTGCCGCAAGACCTGACACAGCCGATCCGCTCTACGAATATTTCTGCAAAAAAATGCACGATAACGGAATTGAGCGTGTTGAAAAGGGAATTTTCGGTGCCGATATGAAGGTTTCGCTTGTTAATGACGGTCCCGTTACTATTGAAATCAACACAAAGGATTTGAAAATATGATAGATGTAAAAATTTTTAATGTTACGGTTCTTATGACAAACTGTTGTTTGCTTACAGACAGAAAAACAGGCAAAATGGCTGTAACCGATCCGGGCGCACCGAATGAAGAACTTAATTCTGAAATTGAGAAAAACGGCGGAAAGCTTGAATATGTAATTCTTACACACGGTCACTACGATCACATAAGCTATGCAAAACAGCTTGCGGAAAAGTTTGACGCAAAAATTGTTACGGGTGAGAAGAATAACGAATTTCTCAGCAATCCTGCACTCAATCTTACCGAAAAGCACAGACTTTCACTCAAACCGTTTTCAGCCGATATTCTGCTTAAAGATGGTGACAATTTCATGCTCGGCAATACTGAAATCAAATATATCACCACGCCGGGACATACAAGCGGTTGCGGTTCATATATTTTTGATGACACGATTATTTCGGGAGATACTCTTTTCTGCGAATCATACGGCAGAACAGACCTTCCCACAGGTGACGATGCCGAAATGGCAAAGTCAATCAGAAAGCTTAAAAATCTTGAGGGTGATTACCGTGTAATTCCGGGACACGGACCGATAACAACCCTTGACCACGAGAGAAAATACAATCCGCTGATGAGGATTCTTTAATATGAATTTATATGTAAAAAATCACAATTTCCATTTTGAACTTGAAAATCTTACAAGGCTTTTCTTTCCAAATGAAAAAATAACGGTAATAAGAGATTTTTCTGAACCACAGCCTCCGTATATCTATACGGAGGTTTCGGATAAAATCACAATTTCGGTGAATATCGGCTCTTTTAATAAGTCCGAAACAGCTGTGAAAAAGCTTGCGGATGATGACAACGAGCTTGTTTCGGCACAGCTTTTGTACAAACTCCTTTGTGATTTTACGGGACTTACACAGCCGTGGGGAATACTTACGGGAGTTCGCCCCGTAAAGCTTTTAAGACGACTTGCCGAAGAATCAAATGAAGAACAGGCTGTAAAAAAGTTTGAGAAAGACTTTTTTGTCAGCAACGAAAAAATAGCATTGTCAAGGGAAACCGAGCATAACGAACGAAAAATTCTTGAACTTTCAAAACCCGAATCGTTCAGTCTTTATGTCGGAATCCCTTTTTGTCCGTCAAGGTGCAGTTATTGCTCATTTGTAATGGCGTCAATCGAAAGGGCTGAAAAGCTGATTGAACCGTACACAAAGCTATTGTGCGAAGAAATTAAACGGACAGCCGAAATTGCAAACAAGCTTGGTTTAAGGCTTGAAACCGTATATTTCGGCGGCGGTACTCCAACTACTCTGAGTGCCGAACAGCTTGATACGGTACTTAGAACAGTAAACAAAAGCTTTGATATGTCAACCTGCCGTGAATTTACTGTCGAGGCAGGTCGCCCCGATACAATTGACATTGCAAAACTTTTTGCTTTAAAAGAAAATAAAGTTGATCGAATCAGCATAAATCCGCAGACTGTAAACGATGAGGTGCTGAAAACTATCGGAAGAAAGCATACTGCTCAGCAGTTTTTTGACGCTTTTGAACTTGCAAGAAAATGCGGCTTTGATAATATCAACACAGACCTCATTGCGGGCTTGCCGACAGATACCCCCGAAAGCTTTAAAAATTCACTTGATTCAATCGTCAGGCTGAATGCGGAATGTATCACGGTTCACACGCTGTGCATGAAAAGAGCGTCACGGCTTACAACCGAGGGAGTAACGCTTGATTTGCAACAGGCGAGAGATGCAAGAGAAATGCTTGCTTACACTCAGAATATTCTCGGACAAAACGAGTACATTCCGTACTATATGTATCGCCAGAGCAGAATGGTCGGTAATCTTGAAAATGTCGGCTGGTCAAAAAAAGGCTTTGAAAGCCTGTACAATGTTTATGTTATGGACGAAACCCATACAATCCTTGCCTGCGGTTCGGGCGGTGTTACAAAACTGAAACGCAACAATCCCGATTATCTCGAAAGAATATTCAATTTTAAATATCCGTACGAATACATTGACCGTTTTGATGAACTTATTCAAAGAAAGTCCGGGATAATGCAGTTTTATGGTCAATAACACAGTTGATTAATGCTGTCAACGGTGTTATAATACGACATATGTGATTGCATACGGAAGTGAAATTGTCATATATTGAACAAAACAGAATTCTTGTTCATAATTTGTTTTTCTGATGAGATAATTTTAAGAAAGGTCGGATTAATATGGGAAAATTTGATGAAATTTTTGACGATGTAGTTGTCAATGCAAAAGCCTGTGCATCTGCTGTTTCGCAGAAAGCGTCAACAGTTTATGATGTTTCAAAGCACAAGATTACTGCCGCTGAAATCAGAGGCGATATCAACAAAAAGCTTCGTGAACTCGGTGCTCTTACATACAAATCTGAGGTTCACGGAACAGACAATTCACAGCAGATTAAGCTTATCGTTTCGGAAATTTCCGATTTGAAAGATAATCTTGATGTTGTAAACGAACATATTGCCGTGGCAAAAGATCAGAGAAGATGTCCCGGATGCAATGCTGTTATTCCTAAAAATTCTGTATTCTGCAACATCTGCGGTATCAAGATTGACGATACTGATGAGGATTTTGAACTTTGATTTTTTATTAATGGGTGATTATTTTTGTCTAAATTAAAAACTAAAAAATACAATGCCGTTGCAAACGCTGAGAAGGACGCTTCTCAAACCTTTGTCAAAGGTGCGGCAATTCTTACTTTAAGTATGGTAATTGTCAAGGTTTTCGGACTTCTTGACAAGGTTATTCTTACAGGTATTTTCTCCGGTGTTTCTTTTGAACAGGCTGTTGCAGGCGGAACGGAAACCGTCAATTTTGCATCTTTCGGTCTGGGCCTTTACAGTAATGCCTACGAAATTTTTGTCGTAATTTTCACGGTTGCAACGGGCGGTCTGCCGATAGCAATTTCAAGACTTGTATCTGAAAGTACGGCACAAAAACGATTTAACGATGTAAAACAAATTCATAGGGTTTCAATTCCTTTCTTCGTTATTGTCGGCATTCTTTCATTTGCAATTCTTGTCGGTGCAAGCTTTATCTATGTTCAGATTATTGAGTCACCGTATTCATTGCTCGGTATGCTCTGCCTTTCTCCGACGGTATTATTCGGTTGCCTCGTTTCAATTTACAGAGGATACTACGAAGGTCAGCGCAACATGTTCCCGACTGCCGTTTCGGAAATTATAGAGGCAACAATCAAGCTCTTTATCGGTGCATTCCTCGCTTATATCATTGCACACCTCGGTATGAATTCTTATGCTGAGTCAGGCACGGTTTTCGGACTTTACATTGCAAATCAAACCGAGGCTTATCAGACAATCGTTTCATTCTCGGTTGCCGGTGCAATTATGGGTATCACCCTCGGAAGCGCCGCATCATTTGTGTTCTATATTCTCAAATTTAAAATTCAGGGTGACGGAATTCCGGAAGAATACTACCGTAATTCCGTAGAGGCTCGTTCAAAAAGAGAAACTTTTAACAAGATTCTCAAAACAGCCATTCCTGTTGCAATGGGTTCACTCATTATGAGCGTAGGTTCGCTTATTGACCAGGTAATTGTTCAGCGTGTACTCCTCAATATGATTGAAACTAATCCGCAGGCTCTGCAGGCACAGTACAGTCAGTATTTCACAGCCGATATGTTCTATGCCGACACAAAGACAATCCACACCAGCCTTTGGGGTTGCTACTCAGCCGCCCTCACTTTTCTTCAGCTTGTAACAGCCGTAACACAGGTGTTCGGTTCAAGTGCTATGCCGAATGTAACAAGTGCATGGACAAAGGGCAACAAGGACGAACTCAAAAAGTCAATCGAAACTGTTATCCGCCTTACAATGCTTTTTACATTCCCGATGGCTCTCGGTATGATGGCACTTTCGTTCCCGATTATGGGACTTGTGTATAACGATCCGCTTATTACAGATGTCGGCGGAAGAATTCTCCTCATCATGGGCGTAACAACAATATTCGGTGCAGCATCAACTCCTGTATGCAGTATGCTCCAGGGCATCGGCAGAGTTGACCTCCCGATGAAGCTATACACAGTTTGTATGGCTATTAAAATTGGCATTACATGGATGTTTGTAAGTGTTCCGGAAATCAATGTTCAGGGTGCAACTGTCGGTTCAATGATTACCTATGCAATTATGACAATCGTAGGTATGTATCTGCTTATCAAGTATTCAAAAATCAAGCCTGATTTATTCGGTACAACAGTAAAACCGCTTATCGGTGCGATTGCAAGTGCCGCTTCGGCATTCGGCGCATATCACCTTATGGAAAGTATTATCGGCTCTGCAAGAATGTCAATTGCAGTTTCGCTTGCAGTTGCAATCTTTGTTGCGGTTATCGTTTATATTGCTGTATTGTTGATATTGCGTGCTTTTACGGCAACAGAACTGAAATTTTTGCCGAAAGGTGAGAAAATTGCAAAAACACTTGAAAAATTAGGATTAATTAGGTAAAATATATATCTGTTGCGGTTGTTTCCGCTTCTCAGATAAAATTTGCATTGTCTAATAAGATTATCGGAGATGTCACGAATGAACTTTACAGAAAAAGAAAATTATAATTTTAATGACCTTGTTGAGATAGTAAAAATCCTTCGTGCACCCGACGGTTGTCCGTGGGACAGAGAACAGACTCACAAGTCAATCCGCTCAAATTTTATTGAGGAAACCTATGAGGCTGTTGAGGCAATTGATACCGACGACCTCGATTTGCTTAAAGAAGAACTCGGTGATGTTCTTCTGCAGGTTGCTCTGCATGCGGAAATCGAAAGTGAACAGGGAACATTTGATATAAACGATGTTTGTGACGGAATCTGCAAAAAGCTCATTATCCGTCATCCCCATGTTTTCGGTGATGTCAACGCCGACACTACCGAAAAGGTTCTCAAAAACTGGGATGCCATTAAGATGAAAACAAAATCCCAGAAAACTCAGACACAGGCAATTCTCAGCGTGTCAAAGGCACTTCCGTCACTCATGCGCAGTACAAAAATCCAGCAGAAGGCCGCTAAAGTCGGCTTTGACTGGGAAAATGTAAACGGTGCGCTTGATAAGCTTTTTGAAGAATGTGAAGAGCTTAAAGCCGCTGTTGAAAACAATGATGTTGATAATCAGCGTGAAGAACTCGGTGATGTGCTTTTCTCAGCGGTTAATGTTGCAAGATTTTTGAACATTGACAGCGAACACGCACTCTACGATGCCTGTGACAAATTCACCGACCGTTTTTCATCTGTTGAAAAGCTTGCAAACGAGCGTGGAATAGATATGAAAACGGCACCGTTATCTGTACTCGATTCCCTTTGGGATGAAGTTAAATTATCTAAGAATTATTAATTGGAGGTTTATTATTATGAACAAAACAGAACTTATTGCTGCAGTTGCCGAGCAGAGCGGACTTTCAAAGAAGGATGCAGAAAAGGCAGTTTCTTCAACAATTGACACAATCATCAATACAGTAGCTGAAGGCGAAAAGATTCAGATCGCAGGTTTCGGCACATTTGAACAGCGTCAGAGAAATGCAAGAACAGGTTGTGACCCAAGAACAGGTAAATCAATCGAAATTCCTGCTTCAAAGGTTCCTGCATTCAAGGCAGGCAAGGGCTTTAAGGATGTAGTAAACAAGTAATCTTGTTTTATATTTCGGGTAATGGTACGCTGTATCATTACCCTTTTTTGTTAAAAATTTTTTATTAAAAATCGGAAGGGTTTATAATATGCGACTTGATAAATATTTAAAAGTATCCCGACTCATCAAACGCAGAACAGTTGCAAATGAGGCGTGTGACGCAGGCAAAATCACAGTTAATGACAAGGTTGCCCGTGCGTCCTATGATGTAAAAGTCGGTGATGTAATCGAAATCACACTCGGTTCAAAAAGTGTAAAGGTTAAGGTTACAGAGGTAAAAGAAGTTGTTCGCAAGGAAGATGCGGCAACAATGTATGAGGCGGCAGTCTGATTTTTTACCAAAATTAAAACACAAAATATTACTTTGGATGAAATTAGGTGAGTAGATTATGAATAAGACAATTAATTTAATATTGGCAATATTATCTGTAATTACTTACATTGGGATTATTGTAATGAAGTTTTACACACAGATAAATATACCCAATGGCTCTTTCGTAATAATGACTTTATTGTTCATTATTTCGGTATGCCAATTTTTAAATTCGTTAAAATAATCTACACACGAGGAGAATATGTGTATACCACGACATTCATCAGGTTTACTAGTAGGAATAATTATCAACTTAATAAATATAAATAAATCGTAAGTTGAGGTATTAAACTATGAAATATTGTTGTGTTAAACAATGTGATATAACTGATTGTGGTGCTTGGTTTTACGGCAAAGGGTGTAAAAGGCAATCAGGAGGCGTTCTTCTCTGAATTCCCTCTTCTTGCTATTGCTCATGTTATTGTTGATGGCAATCTGATGCACTATGTTGTTATACATAAAATCTCAAAAAAAGAAGAATAATTTTATTTTTTTCTCCGTATAAATTACTGACAAATAATTTATACGGAGGTTTTTTTATGCAGGAAATGCCAAAGGCTAAGAATCATACGGTTATGCTTGATAACAGGGGGAAGCTTGTTATGACAGGCACGGAGGATGTGTCGGGCTTCAACGAGGAAACGGTGTCGGTAAAAACCTCCTGCGGGTGCCTTGTAATCAAAGGGGAAAATCTGCACATTGATAAGTTAAACCTTGAAACGGGAGATGTTTCAATTGACGGAAAAATTAACGCAATGCAATACCTCGGCAACGGTGCGTCAAAATCCAAACTTTCAAAACTCTTTAAGTAGGTGTAATCTTGGAGCTGACTTTTGCACAGCAGTCAACCGCATTTCTCTGTTCACTTGTATTCGGAGCGGCGGCAGGATTGCTGTATGATATATTTAAAATAATCAGAATGACGCTTTGCAAAGGAAAAGCGTCGGTTTTTGTTACAGACTTTCTTTATGTTTTTATTGTATCACTTAATCTGTTCATTTTTTCCGTTGCATATATGCTGGGATTTTTCAGAGTGTTTGTAACGGTCGGTTCATTTCTCGGTTTTGTTATTTGTCGATTAACCCTCGGCAGACTTTTATCGCTTGTATATTGTCCGATGATTCGTTTTACGGAGAGTGTCTGTGTGAAAATTTCGCAAAAAATTAAAAAAAATCTGAAAAAGCTATTGAAAAACAGCAACAACATATTGTATAATGAGGGTAAGAATAAAGGTATATTTAGAAACGATAATAATAATTCAGCAGAGAAAGCAGATAGTTTTGAAGATGAAAAAAAGCACAAAGAAAGTAAAAGAAAGCACTGCGGCTTCTCGGCAGACAGAAGACGGCGCAATAAAGGAGATAACTCCGAAAAAGCGTAAAAAAGGAAGATATATTCTGATTTATCTCGCAATTATCGGTTTTGTTTTTTATGCCGTAATTACAATTATCAATCAGAATGTTCAGATTGCCGAGAAAAAGGCAGAACTTACGGATTTGCAGCAGCAAATCAGCGTGGTTGAGATTCAGTCGCAGTATCTGAAAAAGGTTCAGAATTACAAGGGTGACGATCTTAAAAAATATATTGAAAAAATAGCTAAGGATGAATTAGGCTATGTCGGTGACGGTGAAAGAATTTTCATTAATGTTGCCGGAGAATAAAAGGGTAGAAATAATTTTAAGGGGTAATAAATTTTTATGGCTATTGAAGTCGGAATGATTCTGGAAGGCAAAGTATCAGGTATTACAAAATTCGGCGCATTTGTTGATTTGCCGGATTCAAAAACCGGTATGGTACATATCTCGGAGGTTGCACCTACCTTCATCAATGAAATCAGTGATTATGTAAAAGTCGGACAAGAAGTAAAGGTTAAGGTGCTTGCTCTTAATGACGGAAAAATCAGTCTGTCAATGAAACAGGCTCTCCCGAAAGAACAGCAACAGCAGAGAAAACGCTCTGACAGACCTCAAAGACAGAATCACAGAAGCAGAGAGCCATACAAGCCTGCTCCGCCCGTAACTTCACCGGGTGATTACGAGTGGCAGAGTTCACGCAGAAATGCTCCTTCTTCGTTTGAGGATATGATGTCAAAGTTCAAGCAGACAAGCGAGGATAAGATGTCCGATCTTAAGCGTGGCGGAGAAAGCCGTGGCTACAGCCGCAGAGGCAACGGCAACGGCAGAAAATAAAAAATTAATAAGGGAGGCAGATTTTATGAAAATCACCTACACAGCAAGAAAAGTCAACCTCAGAGATAACTTTAAGGAAAGATGCGAGAAAAAGCTTTCAAAGTTTAATCGTATTTTCTCGGAGGATGCTTCTGTCAATGTAGTTGTCACCCTCGAAAAGAACCGTCAGACTGTTGAAATTACAATCCGTGACAACGGTATGATTTATCGTGCCGAAAGCACAATGCCCGAAATGAATGACGCTCTTGACAAGGTTTGCGACATTCTTATGCGTCAGATTCGTAAGAATAAAACGAGGCTTGAAAAGAAAATTAAATCCGCCGGTATTGAAGATTTAATCACGGAAGCAGCTCAGACTGATGAACCGGAGGACGATGAATACAGCGTAGTTCGTAAAAAACATGTTCTTGTAAAGCCGATTTCGGTTGATGAAGCTATTCTTGAAATGAATATGGTAAACCATAACTTCTTTATGTTTATCAATTCCGAGACAGATGAAATCAATGTTGTTTACAAGCGTGCAGACGGCAACTATGGTGTGCTCGAGCCGACAACCGATTAATTTTTTAAAAGCAAGGGGTATCGGTTATTCCGATACCCTGTTTTTTTGTCTTTCAATCTTAATAGAATTTGTGTATCAATAAAACAGGAGATAAATATGAATATGAAATTTTCCGCTCCATGCATTTTCGGTCTTGAAGGTCTTTGTGCAAATGAGCTGAGATATCTCGGTGTTGAAAATGTCAATGCCGAAAACGGCAGAGTTACCTTTACAGGCGATTGGTCAACACTTGCACTTGCAAATATAAATTCCCGTTATGCGGAGCGAATACTCATTCTTCTTGCGGAATTTGAGGTTCACACCTTTGATAATTTGTTTGAGGGCGTAAAGGCTATCCCGTGGGAAGATTATATCGGAATTTCCGAGGCTTTTCCCGTAAAGGGAAGATGTCTTGATTCCGACCTTATGAGCGTTCCCGATTGTCAGAAAATTGTTAAAAAGGCAGTCGCAGACCGCCTTTCACAAAAATATATGCTCCCGTGGTTTGATGAAACAGGTGCTCCGCATCAAATTCAGTTTCTCATTCTTCGCAACAAGGTCAGTATTATGCTTGATACTTCGGGCGCAGGACTTCACAAGCGTGGATATCGTGCCGATTCAAATGATGCTCCTATAAAAGAAACACTTGCCGCCGCTATGGTTGACCTTTCAAGAGTAAGGGCAAATCACTTTGTAACCGATCCTATGTGCGGCAGCGGCACAATTCTCATTGAGGCGGCTATGAAAGCACTTAACATTGCTCCGGGACTTAACCGTTATTTTGCCTGTGAACATTGGAATTGTGTTCCGAAAGATGTTTTTGAAACAGCAAGAGAAAATGCAAGACAGAAAATAAGACACGACGCAACATTTAGGGCAACAGGTTACGATATAGATGATTCAGCCCTTGCAATCGCAAAGAAAAACGCAGAAATTGCAGGAGTTGCCGACAGAATAACATTTGCAAACCGTGATATTAAAGATTTTGAACTTGAGGACGGTTTTCAGACAATCATCACAAATCCGCCATACGGTGAACGATTACTTGATGTAAAATCAGCTGAAAAGCTGTATGCAGTTATGGGTGAACATTTTAAAAGAATGAAGGGTAAAAGCTACACCGTTATAAGTCCCGATGACGATTTTGAAAAAATCTTCGGCAGAAAGGCTGACAAACGCCGCAAACTTTATAACGGAACGCTTAAATGCGAACTTTATATGTATTTTAAATAATTTTCATTACATTTTAACGGCATAAAAAACAGTTGATTTTCTTTCATATTTATAGTATGATAGAAAGCGATGACAAAATTTAAGGAGGTATCACAGTTGGACGAGAATAAAGAAATTCTCACTTCTGAAAATGAGGCAGAGAATACCAACACAGATACAACAGCAGAAACAACAGAAAATACAACATTCGTTGCAGATGAGCCCACAGAAAGCGAAGAAATGTCTTTTGCTGAAACAGAACCTGCAAACGAAAACGGCGTGATTGCTCCGCAGCCAAAGAAAAAGAGTATTATTCAGCTTCCTATCATTATAGGTATCGTAATTGTTGCGGTTGCGGCTGCTACTCTTTTCGTAATCAAAGGATTTTTTGATACAAGCATTGTAGGAACATGGATTGAATCTGTTGATGTAACAGGCAATTCAGCATCATCCGACGAGGCGTCAAAGGTTGATGTTTACTACACATTTAGCGGTGACAATACTCTCAGTTACAGAATCGGTTCAATGGTTTGGAACGGTACATACACGGTTTCAACAGATGATTCGGGTAAACAGACACTTGCCATGACGCTTAACGGCAATGAAACAAGCTGTAACTACGCTGTTTCGGGTAATATGTTCTCCGGCAGAACTCTTGAGCTTTCAACTTCAACTGCTGCCAACAAGGTGAAACTCAAGTCAGGTTCAGAGGTTAAGCCTGAATTGAAGGTTGATAAGGACTTCAAGGCTGACAAGAAAATCACAGGTTCATGGACTTATGATAACGGTTACGCTAAGATGACATACAAGTTCAATGATGACGGTACTGTTGAAATCAACCAGTCAGACGCACTCAATGTTGACGGTACTTACTTAATCAAGAACGGCACAATCATCATCAAGTACTATTACACAGATGAAGTTGAAATGGATGTTGCTTATTCCGTAGAGAGCAACGGACTCAAGCTCAATGACATTCTCTATACAAAGGATGACGGTTCTGCAAAGGCTACTACAGCAGCAGTAACCGAGGCGGCTACGGAAACAGCTACAACTTCAGCAAAGTAAATCTTTTGAACTTTTAATGCAGGGCAACGGCAGATTATCTGCTGTTGCCTTTTTAAAAATACAATAATATGAGGAGGATTAATATGACACCGCAGGAAGAATTTATTGAAATCTACAACAAATATATCACAAGACAGGGTGCTGACGAGCTTCTTGAATGGCTCAAAAGAACCGATTTTTTTACCGCCCCTGCAAGTTCAAAATATCATTGTGCCTGTGAAAACGGTCTTGTAATGCACTCCGTCAGCGTGTTCAATACAATGATGGAAAAGCACTATGATGAAGAAACCGACAATATTGAAAGTTTTGCAATCTGCGGACTTCTTCACGATTTGTGCAAGGCTCAGTTCTATAAGGTTTCAAGCAGAAATGTTAAGAATGAAAAAACAGGTCAGTGGGAAAAAGTTCCGTATTATGCAATTGAAGACCAGTTTCCCTACGGTCACGGTGAAAAGTCTGTTTTTCTCATTGAACGCAAAATGCACCTTAAAATTGATGAGGCTATGGCAATTCGTTGGCATATGGGTGAATTTGGTGACAAAAACAGCAACACAATCAGTCAGGCTTATGACAAGTATCCGCTTGCCGTAAAGCTTCACCTTGCAGACCTTGAATCAACCTTCCTCCGTGAAAAAGGAACTTCACAGGTTAATAACAGGTAATATTTTAAGCACAGGTGCAGATACTTATTTTACCGATAAATTTATGATATGGGGAAACCAAAATGGATTTTATAACAGCTCAGAATCGTGCCAAAGAGCTTACAAAACAGCTTGAATACCACAACAACCTTTACTACAATCAGGATGATCCGGAAATCTCCGACTACGATTACGATATGCTCATGCGTGAACTTGAGAATATCGAAAAGGAATTTCCGTCACTCAAATCTCCTATGTCACCGACAAACCGTGTCGGCGGTAATGCAGGAGAAAAGTTTTCTCCCGTTACTCATGAGGTTGTAATGGAAAGCCTTCACGATAGTTTTTCACACGAAGAGCTTCGTGAATTTGACGCAAGAGTGCGAGAAACCGTGCCGAATGTACGCTATGTTGTTGAACCTAAATTTGACGGTCTTTCCGTATCATGCGAATATGAAAACGGTGTTTTTGTAAGAGGTTCAACCCGTGGCGACGGCTCTGTAGGTGAAGATGTAACCGAAAATCTTATGACAATTAAGAGTCTGCCAAAGCGTATCCCGAATGCACCCGAATATCTCGAGGTTCGTGGTGAGGTGTATATGTCGTTCAATTCGTTTGATGCACTCACTCGCAGACAGGAAGAAAACGAGGAAAAAACCTTTAAAAATCCACGAAATGCCGCCGCAGGATCACTTCGTCAGAAAAATGCAAAAATAACCGCTCAGAGAAGTCTTGATATATTCGTGTTCAATATCCAGCAAATCAGAGGGATGACGATTGAAAGCCATATTCAGGGGCTTGACTATCTTACGGAACTCGGCTTTCCGACTGCATTTTACAGCGTTTACGATAATGTTGACGAGGCGATTGAGGAAATTGAGCGCATAGGAAATATGCGTGGAGAGCTTGATTATGCAATTGACGGCGCTGTTGTCAAGGTTGACAGCTTTGCAAGCCGCCGACTTCTCGGCAGTACCGCAAAATATCCCAAATGGGCGGAGGCATATAAGTATCCTCCCGAGGAGAAGCCTACTAAACTTCTCAATATCGAAATCAATGTCGGCAGAACAGGTGTGCTTACTCCTGTAGGCAACTTTGAACCCGTACTTCTTGCAGGAACAACAGTAAGCCGTGCCACACTCCACAACAAGGATTTTATTGACGAAAAAGGCATTTGCGTAGGCGATACGGTTATAATCAGAAAAGCAGGCGAGATTATTCCCGAAGTTCTGTCAGTTAAGGAACACGCTGAAAATGCCGTGCCGTTTGAATTTCCGTCCGTATGTCCGTCCTGCGGTAACCCTGTTACACACGATGAGGGAGAGGCGGCAATCCGTTGTACAAATACGGACTGTCCCGCACAGCTGACAAGACATCTTATTCACTTTGTAAGCCGTGACGCAATGGATATTGACGGACTCGGTCCTGCAATTCTTGAACAGCTTTCAGATGAAGGACTTGTAAAATCTCCTGCCGACCTCTACAGACTTAAAGCTGAAGATATTTCAAGCCTTGAACGCAAGGCTGAAAAATCTGCGCAGAATCTTATTTCTTCAATAGAAAAATCAAAAGAAAACGAACTTTTCAGGCTTGTTTTTGCACTCGGAATCCGTAACATAGGTCTTAAAGCCGCAAAGATAATCTGCGAAAATTTTGCAACAATTGACGATATTATGAGCGCAAAGGCTGAGGATTTTGAAAAAATAGACGGTTTCGGTGCTGTTATGGCAGAAAGCCTTGAAAATTATTTTTCACTTGACGGCACAAAGGAGCTTATTGCCGACCTTAAATCACTCGGTCTGAGAATGAAACCCTCTCAGCCGAAAAACACTGGAGGTCTTTTTGAAGGCAAAACCTTTGTCCTCACAGGCACACTTCCGACAATGACAAGAAGTGAAGCCTCAAAACTCATTGAACAGAACGGCGGAAAAACAAGCTCATCAGTTTCAAAAAAGACTTCCTATGTCTTGGCAGGCGAAGATGCCGGCAGTAAACTAACCAAAGCCCAAACCTTAGGTGTTACAATAATTTCCGAAGAAGAATTAAAAGAAATGCTGTCAATGGAATAGTTACAATAAATACTTGACACTGTTTATGTTGTTATATAATTATAACGAAAGGGGTACTTAAAATGAAAAAATATTTGATTTTAGCTGTTGTAACTTTACTTGCTGTTGCATTATCTGCTTGCAGCGGAAATGTAAAAAGTAACGATGCTTCTGCTGAAAATACAACTACTCAGGTTTCAACCTCGGTTAATGAAACAGCTCAGACATCAAATGCTGAATTGCCGAAAATTTATAATCCGACCAATGTAGAAATCCGTGATAATGAAGATGAAAACAAAGTTATTATTGAGTCATCTCAAATCGAGTATGTGTGTTTGCTTGATGATATTAACGGTATGGTGTTAAATATGAAGCTTACAGCTGACGGAACTGATAAGTTTGCAGACTACACTAAAAATAATATCGGTTCTGCTGTTCGGTTTGTTATTAACGGAAAGACGGTTTCAAACCCGTATATAAATGTTGAAATTACTGACGGCAATATTAATTTTACAGGTGATTACACTAACGAAGAATATGCTGCTATCTTTAGTGAAATAAAAAGCAAATAAAACAATTTTCAATCCTCCGATTTATGTCGGGGGATTTTCATGTTCATTTATAATTTACAATACTTACTAATGAATATGTATAGCAAATGCTTGACATTGTATATTTAACGATATATAATAATGATGAAAGGAGTGCTATTTATGACACAGATAAACTTTAGAATTGAAGAAGATATTAAAGAAAATGCAGAAAAAGCATTAAAAGATATGGGACTTACGATGTCTTCGGCAATAACAATGTTTCTTGTTAAGGTTGGTCGTGAAAAAAGAATACCGTTTGAAATAACAGCAGATCCTTTTTATTCGGAAAGCAATATTCGCTACCTCGAAAAAATTGCTGCTGATATTAAAAATGGAAAGGCAACATTTTCTGAACACGCACTTATTGACGGTGAAGACTGATGAAAATTCTTTGGGAATCCCGTGCGTGGGAAGATTATGTATATTGGCAATTTCAAGATAAGAAAACACTTAAAAAGATTAATAGAATCATTACCGATATTTGCCGTAGCCCTTTTGAAGGAATAGGAAAGCCTGAACCTCTCAAAGAAAATTTAAGTGGTTTTTGGAGCAGAAGAATTGATGATAACGGTAACAGAGTTGTATATTTTATCAAGGACGATACTGTTTGTATAATCGCCTGCAAAGGACACTACGAGTAACAGCTTATATTTCAAAATAAAATACTTCAAATCCTCCGATTTATGTCGGGGGATTTTTTTTGCCCTTTTGACATATGACTGTGCTTGTCTGCATAGTATTTATTGTACAAACTCTTTTGGGAGGAATTTAAAATATGCTTGCTGAACAAAACGAAAAGAGATTTACGGCGGCACTCAACTGCCTTTGCAAGAATATTTCACGCAGACTTTTACCGCTTGCACCAAAATTAGCCGACTCGGTTCAGGAAATCAGATTACGACTTTCCCGACCGCTTGCACTTGTCTGTCCCGACAATACATACTACTTAACGCAAAACGGCGGACTTAGCAACACAATACTTGACGGTGCAATGCTTGTTGTTTCAAAAGCCGATATTGTCGATACATTCAACAACATTTGCAACTACTCCGTGTATAACAGACAGAACGAAATTGTAAACGGCTTTGTTACAATGTACGGCGGTCACAGGGCAGGAATCTGCGGAACAGCGGTCGTAAACAACGGGAAAATTGTGAATATCCGTGATATAACCTCAATCAATGTCCGCATTGCAAGGGAACATAAGGGTTGTGCGGATTCTCTTTATAATAAGATAATTGCCGTTTCGGGAGGTGTTCTCATATGCGGAGCGCCTTGCAGCGGAAAAACAACCGTACTTCGTGACCTTGCAAGACTTTTGTCAACCAAGGGCAAGAAGAATGTTGCCCTGATTGATGAAAGAGGAGAGCTTGCAGGCACGGCATCGGGTAAATTTCAGAATGATATTGGAATGTGCGATGTCTATGATTCATACAACAAGAGCGAGGCAATGCTTCACGCAATCCGCAGTATGGCACCCGAAATTGTTATCTGCGATGAAATAGGCTCAAAAGAAGATATCTATGCCGTTGAAAAGTCGGTCAACTGCGGAGTTCGGATAATTTCATCAACGCATTGTGCAAATGAATACGAACTGAAACAGAAAGCAAACATGGTTTCTCTCATGAAAACAGGGGCATTTCAAACGCTCGTGTTTCTGTCAAATCGAACCCACGCAGGTGAAATTGTGAAAATATCGCAGGTAGGTGACAACTTTGCCGTTTAAACTCATAGGATGTTTGCTTGTTGTCTGCACGGGTACAATGATAGGTTTTGTTTTGTCGGGTAGGTTATACAAACGCAGAGATTTTCTGAAATCATTCACGGAATTTATATCATTGCTTGCAACAAATCTTCGCTACAGCGGTGATGATATCTTCACTCTGGTTAATTCCTGTGCAGAAAATTCAAGCCTTGATTTATTGCTTTTTTCAGAATGTGACAGACCTTTTGACGAATTGTGGCTTGAAAGGGTAAAACAATTATCTTCTGAAATACCGCTTTCAAAATCCGACATTTCAATGCTGAACGATTTCGGAAGTCAGCTCGGAAAAACCGATACAGAGGGGCAGTTAAAACATCTTGAACTCTACGAGGTGTCATTTTCAAAGCAGCTTTCATCAGCCCTTGATGCCATAACAAAAAAATCAAAGCTATATAAAACAATGGGATTTTTTGCAGGAAGTGCAATCGCCCTTATGATGATTTAGAGGTAGTAATGGATGTTGAGCTTATTTTCAAAATTGCCGCTGTCGGCATAATTGTTGCGGTTCTTACCCAACTTCTCATACGAAGCGGTCGAGAGGAGCAGGCAATGCTGACCTCGCTTGCCGGACTTATAGTTGTGTTGACGCTGATAATAACGCAAATCAGCACTCTGTTCAACACAATAAAACAGCTTTTCGGTTTTTGATATGAATATTCTGTCAATTTCCGTGCTTGCCGTTGTGACCGTAATAATCTGCGTAATGCTCAAACCGAAAAATGCGGAAATTTCCGTAATGCTCGGTATAAGCTGTTCCGTTATTATTTTAATCGGCGTGCTTACTCAGGTTTCGGCTATCGTTACAACAATCAATCAAATCATAGCCTCATCGGGAATAAGCATTGACTACATAGTAATTCTGCTGAAATCAATCGGAATATGCCTTGTCACCGAGTTCGCTGTGAATACCTGCAAGGATTCGGGCAGTCAGTCGCTTGCGTCAAATGTTTCACTTGCAGGAAAAATTATGGTTACGGTAACGGCACTTCCGCTTTATTCGGATATTTTAAAAACCGTGTTGTCACTTGCAGGCAATTGAGGTGAAGAAGTGAAAAAAAGTGTTGTAATAATTACTGTCGTGTTTGTGCTTATCGCCCTTTCCTGTGTCTGTGCAAACGCTGAAGAAGGTGAAATGATTTATGATATGTCAAATGTTTTTGATTCGCTGTCCGACGATATAAAGCAAAGCCTTCAGAATATGGGCGTTGATTTGGGGGATTTTTCAAAGCTTGCCAACCTGTCTTTTGAAAATGTAATGGGCGAAATTCTCTCGCTTGCACTCGGCAACATTTCTTCACCGCTCAAAGGTCTTGTCAATATAACCGCCCTGCTTTTGCTCTGTTCCGTAATCAGCGCCTACAACGGTTCGCTCTCCTGTGATATTTCAAACTCGCTGAATATAACCGCAACGCTCTGTATAACCTGTGCCGCAGTAGTCCCGGCTGTCGGAGTCATCGCATCAACGGGTTCGGTAATCTGCACCGCATCAAATATAATGCTCGCCTATGTTCCTGTTATGGCTGTAATTATGGCAAGCTCGGGTTCTGTGGCAGGTTCGGCATCATACTATGCCGTGATGATAGGGGCAGGGGAGGGTGTGTCACAGCTTTCATCAAAAATAATCGTTCCTCTGCTCAATATGTTTCTCGGTCTGTCAATAACATCATCAGTATCGCCGTCCGTAAATCTCAGCGGTTTTATGTCAATGATTTCAAAGAGCGTAAAGTGGCTTTTGGGTTTTGCTATGACAATCTTCACAGCCGTGCTGACATTCAGACAGCTTATAAGCGTTTCGGTTGACAATGTTTCAACCCGTGCTGTAAGGTTTACTCTCAATTCATTTATTCCGATAGTCGGTTCGGCACTTTCGGATGCCTACAAGGTAGTTCAGGGCAGTATCGGACTTTTGAAATCGGGAATAGGAATAATAGTGATTCTGTCCGTTACAATTGTGTTTATGCCAGTGATTTTGCAGGGAGTAATGTGGATGTTCACCCTTTGGATCGGCAAATCAACGGCAGAGGTTCTCAATCTAAACGGTCCGGCAAAACTGCTTGAAAACATATCATCTGTCTTTTCAACTCTCATAGCCGTTTTGTTGTGCATTATGTCAATTTACATTCTTTCAACGGCGGCAGTAATTATGCTTGGCGGAGGTTCATCATGAGCGGACTTTTTACGGTTGTTGTTGTAATGTGTGCGTCTGCGTTAATATGCTCGCTTGTTCAGACCTTTGTTACAGACGGCAGTACAAAGAAAATCATCAGCCTTGTTTTAGGCGCTTTTATTATCTGCTGTATGGTTGTTCCCGTAAAAAATGCCGTATCGTCATTTAATACCGATATTGAGGGAAAGCAAAATTCTGTTAAAGAAATATCGACAGATGATGAGGCATACAGCAATGCCGTTATAAAGCAGACGGAGATAAATCTTGAAACTGCATTAAAAAATCTTCTTTTACAGAATAATATAACAATCAAATCGTGTGACATAATTTTGAGCAGAGTTGAAAATAACGGCATAATCATAGCGTCAATCAGCATATATATAGACAAAGAATTTGTTCGGTACACAAATCTTGTATCGTCAATTGTTTATGACAATTTCGGAATTACACCAAACATTATGACGGAGTGAATTATGGAAGACAAAACAAGTTCAAAGCTGAAATCAATGCTCGACAGTAAAAAAATAAGAAATATCATAATCGTTGTCGGCCTTATCGGTATTGGTTTAATATTTCTTTCAAACTGGGTTGATTTCGGTTCTTTGACATCAGGAAAAGGAGATGAAGCATTTTCCGTAAAAACATACAGCACAAAAATAGAAAATGATTTGCAGACGGTGATTTCAAAAATTGAGGGAGCAGGCAAGACGGAAGTTTTGCTCACAATGGAAAATTCCGTTGAATATGTTTATCTTGACAACAGCACCACCAAAACAAAGGAAATTGAACCTTTG